>JAEIGA010001459.1_pt1 | contig 37014 bp, 58 predicted proteins | sample 9270691 | NCBI WGS metagenome assembly JAEIGA01 (sample SAMN17057246, study PRJNA624740) | gut metagenome | biome: biome; isolation source: fecal sample | host: Bos grunniens | place: China: Xizang | collected 2019
ATTACTGGATTTGCTTTTTATCAAGTAAAACCAACAGTAGGTAATAATAATGTAAAAATTGAAGTACTTAATCCTTTAAATACTTTTATTGATAGAAATCCAGAATCTCCTTACGTTAGAAACTCATATAGAGGTGTAGTTAGATATTGGATGACTAAAAGTTAGATTCTAGCTAAATACGGAAAGGAAATTTCTAAAGAAGATTTAAAACAATTAAAAGATAAGTGGTATGATAGCGATGGTGCTGTTTACAGACGAGCATATGGCAATACAGTTGTTCATGATGAAAGAGCTGAACACGATGATGTATTACCAGGTTATCCAGATACTGAGTATAGTGCAAGACGTTTCTAGTTGATTCCAGTATATGACGTAGAATGGTTAGAAACTGACAATGATTTCGTAATGCAAAGATATAACACTATTAGAATCGGACAGGATATTTATATTTTACGAGGTAAAGATAAAACTGTTATGCGTTCTAAAGACAATCCTAAATTTTGCGGATTATCAATTAATGGTGTATATTTCTTAAATAGGAGTCAACAACCTTACTCACTAATTCTTAAATGTGCTCACTTATAGGATCGTTATGACCTTTTACATTTCTACCGAGATAAAATAGTAGCAAACAGTGGTACTGCTGGAGTTATTATGGATATGTCATTGCTTCCAAACAATTTAGGTGTACAATGGCCTGAAAGAGTTTAGAAGTGGTTAGCATATAAGAAGTCTGGTGTAATGTGGGTTGATAGCGCACAAGAAGGGCGTAATGATAATGGAAATGCTCCTTTAAATACTATTTTTAATGGTTTTGATGAAACTCTAAAAGCACCTGCAATCCAAGCAATTGAATTAGCTATTCAATCTATCGAACAGACTTGTTCATCTATTACTGGAGTATTTAGAGAAAGATTGAATGGTATTGAATAGAGAGATGCAGTTACTAATATTAAATAGGGTGTCGCAAACTCTTATATAGTAACTAAACATTGGTTTTAGCAAATGGATTTAGTAACATGTGAGATGTTATTAGGTGCATTAAATCAAGCTAAAATAACTTACAAAAAAGGACTAACAGGAACTATAATTCTTGGAGACCATTATCAACAAGTGTTTACAGCTCTTCCTGAATATTTTACTGTAACTGATTATGATATACATGTTATATCTAGTTCGGAAGTAATGGAAGATTTGTAGACAATTAAAACTTTAATTCCTGAGTTAGTTAAAATGCAAGCAATTACTCCTGATGTATTAGTTGAAGCTTTAACTTCAAAGAGCTTAACAGATCTTAAATATAAGATTCAAAAAGCTATGAAGGTACAAAAAGAAGAGAATAATTAGATTATGTAGTTATCTCAACAACTAGAAGAAGCTCAACAACAATTACAACAAATGCAAGGAGAATTGCAAAAATCACAACAAAAAGTTCAACAATTAGACGAAAGACGTCTTATGTTAGAACAAGAAAAAATTCAATTAGATTATCAAGTTAATTGGCTTAAAGCTAATACTGATAAAACATATAAAGAAAGATAGATGGATGTTGAAGAAAAGCGTACAGAAATTGAAGTTATGTAGCTTAAAGATGGAAATCCTTATAATGATAAAATTAAAGATATGTAATTATGGCAATAGGTGGAACTTAGTTATATAACAAAGACAAACAAACTATAAATCCTATATCAGAAGCTAACGCTATTGATTGTACCGCTTCTGGAAAACAATCTACTGTGCATCAGGATATTGCTGATTTATATAAACAAATCTCAGACTTAACAGGGGATGATGAAGCTGTTAGTAATATTATTATTGAGGTTCGTTATAAACGATCTAAATCTAAAGCTAGAAAAGACGTTGAAGACCCAGATGGTTGGGGTATGGAATTTATAAATCCTACTTCTGATTATCCATATACATGGAAACGTACTAGAATTACATATAAAGGTTCTGATAGCAGTAATACTACATATGAAATTGTAGCATCAGCTAATGCTGAAGTTGTTGAAACTATCTATCGTGCAGTTTCCGATAACTCACAGCCTCAAATTTCATATATTGATGAAACAACTGGAAAAGAAGATCTTCATATGTATGATGATGCTATTCCTGAATTTTGGTCTTTAGAACCTGTGAGTGTAAGTGCTTCTGCCCCAAACGTATTTATGGCATAGAGAATTAAAAAGGATGGAGAATGGGGTAAATACTCAATACCTGCTTAGTATGGTAGATGGGCATACGATAGTAATGTTGTTTTTAGATATTAGGTTACAAGCAATAATCAAATTCCAGCAGTTGAAAAGGCTAAAGAAAATCCTGGAGAGCTTTGGTTAAAAAGCAATACTGATACTTTTAAAGGATTCCTTTGGGTAATTAATGCTACTGAAGTAAATGGATAGTTGTAGGAATACAATAATGTTGTTTGGAACGGACCTAACTTAATGTCAATCGTATTATAATGGAATTTAATATTGATGTTTGTACAAAACCAGATGGGTTGATCATTATTAGAGACCTTTCTAAGGAAAGTGGTTTATATTTAAGTGATGATTTAGATTTTATTGTATCTCACGAAGCTATAAAGTATAAACATACTGCTACATTAAATTGTATTACTAGAATTACTAATAAATCAATATCTCTGGTTGATGTACTACTAGAAGAACATGTTGATGGTAAGCCAGACGAAGCTTACTTTAAAGTTGATAAAGATGGTTATTATATAGTGGATCATATAGTTCTTCCTACATTTGATTGGCTTAAAGAAGTCCCTGAAGAATGTTTTGCAGAGTATGATGTACTATATGTTACGGACAAAGAGAAAATCTATAAAATAGTTGAAGGTGAATTAGTTGAATGTACTATAAAAGAAGTTATGGAACGTAATGCAGAAGGGACAACATTAATGAAGTGTAAAATTAATGTCTTCTTTACTGGTCATTTACAAGAATGTTATATTAATTATTGTAAAAAGATATTCGATTCTGTAAATGAATGCGCACCAAAGGATACGGATTATAATACATATGCTAGAGACTTTATATGGATGACTCTAAATATTATAGATTATTTAATAGGCTTTAAACAGTACCTAGAAGCACAACGATTAATAGAATTGTTTCATACTTGTAACGGTTTCTGTAATGATCGAAAACTTCATGGCTTTAAATCTAAATCATGTGGATGCTCTTAAACGAAAAGCTATTAAAAGGTATAATGATCTTTTAAGGTAGGTTAAAAAGGGATATAGACCTGATTATAGTGACATACTGAATATTATATGCTTTATTAGTTTACCTGGAAGATTTAGTAATCATGAATTTATTAAATAGCAATTATTAAACCAAAATGATACAGCCTACTTACATTTCGGAAAGTAAATGCGGAAATAGATAGTATCCTATGGATGACGCTCCGGTTCCTTTATTAAGAACCAACTATTTAAGCGAATTCAGAACTGAGATGGAAAAAGCTAGAGCACGTAAAAATCTAGGTATCCCTGACGAAATGCAAATGAAATGGGGCGGAATGTCAGGATATGTAGAAGAATAGCGTGACTTGATTGAGTATATGGAATTAAAGTGGAAATATACTACAGAATTATCTGAAGATATTACCACAGTAGCACAAGCTCTTGATTATATTATGGAGCTTATTACTACATATACTGATCAAAACGGAGTTCTTGATGTAGTAAAGAAAGATATTGAAAATCTATCAGGGTAGATAACTGATACTAACACTTTACTAGAAGAAACTGAAACAGCTTTATAGAAAAACATAGATACTAATTCAGCAGATATTGAAAAAATAAATAAATAGATTGAAAGTATTAATTCTGCTATAGAATAGCTAAATAAAGACTTAGTAGATCTTGATATTGCTCCTAAGGTCTTACTTTGGATGCAAAGTCATACTTCTAGTACTATTAAAATAGGAGAAAATGATGCAGTAGAAGTTATTATTTCAGAATTTGAAGGAAATGCTCTTCAAAATAAAGACGGATTATTTGTTAAAGATAATACTCAAGATATTGCAAATAATCTTAAAGCTATCGAAGAGTTACAAAATTCTCAAGAAGATATAAACAAAACTGTTGAGGAACAATAGAAAATTGTTGATAATGTTAAAGCAACTGTAGATGGATTAAGCCTTTAGGCTGCTGGTTATAATACCATGTTAAATGATGAAATATCTGCTCCTACAACAGTAGGAGGTATTATGGCTGGAACTACAGTTGGAGATTTAAAGGGAAAACTACTAGTAGACATTATTGATATTATGTTATTCCCTACTACAGTTAGAGAACTTGTTTATCCAAGACTTTCTTATACACCTTCTTACTCTTTAATAGAAGTAGGTTCAGCTTTTAGCAAACCATTATTATCATTTGTATAGAATGATGCTGGTTCTGAAACTAGTAGAACTGAAACTCTTACATTAAATGGCTCTGTAGTTGAAATGACTGACTACAATTAGTTAGGAACTTATAAATATACTGCTAGAGTTGATTATGAAGCAGGGGAATTCTTAACAGATAGTAAGGGTCAGATTACTGATAAACGAATAGAAGCAGGTTATTTAACTGCCACTTCTACCTATATTACTACTTATCCTTGGTATGCAGGTAGTACTACTAGTGTTACTAAACAAGCTTTAGTACAATTTAATTCTTCTTCTGGTGAAAAAACAATTACTATGGGAGGCAATGCAGTAGTTAAATTACCGGGAACTGGAAGTAAAATTAATAGTTTTACTGTAGATGGTGGTTTAGGCTATACTGCTGTAAATCTCGGAGGTTGGACAGAATCTACTGAAGAATTGAACGGAATTACTTATAAAGTATGGACTAAAAATGATCCATATCAATCAGATTTATCACATAAAATTAACTTTACATTAGCATTATAATGGCTTATACATATTAGGGTGATGCTATATTAGGAGTATCGTTAAGTGTTGAAACTCCTAAACCGTTGGATGCAAGAACAGTAGTAGATACTACTAAAGACTTATATACTGTCCCAGCGAGTCAAGCTTATCGAGGTATGACCATCTCTAATCTTGAAGATGGAAACATTTATATGCTGATCGATAAGAATAAGATAGATAAATCAGAAGGTTGGAAATCTTCACAATCGGCATTACAGATTATTACTTGTACTTTAGAAGAGTATGAAGAATGGTCAGCTAATACCGATAATAATTATAACCCTATTGATGAATCCAAGAATTATTTACTCCAAAGTGCTTATTATTACATTCATGAATCAGAAGATTAGGTAGCTTATCTAGATTCAAATTGGGGTAAAGATATATAGGACCAATTAGGTAAAAAAGCTTCTACCTCTTAGGTAAACGGATTAACTACTGAGTTAGAAAAATTAGCATTAAATTTATAGGATAATTACTCTACTTCACAAACTATTGCAGACACTTATGCTACAATAGAATCAGTTGAGTCAAAACTGGATTTAGAAAATCCAGAATCTTTTATTTCTTAGTTAATAGACGATTATTACACTTCTAAAGAAGTGGATGATAAATTTGTAACTAAGGAAAGTTTGGGAGGTGATTTAGGAGAACTTGGAGGTGATAATTATGTATTTGTTACTACTAAGCAATACGAACAAGACTAGAAAGCAATCCAAGAAGAACTTGATAAAACTCTTAAATTAGACGGAGAAGGATCTTTAGAAAGTATTACTGTAGGACAATTAAAATCTCCGGCAGTAGAAGGAGAAAGTCAATTAGTAGTAGATATTAAATCAGATGGTTTATATATTGGAGAAGATCCGATTGCTACTGAATCTGACATTCCTGTAATAATTCCTATTAGTTTACAAGACTATAATACTCTAGTAGAATCTGGAGAAATTAATTCAAAAGCATACTATTATATATGGGATGAAGAAAACAATAAATTATAGTATGTAACATTATATGATCTAGAATAGTCTTATTCTACTACTACACAAATTCAAACTTGGATAGGTTAGAATTTCTACAATACTAAATAGTTAGATGAAATAGTAGCTGGGTTACAAACAATTGGAGAATATGTAACTGCAGAATAGATAAAGAATTATTATACTATGACAGAAGTAGATAGTAAATTCTTGACTATTACTAATGCTGAAACTACTTATGCTACTAAAACAGAATTAACTGATTTAGAAACTAAAATCAGTAACGAATATGTTACTATTACAATGCTTAAAGGCGAGAATACAGAAGACACTGATTTTATGTTTGTAACATAGACTTAGTATTCTGATGATAAAGAAGCTCAAGCATTGAAATTTGAATCTGAAGAAATTAATTCAAATGTATCTACAACTTCTGAATTAATTATTTAGGAAATAGAAGAAAAAGAAGTAGAATAGGAGGGAGATACTGAAGGGGAACAAAATACCCAGACAGAAGTAAATATATTAAGTTCAGCTTCTATCACTGTGAAAGAAGGTAATTTGATGAAAGGAGATTAGCAAATTGCACTTGTTGATGATATTCCTCAAATCGAACCTATTTCCTAGACTGCTTATAATGATTTAATTGAAGCAGGAGAAACTGATCCAGATGTTTATTATTTCATAGAAGAATCACAAGAAAATTAGTAGAATGGCTATGTAACATATGGTTACGCAACTAGTACATTCAGCACTAAATCAGAACTTACTCAAAGTATAGGTACCACTAAATCAGAATTAGAGTAGAAGATAGCTGCATTAGAGGCACAACTTGAACAACTAAGAAACTTATTTAATAGCAATATTAATGGTTCTACTCTTGAATTAGGATTAATGGATACTATTAAGGATAATGTTCTTATTGCTGATTCTGCAACAATAGAAAATCAAACTTTAATATTTACATAATATGTCGATAGTAAATCAAATTAACAAAAGTGGCACTATGCATGACATTGGTGCCACTTATGATAATCTTGACAACAAGATTACAGAGACTTATGCTACAAAAAACGAATTAACTGCATTACAAGAATCTATAGAAGCTAGTCTTGCAGAAATTAACGAAAAGTTAGCAAATCTAGAAGGCTATCATAGTACTTCAGGAGAATTAGATTCGTAACTAATTTAAAATCTTATCAATTATGATAATTAGAGATGGTAAATTAGTATTGGAGGTCCAAAATGAGGTTCTAGAACTTATTGATAAAGTAGAACAAAAAGTCTAGAAAAAATTTGGAGCTATATATAGAGGTTAGCAACTAATATGGAGAACTATTTATAACGCTGTTAAGAGCTGTTTCGGTAGTGGTACATGGTTAGGTGAAAAACCTTGGTTAGGAGATGACCCATGGAAAAATAATTAAAGCATTAACAAATGGCTATACACGAAGGGTTTTATAACTCTATTTTAAATGCACAGGATCCTTTTAAAGAACCTTGGGATAGCAAGAGTGGTATGGAAGTTGAAGACTTCATTACTAGAAATCTTATTGTTGACGGTAATTATGACGGAACTTCTGAAGTTCTTGCTTTGAAAAAAGCAGATGGTAGTACTATAGACATACCGGTGTCTGTGCAAACTCCACAATATTTATATGGAATCATTCTATACGGAGTTCGATTAGATGGTACAGTCTACAACGGCAGTGAAATGTTAATGTAGTATAGAGATGGCAGAAAAGTTGAATTAGGTATCGCTATTCAATCAGTTGCCGATAGATCAGGAACTCAATCTACCGTAAATAAACCTTTTGACGTAACAATTAAGTTTAATAACCAGAGTGTAGTTGAGTAGGTATATCCTATTTCTCACGAATACTTTGTTATCGAAGGTGGAGGATTAAGATTGAATATACCAGAAGGTGTAAATGCAGAAGACATAGTTGTATGGAAAGATGTGACAGAATTGTTTAAGAAATCATTTAAAAATAGAACTTTTGAAGCTTCGTTTAAACAAATGAATCAAGAAACTAATACAATGGTTACTTATTCTAGTTCTTTAGCTACTTCTATTACTAATGAAGTTATTAATTTAACTTATTTAGGAGAAGTTGTAGTACATAACAACTATATTCAAATCCAATTCGACCCTAGTTCTACTGATACTTCTCAGTATAAATTAATAGGTTTTAATGGAATGGATAAAATTGATAACAATCCTGGAGACATGATGGTTCAAAATCTTAAATCTGGATTGAATCAAATTCAAGTTAAAGCTATTAGTACTAAAAACCCAGACGTATTCACTGACTGGTTCTATGTAGATGTTATCTACTCAGAAGGTGTTTCAGGAACAGTCGTTGCAGTAAACGGGGTAAGTAATGGTATTACTAATAATGGTGTTGCTACTCTTTATGAATTGACTGTTTATAGTCCTAATTCTGAAGAAGTAATGATCACTACTTATTTGGAAGATGAAGAACCTGGTGACAGTCCTTCACCTACAAATACTATTAAGTCTGAAGTAATTAACCCTTCTCAATATAATATTGAAACAGGAACCTTGAAGTCTACTTATAAGAAGTATATTGAAATTAATAGTGACAACGCTGTTAAATATCTTCTTGTAGAAGTAAATGGAGAATATTATAAATTCTATACTCCAGAAGAAGTTCAAGGTACATACTTTACTTATTCTTACTTATATAGATCTTTGGAAGTAGAAAGCATTATCGAAGAATATACTTATACTAAGACTCATCCATTTAATTATAACTTTGACCAAATCGGTGGTTATATTAATAATGTGTTTGTTACAGATTAGTATGCTTCAGCTCAGACTCCTGCAAACATTACTCCAGCTTTAGAAAGCTCTGATGGATGGTAGGAAAATGAAGGTCGTGCTTATTTTAAAGTTTCTGCACAAGAAACTCCTATCTTTATAAATCCTTTAAATCTTAATTTAGGTAACAATTTTGCTATCGAATTTGGTTTAAGATCTTATAATGTAAGTGATATTGATAAGACTATCCTTACTTTAGGTAAGTTACAATTAAGACCTACTATGGTTTGTTGGGATGTTGATAGAAATTCTTATGAACAATCAGCAAAAGGTGAAGAAGCTTATCAAGCAGCATTCTTGAAACGTGTTTCTAAGTTCCAAGAAAATGTTGAAACACATATCATGATTACTGTTGATTCTAATTGGACTGTTAAAAAACCTAAAGACACAAATGATCTGAGTCAAATTTATTACCCAGATTATTTAGGTGATAATCAAACAGTATTTGATGCTAATTCTGCTAATTATACTCACGTATTATTACGTATTTATATTAACGGTGTTATTGACCGTGAAATTTTCTTAGAACCTTCAGAATTAACAGAATTAAGAAATAGCTTATTATAGATAAATCCTACTACAGCTGATGTAGATTTTTATCTATTTAGAGTATATAATAATAACTCATTAAACTTTAGTGAAATTCTTAAGAATTATATTTCTTTCTTACCTAACAAAACTGGTAGAAATTCTAAAGAAGATATTTATAACAGAAATGATATTCTTGGTGATGATGGAACTATTTCTTGGGATAGATGTCGTACTAAAGTAAATACTCTATTATATATATTCCCTAAGGAAGGTAAGTTCCCTAATCGTTTCTGGGGAGGTGAAGATGGTAATGCAGAAGAAGATGTAAATAAGAAGTTATGGACATCTTTATTTATTAACTACGCTGATCCTGAAATCAACGTTAAATACGGAGGTCGCTTGAATAAACTTCAAGTTAAAGGACAGGGTTCTTCTGCAATGCGTTACTTAATTTGGAATGTTAACGGCTCTTTGAATAAGTTTAAAGATGCTGACGGCAAGAAAATTAAGAGTAAATTTGTTCCTAATGGATTATTAAGTCAAGACTTTATTCCAGAAGGTTATCAAGGAGTTGAAGCTTTGAAAGAAATTGAAGGTAAATATTACATGCCTAACTATACTGGAAAAGTCGATATTACTGAATATGGATATACTAAGATGGTAGGTAAAGTTAATTATGCTTCATCAATGCAATCTCACAAGGTGGGTGCTTGTAAATTATTTGACGATGCTTATAAATCTAAAGTAGTTTCTAAACTTCCTTCAGGAGGTTTGAAAGCAGTACACGAAGAACCATTCTTATATTTCTATATTGAATCTGAATTATCTTCAGAAGAAGTATCAGAATTAACATGGGAACAAGTATCAGCTATGACAGACCAAATCAAGTTTATGGGATTCCAGACTTGGGGACCTGGTAAGGGTGATGATACTTGTAGTGGTTATGATGAAGATGTAACTCCTGAATACTTAATGTTAGAAGGTGGTGAAAATGGTGATAACTCAGTTAACTTCTTAGTACCTTGGCATTCATTGCAAAGACTTAGCAAAGTTCCAGGTGAAGCTGCTATTACTTATGCAGATCTTGAAGCAACACCAGTTTGTACTAAAGATCAATCTTTAGCAAATCCTGGTAAATACTTATTAATTGATGATGAATCAATTGTATTTAGAGAATCAGGAGCTTGGGATATTGACTATGGTATTGAAGAGGTTGAAGATGATGTTGCATTCCCATACTTTAAGTTTGCAGATGGAGTAATGGAAAGCCCTTGTGGTAATGAAAAATCATCATTACAATGGTTCAGAGAATTCTATGACTTTGTATACTTATATGACTTCACATTTATTGCTGAAGATACTACTGTACAATGTCCTACTGATGCTTGGGATGTAACAAAGAAACACTTAATCACAAGTAGTACATTCTATTCTGATAAAGAAAAACTTAACAAAGTAACTAATCATAAACCTTATGATGTTTACCGTTGGGATCCAGTTAATGAAACTTGGGTAGCTGCTGGTTTATATTACAATAACACCGTAGCAAATCAATGGGATAGACTTAACTATAGAGAATTAGGTTTAGGTACTTCATCATAGACTGTACACGGAGTATTACGTCAGTATTTGAAATTACATTTTGAAAAGAATATTTCTAACTACGTAGATACTAACGATATTTCATTCCATCAAGCATTTGTTAAATTCTTATCAGGTACTGATAATAGAGCTAAGAATACTTACTTCTAGATTATCGGTCCTTTATATGCAGAAAATGCTGACGGTGATTTCGTAGTTACTGATAAAGGTGATTATAAGATTCGTTTAATTGGTGATGACTTGGATACAATACTTGCTACTGATAATAACGGTCTTCAATCAAAAGCATATAATCTTGTAGAAGATTCATATAATGAAGCATATAATGCTACTTGGGGTGACTTAGGTAACATTTTCTTCAGAATGTACGATATTTGTTTTGAAGGTGATATTAAGTCTAAGTTATAGGGTATTATGACTCAAGCTGGTATTTCTCCTTCTTCTGTAAATAATACCGGTACTTATTTCTATAATACATTCTTCAAAGTGCAAGAAGATTTTCCAGCAATTGCATATAACCATACAGCTAAAATCTACTATGAAAACGCTGCAATCATTAAGGAAGTTGGTCAAAAGGCTTCAGGTGGTGGTTATACATTTAGTTATAAGCATAATGACGTAGAACCAATTGAACAAAGTCACGGTTCAAGTTTGGAATGCGAAAGACAATTTATGAAAGAACGTCTTGCTTATCTTGCAGGTTATGCTAATGCATCTCTTGATGGATATATGGCAACAGGTCGTTCAGGTGGTTCTGGTGCTAGTTTAAGATTACAATTAGACTTTGTACCATTCCAAGATTTCTATCCAATTTACCAATTTGGTACTAGTGTTGATGCCGGATATAACTCATTTGGTGATTTACAAGCTGCTCCTGCATCAGTTACTTCTTGGGAAGATTGGCAAAATAGTTCAGTAACTCGTAGATGGGTTGCCTTAAAAGATCAACAATATACAGTTAGACTTAATGAACCTAGTTCTGCGATTAACCAAGGTTTGTATCAAGTTAACTTATACAAATCATTGAGTATAACAGGTTTGTCAGTTCCAGATTTATCAGGAGCATTTGAAAGAGCTGTAGATTTCGAAATTGATAATAACAAATTATCAGACGAATTCTTTAATGGTTGGTCTCAATTTACAATGAACTCTAATCAAGCTTCATTACCAGTAGTTCAAAACTTAAGCTTAAAATATGTTACTTTACCTGATACAATCTCATTGTTAAGTTACCATAAGTTAAAAACTTTGGATTTAACTGGTTCTTCTACTAAATATGTAGAATTCCCACAAACAGGTAATTTAAGTAATGTAACTTTACCATCCACTATTACTGAATTTAGAATTTATAATAATCCAGGATTAAAAGAAGTTAGAATTATTGAAACATCTCAAGATGAATATGGTAATTCAGTTTATACTGATGATATTTCTAACTTAAGAACAGTTTATATTGACTGCTCTAAGTGTGGTGAATTTAATGTAGCTGAATTCTGTGAAAGATTAACATTAGTTAATTCTCTCGAAGAAGTAACATTAGTTAATGCTAACAGATTAAAAATGACTGAAGCTACTATTTCAGCATTAGCAAACAAGAAATGTCGCTTAACTGGTTCATTCTGGATTGTAAATGATATTACTGCTGAAAATCCACAAACTGTAGCAATTAGCTTTACTACTAAAGAATAGTTAGTTAATAAGTTTGGTATGATTACTAAAACTGATAATACTACTTATATTGAATACCAAAATAAAGCTATTTATCCTAATAGTGTTACTTGTTCAGAACAAATTAACTTATATTTAGGTGCTGGAAAAACTTCAGATAGCTTTAAGAACGCGTTCAATTTGTAGATTGCTGATGGTAATGATGTTACTATTCTTAACGAAGTTAATCCTTGGGATAATACAGTAGTTGGCAGATTAAATATTACATACTCTATAAAGAGTAACAGTGGTGTTTCTTCTATTGATCCTAAGACAGGTGTTATTACAGTAAGAGGTAACAATGCAGACAAAGTAGACGTAATTACAATAGTAGTTAAGACTGATGGAGGTCAAACTATTGAAAGAACATGTAATTTAGTATGTTCTTGGGTAGCTCCAGAAATTGGTGACTTTGCATATGCAGACGGTTCCTTCTCTCCTGCTTATAATACTTCTAAGACTTTAGTAGGTTTAGTATATCATAAAGAAGTTACTAGCGGTTCAGGTACAGATGCAGAAAAGGGTACTGTATATATCATTGGTAAAGAATACTCTTGTGATCAATCCTTATATTCTGGAGTAAACTGGACAGGAGGTAATTTGGGAAGTGATAAGGTAATGGCAAAAGATTTAGCAAGATTGCAACAATTGTTAACTAACGTTCAGTTAGGTGCATATTCTACAATTTCTAATCCAACAACATTAGAAAAGAATGTTGAAATCACCGCTAATAATTATGATGATATTACATCATTAAATATGACAGGTCCTGAAGATACATTAAAATATGTAGACCATGTTAAGAATTTCTTAATAGTATTAAGATCTAAAGATACCTCTTATAATAGTTATTATGATTTGAATACTACTATTATTCAATCTATGGATAACTTATTAGAGTTAGCTAAGAAATTAACTCAAAACGATTTCTTGTCTGGATTAGATACTTCAGCAGAATCTACATATCAGTTAAGCAATACTGAGTATAATAAGACAGTTCTATTCCCATACTTCTATAGTATGTACTTATATGAACCAGAATTATTAGATGGAGAAACTATTAATGATAGCTTTGCTAAGAATAAATGGTATGCTCCTTCAGTAGGTGAATTAGCTAGAGCTATGTATTGTAGAGGTATGAGCGTATCTAACTTGTTTACTACTGCTGATATCAATTCTACTATTAATCTCAAGGCTACTAGTGATTATGCTATCTTCACTAAGGCAATGAATCGTATGGGTTCTGATTTCCCTGCAGTATGGTCTGATTTAATGGCTGTAGGTAAGAACATTATTACTAATGTTTATACTAGTGGTACTGATAACTACGGTTATAGTATTTATAGCTCAGGAAATTCAGCTCCTCAAGGACAATGGACTTATGGGGAAGCTCCTTACGATGTAACTAATAATTACAATTCTTGGTAGTGGAGTAACGATAAGATTTGGAGAATGGAAAAACACTAGGGTATTCCTTTTACACATTGTACTTATGAAAAGCCAAATAATTGATATAAATTATAATAATGAGGTAATCTCGGTTCGCCGAGATGCCTCATTACAATAGTTAATGAGAAACAGAAGATTAGTAAATCTTCCATTATCAGAATGGAATAATCTTCTAATTGAAAAAGATGGTCATACCTCAGAATATGCTTTACGTGAAGTATTAAAATAGCAAATTGCTAACTATGATTCTTCAGATAATGTAAATTCATTTATTATAGGAGGTCAAAAATATTGGTTAGATAAAGCTACTAGAGTAGGATTACAGCAATTAGTAAATAGTAGCGAAGATGAAGTTTCGTTAGTATTATAGGATCACGTATTGACAATACCTAAAGATATTGCTTCTGGATTTTTAGCGCAGTTAGAAGTGTATGCAGGAAAATGCTATTTACAAACTGCTAAACATCAATTAGCTATTAAAGAGCTTCAAACTGTTGAGGAATTAATAAATTATGATTATACTAAAGGGTATCCAGAGAAATTAACCTTTAATGTATAAAAACAATGAAATCATTATTAAATACGCTAGGGGGCGATGCTCCCTAGCCAAATGATTATAAAAATCCTCCTAAAAGAAAAGACTCTATATTAAGTTCCGTTAGTACTGGTTTTGGAGAAGCTAATATTCTTTTGAGAGATTGTCCTAAGAAAGACTTTAAAACACCATTGTTTAAAGAGGACTATCTAGCTGTATTCTTATCTGAAACAGAAAAATAGCTAGTTAGAAATAATCTAGGAATTATTGGAGCAAGTGAAGTAACAACTATGGTGAAAGATTTAGTTGAAGAAAAAATTGATTCTTTCATTACTATAGAAAAAGTAGAGGATTTACTTTAGGATTTAGACTTTGTTGATTCAGAACTTAACGCACGCGTAGATTACACAATACCTGATAAACTATTTAAATTATGAGTACTACACAAATTAAAAGATTATATTAGTCTGGAAAAGAGTTTGTACCTATTACATTACAAGAAGCAGTTGTAGTCAATGCTACCAATATTCCAGGATTGGCGGATTTAAAAATTACAACTTTAGATAAAGTATTAAGACGTACTTTAGCTTCTGTTGAAGCAAATGCTGGAAATGTTGCAGGTCTTTAGACTACCTTAAATCAAGCTATTATTGATCTTAATGCTCTTATTAATACTAAGCAAGATAAACTTACTGCTGGTTAGGGTATTACTATTGAAAAAAATGAAAAAGATGAATTGGTTATTAGTACTAATTTATCTTTCGAGATTTATAAAGTAGTAGACAAATTACCTGATACTCCTTCAGCTTCTTATGCTAATACTATCTATTTTGTTCCAACTACTGGTGTTAACAGTTAGGAAGAAAAAGATATATTAGAAGAATATATGTGCGTTCAGAAAGATGGAAAATGGACTTGGGAACGTTTAGGACGTATTCAAGCAGGAGTCGATCTTACTGAATATATTGAGAGAATCGAAGCATTAGAAGAAGATGTAGATACATTAAAAACAGCTATTGCGGGAGCTATTACTGCACAAGATGTAACTACTTCTGCTGATAAAGGTAGTAAACCAATTATTGTTACTTATGCTATCCCAGAAACATTATATGATTCTGTGGTAGTTACAGGTGACGGAGACGAAATATCATCAAACTAATATGAACATAATAATAAAACAACTTAAGTAGAATAATTAGATATTTGTTCCCCAAACTACTGCTGAAGCTGTTTTAGTAATATACAACGATCAAGTACAAAGACTGGATCAAGTATTAGAACGAAAAATAGAAAGAATTGTTACTCCTGCAAGCTCTGGATTAATAGCAACTCCTAGTGGGAGTAATGTAATAATATCTCATAGTACTGAAATAGAAGCCAATAAAGAAACTGCTCCTTTATTAATTAAACATGATAATAGGGGACATATCATTGAAACGGCACCTGTTGAACCTCTTATTATTACTGTGGGAAACCAGGTTCATATTGAACATGACGGGTCGTCAAAAGATTTTCTTCAAATGGGGGATGATTTTACATTAGATGAACAAAATAAAATTAAGTTAAATTGGAATAATTTATAAAAATTATGGTAATTAAAGGTAACAATTTAAATGCTATACTTAATTATGCTAGTAAGTATGATTCAGTAAGCTAGTACTTAGGTACTTATGATGCATCAGCATTAAAGACACAGTCAGGAAGTATCACTGCTGGCGACTTTGCTAAGATTTTCTTCACAGGTGATGGTCATATCATTTCTCACGGTATTGATTACACTCCTACTTTTGGAGATCCAGCTCATTCAAAATCTCCTTTAGCTAAAGGTCTTGTGCCTGCATCTACTTATGCGGAAGGACAAAAATATAAATTCTTAGGTAACTATGGTTCATGGCACGAATTAACAGTAGCTGACCTTCCAATGGCTCAGAACTTCTTAGCTGGTAAAAACCCAGGTGGTGATAAAGTTATTTATAATGCTGAACAAGTATACAACTTGTTTAATGATACAATCTCTGCTGTTGATGCAATGAGATTTAAGGGAGGTTATACTCCAGGTGAAACTCCTGATTTCACATCTTGTGAAGCCGGTGATACTTATAGAGTAAATGGTCCTGGTACTTATGCAGGTATTACTTTACAAACTGGTGACTTATTGATCTGTATTAAAGACAGTGATGCTAGTGCTACTGCTGCTGATATTAAGAATCCAGATAATAAGTATTGGATGGTAGTAGAATCTAATATCAATGGTGTTACTCAACATGTGGTTAATGGTACCCCATATACTGTATACACAGACACTACTGGTGCAGCATTTGATATCTACGCTCCAGTTACAGGTGGTACTGCAGGTTATGTATTAATTTCTAATGGTGATGCAGCTCCTGAATGGAAGAGTGCTTCAGGTCTTGATTTATTAAGTAATGCTTGGAAGGATCTTATTGTTGGTACTATTACAGTTGCTAACAATGGTAATATGACTTGGTCATCTTTAAGCGGAAAGGCTTTAGGTTCTTACACTCCAGATATTACTAATCATCGTTGGAATATCAATATCGCTGGTAAATCTGCAGGTACTGATTATGCTTTAACAACAGGTACTGGTTTAGCATTTGCTGAAAATAAGACTAACTTTGATGGTTCTGAAGCTAGACAAATGTTATTAATGCCAGCTACTGAGCAAACTATTGGTGGTGTAATTATTGATAATGTTAAGGGTACTGTATTCAATACTGCTTCTACTGTATCTGTAGATGCTAGCGGTATGATTTACTTAACTAAAGAAAATATTTCTAACGCGTTAGGATTCGTTCCAGGTAATACTGCTAAAGTGTTTAACTATGCTAATGTTGTTACTTCTGGTGCTACTGTAACAGGTCAAGCAGCTGCTACTAATCCATTCTTTAATATGACATCTACAACTGAAGATGGAACTACAACTGAAGTTGTATCTTCTACTCAGTTGATTGGTATTAATGGTATCAAAATTGATGGTGCTAATAATAATATTACTTTCGATTTACAGGAAGCTAAAACTGATACTTACGGAGGTATTAAGATTTTCAAGAAGCATTCTTCAGACATCGCTGCAGATACTACATCAGGTAGTATTATGAACGATAGATACTATGGAGTAGAATTGGATGGTGCTGGTAAAGCATTTGTATACGTACCTTGGGAAGACAAGAACCCTGCATTCAATAAAATCATTGTTACAGGTGGAGCAAATGGAACAGGTGGCGAAATCATTGCTGCTGATAGAGATAGTGAATTCACTCTTGCTGCTGGAAATGGTATCAATTTAGTATTAACTGATCCTAATAAGATTATTGTTAATCAAGATGTTTGGGAAGCAGTTAAGACTGACAAAATGGGTTATGCTCCTGCTATGGTAGCTGGTAATGAACTTACTAAAGCTCATTATATGTTATCATTCAAAGAAGGTGATGCTGGTGCAACTTGGAATAAACTTCCACAGGCAGCATTTAGTGACACTTGGAGAGCAATTCAGGTTAACGGTAATGCAGTAGCTAATACTGATGCTATTGATGCTAACGGAGTAGTTATCGGTAGTGCATTGAACTTTACAGCAACTGGAGATCATAATAAGACTACTCTTAGCTATGTTGCATCTACCGCAGCTAATACTCCACATATCGTTAATATCTTCTCTTCTTGGAGACCATTCTATGATGGTGTTAAAGATGATGCTAGAAAATTCCATGAAGATTACAGCATCGTATTCGGAGCATCTGATGATATTGCGGTATCTAGAGTTACTGAATCTAGTAACGAAACTGAAACAATTTCATTTGAATTAGTTTGGTATAATATTGATTTAAACACTGCAGAAACAGTACGATAATAAATTATGAGAATAGCATACAATCCAAAGTCGGCGGAGCCATTAAAAGTGGCTCCGTCTGGCGATTATCAAAATGCGATAACATTTGACCTCGCGGCACATAATATTTATGCGCGAGGTGAATTGTTTAAGGGGACAGATACAACTTACGAAGTATTTAAAAAGCATACTACTTCGAATAATGGGGGTAGTAACGGATTGGTGCCTGTCCCTTCATATACAACCACAGCAATAAGATTCTTACGAGAAGACGGAACTTGGGTAGTTCCTCATAACTCGGAAACACATTTATATATCGGAGCTAAAAGCTCTAATAATAACAATAATAATAGCTCAGCAACTAGTAATAATAATACTTATATCAAGTTGTTTGACGATACTACATTAAGACATTAGTATCAAATTAAAGGTACTGGTTTAGTAACAGTATCTAGTGATGCTAGTGGTAATATTACCATTAACTCAGCCGCTAATAATTACTATCGTCCTATTTCAGTAAATGGTACAGCTATATTAGAGAATGATAATAAAGCCTTAAATTTAGTTCAATATGGAGCTGTTGTATTAACTCCTAATATTGATACTAACGGAGATTATACTGGAGATGTATAGATTTCTATATCTGAAGCTACTCAAAATTCATCAGGTTTATTATCAGCAGCTGACAAACAAAAACTTGATGGTTTAACCTTTGGAGGTGGAGGAAATGATGGTGGTTTCTCTGGAGTTCTTGCGGATGCTTTTACTACTATCGCATTTGGTGGAAATTCTATTGTAGCCGCTGCTGGAAAACAGACTTTTACATTCAAAAATGGTAGTGGTATTTCTCTTAACTTAAATCCTTCTGATTATAGTTTAACTATTGCTGGTAATACTATGACAGGAGCCTCTAGTACTAAAGCAGGGACTTTAGGTTTTGTACCAGCACCAGCTATTGGAAAGCAAACAGCCTATTTAAGAGGTGACGGTACTTGGAATATTTTATCTACAGACCAAATATACACTCTTAATGGTTATACTATCGGAACTAGCGTTGAAAATTTAGCAACTTCAGACACTTTAAATGAAGCTTTAGGTAAATTAGAATACAAAGCAGATAAAGGTGTTGAAGCTTACAATATAATTTCTTCCGCATATGATGGTGACGGAACAATTGAAAATTTAAACGAAATATTAAAAGTATTAGAAGGAATATCTGATACTGATACAATACAAGCTATTATTGGAAAATATTTACCATTAACTGGAGGTACTATTACAGGTAATCTTACTGTTAATGGAACTACAACGTTATCCACTACTAACATTAACAATACTCTTACTGTAAAAGGTAATATAGTACCTCAAGCAACCAATACTTACACTTTAGGAACATCTAGTAAAATATGGAAAAATATTTATTCTGGACTTGGTACTTTTGGTGATAATGTTACTGCTAAAGGCTTTATTAAGACAGATTCTTCAGACACTAAAGTATTGTTAGGCGGAGGAGGTGACAAAAATATTTCTGATTTCTTATTAAAATCTGAAGTATTAACTGATAATTTAGAAACTATTAAGAAAACTTTAAAAGTAACAAAGAATTGGATGGACACTGGTATATCAGGTGCTAATCTAACTACTGGTACTTATATAATACAAGTAACTGTTAATGGTGGTAATATGACAGAATGCATTTGGTCTGGAACAATGAGTTGGTATAACGGTACTTGCTCAGATACTGAGGCTGATGAAATTCTATTACATCGTTCTGGAAAAGCATATAGTGATACAATATATTTAAGAACTATTATGTAGAGTTCTGGAGCTTTAAAATTACAGATCTCAGCTGATGAAGATTTATCAGCTTCTTACGAATACACATTTAAATTTAAGAGAGTGATATGATAAAAGTAAGAGATGGTTATGGTAAACTTATAGGTTCTGATTACAATGGGAATATCGCTCACGTATTATTAAGTAACGGAGGTAATTTACAATATGCCGTAGGTTCAACAGCTAGTACGTTAGTGTAGAGAAATGCTTCAGGACAAATAGAAAGTTCTGTAGCATCTACAGTAGCTCCCTTCGTAATTAGTTCTACTAAGGTTAATGCTAACCTTAATGCTGATTTGTTAGACGGATTTTAGGCAACTGGCTTATTTCAATCACTAACATCAGCAGCAGATAAAAATCTTTATATTAAAATAGGGGATACAGAAAAAGAAGTATCCTTATTATACGCTTCCTATTTAGGAGGTGTTACTAAAGAAGGATTATTTACAGAACTTACTAATGTAAATGATTCAACAAATCCTAACTCAATTAAAGTAACTATTGGTGGTACTACTAAATATTTAAAAGTAGCTTATTCTGACTTAGCAGGTAAAGTAGTTTGTAATTCTTCTACAAATGATGTAGACAGACCTATTGTTGTGACTAATAAATCTAATGGAGTATACTACTCTACAAAAGTAACTCTTAATTATAGTACAGGTAATGTTACAGCTCCTACATTTACAGGAGCTTTAATTGGTAATGCAGATACAGCTACTACAGCTTCTAAATTATCTACAGTATCTAAAACTGCTTGGGGATAGACTTATTGGACTAGTGGTGGAGTTCCTACATCTATTAGTGGTGATATGACTGGTGTAGGAAATATTACTATTACTAGTGGTGGTAATGTAGACCGTTTTATAACTTTTGATACTGCTTCTACTCGATCTTGGAGAATAGGATATTTAGGTTCTGGAAGTGGTGATGCTAATTATTTAGCTTTTCAATCTACTAAAACATTGACTGCAGCTGATGGCTGGCATGATATGTTAAAAATAGGTTGTGAAACTGGTAATGCTATTCTTACAGGATAGTTAACAGCAAAAAACTTTGTTTCTGGTGACGGAATTAATGATTTTTCTGCAGGAACAGTGAAATTAGATGTTTTAAATATTCCAACATCTAGTGGAGGTACTACTTTTGGTCCAGGTTCTAATGGTCAAGTATTAAAGTCTAATGGTACTACAGTATATTGGGCAAGTGATAATAATTCTAATTCTTGGAGAGCTGTTAAAGTTAATGGCACATAGATAGCTGGTACAGGAACAGGTACATATGCTTTAACTTTTAATTCTGGAACTGGTATTACAGTTACAGGTACTGCAGGTTCTTCTTCTACTGATAATATAGTCACTATTACAAATGCTGGAGTTAGAAGTGTTGTCATCGGTACAGGTGATAATGCTAATAAAGTTGCTGTTAATACTAATGGTACTACAGCTTATTTGACGATTCCTTATGCTACCACAGCAAGTTAGTTAAGCAATACATCTGTATCTGATCCTAGTAAAGCTGCATCTGGCTAGTATTTAAAATGGTATTCTTAGGTAAGTCAAGCGTCTGGATATGCAGGAACTAATTATGGATTCCCTGTATCAAATAATGCTAACGGTATTCTTTGGTTAGGTACTCATTCTGGACCTTATGGTTGGTAGATGGGATTTAGTAGTAATGGTCGTATATATGCAAGATATATTAGTAATAACACATTTTCTACTACTGCTAATGGAGGTAGTTGGAGTAAAATAGCTTGGACTAGTGATATTCCTACTTCCTTAAAGAACCCATATACGTTAACATTCTCTGCAGGAACATTTACCGCTAAAACATATGATGGAAGTGCAGCAGTAACAGTTAATATTCCTACTCATACTAGTCATTTGACTAATAATAGTGGATTCTTAACATCTAGGGGTTATATAGGTACTACTGCTGTTTAGGCTAGTAGTGCTTCGCAATCTTTAACAGGTATTGCAGACATAACAATGTCTGGTAGTGTAAATACTGTTTTAAAAGCAACTAGTAGTTAGAGCGCAGCACTATTAAACGTTTCAGAAATTACCGCAGATACTAATTATATACATCTGTATGTTAGTTCTCTTAATGGTACTGCTGCTACTACTAGAGCTTTAGTATTGCAAAATGGTTATGGTAATGTAGGAATAGGTACACCTACTCCTTCTGCTAAATTACATGTGGCAGGATTAGTGAATATTACAGCTAATTCAGGTACTTTAACGATAGGATGTTAGAACGCGAGCTGGACTCATTATTCTACTACAGGAGGTACTCACTGGTTTAATAAAGCAGTAGAGGTTAATGGTACTCTTACTCCACATGCAAACAATTCATTTACATTAGGTACAAGTAGTAAAAGATGGTCTAATGTTTATTCGGTATTAGGTAACTTTAGCGGTAATATTACAGTTGGAGGTAATCAATATGTATCAGAGTCTACATACGGTATTAATATGTAGAATTCTGACATAGCTTAGATTAACTCACTTTATTTTGCAGACTTGGCTGATTCTTCTACAGAAGGTATACATTTTTACAGAAGTACCACTACTTGGGACACTTTAACTGCTAAAAATGGAATTTTATATTTTAGTGGAAATAGAGCAATTTCTGATACTACTTTAACTCCCGTATTTAGTGCTTTAGCTAATAGTGGTAATAATATTAGTATTACTATAGGCGGTCAAAATAGAACTCTAACTCCTGCATATGCTACTAAAGCAGGAGATGCCGATACTTTAGATGGATATCATAGATCTAATTTATATGCTACTTCGGAGGCTTGGTTCGGTGCTGTAGGATTAACAAAATCTATTACAGTTACTGGAGATAGTGCTTATTGGTATCCTGTCGTTATTACGTGTTCAGCTGATAAACAACGTCCTACGTTTATATCTGTTTGGAAAAATTTAGGGTCTACTACTCCTTCTATTAGCGGAAACCATAGTAATGGAACATCTTCACTTTGGCTACAATATGAAATGCGTAATCCTTATTGGGATGGTAACGGTGGATATATTAAAACTTGGTATAAATACCAAGGCTACGCTACTTTAGTAGCACATGCTAGAACCAATACTAATGCGTCTGGATAGTTAATAGTATGGTTAAGAGGAGGTACTTGTCAATATAATATTAGCTGTACTAATAGTTTTTCGGTAAATGTTTATTATTCTAGTACTAATATTAGCGGTTCTTCAACATATCCAGATAACGTTGATAAAATGTCTTCAGTAAGTAATGGTGGTATTTATACATCTACTTATTTAGGATATGGTGATATTTCTGGAAATGCAGCTACTGCTACTACTGCTAGTAACGTAGTAGTAAATAACTCAGATGCTAATTCAACATATAGAATGGTATGGCATTCTGGAAATACATTATATGGAACTGGAGGTATTTATTGTAATCCTAGTACAGATTGTTTATATGCTTCTCATTATTATGAAACTTCTGATATTAGAAAGAAGAATATTCTAGACTATATAGAAAATATAGATTTAGAAAATATTCCGATAGTACAATTTGAATGGAAAGAAAAACCTAATAAAATCCATATAGGTTCTATAGCTCAAGAAGTAGAGAAAATATTACCAGAAGTAGTAGAAATCGGAGAAGACGGATATAAGTCAATAGACTATGGAGTACTAGGAACTGTTAGTGGTGTAATGGCTATTAAATAGTTAACTAAGCTCTAGGAAAAAATTAAAGAATTAGAGAAAGAAATAGAAATTCTTAAAAATAAAAATTAATAAAATTTAACTTGAGTATTATTCATTTAGTAAATAAAATTACCAAGTGAGTATTACTCAAGATTAGAATTTAAAATATATATTTATATGGCTAAATTAATCGCTAGAGAAGATTATGCTTTAGAGGTAGGAAATGGAAGTTGTTCCTCTTACACCGCTAATAGAGGTGTAACTAAAGCCAGGGCTGTTAGTTATGGTGCTTCTGTGAGCGGATCTTATTCAGATAATTAGTTAGTAGCTAAAGAAGATTTATATAAATCCTATTGTTCATGTAATTCTGCTTGTAGAGGATATTCTAAATGTCCTAGTTACGTTAATTGTACTTGTGTTGGAGAATGTGCAAATTGCGGGTATACAGCATGTAGTTGCAATAATGATTGTTCTGACTGTGGATACACATCGTGTACTTGTAATAACGATTGCTCAGATTGTGGGTATACATCGTGCACTTGCAATAATGACTGTTCAAATTGCGGATACACAGCATGTAGTTGTAATAACGACTGCTCTGACTGCGGATATAAAGCTGCAAGTTGTAGTTGTAATGGGGATGGATGTGGCTATCAAGCATGTAGCTGTGAATCAGCTTGTGCAAATTGTAGTGGATATTGTGCTACTACTTGTGGCTCTCAATATTGGTGTACACACTGTTTTTCAGAAGTAACATGTGGTTGTGACGGGTATGCAGGACAAATTATTATAGGAAATTTATCATGTGGGATAACTTATGGACCTTGCGGTCCTATTTGTCAAATCACAGGATGTAAAAGCGAATGTTCTTCTGTTGGAGGAGGTAACAATGATCCTAGTGCTGTATGCTATAGTGTGTGTTGGTGTAACGGTCATTGTCATTGGCACGGAGAAACTTCATATGGATGTTTGCCAAATTGTAGTCAATGCGGAAGTAATAGTTGTGCACATTGTTCTAAAACAGCTTGTACCTGTAATAATGATTGTTCGAATTGTGGATATACAGCAGCAAGTTGTAGTTGTCATGGAGATGGGTGTAGTTATAAAGCAGCAAGTTGTAGCTGCCACGGGGACAGCTGTGGCTACAAGGCAGCAAGTTGTAGTTGTAATGGGGATGGATGTGGCTACAAGGCAGCAAGTTGTAGTTGTAATGGGGATGTATGTAGTTATAAAGCTGCTTCTTGCAGCTGTAATGGAGATGGATGTAGTTATAAGGCTTGTAGTTGTTATTCTCAAAACTGTGCAAATTGTACATGTAATGGAGAAGCACAATATGCAACCTGTTCTTGTTATTATTATAGTTAATATGAATGTAATAAGTCATGGTAATAGAGACTGGTTAATTGGATTAGGTAAACCAGTAATGAGTGATGAAATTGAATATAGACTAATGAAATATGTGTCTGAATATGAAGTAGATAAAGGATATTTGCTAGTTAACAATATTACACAAGCGATGGCATATATTTGGAAGAGTGAATATATGCATTTGTTTGAAAAAGGATGGAATACCGAATATATGAGATTTTTAAAAGAACATTTCTTTTTAGTACCTCTTGATTATAATGATTATGAAGAGTGTGAGAAATTAAGAAAACGTTTTTTGCCTGATTTAGATAAATCAATTTGTTTTACTAATCCTAGTTATTTTACTATATTAAGTACGACAGAATGTAATGCTCGATGTTTTTATTGTTATGAAAAAGGTAGAGCACAATTTCCAATGACGGATGAAATAGCTAATAAAGTAGCAGATTTTATTATTAAAGTAAGAGATAAGAGCAAACCTGTACAAATTGGTTGGTTTGGAGGTGAACCAACTTACAATACTAAACCAATGGATATAATAAGTACTAGATTAAAAGAAGCTGGAATTCCTTACAGTGCTAGTATTATTAGTAATGGTTATCTTATTGATGAAGATATGTGCAAAAAATTTGTCGATCTTTATAAAATTAATCACATTCAAGTAACAATAGATGGAATTGGAGAGAAATACGACAGAGTAAAAAATTATATTTATAATAATGACGAATCGGCTTTTGATAAAGTTATTGAAAATATAGAAAGATTATTAAAAGCAGGAATTGGAGTTTCTGTCCGAATGAATCTCGATTTACATAATGCAGATAGTTTAAAACAATTAATACATTTCCTAAGACAAAGATTAGGACATTATGGAAGATTATTACATCCATATGTATACCCTATTTTTGAAGAAACTGCCGAGAGAGATCCAGAACATCGTGCTAAAGTATTTAGACAATTAGAAGAAATTGTGTTTATCTTAGACGAATGTGATTTTATGCAAGATGCAAAAATACATTCAGGGTTGAAATTACAACATTGTATGGTAGATAGTACTGATTCTATTTTAATTGGACCTAAAGGAGATATTGGATTATGTGAACATTACACAACAGATCATTTCTTTTCTCATATTGATAATTATGAAGAAAAAGATTGGAACGAAATACAAGCCTTTAGAGATTATCTTGAACCTAATGAATTATGTAAAGATTGTCCATTATTACCTAGTTGTTTAAGAATTGACCTATGTCAAGATATTCGTTACTGTGATGAACACGTACGAGATTGGAGAATACGTGAAGCAAGTATGGCTGCTCGAAATATTGTTAAGGATTATTTCTATAATATGTTTAAAAAAGAAGAGCCAAAACAATGTTCTTGTAAAAATAAGTGTGATAAGGAACAAGATAAGAAAAATAAAAAGACTAAACGTAAAAAGTGATAAGCTATGTTGAATATTTTGGATAGATATGAACAAATTCGTTTTGAAAAAATTAACGAATCTGTAAAATATTCCGGAACTTGTAATATACAAGAAGGAGAAATAACCACTATTGATGTTACTATTGAGACCGTAGAAAATGAATATTTAATAGGTACCATGAATGCTAGAAATAATTCAGGAGGAGTATCTATAAATATAGTTAATTCTGAAAACTTAGTTAATATGTCTGACTATGCTGAAGAATTATATACTATTAGACAAGAATTGACAAGTATATTACTATAACAAGATTATTTTTTATAATTAAAATTTAAGTGATTATGATTTTGAATGATGTATTGACAAGACAGAATGTATTTACTAAAATTGTGTTGAAGGATGGTGATAAAGAACTTTCAAAAGAATTGAAGGTAAAGATTATGAGAATTAGAATGGCTTATACTAAAATTAAGAAAGCCTTTGATGAAGAAGTTAAAGAATTTACTGAGGAATTAGTACCACAAGAATTAAAAGATCTTAGTGCTAAGTCTGAAAGAACTGATGCTGAAAATGCTCGTATGGAAGAACTTAGTAATAAGGTAAATATGGAATATCAGGAATTCTTGATTCAGAAAGGTAACGAAGAAGTGAGTATGGTAGATGATTCTCTTACAATGGATGAATACTCAGATATTTTGGATATTAATGCTGGTAATGATATTGAAATTAATGGCAATAAAATTGCAGCAGTAGATTTCTTAGAAATTATTTATGACTTATTTGTAAAGGAATAAAATTATGGAACTAAAAAAGACTAGCGAATCATATAATATTATTGATAGTACTGAATCATGGAATATTTCAGGAAACGTTAATAGTTACGAATCAGGTATGATTCAAATTAATATTTCTGTTAATGCTATTAGCGGAGAATATATTGGTAATTTTAATTATACTATTAACGAACAGAATAATGTAAGCGTTAATTTTGATTGCGGTAGAAAGGTAGATGATGCTTTATTCGCATATGGAAACGCTTTAGTAGATCAAATTGTAGAACAACTCGCTTAATATAGGGGACTTCGGTCCCCTTTTGCATTTTATATAAATAAGTAATATTTGCTAAGCCGGAAATCTTGGTTTATTTTGATTATTAATCAATAATTAGAATAACTAAGGTTTTCGGTTTTTATTTTTAGTAACGTTCGATAACGATTAGTTTTAAGAGTATACTTGAATAAGTTCTAGAACGAGATAAATTATTTAGTGTACTTTTAAAATTTAAAATTATGAACGAAACAAAAACAACTTACATTATGCCAGACCAAAATGGTTTTGGAAGTAATGACCTTGCCACAATGGCTTTACTTGGTGGCGGTGGAGGATTTGGTGGATTCGGCGGAAGCGGAATGTGGAATAATCCTTTTATGTACCTCGTATGGATGTGGATGATGAGATGGATGAACAACGGAGAATGGGGTAACAATAATGATAATTGTTATAAATCTCTTGAAGCTTCAACACAACGTCAGATTTAGACTTTGCAAGAATCATTGTCTGATAATCACACTACTGATTTATTAATGGCAGCAATTCAAGGTAACGGTAACGCTATTCAAGAAGCTGCTACAAGAATTGGTTGCGATTTTAATGCTCTTAATTCTGCAGTTCAAGGAATTAGTTCTAGTATTGGTGCTTTAGGTAGCCAATTAGGATTCTCTTCTGAAAGAATTATTAATGCCGTAAATCAAGGTGATTGTGGAGTCATTCAAGCATTAAAAGATTGTTGCTGCGAAACACAGAAATCACTTTTAGCACAAAGCTATGAAAATAGAATAGCTATTAGTGACGCAACTGCTAAAGTAAAAGATACTGTTAATTATGTAGGTTTATAGGTAGAAAAGGGATTCTCTGATGCAAGTTATCAGACTCAATCTCAAACTTGTGCTTTACAAGGAACTATCCGAGATACTGGTACTGCTAATACTAATGCAATTATCGCTAAATTAGATGCAATGCAAAATCAGCAATTACTTGACAAGATTGATGCTTTGCGCGAAAAGAATAGTGAACAAGCAGTGGTTATTAACAATGCTCAGTAGACTGCAACATTTAGTCAAATGTTAAATTCATATACTGCTCCTATTGCTGCTGCAGTAAATTCATTACAGACTGAATTAGCCGGAGTTAAATGTAGACTTCCTGAAACTGTAACACTTCCTTATAGTTGTGCTACAGCTGTTCCTACCAATCTATTATATAATGGTGCAGTAGGATTGAATACATTTAATGCAGGGTGGAATTGTGCAGTACCTAACACTCTTTGGGGTTAAGAAAGGAGGTAATTATGTTATTACCTGCTTATATTAATGTTAACCAATCAGGCATACCAGCATTACGCTCATTGTCTGTAACAGTAGGAACGACCGATGTCCGCTTTGACTTTAATAATCATCGTAATGTGGGTCGCCCTTTTAGGGGCTTGTTAGTAATTAATCTAGCACAAGTAATCCCAGCAGGAACTACTGATACTCTTCCTATAGTATTTACTTCTGGAGGAGGTAGTGTAGCTGAGTTAACTACATTTAATGGAGATCCTGTAACAGTTGCAGATATTCCAGGCACAGGTATTTATTTAGCTTGGTATGAAAGTTCTACAGATTCATTACAATTATTAACTGGAGCATTGTAATATGGCATTTTAGAATTTACGAAACAATCACTAGATATACATACTTAAAAAAGATGTTATTCCTACTTTGGAGATTGGTAAAGTTACTACTGTATCCGCACCAGTTCCAAAGTATGGGAATACTAGTATGTATAATGACTTAATAATAGATATTACTGCTGACATAGATGGAAAAACTACAAGTTTTTAGAAAATTCCTGCAAACAGCGAAATAGCAGACTTTGGGAATAACATAGTAATTGCTACAAGTAAAGACGCAATGAATAATGAGGTAGTGTCTATGAAATAGAGAAGTCTGGATATACTTAATAGTGTGGAATAGCATCAAAGTATTATAAAGGGATGTGATGAAATTCTACAAATGTTAAATCCAGAAATAGCAGAGAAACAAAGACAAGAATAGGAAAATAAAGCTTTGCGAGAAGAAATAAATTCTCTAAAAGAAATGTTTTCTGAGTTTATTAACCAATTTAAAAGTTAAGAATTATGGCAACAATTATTGAAGTTCAAGAAAGCAAAATTGATCATCTTTCAGAATACGCTGAAAAAGTAGTAAAATATGGTAAACAATTACTTGAATGTCTTGATGACATGACTGGTGAAAAGTATGATGAACGCTACGGAAAAGGTAGACGTTCGGGTTTCAGACATGATCCAGAATGGGAACGTAAACCAGAATATCCAAGATATTACTAATGAAACCTGCTTTGGATACATATGATGATATGCCAAAGTATATGCGGAAATATCTACAGAATTATGGATGGCATTTCAACAAAGCTCTGTGTAATTATGCTGTATCTTTAATGATTAAAAATGGTAAGAAATTAGAACCTCTTACTAAAGAATATATTGATAAAGTATTATAGTAGAATAACATCAAGTTAGAACATAATGTTGGATGTGATTACATATTTGTAGCTAATATGTGCAAAGCAGATTACTATGGCAGTAGTATTGTTGATGAAAAGCATTTTGCTCTCTATATTAAAGATACTATAGATGACGAAGATGCGGGAGACGGTACTACAATGAGAAGATGGTACGCTACTATGGTAGCCAATGGAACTATGGTAGATTGGGAGGACTTTATATGATACATTTTAAAGTTCATATTAGTAAAATTGATTGGAGTATAGAATGTTTTGTTACAACTGATAATTCTCAACTTGAAGATATATTATTTAAGTTAGAGAATATTGGTTGTAGCAAACATACTATAACTAGAGCTAGGTAGATATTATCGGAACAATATGATTCTGGGTTTACTTATTCTAATTTAAAAGAAAGAAAGAGTATAATGGTAATTAACAAATCAACTTCTATGGAAGAGTTTGTTAATACTTACAACCATGAGAAAAACCATATTGAAATGCATATTTGTGAAGAATTAGGTATAGACCCTTATGGCGAAGTAGCTGCGGATTTAAGTGGGTGCTTAGCCTAGAGATTATTTAATACAATGTTAATAAGTATGAATCCATACTAAAGAATTGATAGGAGAATTTTCTAGAAATAGAGAGTTCTCCTATTTTCGTTTTGAATTATTATTGAAAATAGTTATATAATATACGAAACTAAATTTTAATACTATGAAATATTTTACATTAAACGAGCTTATTAAAAGTGATGCTGCAAGAAGAAGTAAGATTAATAATACCCCTAATAAATAGGAAGAAAACAATCTTATAGCATTAGTTGAAAACATTTTAGATCCTCTTAGAGAGGCTTATGGAAAGCCGATTATTGTAACTAGTGGATTTAGATGTGAAAGATTAAACAAACTTGTAAACGGCAGTAAGACTAGTCAACACAGAACTGGACAAGCTGCTGATATAAGAACCGTAGAAGATACAGTAGAAGAGAATAAAAAATTATTCGATTTAGCCCAAGAATTAAATCTTCCATTTGATTAGTTAATTGATGAATATAATTTTGATTGGGTTCATGTAAGTTATTCTCCTCGTAATAGAAAACAAATTTTACATATTAAGTAATATGGCAGAAGGTAAAACCAATATGTTCGGTAAAACCTATAATACTATTGGTTCTACCGATTCTAATTTTATTATTAAAACAAAAGGAGATTTAAAAGTCTAGTGGGGAAACAAATATATAGATATAATTAAAAATGGTAAAATAGCATCTGAAGGATCTAAATTATTATTTATAGTTGACAGTGTTGAAGAGATTACCAAAAATGGTATATACCTAGTTAATACTGAACCTTAGGAAATCTGGTTAAATATTGATGGGACTAAAGTCAATATTATGGGTGCAGAAGGACAAACTGCATATATATCATATATGATAGACTAGAAATTAACTTCGGAATAGTAGCATCTAGCTCTTACAAATATAGGATTTTATTATAATAATATAGAAGACGCTGCATTAGCCAATATTGCTTCAGGGATTATATACGTAGAGGATGTTAATAAGTTATACATAGCAAAATAGGGTAAACTTACTGAATATGTCGTTACCACTACTACAACTAATACAGAATCTTCTGAAATATCTATAAAAAAAGAACCTTTATATATAGAAGAATATTCTTTATGTGTTGGAGAGACTGAATATATCAAATGTTATAGCAGTGAGATAAAAATGTTAATGCCAGTAACAATGCATGATATGTTATAGTCAGAATCTGCAACCGACTAGTTTGGTTATAGATTATATATGGATAATAATAAATCTATTTTTGAAATAGATATAATCAAACAAAGAGAATACCCAGAATATATTACTTATAACAAATTAGAAACTTTAATAATAGATAAACAATTACAATCTAAAAAATATTATTTAATAACAGATTTTTAGAATCCTTGGGAAGTTACTTGGGAAGACGAGCCTTTTTATTATGAAGATTAGTATGAAGAAATAAATAGTGTCAAGCATCTTAAAGGAAAGAGAAATGCTACTAAATTAATAATTAGAGCATTAAATAGTGATACTATCGAAAAACAAGTTTGGGCACCTATGTACCCAGATTGGGTTATTCATTATGACCCATTCTTTAAAGGTCCTGAACATAAAGTTATGGAAGAAGGTAAAGAAGTAACTTATTATGGTTTTAGAACTAGAGATTTTGAATAGGCTTTAGAAGATGGCAGTATTAAGAAAACTACTACATATCTTCCATGTAAAGGATAGATTACCTATTTAAAGGATGAATTTGGAAATGAGGGTAATTTTAACTTCAGACAACATATGTTTAAACATGTCGATTGTTGGAGATATTGTGTAGATAAATATCCGTCAGGTCCAACTAATTATTTCGGAGAATTCTTAGAATGTTATAATAATGTTTTTAATTTTGAATAGTTAGAAACAAACGTTCAAGTATTCAATTTTAAAGAAGTATTAGATTCAAGTAATAATGTTACTGGATATACAATAGAAACAATAGATTCTGATAAAATTCTTACAAAAGGACATCATTTATATATAAATGGAACTACTATAAATAATAATGTTTTTAATTTAGACAATTATTAGAAAGATATTATTCTATAGCATATCATAACTAGCGACATATTAGAAAATAATTCTTTTATAAAAATAAAAAAACCTATCAATTGTTCTCAAAATCTAAAATCTAATTATTTTGAAAATATAGAAGGAGAATTAAATATATAGGCTGAATGCTCTGATAATACAGTAGTAAATATTAAAAGTAATGTTGTTATTCAAGCAGGAACTTAGTTTGATAAAAATAAAATTTCTAATTTTAATCAGTGGTTGGATAATACTAAAATATTTATAGAAAACACTATAAATGAATGTTCTGGATCTTTAACTAATAAAGGGACTATGTCTCAGAATAATATCAATGCTATTACAGGAACATTAATTAATGAGTCACAAATGGCAAATAATAATATTGAAACTGTAAAAGATTTGAATACCACACAAAATTTTGAAAATAATGATATTACTATAATAACTAATATAGTTAATACTAATATAATTTCTGACAATGTATTTATAACTGTTGATGATATTAATAATACTGGACTCATACAGGAAAACATGATTGATTATATTAAATCCTTAGAAAATTCAGGAACTATTACTAATAATGTTATTAATAATATTAATGCTTCTTTAACAAATAAAAAAACTATACATAATAATACTATTGGAGATATTGCCACAGATTTAGTTAATACTAATCATATCATATAGGATAATAATATTATCCATATAGATACCTTAACTATAAATGGTAATATCCGGAATAATACTATAACTAATCTTATAAATACTACGATTAATTCTGATATTAGTAATAATATTGCAACAACTATTACTGATTGCCAATTTGACGATTTTTGTACTGATAATATTTTTAGGGAAACTGTAAATAAATGTAAATTTGGTGTTTTTACAGATAATAAAGCATATAAAGAATTAAATGATTGTATTTTTACTGCGGGGAATATAAATTCTTCTATATTTATTAAAATTGTTAATAAACTAACAGTAAGTGATACAATGCAAGGATGTGCTTTTAATTATATTAATGATTTAGTTTTAGATAAGCCTGTATATTATACTACTTTTCATGGATCTATCGGTAATATAACTAGAAAATTAACAGATTATGAATGGGAATTATTACAGGATTCTACAAAGAAAACTGATGCGTATCCTAATATGTAGGTAGTATGTGTTCCAGAGATTATCAAAAAGGGTATGATTTTAATGTGGTATGGTTAGGAAGAAATTCCTAAAGGTTGGGCATTATGCGATGGTAATAATGGAACTCCTAACTTAATAGACCGCTTTATTAAGGCAAGCGATTCTGTTGGAGAAGTTGATCCAGAAGGTGTTGAATGGGATGAAAATAAGGTTAATACTTTGAAATTAAAAGCAGAAAACCTTCCTGAACATCATCATCCTCATAAGAAACATAAACACTATTTTGAAGATAGTGATTCAGATACAATAACAGATGATTATGCTTCATATAACAATTCTTATAGTGTAAATGAAGGTGAAGGAAGTTCTACCACTTCTGGAGAAAATTGGAGTTCTCCTAGCGAAACAGAAACAATATATATTAATATTTCAGGATATACTTCCGAAGAAATTAGTGAAGAAGACAAATGGCAATATGGTGAAATTTAGCCGATTAAAATAGAACCTAAACATTATAAACTTATTTTTATTATGAAAATTGATGAAAATCCTGAATAATTAAGATGTTAATAAAATATAATTTGCATTAAAAATTAAATAATAATATATATTGTATGATTAACTAAAAATGATTATGAATATGGAAAATTTTGACGAAGCGATTTTTGACGATGACGAGTTCTTGGAAAATGACCTTGAACCGCAAAACCCTGGAGATAATTAGGAACCTGATAATGGTGGTTCCGAACCCCCAGTTAATGAATCAGAAGATGATTTAACAAGTGAAGTATTACGCTTAAAAGGTATTGCTGATCCTAACAAAATTAAATTTGAAGATGAGACAGGAGCTATTATTGAACGTTCTTGGGATAATTTGACTAGAGCTGAACAATTAAATATTCTAGCATCTCAAGAAGAACAGGAACTTGATTTAGCAGACGATGAAATTGAACTTCTTAATGCGATAAGAAATAGCGGTATGTCAGTATCTGACTACCTTAATGCTATACAAACTCCACAAGAAGCACCTGCACAATCTTATAAAATTGATGAGCTTTCTGATGAAGATGTATATGCTTTAGACTTGTTAGAAAAAGTTGGAGCCGATAATATTACTGACGAAGAACTTGAACAAGCTATTAATAATGCAAAATAGAACGAGGCATTATTTAAGAAAACTGTTGAAGGTTTAAGAAAGGAATATATTAGACTACAACAAGATGAAGAAGCACAGCTAGCTAATGAGCAGGCTGCACAACAAGAGGCTGCTTATAGACAATTTGCTACTTCTATTGTTAATGAGATTCGAGGTCTTAATTCATTTGCTGGTCAGGAGTTAGAACTCTCTGGCGAAGACTCAGAAGAGTTAGCAGCATTTATGCTAGAACTTGATGAATCAGGTACTAGTGCCTTTGGTCGTGCCTTACAGGACCCTAACTTATTTACAAAAGCTGCTTTCTGGTTACTAAACGAAGAACAGATTATTGAAGAACTCAGTAAATAGATGTAGGATAATTATAAGCGAGGTTATGAACAAGCAAAAGCTGATTTGCAAGGTAATAAACCTAAGTTAGTTTTTAACACAAAGCCTCAACCAAAGTCACAACAAGACGATCATTTCTTTGTTGATGACGATGAATGGTAATTTATTAATAATTTTAAATTTTATAACTTATGTTAGTAGCGAATTTCGTAACAAATCGTCCAACTATGTCGGACACTAGAACTTACGAGGATTTTAGCAAGTTCCTCGGTGAAAGACCACACCGTCTTGGTGTTGTGTCAAGATTATATCCTGAATTGACTGCAACTTTCTTAACTGAATCATTGAGAAATATTTTCTACGGTGAAACTAAGAAAGCTTCTGGATTCCAGAACATTGATTCTACTTATTTCGAATGGGAAGTAGAAACTAACTACATTAAGAGAATTCCTTTCGCAGCAGTTCCAGTTGAAGACGGAGCAGATGGCTCTGAAATTGAAATGATTTTCCCAGAAAATTACTATCAATTGCATGAAATCTTCAAGATTGAAAAGACTGGTCAGCAATGTTTCGTAGTAGCACGCCCAGTACGTAAGTCAGATCGTGAATGGTCTGTAATGGTACGCTTGCTCGACGATGACTATTCCTCAATTCTTGACAAGGATGGTTGCCAAATTGGTGACACTACTCGTTTCATTGGTAATGCTAAGCCTGAATTACATGATACAGGTTTCGTTAAGTATCAATCTAACATTGAAAAAATGCGTAACTACATGACTACTGTCCGTGTAGATGATAGCTATTCTTCTAAATATGCTTTGATGGAAGATACATTCATCAAGATTGGTAAGGGTGAAAATCAAGGTTGTTTAACTGAAAAGATCTACAAGCTCGATCCTATGAAGAAGAATTTGATTGAAAACTTCTTGTATGCTCGTGAAAATATGATCTTGTTAGCTAAGGGTACTATCGGTGTTGATGGTAAGTCTACTCTTTCTGATAGAGGTACTGGTCGTCCAATTTACATTGGTGATGGTATGATTCCTCAGATTGAAAGATTTGCTTCTAAGTATGCAGCTAATAAAGTTACAATCAATACATTCCATACTATCATTTCTACAATGGTAGAAAAGGCTGAAAAGCCAACAGGTAACCACTTCTCATTTATCGTTAACGAAAGAATGTGGGCTATCGTACAGAGAGTACTTGGTGATTATTTGGCTAACCGTCACACTGATGAATCTTATATCTGGTCAAGAGGTGGTGAAGGTAAGTATATTAAGGTTGGTGCTACATTCGATGCTTACGAATGGGGTGGTAACACAGTATCATTCAAGGTTGATAGAACATTAAGCCGTGAGTTCCCAGAACCATACGCATTGTGTATCGACTTGACTACTGGTAAGACTTCTACTCAACCTCCAGTAGCTATGTACTCATTG
>JAEIGA010001460.1_pt1 | contig 36997 bp, 33 predicted proteins | sample 9270691 | NCBI WGS metagenome assembly JAEIGA01 (sample SAMN17057246, study PRJNA624740) | gut metagenome | biome: biome; isolation source: fecal sample | host: Bos grunniens | place: China: Xizang | collected 2019
AGGTTAAACTTTCACAATTACGAAATGCCTTTGAAGCAATTTCTATTACACCTTCAGGGATGATAATTTCGGTAAGGCCTGTGCATCCCGCAAAAGCCGACTCTCTAATTTCACGTAAACTCTTTGGCAGCGTGATAGAGGTTAAATTTGTATAATCTTGAAAAGCGTATGCAGAAATTTCTGTCACACCTTCTGGAATAACTAATTTTTTAACCAATTTCCCATTTACATAAAGTTTCTTAGCATACTTAAGTGGAGCAGAATGGAATTCAATTTCACACCATATCGCGATATCTGAAATGTGAACTTCAGATAAGTTTTTGCATCCATCAAACGCCTCACGTTGGATTCTACACAAACTTTTAGGAAGGGTGATGGAGGTTAAACTTTGACAATATGAAAATGCTTCTGAAGCAATTTCTGTCACGCCTTCTGAAATAACTAAATTTTCAACCAATTCTCCATTTACATAAAGATTCTTAGCGTACTTAAGTGGATTAGATTCATCGCCGTTAAATTCAATATTCCACCAATCGGTGATATCTGAGATATGAACTTCAGATAAATTTTTACATCCGTAAAAAGCTACCCTTCCAATTTTACGCAAACTTTTTGGAAGGGTGATAGAAGTCAAACTTTTACACCCATAAAAAGCGTCTGAAGCAATTTCTGTCACGCCTTCAGGGATGATTAAATTTTCAACCAATTCTCCATTTAAATAAAGATTCTCAGCACAGTAAAGTGGGTTAGAATTAAATTCAATACTACACCAAGCCGCAATATCTGAGATATGGACTTCGGACAACTTTTTACATCCTTCAAAAGCATCTTTTCCAATTTTACGCAAACTTTTTGGAAGGGTGATAGACGTTAAACTTTGACAATATGAAAATGCTTCTGAAGCAATTTCTGTCACACCTTCTGGAAGTATAAGCGAAGTGATGTTACATTTAGAATACTTGAAATTAACCAATGTGATTTTTGTTACACGTTCAGGAAACACTAACGTTGTAACTAATTCTCCATTTAAATAAAGTCTACTTGTATAGTTAAGAGGATTAGAATCGTCGTCCCCAAATTGAATGTCGCACCAAGCCGCGATGTCTGAAATGTGAACTTCAGATAAGTTTTTGCATTTATAAAAAGCCTCACATCGGATTCTACGCAAACTTTTGGGAAGCGTGATAGAAGTCAAACTTGTACAATATTTGAAAGCACATGAAGCAATTTCTGTTACACCTTCGGGAATAACTAAGTTTTTAACTATTTTTCCATTTAAATAAAGACTTCCGCCATAACACAACGGACTAGAAGTAAGACCATAAGAAATTTCAACATTACACCAGGCAACGAGGTCTGAAATGTGAACTTCAGATAAGTTTTTACATCCATCAAACGCCTCGTATCCAATCTTACGCAAACTTTTGGGAAGCGTGATAGAAGTCAAACTTGTACAATATTTGAAAGCACGTGAAGCAATTTCTGTCACACCTTCAGGAAGAATAATGGAGGATACGCCTCTGTATTCATCAAGAATATCCGAAGTTAAAACAGTTACGCCTTCAGGAACAATATAGTCACTCATTGCATTCTCCTCTAACAGTTGGTTCAATCCTTAATACAATTCAATAATGCAGCCTAGTTGATAATTGAGAACTCTTTAACATTCCGTATTAATCGCACCACATCAATAAAAACACCGCTTAACCACTGCATCCCTTGTTTGGCAGAAAAGATATAAATTGGTAGTTGCATAAGAAAACCTTTACCTTAAACGATTAGCACTTATCGACATCAGGTGAACCTTTCGTTCCCTACACAATTCGTTAAGTACATCTTTAACACATTTGGGGAGGGTGGGGGCCACATAGTATGTATATGAAGATTCAAAAGAAATGTTTTGAGTAGATTCAACGGTAATTAAATCCAATGGTTCACAGGATTTTATTGTCGTGGTAATATTGAAAATTTGATTATTTTTTGTTAACCAAATGAGGTTTGCACTATTTTTTGAAATAATTAGTTCAATTGCAAATTTGTAGTGACGAAGATTGAGTATATCAATGAGACTCTTAAAATCCTTTTGCACATCATCCTTGCCGAAAGAAGACATTGGATGACATTTAACCTCGATGATACATGTGTTATATTCATCCGTATTTCGTCTATGCAAAATCAGGTCTGGGGTAACACAGTCTCCATCTGCATTACGTTTCGAACTGTTGCCTTCTTGACGATTATATTCACAATCCCAAGTTAGAGTTGAAAAATCTCTTCTACGCGTTTCGCATACCAGATAATGAAATAACCATGCAACGATGGCGCGCTCATGAATTGTACGCACTTCCTCCGTTCCATCTGTAAATAAGTCGTGTTCATTCGCCCACAACTTTTGCAAAGCTGCGTTGAGGATGGTGGTAAGTTGTTGCGCCGTTGGCATAAAAAGCGCCTCCTTTGTGCTTTCCCTTGATACGATATAGTCGGGATTCGAGACCCCGCATGGAACTTCTCTGAGACGCGCTCATGGAACACTACAATAGTATCACGAAGTGGAGGTTTATGCAATGAAAACATATCCCGTGCGCTTGCATGTAGTGTTTAATCCCACATGCTGTCCTTTGCATAAGCAGTCCTTAGAGGGCGGCAAAGACAAAGGGACAAAGGGACGCCGCCTTAGATTTTGGGGAGCGCACGCTGGCGAAGAAATGGATATGTGCCCATTTCTCGCAGCGTGACAACGGTGAGGGCCCGCAATAGGACGCCTGTCCGTAGCGAGGAGCGCCGAATCCGTCGGCCATCTCCGCAAGGAGAGGCAGAGAGCGGTAGCGAACGTCAAGATTGTGCTCCACCGTGGAAAACCTAAATACATGCAGTCCTTTGCACACGCCGTCCTTTTTTCGTGCTTTCCGTGTGCTCCGTGGACTCTAAAAATTCGTGTAAATTTGTAAAATTCGTGGTTAAAATCTTGTGCGCGAAAAGTTCACTTTTTCGAAAATTTTGGCGATTTTTCGCTTGTTGAAAACTTTTTTTAGTTATCAACAAGTTATCAACAAGTTATCAACAATGCAGCTTTTTCGACGCAGTTTTTTGAAAATCTTTCGGCGGATTGGCGGATTTTCGGCACTTTTGCTCAACCTTGTTAAAACTGCATAACTCTTTGATAAATAAAGAGATAAAGCGAAAATAGGGCGAAATTAACTCCGCTACAGCGGCTTCCTTGCGAAATTTTGGGGTAGAGGTGATAGAAAAGTTATCAACAAGTAGCAGCTTTTTGGGGGAAAGCTAAAGAAATTCTGGGTCAATATCAGCGAAATTGGCGAGCAAAGTCAGCGAAATTGGGTGACCAAAGTCGCCGATTTTCAAGCGGAAATTTCGCCTACTTATCGCAAAATTTTCGCTTACCTGGGTCGGTAGAGTTGACTACTTGGCTCTGTTTTGCTACACTTTTAGTGTGTGTGGAGAGAAGAGATTGGCTTCGTCATGTTTCGGGGTTTTTGGGTGGCGCCTGCGGCGCAGGACTGCATGTAAAAGGACTGCATGTGTGGGGGGCTCCACGAGGGAGCACAATCTTGCACGCTGCGAGAAATGGGCACATATCCATTTCTTCGCCAGCGTGCGCTCAAGACTGCATGTGGTTTTCCGCGAACGACGCGAGGCGCACGGCCGCACCACGGCGCGATGGCCTGCGGCCCCGTGGATGCTGGCTCGTGCTTTTGCGAAGCATGTAAAAAGGACTGCCAGTGTGGGGGACACCACGAGCGAGCTCGTTAACCAGCGCCTTTGGCGTCAATTGGCAACTGGCGATTGGCCACTGTCGGGCACAGTGCCCGGCAGTGGCAGAGGATTTTGAGGCGCGTTTGGCTGAATCTTTTACATACATTAATTAAAATAGATATTTGAGTTAGGGGAAATGTGGTATAATTTTGGGCGGAATTTTATAAGGAGGAAGACTATGCCAAAGGTCGCCGTATTGTTGCCTTGTTACAATGAAGCCTTGACGATTGAGAAGGTGGTGCGGGATTTTCGCGCGGAGTTGCCGGATGCGGATATTTGGGTTTATGACAATAACAGCTCTGACGGGTCTGCGGACTTGGCTCAAGCTGCAGGTGCATTCGTTCGTCGCGTGCCGCAACAGGGTAAGGGTCATGTGGTGCGTCGTATGTTCCAGGAGGTGGATGCAGATGTCTATGTGATGGTGGACTCTGATGACACGTATCCGGCAGATGAGGTGCATAAGTTGATTAAGCCTGTCCTTGATGGCGAGGCGGACATGGTCAATGGTGACCGTCTCTCGTCAACGTATATGCAGGAGAATAAGCGCCCTGGACATAATTTCGGAAATACGTTGGTCTGTACGTTGATTCGCCTTTTGTGGGGTCAGCGTGTGAATGACGTGATGACGGGTTATCGTGCATTTAGCCGTCTCTTCGTGAAGAGTTGCCCAGTTTTGGCGCAGGGCTTTGAGATTGAAACCGAGATGACGCTGCACACGATTGATAAGCGTATGAGCTTGATTGAGGTGCCGGTGCAGTATCGCGATCGTCCTGAGGGCAGTGTCTCGAAGTTGAACACTGTGAGCGATGGTATTCGCGTGCTGAAGACGATTTTTAATCTCTTCCGTTTTTATCGTCCAGAGTTTTTCTTCGGCGTTGTCGGTACGGTGTTATTGCTCTGCGCAATGGCATTGTTTGTGCCGGTGTTGATTGAATACTTTAAGATTGGCGAAGTGCCGCGTCAGCCGACGTTGAACTTCTCCGGCTTCCTCGCCATGGCGGGTTTGCTTTCCTATGGCGTGGGGTTGATTTTGGGTGCCTGTAAGAAGCAAAATGATCAAATGTTTGAAATTCTCGTCTCGCAGGAAAAGGGACGCGAAGTTCAGAGGAGCTAAGATGTCGAAAGACGAAAAGAAGCCGAATTCCGGAAAAAAAGATAACACTCCCGATAACAAGGATAAGAAACCTCAGTGGCGCGCACCTGTGATGGTGTGGGTGCTTTTGGCGGTTTTTATCTTCTCCTTGGTGGCCTTGTTCAATGGCGGTGGCGAGGGATTAAACCTTGGCAAAGCGGAGTCCCCGCTTTCGCAGTTGGATTTCTGGCAACGCGTTGAGGCGGGGGTCGTCAAAGATGAAGCGGGGGTCGTGAAGGGAAATGCGGCACTTGCAGAGGTGAAGTTGATCCGCGAAGGAGAAGATGAGACCTTTTTGCAAGGGCAGTGGTTGCCCAAGCCCACTGCAGACGGCGCGCAAGTAGACCCGAAGGCAAAGGGTGAATCCTTTAAGCTGAACCTGCTTGATACCGAAGGGCTCGAGACGCGTTTGGCGCAGGCTGGTGTGCGCACGATTCAGGAGAATAATCGCAGTTGGTGGGGACCGATTATGGTTTCACTTCTGCCAATCATTCTCTTCTTTGTGCTCTTTTACGTTCTCTTCATGCGCAGAATGGGCGGTGGCAATGATGGCCCCTTTGCCTTTGGTAAATCTCGCGCCAAGATGATGAACAAGGAAGATGCGAAGATTCGCTTCAAGGACGTCGCGGGCGTGGATGAGGCGAAGGAAGAGGTGCAGGAAATTGTTGATTTCTTGAAGGAGCCTGCGCGCTTTGAAGCAGTGGGTGGTAAGGTGCCGAAGGGCGTTCTCTTGATGGGGCCTCCTGGCACGGGTAAGACGTTGCTTGCGAAGGCAATCGCAGGTGAAGCAGAGGTGCCTTTCTTCTCCATTTCGGGTTCTGACTTTGTGGAAATGTTTGTGGGCGTCGGTGCGAGCCGCGTACGCGACATGTTTGATCAGGCCAAGAAGAATGCGCCGTGCATCCTCTTCATTGACGAAATTGATGCGATTGGCCGTACGCGTTTTACCGGCATCGGCGGTGGGCATGACGAACGCGAACAGACGTTGAATGCGATGCTCGTGGAGATGGATGGCTTTGAGGGCAATAGTGGCGTGATTGTCATGGCCGCGACCAACCGTGTGGACGTGCTTGACCCCGCACTGACGCGCCCGGGCCGTTTTGACCGTCAGATTGTCGTTGACTTGCCCACGATTGAGGGGCGTGTGGCGATTTTGAAGGTGCACGCCGATAAGGTGAAGTTGGGCGAAGACGTGGATTTGGAACGCGTTGCGCGCGGTACGCCAGGTTTTTCTGGTGCAGATCTCGCCAACTTGCTGAATGAAGCGGCCTTATTGGCGGCACGTGCCCGTCGCCCAAAGGTGACTCATGCCGACTTAGAAGAGGCGCGTGATAAGGTCCTGTGGGGACGTGAACGTCGTTCTCACACGATGGCCGATAAGGATCGCCGCATTACGGCATGGCATGAAGGTGGTCATGCCTTGGCGCAGGTGCTTTTGGAGCACACGGAGCCCTTGCACAAGGTGACAATCATTCCGCGTGGTCGCGCCCTGGGGGCAACGATGACCCTGCCTGAGCGCGATGTCTTGAATCGCACTGAGAATGAAATGAAGGATATGCTCGTGGTCTTGACTGCTGGGCGTATCGCCGAAAAGTATTTTACGGGCGAGCGCTCAACTGGCGCATCGCAAGACATCAAGATGGCGACTCGCTTGGCTCGTCAGATGGTCTGCGCCTATGGCATGAGCGAACGATTTGGCTTCCAAGCCTTCGGGGATAACGAAGAGCAGATCTATCTCGGCCGAGAAATTGGTCGCAAACAGGATCACTCCGAAGCCACTGCGCGCGCAATCGATGAAGAAGTGACGCAGCTCGTGGAAGCAGCTTACCGCCGTGGTGAGGAAATCATTGGCGCAAATCGTGACAAACTTGAACTTTTAGTTGAGTATCTTTTAGAAGTGGAAACCGCCGATGGTCGCGACGTGGAGCGTTTGATTCAAACGGGAATCAAGCCTGAAGTGAAACGTCTTTCGGCAGAAGAGGAGCAGCAGACTATGACAACAGAAAATCCTTCCGCACGCGTAATCGCTATTGATGGCCCCAGTGGTGCCGGTAAATCCTCCGTATCCAAGGAGGTGGGCCGCCGTTTGGGTTACCTTCACGTTGACTCTGGTGCTCTGTATCGCATCGTGACGTGGCAGTGCTTGGAGCAGGGCGTGGATACTTCTAATCCAGAAGCCGTGGCCGCTTTGGCCAAGGATTTGGCAATCGACTGCAAGGCTGAAGATGGGCGCGTGATCTATGAAGTGGGTGGAATTCGCCCCGACAAGGAACTGCGTGAACCGCGCATTAATGCCCACGCCTCTCCTGTGGCAACGGTGCCTGCTGTGCGTGAAAAGATTACCGCAGGACTTCGCAGCCTCACCCGTTTTGGCAATCTGATTATTGAAGGTCGCGATATTACCACGGCCGTCTTCCCGGACTCGCCTGCACGTTTCTACCTCGAAGCAGATCCGGCGGTGCGTGCGGCTCGTCGCCAACTCGAAGAAGTGCAGAAGGGCATCGCCAATCAGGATGTGGAAGCAGTGAAGGAATCGCTTTTGGCACGTGACCGCATTGACTCTTCGCGTGCGTGCGCTCCGTTGCGTAAGGCAGATGGCGTGGTGACGATTGATTCGACCTATTTGACGTTGGAACAAGTGGTGCAGACCGTGATTGATGCACTGCCTGAAGATTGGAAGACCCCGGCTGCAACCACGGAGGAAACAAAGTGAAATTGAAGCTTGCAGTATTGGGTTCTGGTTCTGGAAGCAATATGCAGTCCATCGTGGACGCGATTGAAGCTGGAACTTTGGATGCAGAAATTGTGTGCGTCTTGGCGGACGTGCCAGATGCGAAGATTCTTGAGCGCGCGGCCAAGCACGGTTTGCCAGGACGCTATGTCTCCTGCGCGCCGTTTAAGACGAAGTTGGATGGCGAAGCCGAACAAGAATACATTCGCATTATGAAGGAAGCAGGCGCAGACACCGTGGTGCTCGCAGGCTTTATGCGCATTGTGAAACCGGGCCTTTTGGATGCCTTCCCCAATCGTGTCTTAAACATCCATCCTGCACTCTTGCCAGCCTTCCCAGGCTTGCACTCTTGGAAGCAAGCACTTGATTATGGCACAAAGGTGGCGGGATGCACGGTACACTTTGTGGATGCGGGCACCGATAGCGGACCGATTATTGTGCAGAAGTGCGTGCCTGTGGAGGAGGGGGACACCCCTGAGACGCTCCATGCGCGCATCCAAGTGCAGGAGCATATCGCCTTCCCAGAAGCACTCCGTCATCTCGCAGCGGGGCGTTTGCGCATTGAGGGACGTCGAGTCATCATCGGCTAATGTTGTTTATTGGAATACTATGCGTCTAATTTGTTGTTTATTGTGTTGTTTTTGCGTGGCGATTTTGCACGCCGCAGATGAACGCTTAACCTTTGCCGAAGGTCTCTTCCGTCGAGGCTTGTCAGAGCAGGCGGCCACAGAGTACGAAGCCTTTTTGAAGGCACCTGGTTCGGCTTCTGATGACTTGCAGAATGAGGTGCGCTTCAACCTTGCAGAGTGCTATGAACGCTTGGGGCGCGACAAAGAGGCTCGTGCGCTTTACAAAAAGGTCTCCTTATTGGCCAAGGGCGAACGCGCCGCGGCGGCGAAGTTGCGCTTAGCCATTTCGTTGCTTGAAAATAATGAGGCGGCGCAAGCCTTGCCGATTTTAGATACCCTTTCGGTCAATCGCGACTCAAAGGATATCCGTGAAGCGGCTCAGTATCGCCTGGCGGTTTGCTATGAGGCGGTGAATCGTCCTCGCGATGCGGAGGCTTTGTACAAATACATTGCCTCTCAAAAGGGAAAGTATGCAGCCCATGCGCGCTTGGCTCAGGCGACCTTAATTGCAAAGACGGCAAGCCGTCATGAAGAAGCGGAAAAGTTGTACCGCGAAATTCTTGCCGCAGAAACCAATCCTGACCGCAAAAAAGAGGTGGCTTTAGCCGCATTTTCGGGCGCCTATCGTGCGGCACGCTATCCCGAAGCGGCAAGCTTTGCAAAGGAAGTCGGCGAGAAGCTCTTGGCGAAACACACCTTATTGTTGCCCGCCTCTTGGGCGGCGTTACGTGCGAATCGCCCCGATGAAGCGCGCATTTGGCTCTCTGCTGATAAGGTGGTCAATGCGGCCGCTACGCCGGGCCGTTTGGTCTTGGAAGGCGCAGTCTTCACGGCACTCGGCGATGAAATCGGTGCGATTACGGCGTATGAACGTCTCTTAAGCGAATTCCCCAATGACCCGCAGGCGCCCTCTGCCGCAGAGGCTATGTTGACCCTGCGTGCACGCGCTGGCGACCCTGCGGCATTCCTCAAAGCCTATGCACGCGTCGCAACGATTCTGCCCGAAAAGGCCTATTCGGTTTTGATGTGGTATCGTCTGGATGCGGCACTCCAAACGGCGAATGTCGTTCACACACGTGCCGCGGCGACTTGGTTGATGGAACATGCTCCTGCAGAACAGGCGGCAGAAGCCTCGTATCGTCTCGGCGCATTAGAGCATAAGGAAAAGAATTATGCGGCGGCGGGTGAAATCTGGTTGCGCACAGCTGAGACGTGGCCCACGATGCCCTGCGCGGGACGTTCTGCATTTGCGGCAGCCTGTGCATTCCGTCAGGCAGAGATGAAAGATCGCGCAGAGCAGGCGCTCGCTTTAGCATTGGCTTCGGGTGATGCGACGGTGGTGCCCGATGCCTTACTTTTGCGAGCACGTGATGCTTTAAGTGAACAAGATGTGGCGGGCGCTACGGCGGCTCTGGATGAATATCTGACCCGTTTCCCGCAGGGGAAGGCCGTGGCAGAAGCAGCCTATTTGCGTGGGTTGATTTTCTTCAATGCGCAGGATTTCCAAGCTGCGGCAGATCATTTGGCGAAGGCACTCGCGGTAAATGGCGATGAGAATCGCACACCGCTAGGTCATGCCCGCCGCATTGATGCGGCGATGCGTCGCGCGCAAGCACTGCACTCCCTCGGACAGAATGATGAAGCGGCGGCTTTGTTGCAACCGCTTTTGGGCATGAAGGACGCAGAAACCTTGGCGCCGACCTATTTGCGTTGGCTCGCAGATTTCCGTTTGGAGCGCGCAGAGTGGGCAGAAGCAGAAGCGGCGGCTCGCGTATTAGCGGCAAAGCCTTCGGCAACGGCGGCAGACAAAGTGCTCGCACAGACGTTGATCGGTAAGGCGGCGCAAGGGCGCGGTCAGGCCGCAACGGCCTTAGCGGCCTACGAAGCGGCGTTGAATATCAGCGCCGAAAAGACCGCCTATGACGCCGAAGCGGCGGTTGGTTTGGGTGAATTGCGCTTGGCGGAAGGGGATTGTGAAAAGGCGAAAGCCGCCTTTACGCGCGCAATCTCTGCAGCCGACATGGACACTGCCGAGGGACGCTTGAATCGCGCCAAGGCATATGGCGGTTTAGCAGCGGCATGTAAGGCGCTGGGGCAGAATGCGGAAGCCCTTCGCGCCAATATGAGTCTGATTATCTTCTTTGACGACAAGGAACGCGTCACGCCCGCATTTCGTGAAGCAATCGCATTGCTCACGACGGAGGGGCGTACCCGCGAGGCGGAGCGTTTGCGTCAGGAATTAAAAGAACGTTACAACGTGACGGAGTAAAAGCGCCATGAGTACTGCAAAAGCCAAAAAAGACCCCACCACCTTTGAAGCGGCATCTGCACGTTTGGATGAACTGATTACGGCGATGGAAAGTGGTACGTTGCCGTTGGATCAGATGATGGATGCTTTTGAAGAAGGTCGCAAATTAGTGGCATTTTGTAATGCCAAGCTCTCCGAAGTGCAACAACGCGTGGAGAAGATTAAGGCCTCCGAAACCGATGGCACGCTCTTACGTGAGCCCTTTAATTGAGGTTTGGTGCGTCATTAGACTGCCTAACCCTCACGCAATTTGATTTCACACATCATAAGAAAGGATACACAAATGATTATCGATACACTCGAAAATGCGGGAAAGTTGAACTTGGGTCCGCTCTTTGATAAGGCCTTTGCATGGTTGAATGACCCCGCGAATGCCACCCTTCCTACGGGGCATCATGTGATTGAACAGGCTGCAGACGGCACGGAATTGCTCTACGCCAACGTTCAGGAATACAACACCCGCGCACCGGAAGATTGCTCTTTGGAATATCATCGTGACTATGTTGATATCCAGTATCTCTTCGAAGGTTGTGAAGCCATTGGCTATCGTCCCCTCACGGCAGACCTTGAAGAACTCAAGCCCTACAATGCAGAATCCGACATCGGCTTCGTGAAGGGTGAAGGTGCGTTGGTGCCGTTCTCCAAGGGAACCTTCTTTGTGCTCTACCCGCAGGATGCTCATGCACCGGGTCACCGCGTGCCGGGTTGCGACAAGGTGCGCAAGGTCGTCTTGAAAGTCCGTCTGTGAGTTTGAAATGACACCTGTTTCGCGACTCGGACTTTTGGTTAACTTCACTCGCCCTCACGTGCGTGAGGGATTGGAAGCCTTACTAACGGCTGCACGTGAAGCAGGTGTCACCTTACTTGCACCCCCAGAGACGGCCGCTGTTTCGGACGAAATCCAACCCTGTGATATCGGGGATTTTTCGGCAAATGGCGCACAAGGGGTGATTTCTTTGGGCGGCGATGGCTCCTTCCTCGCCGCCTCCCATGCACTCGCGGGTGCATCTTTGCCTCTGATTGGATTAAATATCGGTCATTTGGGCTATTTGACTGCGGTCAACGAAGAGGGCTTTGGGCAAATGTTGGCCGACCTCGCGGCAGGGAAGTATGCCTTGGAAGCGCGGACGACATTATCCTCAGTCATTCGTCGGCCGACGGGTACGGTCGCGGTTACACCCGAAGCCTTAAATGACGTGGTGCTCTCACGGGCAGAAGGGGGCAGTGCGATTGCCGTCTGTCTCGAACTGGATGGATGCCCTGTGGCGCGGTGGATCTGCGATGGGGTCATCCTTTCGACGCCTACGGGGAGTACGGCGTATTCACTTTCTGTGGGCGGGCCAGTGGTGGTACCCTCGGCGAATGTGACGGTTATTAACGTCATCGCGCCGCACACGTTGAGTGCACGTCCACTCGTTGTGCCTGATACCACGCGGGTGACTTTACGCATTGATGATGAGACCGCATCCGCGGCGGTGTACGCAGATGGGATTCGTCAAGCGATTGTGAGTGCGGCCGACTGTGTGGAAGTGACACGTTCGCCACGCCCCATCAAGATTATGCTTCCAGAGAATGGAAATCCCTATCTGCCACTCTCACGGAAACTGCGCTGGGGCGCCGCCTTTGTGCGTTAAGCACACGTTATGAATCAAACAAGAAAAGCCACCGAAGGACGGTGGCTTTTGTTTGTTTAATGAAAAAAAGGATTATGGCTGAATTTCAGCTAAAAGATCAGCAACCGTTGTGAATGCGGCGCATGAGATGCCCGAACGCGTCTTTCCGAAGTGAAATCGTAAGAAGGCAAGGTAGGCGAGGAGGGCCATTGAATCCCAACGAATCCCCTCCGCATCAAGGCGTGTTTCAGGGGTGAGCGAGCCAGGGGTGGCGCCAAGGATGTCGGCAAGTTCTTCAAGGATTTCAGATTGAGTCATGAGCGCCTTCTTTCAAAAAAGCAGGGGGCGATGTTGGAAACTTAGGGGAGCAAAAGGGGCGGTTGGCAAACGTCAAAATCAAATGTGAGTGCCACGGTTACCCAAGTGAGGCCAACGCCAAATGCCGATAGTACGACACGTTGCTTGCCACCGATTCCCTCAGCTTTTAAATCACACAGAAGAAGTGGGAGGCTCGCAACAGAGGTGTTGCCACGATTCGCAATGCGACAGGGGACCTTCTCCTCGGGGAAGCGACACATACGCGCGACTTGGCGCACAATAAATGCGTTGGCCTGATGCAGTAAAAGCCAATCAAGGTTTTCAGCGGAGAGGTTGGCCGCCTGTAAAACCGCTTGGATTTGTTCGGGGACCTTGGTAATTGTAAAATTAAAGACCTCTGTTCCCGACATGGCAAAGGGTTTACCATGTGGAATCGTAATCGCCTCAGATGAGCTAACCCCATTTGCGATGTGCCATGTGTCTGCTTGTGAATCACGGCCAAAAATCGCCGCAAACCCTGCATCTCCAAAGAGCATGGCTGTGGTAGGGTCTGCTTGATCAACGCATCGTGTGAGGGTGTCACCACCCAGTACTAAGACATTACGAATCGTTGGAGAAGCCAATAGATGCGCCGCAGTTAAGAGACCCGTCAAGAAGCCTGCGCACCCTTGATTGATATCAAGTGTCAAGAGCCTTTCGGGGAGATGGAGGCGCGCTTGTAAGAGCGCAGAGGTCGCGGGGGCGATGGCGTCCGGCGTTTGCGTAATGAAGAGTAAGGCGTCAATTTCTTCACGTTGAATTGTGCCCGAGGCGAAGAGATTTTCTGCGGCGGCTACGGCCAAATCGGAGGTCTTTGTTTCAGGTGGCGCCTCGTGGTAACGGTGGATGCCGACCACTTCACGGAACCGCTCAACCTTTTCTTTACCGAAGCGAGCTTCAAATTCCGTAAGGTCACGCGTTTGTGCAGGGAGTGCACACGCGAGCGCTTTTAAGGTAAGACCAGTAAAACGCTCAACCATTGGCACCCTCCAGTGCGGCAACCATTTCGCCGACCTGCTTCATATTGACCATTTGAGCAGAGGTAAAGGCAATGTTAAAGTGGCGTTCAACAGCGAGGAGCAATGCCAAATGCGTAACAGAATCCCAGCCCGGCAAATCCGAAAAGGCCGTCTCGCTCGTCAATTCAGGCATCGGCTGGCGTAACACTTCTTCAAAAACGGTGCGTAAGGCTGAAATCATAGAGGGGCCATTCAACGTTAAAGGGTGGGGGTGGCAGGGGGGATGCCATACGTTTGGTAGATGGATGCGCAAAGGGTATTGCGTTCGGTGGGCACATAGTCCCCGCGGATGGGGGCGACGCCTTTTAAGTGTTCAAGGATGAGACGCTCCACATCACGATTGAATACGCGGCAACTCATCACCCAGGTTTCAATGACATCCCCCTCCAAGATAACTGCGCTAATGATGCCCATCTCGCCAAATCGATCACGTAAACGGTAGACCCAGCCCGTGCGATGGGCTAAATCAGCGGCAGTATGACGCGTGCCACGCATGTTAAAACGATTGCACCGTTGCGTTAATTGCGCGGCACGTTCGCAGTTGGTGGCGTTGAGCGGTTCGGCGATAAGGGTTTGCGCTAACGAGGCAATGTAGGCCTCACGCGAGAGCGTTTCTGCCATAGAGGCGCGCAACGTGGCAGCTTTAAACGTCTGCACACGAAGCGTGTCATCTTCTGTAATCCGTGGGACTTCGAAGAGATTTTCTGCGGCAAGGAACTCAATCCAGTTGGCAGGGTCACTCGGCATCTCTGGAACGGTGACCTCAGGAAGGGCGGCACGCACTTGTTCGCGCTGCTCTTTACGGTCATCAATAAAAACGAACGCATCGGTACTGACATTTAATGCCGCCGCAATTCGCGTCAGCATTTGAGCCTTGGGGTCCCAATTGATTTCACAAGCTTGAAAATCATCTAACGTGAAGCCGAGTGGATGGGCTTGAAAGAGCGCCTCAACCGCTGGACGATCATTGTGTGACGCGATGGCGAGTAAGATGCCTCGTTTGGCCAGTGTACGCAACCATGCGCGGTAAGCAGGATGACCCGGCGCGTCAGGATTGACGGCATCTGCGCCGCTCTCGCCAGTGATACCACCCCAAAACGTATTATCCAAGTCTGTCACGACTACTTTTTTAATGGACCCTCGGAGTGCGGCGATGGTCTGCAAGATTGCCTTTGCAAAGGGTGCGGTAGCCTTTGGGGTAAGGGCAATGGAGGCCGCTTCCCAGAGTCTGGGGTCAAAGGTTGTGGTGCGGCCAAGGCGCGATTGAATGGCATCCAGGTCAACGAGATGGAGGTTGTTGTGCGATTCAGCCAACTGCATCAGGCGCGAGTTCCATTGCAAGACGCGTCGTTTGAGGCTATGGTGCCACGTTAAAGCTGCACTTCCACAGGTGCCGTCATCACGTGATACCATCGTGCTAACAATAAAGGTGTAGGGGAGCGTGAAGAGCGCTTCGGGGAGTTCGGGGCAGACATCATTTACCGCTTCAGCGCATAACCACACAATGACCACCTCGGGCGCAAATGCGGTTAATTCCTCCTGGACGGCAAGCGGAGAGGTAAAGGCGTAGGTTTGTAATTGAATGCCGCCGAAAGCTTCTGCCTGTGCCTGCAATTCTCGCGCCAAGAGCTGCGGTGCACTGTCAGTAAAAAGGGCAATGCGTGGCGCAGAACTCATTCGCGAGGCTCCAAAAGGATGAAGGTGTAGCAACTGCGTAATGCGGAAATGGCGGATGCGGGATTGCGTTCTTTCGCCACAGTCTCAGCCGCCAAGCGGGCGAGTTCGGCACAGCGCGTGGAGGCCGTTAAATGGTAGCGGATGCAGTCGGCAATCTCTGCGACATCGGCACCCACTAAAGCCGCATTTTGAGGCGTTAGCAATGTCTTATACGCAGGGCAACGGATTGCCATAATCGCACGCCCACAAGCCATCGTATCCAAGAGGAGAGGCGGGGGCGTAATGCCAGAACAAACGGGTAAAAAGACGAGGTCTGCCTCTGTAATGCTATCCACAAAATCAGGGATGTCAACCGACTTGGGGCGGAAGATGAGCGAACTTGAGGCATTGGGGAAGCGGTGAATTAGGCGTTGGCGTAAACGCTCCATCGTTGCTGCGGTGCCCCCCACAAAGGTAATGCGGAGATTGGGGTGGCGTAAAAGTAATGGAAGCGCGTCACAGAACAACGATAAGTCAGTCAGTTTGTTATTGTAGGAAAATGCCGTGATACGAAATTGACGCGTGGTGGGATCAGTGCGAATTGCGGGAGGCGGGAGAGGCGTTAGCGAGGGATTGGGCAATGCCTGAATGGAGGCAATCTTGCCATACAACCCAGAATTGCGCAATTGCGTCACCGAGTAGGTCGTGTCCGTGATGACAAGGCTGACCGAGTTGCGAAAACAACGCGTGCGCCAACGTGCCCAACGGATTAAGTCATGCCCAGATGCACTGCGCCATTCAAAGACAAAGCGGGTGCCGAATAGCCAAGCAATCAAGCCGCCGATTCGAATGGCGCGGTCGGAGCAGTGTACAATCTCGTAACGATGTTGCAAAAAGAGCCGCACCGTAGTCAAAGCCATCACCACGGTAGCCCAAATGCGCCTAAAGCCAATGCCATAAGGTTGAAGCGTGCGCGTAAAGGGGACACGCGAGGTGACGTAGATGTGTTCGGCAAGACCGGTTGGCCACGGGTCCCCTCCAGGCAGTGTGAGCAAATCTGCCTTAAATCCCGCCTCCTTTAGTAAGGCGAGCATTTGGAAGGTTCTCCGCGCATGTGGGCTATCTGCGCGGAGGACTTGAGAATAGAGGTAAAGGACCCGTGCCATAGGTGATGAACTCAAAGGAGACGGACGTGTGCACCTTGACGTTGGAGATGCATCTTACGCGTGTTCCATTTAAGGGTCAGATTTGAAGTGAAACGATTGATCTGCTTCAAGAAGGCGTCGTCATCATCAATGACGACCGCAACAATCGTCGGGCCCGCACCAGAGATGTAGACGGCTACGGCATCCGTTTCTTCAGTCACGAAGCGCATGACATCTTCGCCCTGGGGAATCAATTGCAAGCGATACTCTTGGTGGATTCGGTCCTTGCATCCAGCACGGATTAAACGAGGGTCGGCGCGTTCCAAGCCTTCAACCAAAATCGGCACACGCGAGAGGTTGTAAATACAATCCGTCAGCGTGTAGGTCTTCGGAAGTGCGGCACGAGCCGCCTCGGTGGGGACGCGAACTTCGGGCATAATTGCGTAGAAGCTGACGCGATCACTAATCGGATAGCGATGCCAGTAAACCAAGCCGTCCTCAACGATAGCGGCAACAAATCCGCCTAAGATGGCAGGTGCCACGTTATCGGGGTGGCCTTCAATCTGCGTCGCCGTGCGCAAAATTTGCTCCGTGTCCATCGAGAGATTCCCGATGATATTAGCCGCCATTACGCCAGCCACAATACACGTGGAGCTTGAACCCAAGCCAGAGCAAACCGGCAGGTCGGTGTCAAAGGTAATGTGAAGATTCGGGACCAATCGGCCATGTTGCGCCAAAACCTGAGAGAGCGTCATGTACAGCAGATTATTTTCTGCCGCCGCAAATTCAGGCATACATCCTTCAATCTGTAACTTTTCGGGGCAATCGGTATTGAATGTAAAACGATTATACATGTCAAACGCAAGCCCCATGACGTCAAAACCAGGCCCGACGTTGGCGCTTGTTGCGGGAACGGAAATTCTAAAACGCATGATATATCCTTGTGTTAACACTGAAATTATAGCAGATTTCCTATTAAAAGGCACCTTAAACCCAAAAAACTTGCCCAAAAATCGCCATTTACCTAATTTTAAGGGGGTAACGTGTGAAAATACTTGACAAGTTCGGGGGAATACGTCTATAATGCGCCCCAGTTTTCTATTTTGAAGTAGAAGCGTGGGCGGAAGCCTGCGCTTTTTTGGTTATTAAAGAGAAGCGAGAAGGAGTCAGAGCGATGGCAGCAAATGCAGATTTTGCGACAGTGGTTACCTACCTGGAGCGTGAGCGCGGGGTAGACCGTGAGACGGTGTTGCAGGCCATTGAAAGTTCGGTGGAACAGGCTGCACGTAAGAATGCCCGCGTGTCCACAGACTTCACGGTGCGTATTGATCGCAAGACGCTCGAAATCAAGGCTTGGGACGTGTATGCAGTTTCTGACACGGAACGTGGTATTGGCATCGTGACGGTGGAACAGGCACGTCGCTTTGATCCCTCTGTGAATGACGGTGACACGGTGAAGATTCCGATGCCCGCCTCGATGCTCGGTCGTATTGCAGCGCAGACCGCAAAGCAGACGATTATGCAGAAGATCCGTGACGCTGAACGTGCCAACGTATACAATGAATATAAGGATCGCGTCGGCGATATCGTTTCTGGCTCTGTGAAGTTGGTCGCTCGTAAGGACGTTTTTGTTGAACTTGGTAAGACGGAAGCCGTGATGCCCGCAAAGGAACGCATCCCGACGGAAGATTACAACGCAGGCGATACGATTCGCGCTTATGTGATGCGTGTGCAGAACGAATCCTCTGGCCCTGCAGTGACGCTTTCTCGCGCTTGCCCTGATTTTGTGAGAGCACTTTTTAAGCAGGAAGTTTCTGAAGTGGCTGATGGCACGGTGGAAATCATGGCAGTGGCACGTGACCCGGGTCGTCGTTCGAAGGTGGCGGTTCGCTCCCTCGATATGCGCGTGGATCCTGCAAGTGCTTGCATCGGTACGCGTGGCTCGCGTGTTCGTGCAGTGGTTCAGGAACTCAACAACGAAAAGTTGGACATCGTCAAGTACAGCGAAGATCCTGAAATCTACGTTGCTGAAGCATTGAAGCCTGCAGAATTGACCACGATTTACGTGGATGACGAAACGCACACGGTTCACGCAACGGTCCCGGCAGACAAGCTCTCGCTTGCAATCGGTGCGAAGGGTCAAAATGTTCGTCTCGCCACCAAGTTGACGGGTTGGAAGATTGAAATCACGGCCGATAAGGATGCTGATTTTGATGAAATGGACCAGGAAGACGCGCAGGACGTTTTGGACAAGCAGGCTTTTGAAAATAAGCGTGCAACGATGATGCGCGATCTTGCGGCGGCGTTGAAGGATATCCCGATGGAACTCGCCGAACAGCTTTTTGAAAATGGTTTCCACACTCCGGAAGGTATCCTTTATGCGGAACCTGCGTATTTGAAGAGCAAGATTGAAGTCTCCGATTTGTTGTTGCAGGACATCTATGATCGTGCTCGTATGGCGGTAGAGGCTAAGGGAGAATAATTCGAATGAGATTGTCTGAATTTGCTAAAACGCTTGGGTTGCCTGCAGGTATTCTGTTGGCTAAGGCTAAGCAACTTGAATTAGAAGTGTCCTCTACGCTTTCCAGCTTGGATGACAGTGACATTGCCGCTTTGCGCGGTTGGACGGATACGCTTTCCGCAGAAGATCGTGAACGTCTGCTTGCTGAACACGAAGCTTCGCGTAAGTCCCGCAAGGCCAAGGGCGAACAGGTCCGCTTGGAAGAAGTGCGCAAGAATCGTGAAGCCGTTGAAGCCCATCGTCGTATTGCGCTCGATGCTGAAGCAGGCAAGCCCATGAAGAAGGTGGAGATGCCTGTTGAAGTGGCACCTGCGGCTCCTGAAGCGAAGCCCGAGATGAAGGTGGAAGCCAAGCCTGAGGTGAAGCCTGAAACTAAGCCTGAAGCAGAGGTGAAGGTTGAGGCAGAAGCGAAGCCTGAAGCTCCCGCAAAGCCCGCGGAACCGGCTAAGGCTGCTAAGGCTCCCGCCGCAACAAAGGCTCCTGCACCCGCACCGAAGAAGGGTGAAGCACCGAAGGCGGAACAGCCGAAGGAAAAGCCGACCTTGAAGCCCACTTTGACGCCGACCCTGAAGCCCACTGCACAGCGTCCGTCGAAGCCTGAACCTGCACGCCCCGTTTCGCTCGGTCTTTCTCCGACGAAGGCGCCTAATGCGCGTCCGAATAAGGAGGGGCAGCGCAACGATCGCAATGATCGTAATGCAGATCGCAATGCAGGCCGTAATGGTCGCGATAATCGTCGCCAGCAGCAGGAAGAACGTAAGGGCAATCAGCCTTCGCGTGGTGCAAATGATCGCAACAATCGTAAGAATGTGATTCCGCCGCGTGTCTCCACTCCGGCGCCTTCCGCTGCACCTGCAGTGAGCGTGGAAGGAAAGACGTTGCAACTCCAGGGCCCAGTCACGGTGAAGGAACTTGCCGAATTGCTCGGTACGCGTCCGAACCTTTTGATTACCGACCTCATGAAGTTGAACGTCTTGGCTTCTATTAACCAGACGTTGGAGCTCGGCATCGTTCAGAAGATTGCAGAAAAGTATGGCTATGTGGCAGAAACTGCCGAACGCGCAAAGCAGCGTTCTGCAGAACGTAAGCCGCAGCTGAAGAGCGAAGATGCCGATGACGATATTCCTGAAGATCGTCCTGAAGACATGAAGCTCCGTCCGCCAGTGGTGACCTTCCTCGGTCACGTTGACCATGGTAAGACTACGTTGATGGACTACATCCGTAGTGCGCACGTGGCCGCTGGTGAAGCAGGTGGTATTACGCAGCACATTGCCGCTTACACAATTGAATTGGATCAGCGCGATGATAATGGTAATCGTCGTTTGATTACCTTCGTGGATACTCCCGGTCACTCGGCATTCGAATCGATGCGTGCTCGTGGCGCAAATATCACGGACATCGCAGTGATTATCGTTGCTGCAGATGACGGCGTGATGCCGCAGACGCGTGAAGCAATCAAGCATGCACGTAATGCGGGCGTTCAGATGTTGGTCGCAGTGACGAAGTGCGATAAGCCGGAAGCCAATCCGATGCGCGTCTATCAGATGTTGCAGGCGGAAGGTTTGACGCCGAGTACTTGGGGTGGCGACATTGAATGTTGCGAAGTTTCTGGTACCACTGGTGCGGGCGTGGAAGACTTGCTTGAAACGATTCTGATTCAGGCTGACGTTTTGGAACTCCAGGCCAATCCGAATCGTCGTGCAAATGGCGCAGTGATTGAATCGCAGTTGGAACAGGGTCTCGGCCCGACGGCAACCTTCCTCGTGCAGGGTGGTACCCTCAAGGTGGGTGACGTGGTTCTCTGTGGCGAACACTACGGCAAGGTGCGTACGTTGATTGATGAACGTGGCAAGCCGGTGAAATCCGCAGGTCCCTCCATCGCTGTGAAGTGTACGGGTCTCTCTGGTGTGCCAGAAGCTGGTTCTGAATTCCGCGTGATGTTGAATGAAAAGCGTGCGCGCGCTTTGGCAGAAAAGACTGCAGAAGTCAACAAGTTGGAATCTCTTTCTGCTGCACAGTCCGCTTCGATGGCAGATTGGTCGAAGAAGCTCGGCTCCAATGAAACCGCTGAATTGAATGTAATCGTTAAGGCCGATACGCAGGGTACGGCTGAAGCGGTGGTTGAATGTTTGAATTCGATTGAATCGCAGAAGGTCTCGCTTAAGGTGCTTTATTCTGGCGTGGGTTCTGTGACGTCGGCAGACGTTCAGCGTGCTAAGGGCGCAACGATTGTTGGCTTTGGCGTGAACTGCGAGCCGGGTGTGCAGAGCATGGCGCGTCAGAATGGCGTGCGTATCAACACCTTCCGCATCATTTACGAACTCATCGAACACGTGAAGCGTTGCATGCTGGAATTGATTCCGCCGGAATACAAGGAAGTCGTGCGCGGTCATGCGGAGATTCGTCAAATCTTCGATATCAGCAAGTTGGGCCGAATTGCCGGTTGCCAGATGCTCGATGGTACGCTGCGCTTCAAGGGCCGCTTCCGCATTTTCCGCGGTCGTCAGCAGATTTTCGATGGCGCAGTAGAAACGATGAAGCACTTCAAGGAAGACGTGAAGGAAATTGCTCCGGCGCAGGAATGCGGTCTCGGATTCGGTTCCTTTGAAGCCTTCCAGGAAGGTGATATCGTTGAGTGCTACGAAATGGAAGAATTGCCGAAGTCGCTCTAAGGATTTAACACATGTCAGTGAATCGTCTCGATCGCGTCAACGCGTTACTGTTGCGGGAAATTGCCGATGATCTCTTCCGGGTCCTTCAATCGGAGCCGGAAGTAGATGTGGCAGGCATTACCGTAACAAAGGTTGAATGTGCGCCGAATTTGCGGTCGGCTGATGTCTGGGTGTCAATTATGGATGCCGCGGAACACCCCACGTGGTTGCGCCGCTTGTCTAAGCATGCCAAGGAAATCCAGACGTTGATCAACCGCAATATGACGTTGCACTACACGCCGAAATTGCGATTCCGCTTGGATACCGGCATCGCAAAGGGCGACCGTGTCTTGGATATCTTAAATCATTTAGAGATTCCTCAGGACGCGGAAACGGAACAATAATTTTGAAGTTATAGGCCGGGCGCACCGTGTTGCGACTCGGCTTTTCCGTATCAATAACGGGGATTCGCGTAAGGTTTCGCTTTCCCCGTTTTTTTATATCGGTATAGGATTTCACACAGAGGATTGTTATTGTGAGTGAAGTTTATGCAGATCCGGATGGGATTTTGCCGGTGGATAAGCCCGCAGGAATGCCATCTCATGTGATCGTGACCACGCTTCGAAAGAAATTTGGCTTTGCAAAGGTCGGCCATGGTGGCACGCTTGACCCCGATGCGACGGGGTTGTTGCTCATTTTGCTTGGCAAGGGAACGAAGATTTCAGATCGTGTAATGGGAGGTGACAAAACCTACATCGGCACGATTCGTTTCGGTGCGGCGACCACGACACAGGATCGGCTTGGTGAGATTACGGAAGAACACTCCACAGAACACCTCACGGAAGAGGCTGTGTGCTCCGCAATCCAAGCCGAGTTTGTGGGCGACCTCTTCCAAAAGCCACCGATGTACTCCGCCGTTAAAATTGCAGGTCAGCCGCTCTATAAGCTTGCCGTTCGCGGTGAAGAATGTGAACGCGAAGAGCGGTTTGTACACATTTACAAATTTGCCATTACCGCCTTCCGTCCCAATGCAGAGCGTGCAGAGGCGGATTTTGAGGTGCGTTGCACGAAGGGGACCTACATTCGTACGTTGGCACACGACCTTGGTCAACTCCTTGGAACGGGTGCACACCTCTGCGCCTTGCGCCGTACAGCCTCTGGAAAGGTTACTCTGCAACACGCAACACCGTTTGCAGAGTTGTTGGAAATGCCTCGTGTTGCTATTGAGCAGCGTGTTATTCCTTGTATGAATTACCTCGAAGGCTCCTTCTAAATTTCCCATGAAGCCGCTGTTTTTTGATTCGCTTGATGCTCTTCCGTCCGCAACCGCGTTGGCGGTTGGCGCCTTTGATGGCGTCCATCGTGGACATCAAGCGATTCTTCAACAGATGCTTTCGGTGGCTCATGACACAGGGAAAGCCCCTTGGATTCTGACCTTTGAGGGGGCGCCCACGTTAAGTGCTTCATCTAATCCAGCGCCTGCTCGCATTTATGATGCCGCCCTTCAGACGCATTATCTGCTTGAAAGCGGCGCGACCTTGATTCGTCAACCCTTTACCTCCGCCTTTTCTGCGATTTCGGCCGCAGATTTCTTGACGCGTTTAAAGGGGGCAGAGGTCTTTTGTGGTGATGATTGGCGCTTTGGAAAAGGGGCGCAGGGGGACATTGCGTTCTTGAAAGAACACAAGATTGTCACCCACCTGGTTCCTTACGCACAGTATAAGGGCGAACGCATCTCCTCCACACGCATTCGCGCAGCGCTTACAGCGGGGGCGATGGATGATGCGACTGCAATGTTGGGGCGACCTTGGGCTTTTTGTGGTGTGGTCCAACACGGTCGCGCCTTGGCGGGAAAGACCTTTGGCGTGCCAACCCTTAATTTGCCTTATCAGGGTCGGGCAGGGGAGATATTGGTCCCCTTGGCGCATGGTGTTTACCATGGCACTGCTACCATTCATCAAGCCAATGGCGTGCCAAAAACTTATCAAGCATTGATTAATTTTGGCACTGCACCGAGCATTAAGGGGTTGGTACACCCTCTCTTTGAGGTGCACCTTTTAGATGTTTCCGATGATTTTTACGGTTGCACCGTGACGCTCCAAATTGAAAAACCGCGTGTTCGTGCAGAACGTAAATTTGAGTCTTTAACCGCCTTACATGCGCAAATTCTTGAAGACTTGGCATTTTGTCGGGAGAATAACCGCTCATGAATCGTCAATTTTTGCGAAATCCTTCCGCGTTTATGCGCGGTATGTATGCAGGTATTCCAATAGGATTGGGCTACTTTGCCGTCTCGTTTGCCTTTGGCATTCAGGCACGAGCAGCGGGCATTTCTGCATTTCAAGCCTTCTGTCTTTCGGGCTCTAATCTCACCAGTGCGGGACAGTTTGCGGGGCTTGCGGTTATTGAAAGTGCGGGCGCACTCGCAACGCTCGCCTTGACGCAGTTGGTCATCAATCTCCGTTACTGCTTGATGTCCTGCGCACTCTCACAAACACTCTCCCCTGAAACACCTTTCTTCCATCGTTTTCTGATGGCTTGCGGTGTGACAGATGAAATCTTTGGCGTCAGTGTGAGTGTTAATGGTTGGCTTTCGCCGTACTATCACTATGGACAAACTGTAGTGGCTTGGCCTGGGTGGGCCTTCGGTACGCTCTGCGGCGCACTCGCAGGTAATATCCTTCCAGACTCGGTCACCGCCGCACTGAGCATCGCTCTCTATGGCATGTTCGTGGCAATCGTTGTCCCTGCCGCGAGCCGAGATCGTAAGATCTTTGCCGTCTCTATTTCGGCGGCCCTCCTCAGCCTCTTCTTTACCTATTGTCCCATCCTTGAGAAGATTTCAAGTGGTACGCGGATTATTCTCGTGACCTTGATTGTTGCAGGGGGTGCAGCGTGGTTGTTCCCAATGAAGGAGGAAACCAAAAATGCCTAACGCCTCCTCAATTTGGTTGAGCATTGTTGTCATGGCGAGCGTAACCTATGCCATCCGCCTCCTGCCGCTCATTCTTCTTCGACGTGAAATCCGTCACCCCGTCATCCGTGCATTCTTGCACTATGTGCCGTATGCTACGCTAAGTGCGATGACCATTCCTGCCGCCATCACGGGCGCTCCCAGTCTATTGGCAGGATTTGTTGGCATCATTGTGGCGATCCTTCTCGCTCTTCGTGGTGTCTCAATGGTTCTTGTCGCAGCCATCGCCTCTTTTGCCATCTGGCTTATTACGCTTCTCTAATCACCTCGCGATTGTTCACACTAAATCTTGCACATTTCCACCTCAATCCACAGCGGATTATGGGGTGGTTTTTTTGTAGGATAGAGGAGCCACGTAATTGCGTCACACTCGAGAGGGTTCACAGGTAAGCAGAGAAAAGAATTTGATAGTGTTTTTTTAGAAACAGGTGCTGAAAATTAAGGGGTTCTTGAAATGTTTGTTGCATGATAGGGTGGAATTTGTTACCCTATGGGTAAGAATATCCAATGGGAGTTGCTTGATATGGCAGCAGAGTTGATTGATGGTAAGGCGCTTGCAGCGGCAATGCGTGAAGAAATTCGCCAGAAAGTGGCGGAGTTGAAGGCTAAAACGGGTGTTGTGCCCGGCTTGGGCGTGGTGCTTGTGGGGGATGACCCAGCATCACGCTCTTATGTTACCGCGAAGGAACAGGCACTCGCCGCGGCGGGAATGCATTCTGAAGACATCCGTCTGCCTGCGACAACAACGCAAGAAGAGTTACTCGCAGTTATTGAACGTCTTAATACGATGCCTGAGGTGCATGGTATTTTGGTGCAGTTGCCGTTGCCAAAGGGTTTAGATGAGGCGGCGGTGATTCGTGCGATTGCCCCAGAAAAGGATGTGGATGGATTTACACCTGTAAACGTGGGGCGCATGATGATTGGCGAACCCTGTTTCTTGCCGTGTACGCCACACGGAATTATCCAAATGCTCTTGCGCTCGGGTGTGGAAACGGCTGGTGCGCATGCTGTGGTGATTGGTCGCAGTAATATCGTAGGGAAGCCCGTGGCTCAGTTGTTGGCACGTAAGGCTCCTGGTGGTAATGCCACGGTGACGCTGTGCCATACAGGAACGCGCGATTTGGCATCGTTTACACGTCAGGCGGATATTTTGGTTGTGGCTTCTGGCCGTCCGAATACGGTGACAGGCGAGATGGTAAAGCCTGGCGCAGTCGTGATTGATGTCGGGGTCAACCGTGTACCTTGCGAAGGCACGAAGACGGGCTACCGTCTGTGCGGTGATTGTGATTTTGATTCTGTGGCACAAGTCGCTTCGAAGTTGACGCCGGTGCCAGGGGGTGTGGGCCCAATGACGATTACGATGTTGCTTGAAAATACGTATCAAGCAGCAATTCGCACGCTTCAGGAACAGTCATGAGTGAATCTAAAAGTGGCATTATTCGCTTAGGTCCAGAACCTTTTGCGCGCGACGCAAAGGGGATGTTGGCCTCGCGCATTGGCACGGTGTTTTTGCGAACGCCGGGCTTTGTGACACTGAAGGGTATCCATGCGATGCAACGCATGGCCTTCATTGAGGAACTGAATCGCCGCCGCGAAGAGCAGGGTGAGCCCCCGTTAACGGATGCCGAGGTCGATGCCGAAATCGCCGAGAGCGTGGACTTACTTTTTGATGAAAACTATGCGTTGATTCGCCCTGACCCGCGAAATATGCCTTTAGCTTTGCGTGGCGATGAGTTTTTGCAACAATTTGTCTCCAAACGCAAGATTCGTTATCTGAACATTCAGAACCAACTCGTCCGTGATGCACTTCGCACGCGTGGTGAGGCATGGCGTATGGCGCCGGTGCCCCGCTTTGAAGAAGAAATCCGCACGATGATTGAGAACTCCCGCGTCGGCATTGATGGGCGGGCAATTTACTTCTACAACCATTTGACGGGTACGCGTTTCTTGACGTTGACCAACTTCCGTTCGTTGGGGAAGCTCTCCGATGCGGAATTGCGAGCGCATTTATTGGAAATTTCTAAAAACCTTACGCGCCGCAATCGCTTCATGAATCCTGAAGTGGATATTTTGCCGCGCGGTGCAATTTCTGCGGATCTCTTTGCTAAGTATGACCTTGAAACGATGGCCGATGCAGAGGTGCGTTCGGCATATGAGCGCTTGCTCGGGATCTTTGAATCATCGGTGCATGAAGTCTGCTTGATGCGCGATGACCCAGATGATCCGGGCTGGCGAAAGGCGTTGTCGGCGGTTTTGGTGCAGAAGGCCAATGAGACGGGCGTCTCAGCAGTGATTGAAGGACTCTCTCCAGAGTTCTTTATGCAGATTGAGTGGCTCCCTGGTGGCCGAGTGGAAGAGGGCGAACTCTTCTTTGATCCTGTTTTTGCTGAGGCAGATGCACATCCAGAGGATGAACAGTTGAGGCGAATGTGCGACCATCGTGCCCGTGCAATTCTCTTCAATTACTTGCGTGAATATTCTCAAATTGAGTATGTCAACATCGGCCGTACGCGCCGTTCGCTCTCTGGACGTAAGGGACAGGGACCGCGCGCATTGGTTTACATCGTGGAGATGAAGGAACGTCATCGTCCGCAACCCAGCGTGAAGATTGTGCGTATTCAACGGTGGACCGTAGCCTCTCACTTAGCCGAGGGAAAACCGCTCTTGCAGTCGATGTTGGAGGCGGAGGACTACACGGACTACGTGATGGACCGTCGTCTTGGCGCACGTCAATTGGGCATGCACTTGCCTGCGGCGATGATCCCGCGCACCTTCCGCGAAACGGTCTGCGATCGTAATGGGACCTGCCACCACGTTTGGACGGGTTATTTTGAGCGCGACTATATCTCCGGATGTGCGACCGACAAGATTCCTGAAAATCTTTACGCTTCTGATGCCTTCTGTCAGTGCTTTTTCCGTCTGTTAGGACAGGCCGCTGCCCCCAATTTAGTGGTGGGGCGCGCTGCGGTTGAGAGCGGAAAAACCATCTTTGATGATGGTGACGAAGTCATTATCATGAATGCCTTGGGCTTACCTGAACGCTTAGTGCTTTCAGAACCCACAGGGTCGTTCACCAATTATCGTCGTGCTTACACCGAAACCATTGCAGATTACGCAAAGGCGTTGAATAAACGTAAGCATTTGGTGCGAAACTTTGAGGCAATGGCGCGAATCTTCCTCAATGCATTTGAAGATGAATTGACGCGTATTCAACGGATGTATCGTGAACACCGCGCAGGCTTTGATGCGCTTTTCCGCGACCATCAAGTTGATGAAAATGGCTCAATGGCCTATCGTTGGCGATGCGTCTTGCAACGTTTAGATGCGGTGAATGCTCATGCGCTTGCGGTGCATTTGCGCGATTATATTGACTTTTAATTAGGTGTCATCGGGCAAAGACCGAAGACAGTAAGCCGCCTAACAGTTTTCCTGCGGGCGGCTTTCTTTTACAAGGTGGAGACGAAGATGGATCAGTGCCATAAAGATGTTAAGCCTCAAGGACGCTTATGCTCATTGGATGTGATGCGCGGATTGGATATGTTCTTCCTTGTGGTGGTGGGACCTCTGTGCGCTGCATGGCACCGCGCCTTTGGTTTGCCCACATGGCTGAGTGATCAGTTGCATCACGTGGATTGGGCAGGGTTGACGGCATGGGATTTGATTATGCCGTGGTTCATCTTTATGTGTGGCGCAGCGATTCCCTTTGCATTGCCTAAACAGATGGAGGAGGGTAAGGCGGGGTGGCGCTATTGGCGTCATGTACTTGTGCGAGTGCTGACGCTGTGGGTATTAGGCATGGTAGTGCAGGGGAATTTGCTTCATTTAAAGTGGGAATACCTGCAATTTTACAACAACACACTCCAGGCGATTGCGGCGGGTTACTTTATTGCGGCACTGCTCTATCTCGTGCCGAATCGGGGTGTGCGCTATGCTTTACCACTCCTCATGGCTATGGGATATGGGGTGGCGTTGGTCCTTGGTGGGGATTACACGCCGACCGGTAATCTCGCTATTCGTGTGGAAAACATTCTCTTTCCTTCCAATCATGATGGCTACAGTTGGGTGCTTACCTCATTGATGTTTGGTGCGATGACGGCCTGCGGACTCTTTTGCACGGAGGTGTTGCGATCGGTACAAACGGCAAAGCGGAAGGTGTTTACATTGGCAATCTTCGGAGTCGCTTTGCTTTTGGGTGGACTTCTTTTGGGTATTTGGGAGCCCGCAATTAAACGCATTTACACCGTCAGCTTTACGGCTCAAGCGATGGGATATGGCGTGTTAACGTTGGGGATGCTCTACGTTGTAATCGATGTGTGCCGCCTAAATCGTGGATGGGGGCTTCTCACGCTCTATGGTCGCTGGGCTTTGACCGCCTATCTGTGTGGCACGCTCTTTTGGTACCCTTTAAAGGTGACGGCGCAAACGCTCACGCATGGTCTTGCCAAGTGGGTTGACTCGCCCATTTATGGGATAGTAGAAACGATGGCAGCGGTGACGCTTTTAACGGGCGTGCTATGGATTCGTGACCGACTAGCGCGTAAGTAATTATTGAGATGAGCGTGGCGACACGGTCGCCTGAGTCTACCTTTTAACAGAAACGGAAGCGTTACTGCGCTTCCGTTTCACTGTCTTCAAACAAAGTCTGTTTGTAAGCTTTAAGCCATTCTTCAAAATCGGCTTGCTTTTCTGATAGCAGTCCCGGAATTAATTCGCTTAAGAGGTTGGGCGCGACATCTGCAGGGAAGATGTGAAGTTGGTTCTTTTCCCACGAGAGAATGCATGAGGTTAGTTGGGAGGTAAGAAAACGTTCGGGGAGTTTGCAAGGGAGGTGTGTGGCAATTTTCTTGAGTTGTAGGGGTAAAAGTGTCCCGCCTCCTGTGAGACTAACGCCAGCACACCATTTCTGTTTAAGGAAGTGAAGGTCTAACGTAAACTCATTTGTCCAGCAGGCGCGCTTATCGGTTAAGTACACCTGCATGGGGTCGTCTTCTGCGATGTTGAGTGAACGCAACAGTTCACGGAGTTGCGTTAGGCGTTCTTTGAGGTGGTTGCTCGGCAATGTAAGCGGGAGGACGTGAGGCGTTAGCGGGCGTCGCATCGCTCGCATCCATGCAAGGATGTCGCGAATAAGGAAGGTGGAAAAAACACCGAGCACCAATAGCCCAAAGATTGAAAAGAGGAGGAGTTTTAAATTGAGTTTGGACCCTGCAATGCCCCAAAAGAAAAGGGCGAAAAAGAGTATCGCACCGCCGAGTGATAGGAGTGCATCAATGAGCCAAGGGAGATTAACCGTAAGTTGACGAAAGGAATTTTTCATAAAAGCCTTTCGGAAATAGTAGCCTCAGTTTAAAGCTTGAATGAGACCGCCGCCGAGCACCCATTCATCGCGATAGAAGACGCAGGCTTGACCTGGCGTGACGAGGGTATGGGGGTGCTCTGGCAGAACAGTGCCATCTTCAAGGACTTGGCAGGCGACCGGACGGTGATGATAACGCGTAACGGCGAGGCAGTGTAGGGGGAAGGTGGGGGTTACCATCCAATTCAGCCGTTCCACTTTAAAAGAGGTGACCTCAAGTGCTTCCTTCGGACCTAAGGTGAGTGTATTTGCCTTTCGGTCAAACCCAACGGCAAAGGCGCGCCCACCCGTTGCAATCCCGAGCCCTTTGCGTTGGCCACGGGTTACATTGGCGAGGCCTTCGTGGCGACCAATCACCTTGCCATTCATGTCCAAAACATTACCTGGGCGTGCGGTTTCGGGGTGACGACGGCGCAATTCAGGGCGATAGTCTCCCTCTGGCAAGAAGCAAATGTCTTGACTCCCCGCAGCAAGTCGTTTTTCGGGGATGGGTAATTGCCATGCTTTGGCGAGTTCCACCACCTGCGCGCGGGTCATGTTTCCTAAGGGAAAGTGAACCGATTGTAGGACTTCTTTGGGGATATCATAGAGGAAGTAACTTTGATCTTTGGCTGGGTCAATCCCACTTCGAAGGGTTACTTCACCACTTTGCGGATCGGGTTTAATGCGGACATAGTGGCCTGTCGCCATTGGGCCCGCAATTGCTTCACGTAATCGTCCAAATTTAAGACGTGCATTGCACGCCAAACAGGGATTGGGCGTAAATCCACTAGCATAGGCATTGAAGAAGGGTGCGACGACTTCGCGCTCAAAGGTCTCGTGTAAATCAATCACCTTGAGGGGGACGTTGAGTGCTTGCGCGAGGGAGACGGTGGCTTCATCCACTTCGGGTCGGCAAGTTAACATATGCCACGCCGTAACGTCATAGCCTTGTTCTTGCAAGAGTCGCACGCAGACGGCAGAGTCCACGCCACCAGAAAACGCTACACCAATGGAGGAAGAGGCCGACATCGTATTTTACTCCAATGCTAATTCCATCTGGCCCGAAATCATCATTTTGTGAGCGCCAGCGCCATCGGAGGTGTCGTAAATGCAGAATTTGACGGTGGGGAAGCGTCGAATAAGGACATTTTCAATGTAGTCGCGCACCGCCGCAACGTTGTGACGGTCATCGTCCGAGAAGCCAATAGAGATTGGCAATCGCAAAGCCGCCATGCCTGTTTTATCCAAGATGGAGACTAAGTGGTCGATGAAGTCTTGGATGGCAAATTGCTTGAGCTCTTCACTCGCCTGTGCCTCTGGCGCCTCATCTGCGATGCGCGCTTTAAAGTCGGGAGAGGTAATGGCGTGGTAGTGACAAAGGGAGAGGTAGTGTTGCAATACTTCAGTTTGCGATGGGAAGGAGTGTACGTGGTCAAAGCAGTAGTCATACCCACGCAGGTTGATCAACATGACTTCGCGTTCTACGGGCGTTAGTGCACGTTCAATGAAGCGTTGAACGCCCGCGCGGAGGGTCTTTTCATGGTGACCACGTGCCGTTACAATCGCAAAGAGGCGCCCTTCGATGAGGGTTTTGCGAAAGGTGGCAAAACTTGGCGGCGGTGCTTTCCGTCCAGAAAGAATCTCGTCTAAGGCTAAATCTAAATCTTTGATGAAATTGCCACCGCCCAAATGGGTGAATTCGTCTTGAAATTCCACAAAGGCCATTTCACGTTGGTTTTGTGGATAACGATAGTGGTCGGTGTCTTTACGAATGACGCTGTAGGCCGCCGTCGAGCAGAGATGGGGCACCCATTCTCCAGAAGCGGTGCGGCGTTCCATATGGATGCGGGTCGGCATGCAGAGGACATTGTCATCCCAGTCAAAGACATAGTACTTTAAGTCACGCCCGCGGACCGATTCGTTTACCCACACCCCATCCACAAAGGAGAGATTCGCCCCCTCAAAACGGAGTAAGGCCGCCTTGAGGATATCTTCAGGGGTCGGGGTGTTTTGAGGAGTAGGCGAGACTGCGGACATCGGTTGATTCGGGTGAAAAGAGGTGCTTAGGAGTGGGGTTGCATCAATCCCATCAAACGTTGGGTCAGCTTTGCGGCGGTAAAGTCGGCGTGATGTAATCCCGGAATCGGCGCCAATTCATTCACATCGCATCCTACGATTTCGTGGTCTACCGCAATTTCACGCAACATAAAGAGCGCTGAGTACCAAAGCAATCCACCCGGCACTGGTGTGCCCGTGCTTGGCATTACAGACGGATCTAAGCCATCTACGTCAAAGGTGACATAGATTCGCTTGGGAAAATGTTTGGGAAGAATCGGGGAGGGCGGCCCTTTGAGTGCCAACTTTTCTGCGTCCATCGCGAAGAGTGTCTTCGGATGGGCGGCTCGATAGTCGGCTTCTTCCTTGCAATAGGCACGTGTGGCGAACTGAACGACTGGGAAGCCAAGCTCATGGCAACGCCGTAAGACGCATGCATGGGAGAATTTGGTTCCCTCATATGTGTCTCTCAGGTCGGCATGTGCATCAAAGTGAACAATTCCAATTTCTTCGCCACGTGCTTTAAATGCACGAATAGCACCCAAGGTAACCGTGTGCTCACCCCCCAACATCACCGGCTTCGCGCCACAATCTAATGCCTCGCCCACGGCCGCTTCAATTGCGTCCAACCACGCTTCGGGATTGGTACGCTCTGCCTCTGCGGGTTGAACAGGCGCTGTGGTGTAAATGCCACCTTCGCAGGGAAATTCACCTGCTTCATACGCCTCCAATTGATCGGACGCATTCAAGATAGCTGAGGGCCCTTCAGCCGCTCCTGATCCGTAGGAGACAGAGAGCTCCATCGGTACAGGAATAACGTGAAACCGTGCTTCCGTCTTTGCGACGGGCGGGTGTTCAGAACCCAAAAAAGGCGTGACGGTGGTAGACATTTACTGGGCCTCCGTGGCGACTGCTGTAGCCGCCGGAGCCACTTCAGTTGCAGGGGCAGTTGTAGTCGTTTCGGCAGTCGCTTCTGCTTGGGGCTCAACCTTATTGCGAGGCGAGGTTGGGCAGCAGAACCACCAAGCGGCGGTCAGCGCTGCGGCTACAATGACCACAATGAGGAGGGTGTTGCGAACAGGATGAGCCGTTTTCATCGGCGGGCAAATCAAGCGCTTACCAACGTATGATGCGCGCTGCGTAAAGAACTTGCCAAGCCCAGCCGTGAAGCCAATTGTGCGGTTAATTGCCCAGTCAGATGCATTTAAGATGGGTGCGAGGTCGCGTGCTCTCAACTTGATCCACGTGAGAATGACGTTCGGCACCGAAACAATGCAGATAAGTCCGAGAACAACTAAGGCCGTCTTCCAGAGAGGCGTTTGTGTCAAGGCAGAGGCAATCCCTGCCACGGCGGATGCCACAAACGAGAGTGCGATACCAAGGGTGGCGACGGAGGCCATCATCGCACTGTTGTTAGGAGCTGCGGCAGGAGTGGCAGTTCCAGAGGTGACGGCAGTTGTGGTAGCGGTGGCCTTTGTCGTTAATGCCGCCGTGGCCGCATCGTTTTTGCTTGAGATAAACTTGTGCAAGGTGCCCGTAATGGCCTCGCCCACCTTACGCCACGGGGTGAAGAAGGCCTCGGTTAGGCTAATGACGTTGGGCACGACATGGCAAACGACCGCTTCCCACGTTTTGCCTTCAAGGTCAAAGAAGAGACCGCGCTTGCCGACCGTGAGGTTATTGACCGTGCCGGTGGTGAAGACTGCCAAAATGGTGCGCGTAGCCTTGTCGGCTAGACGCGTCAGCGTGCAGTAAACGAGGCAACACTTTGAAGCGGTTGCAGCGGCAGCATGCGCGGCGGCAGCTTTTTCAATCGGGAAGCAGAGCGAGCAGGCTCGTTCATCCATGTAGAGGGAACCCGTCAAGAAGAGGGGCCTTGCCTTCGGCGGATAGAGCGCTTCAACGTTGACGAAGTTCTGCAAGAAAGGTAAGAGGTCTGTACGTAGCGCCGTCAACTTCTTAAGGTCTTCAAAGGCAGCTGCGAGCGGAGCATTGGCGCTGTCTGCGTCAATGGCGTCTGTAATGGTCTTGAGGACAGCAGGCTCACCCGCCATGGCGAAGAGGTGTTCGTCCATGCCCGCAAAACAGTCTGCACCCTGTGGCTTAGCGGTGGCCCATGCGCTATACGGGGCGACGAGCGCCTTTGCTTTTTCCCAAAGCACAGGGGTAATGCTCTCTTCATCCAAGAGCTTACCCAACATTGCCAAATCCTTAGCCCACGCAGGGTTGACGCCTTGCGAGACAGGGATCGCGGTTGCTTCAGGGGTGAGCTTGGCAAGGGGCGCCTCAACGAGCGCCTCAGGGGTCGTCGGCAAGGCAAAAGTTTCCTGTGCTGCCGGATTGTAACGGAGCAATTCACCTGCCGCAAAGAAGGCTTCAACCTTGGCGGTTAAGCGTTCAACGCATCCCACCGCATCTGCTGGCGCAATGCCATTGAGCGATTCGCCGATTTCAGGTTTGTCGGCTGTCCACTTTAAGTAGGCTTCACGTGCGGCACGAAAGGCTTCAACGTCCTTTGCCGCGATTCCGTTCTTACCGTCGCATCCTACTGTACCACCAGTAACTGCGAGCAGCGCTTCGGCCAACGGCGCAAATTTCGTATCTACTGCACTTACAGGAATGACGCCATCGCCATTCGCTGCGCCCGCTTGGAAGGCGCCAATTGCAGTCGTTAGATCGGCAGAGGAGAGCATCTTGCCGCCAGAAAGCGAATCAAAGAGCGTTCGTAGGACTGCACCTTCTGCGGTATCCGCACAAATGTCATCTGCCACAAGTCCTTCCGCTGCGGTGAAGAGCACATCAAAGGAGCTCAAGCGTGGCTTCAACCACTCAATCGCTGCCAAGACTTCAGGAATCTGGACGCGTCCATCATGGTCAGTATCAAGCAACGGTGCCGCAACATTACCGCCGACTGCGGCAACAGGGCAGGAGAGTACTAACCAATAACGACGGCCGAGATCTTTTAAGTGTTCGACGTCCGCACCGCAAGTCAGAGCCGCCTGCATGGTGCGCGCCATGCGGAAAAACTTGTGACAGTACATTTGGATTTCTCCGAGATTATTTCTTCAAAGAAGCACAGAATGCCGTGAAGCGACGCATACCTTCTTCAATGTTGTTCATCGAGCAGGCATAGCTCAAGCGGACACAGGTGTCATCGCCGAATGCAATACCAGGCACCACGGCCACATGGTGTTCTTCCAAGAGGCGCTGAGCGAACTCAAGCGAGGTCATGCCGAAGGAGGAGATGTCAGGGACGACATAGAAAGCGCCTTCCGGCTTCGGGCACTTTACGCCAGGAATCGCCGACATCAAGGCGTAGATGCGTTCGCGACGTTCAGCGAATGCCTTCACCATCGTTGCAACATCAGGACCTGCTTCCTTCAGTGCGGCAATTGCGCCCCACTGTGCAAAGGTGTTCGGTGCGGATGCCAAGTGGCTTTGGAGTGCAAAAAGCGCCTTCATGAAGGGCTTGGGACCTGCAGCATAACCCAGACGCCAACCGGTCATTGCGAAGGTCTTGGAGAAGCCGTTCACCGTGATGGTGTGGTCATAAAATTCAGGACCGAAGGCTGCCATGGAAGCCTGTTCCACGCCGCCATAGACCATCTTTTCGTAAATTTCGTCGGAGACCACCCAAATGTCATGCTTGATTGCCACTTCGCCGATAGCACGGAGCTGTTCGGGCGTGTACATCATGCCGGTGGGGTTGGAGGGAGAATTCATCACCACGGCCACAGTCTTGGGCGTGATGGCGGCCTCGAGTTGTTCGGGGCTCATCAAAAAGCCGTCTTCAACCGAAGTCTTCACAAAGACCGGCACACCACCCGCTACGCGCACCATTTCGGGGTAGGACAACCAGAATGGCGCAGGAATGATCACCTCGTCACCCGGATTAATCAACGTCTGGAAGACCTGTGCCAAGGCATGCTTACCACCATTGGCAACCAAAATCTGAGAGGGTTCGTAGCTCACACCATTTTCGGCCTGGAGCTTTTCGCTGAGTGCCGTACGTAATTCCGGCAAACCAGCAGCGGCGACATAACGCGTTTTGTGTTCGTCTAATGCCGCTTCACAAGCGTTTTTAATGCAATCAGGGGTGTTAAAATCGGGCTCACCTGCGGCAAATGCGCAGACCTGAATACCCTGAGCTTTAAGTTCGGCAGCCTTGCTTGTAATTGCAAGTGTCGCAGAAGGGGCGATGGCTGTAACAGTTTGATTCAGCAACTTCATAATCGTTCCTTACTTTAATTGTAATAAATTAAACATAAATATCATACCAAACTTGCCAATAACTGCGCATTCAAAAAATGCGTCCATACGAAAAAATCAAGCGGTGTTATCCGTACATTACGCGCAGCCACACCTCCCCGTGACATCCCCCCCCTGCCGAAACGGGCAGAGGCTACGATAAATACCATCTTCTAACGAGCCGCTACCCAGTGTGGTACCAAACGAGGGGGGCTGCCCCCGCAAATGCGCCCCTGCCGCAGGCACGGGGAACATCCCCGAATGCGCCCCTTGATGAAGGCGCGGTCTCCCGCCTCTCCTCGGCGGTCTGCCTCTGCCTTTGTGACAGTTAAACCCTCGGCTGGTGAGGACTGCAGGCGGCTTTCATGCTTACCTTCCAGACGGCCGTGAACAGTTAAGCCCACAAAGGTTCTGCGGCCTTCGCTCTGCGAAGGCATGGCCCTCAAGAAGACCGCACTCCCATAGCCCCACCGTCATATCACGAAGCCCTCTTAGCCCCCACATAATCCCTTCTATTGCTTCAAATTTTCCTTACGCAGGTTTGTCACTTTTTGCACTTTTTTATCGATTTTTCGCCTGTTGAAAACTTTTTTGAGTTGTCAACAAGTTATCAACAATATAGGGTTTTTGACGTAGTTTTTGAGGAAAAGGATCGGTAATGTGGCAGTTTTTGAGGTGAAAAGGTAGGGTGGTATAAAACTGCACAACTGCTTGAAGGATAAAGAGATAATACGAAAATTGGGTAAAATTAACGCTGCTACAGCGGCTTCCTTGCGAAAAAATGGTCCCGAAGTTATCAACAATTTGCCCGTTTTTTAGGGAAGTCTAAAGAAATTTTGGGTCAAT
>JAEIGA010001461.1_pt1 | contig 36995 bp, 60 predicted proteins | sample 9270691 | NCBI WGS metagenome assembly JAEIGA01 (sample SAMN17057246, study PRJNA624740) | gut metagenome | biome: biome; isolation source: fecal sample | host: Bos grunniens | place: China: Xizang | collected 2019
GGCTTGTGGATCAGCTGCCGTATCGATCGGTAAAGATCGAAGTGGAACTGAAAGATCAGACGCTTATTCTGCAGAAAGACAAGCCGAAGCAATGCGGTTTTATCAAAGAGCAGTGAGGTGAACTATGAGCCATCACAAACAATACAACCCGAACCCAGCCAGGAGCCGTGTGGGCGACTGCACGGTTCGAGCGATATGTAAGGCTACCGGGCAAACCTGGGACAGAATCTATTGCGCCCTGGCTGCCTACGGCCTTCATGCAAAGGATATGCCCAGCGCTAACCATGTATGGGGGAGATACCTACGGGAGCAGGGTTTCCGTCGATATTTAATCGACGACGACAAAGACAATTACACGGTGGAAGATTTCTGCCGGGATAATCCAACAGGTACATATATTTTAGCCATCGAGGGCCACGTAGTGTGCGTCCAAGATGGCTTTTATTATGACAGTTGGGATTCCGGGCAAGAAATTCCTGTGTTCTATTGGACAAAGGAGTGACCTATGCAGATCCGAGATCTTACAACGTCTGAAGCAGACTACCTGCAGGCGGTTTGCAATTTTACAAAAGACGAAAACACCTTGTTTGAACTGCGGTTATCTGATCTGTCACTGGAAGAATGCGCAGAACACATGAACCGCAGCATTGATTCTGTAAAACAGCTTTCCCGGAAGGTAAACGCCAAAATAAACCGGGAAATTTAACACTTTTCCAACACTTTGTTGCACCTTTTCAAACACTTTAACGCACTGTTGAAGTCATATTCCTTATGAGACAATTAGGCCATCAAAACAAGGGGGCCTGAATATGTCTTACTCATATCCTTTCGCTCAGCAGCCGTACCCGTACCAAGACCAGCTGAGCCAACTGCGAAACGCACAAATGGCGATGCCGTCTATATATCAACCGGCAAGGCAGGACAGCTCCGGTCTAAACTGGGTGCAGGGCGAGACAGGCGCAAAGTCCTGGATCGTGGCACCTGGCTCTACGGTTTTGCTGATGGACAGCGAAGGCCAGCGGTTTTACCTAAAATCTGCAGATCAAAGCGGTTTGCCGTCTATGCGAATCTTTGAATATGCAGAGGTTGGCGCAGACAAGCCGGCAGCACAGCCGCAGCAGGCAAGTTTCGTGACGGCAGATGAATTTACGGCTTTCAAAAAAGCCATAGAGGACAAGCTGCAGGAGCTGGCAGAACCGGTGGAGGTTTCTCTCACCCGGAAAAAGAAAGGAGAAAACAATGAGTAATCCATTATTTCAGGCGCTTGGCGGTGGCCAGCGGAACATGGCTGCCGAGTTTCAGCAATTCGTTCAGCAAATGCAGGGCAGAGACCCGACACAGGAAATCAACCGGCTTTTACAAACCGGGCAGATCTCCCAGGCACAGCTGAACCAAGCCCAGCAGATGGCGCAGCAAATGCGCGGACTGTTTGGCATATTTAAAAGGTGAAAACCTGCGGCCGCAGTTTTCAAATAATTATCTCAACAAGGAGTATGAAAAATGGATAGCAACTATTCTCTTTCCGACATTGCAGCTGTGACCGACGGCAACCGCGGCGGCGGTATGTTTGGCGGTAACGGCGACTGGGGCGCATGGATCATCCTGTTCCTGCTCTTCGGTATGTTCGGCCGTGGCGGTTGGGGCGGCTTTGGCGCAGGTGACGGTGGCGGTTCTTGCCGCGCTGACATTGGCGAAGGCTTCGCTCTGAACGGCCTGCAGACCGGTATTACCGCAATTCAGCAGGGCTTGTGCGATACCACCTATGCCCTCAACAACTCCATCAAGGACTGCTGCTGCACTACACAGCGGGCAATTGATGGCGTAAACTTTAACCTGGCAAAGGGCTTCTGCGACATTAGTCAGGTGGTGAACAGCTCCACCCGGGATATCCTGGAGAACAACAACAGCAACACCCGGGCCATCCTGGACTTTTTGACCCAGGACAAGATCGCAACCCTCACCGCAGAGAACCAGTCCCTGAAGCTGACTGCCTCCCAGGCTAACCAGAATGCGGTTCTGATGGCCGCAATGGATGCCAACAAGGCGGAGATCTTGCGTCGCACCGGCGCCGAGTGCCCCTCCCCTGCTTACCTGGTAAATGCACCTACCCCTGTTAACTTCCCCGTAAATGCCTGTGGTCAGGTGCAGTTCGGTGGTTGCGGCTGTGGAAACGGCGCATACGGTTACGCAGGCTAATTCGTATACGTATCTTCCCGGCGGAAGATACGCCGGGATCTACGGATAACAACCGTTTTTACCCGGGGGCGGCCTAAGTCGCCCCTATACGAAAGGAAAAAATATGATCGAACTGATTAACACTGCGGTGCAGACCGTTGAACCCGGTCAATCCGTGGTATACAACACCGCCGCTGTCCGCAGCACTTGCGGAAGAGAGCGGCACAGACCCGGCAGTGCATTTGTAACACTGCTTCCACCGGGTCGCTATTTGGTGACCTTCTCCGGCAATATTGCCGTTCCGACCGGTGAAACCGTTGGCGAAATCTCCCTGGGGATCACCCAGGACGGCGAAGTGCTTGGCGGTTCCCTGATGCGGGTAACACCTGCTGCTGTGGAGCAATATTTCAATGTTTCTTCCCAGCACTATGTGGACACCTATTGCCAGTGCTGCGTGAATGTGGGTGTTTTGAACACATCTGACATTCCCGTTCTCGTGGACAATCCGAACATCACAGTTGTTCGGGTCTGCGGATAAGGGGGTAGCGTGATGTACGATACCTACAAAATGCAGGAGCATCTTTGCGCAGAACTGGAAAAGAAGGCAGAGAGCGGCATAAAGTCAACAGCAGATCTGGATACGGTTTGGAAACTGATCGATTCGTACAAGAATCTGCTGAAAATTGATATGCTGCAGGAAGCCTCGGAGTACAGCCGTGACGATGGCTATAGCGAAAGACGCAAAAGAGACAGTCGCGGCAGATATTCCAGCGCAGATCACCATTATGATGGTGGCAGTTCCTATAGATACGGTGGCTACAGTGAAGCCAAAGAGGACTATCTGGATGCCAAACATTCCTACAGATCTACAAGATCCCCTGAAAGCAAGCGGGACGTGGATGTATCCTTGCGGGAATGTATGAACAAGCTGAAAAAGGAACTGGATGAAATGGAGGCCAATGCCGACACCCGTGAGGAACGGGAAAAAATCCGAGAGATGCGCCGGGAAATCGGCAATCTCGCCTAACTGAATAAGGGTAGCCGGGCCGGCTTATGTCGGTCTGGCTATTTTTATACCCTAAACACGGGAAAGTATCTCAGTTGGATAGAGCGTTGAGCGGTAGGCTTGCAAAGCAGGCCGAAACCCAAAGGTCACCGGTTCGAATCCGGTCTTTCCCACCATTACCCCGCCGGTGGTTTATCCGGCTAAATCCATTACCGCTGACGGGCGGTCAATAAGTCACAATTTAAGGAGGAAAAAACAATGAAGAACATCCACACAATTTTGTCCGAGATTGGCATTTCCATTCCCGATGACAAAAAAACCGAATTTGACAAGGCTGTAGCAGAAAACTACAAGACCGCTGCCGAGTTCGAGAAAAAAGTAACCCGTCTGACCGATGATCTGGAAACAGAAAGAAAGCGAGCAGATACAGCCGTGGAGACCCTGAGGGGTTTTGAAGGTAAGGACTTCGATGCCATCACCAAGGAACGGGACGAATGGAAAAAGAAACACGACGATCTGGAAGCCAGCCACAAAAAGGAGCAGGAAGACAGAGAGTTTACTGCGACCCTGGAAGCAGCAATCACAGAATCCAAAGGCAAAAACACAAAGGCAATTACTGCGTTGTTGGATATGGATATGCTTCGCTCCAGCAAAAACCAGCAGGCAGATATTAAAGCTGCGTTGGATGCACTTCGCACCGAAAGTGGCTATCTGTTCGAGGACAACGGCGGTGCCGCGCGGTTTACTGCAACAAACAACAATAGCGGCGTAGGCGGTGGTGGAAATAATCTGACGGTGGAAAATATCCGTTCAATCAAAGACACCACGGAACGCCAGGCACAAATTAAACAATTTTTACAAAACAAGAAAGGAAATATTAAATAATGTCTGTTACACCTAACACTATCACTACAGAAAACTTTGATCTTCAGGCCAAGGCTGTTGATCTTGCAGATCGCTTTGATGCGAACGTTGATGCGCTGAGAGAAATTATTGGTATTATGCGTCCTATCCGGAAGACACCCGGTACCAGACTGGTATCCTACAAGGCTACGGTAAAAATGAACGAGACTCCCCATGTGGAGGGCGACGAAGTGCCGCTGTCCTATGTGAGCCTGGAAGAGGTTGCGCACAAGGATCTGGAACTGAAGCCCGATCGTAAGCGGGTAACCGCAGAATCTGTGGCCAAGTACGGCGCCAAGCTTGCCGTACAGAGAACTGACGATGCATTCCTGAACGAAATTCAGGGAAGAATCATGGACGAGTTCTATGAATTTGCACTGACCGGTACGCTGAAGGATAACTTTGAGAGCTTCCAGATGGCTGTGTCTATGGCTGTGGCAAAGGTAAAGCATAAGTTTAAGCAGATGCACCTGAACTACTCCAACGTTGTAGTATTTGTGAATACTCTGGATGTTGGCCGTTACCAAGGCGAAGGACGGATTACAACCCAAACCAAGGCAGGAATTGAATACACAAAGGACTTTACCGGTGTGGATACTATGATCGTATCTTCGCAAATTCCCGAGGGGACTGTTGTCGCAATCCCTGTCGATAACATTATTCTCTACTATATCGATCCCTCCGATGGAGACTTCCAGGAGCTGGGTCTGATCTACCAGACTGGCTTTGGCGAAACTAACCTGCTCGGTGTTGCAAAGACCGGAGAATATGGTAGAGTTTCCGGCGAGACGCATGTGTTGTATGGTTTGACCATGTGGGCTGAATACCTGGATGCAATCGCAGTTGTCACTTTCGGCGCGGGGGAATAACCGGCTATAGCTTGCGGTCTGGCTACACCCAAGAGAGCCTTGCGAGTATGACAATTGCAGAAATCAAGGCTCTTGCCGGTGAGCTGGGTTATAGCATCACAAAGACCAAAAAGACAGAAATTATTGCAGAATTTTTAGCACAGCAGGAGGGGTAATATGTATATCCAATATGAAGAATATACGGACCTTTATGATTCCATTGATCAAAAGCTGTTTAACCGTCTTTTGTATGATGCATGTCGATATATTGACAGGCTCACAACGGGCATAGACGGTGTAAAAAAATTAAAGGTTGCTTTTCCTGTTGATGAGGATTCTGCCAAATCTGTAAAGCACTGCGCCGCAAAGATTGTCAATGTTTTGCTGCAGATCCAGGAGGCGGAAAAATCTGCCTCTATGGGGCGCGGGTACATACAGACGGAAAATGGCTTGCAAGGCAAAGTGATTTCTTCTGTGGCGGCCGGTAATGAATCTGTTTCGTTTTCTTCCGGTGGAAATCAGAAGATCGCCATTGATGCTGCTGTTTCCGATCTGTCCGCGCGTGACAACCTGATCTTCAGCACAATACGGGAATATTTGTCCGGAATGACCGATGCCAACGGTGTGAATCTTTTGTATATGGGGGTGTACCCTCGTGTATAAGGACACAATCACATTGTTTAACCGCAAGGAAGGCGATGAAGGCGATACCTGGTACCCAACCGTGCTGCACAATGTCCAACTGAATATGGACAGGGCGGCAATTCTTGCCAAGTACGGCGCAGAATCCGCAGACAGCGCAGTTTTGCACATTCGGTACAAACAGGATGGGGAAAACAAAATCATCGGAGAAAAATCGTGGCGGCCTCCTAAGCTGTGGGATCAATTGTTAGAACCGGAAAAGGAACTGACCTTTACACCAGGTACGCGGTTTGATTTCTTTTGGCTGGGCGACTGGGGCAATGAAGAGCCTGTGCACGATGCGGATTACTTTGCTGATACGGATTTTTACACCTATATGAACCGCACCAACGATTATGTGTTTGCGATCTCATCCGTTGGCGGTCCGTATAGTGTGATCCCGCACTTTGAGATTATGGGTAAGTAATATGGCAAAGCGAATCAAAAAGCTTAAATATAAATTTGAATACAAGGATCGCACAATCGGCGGAGTGATGCGAATTGACCTTTCCCGGTTTGAGGGTCAATACTCCCGAGCGCAATACCTACTTGACAGTATGGTAATGGATTCTATGGTGCCACATATGCCAATGCAAACCGGTACATTTATCAATGTCACCAGAGGGATGTCCCAAGCAATTGCCGGTTCAGGAAAGGTCGTGGCGGCTGCTCCACCGATGGGCCGTTTTTTGTACGAAGGAAATGTGATGATCGGCGTAGATACAAAATCAGCATTTGCGGCAAAGGGCGAAAAGAAAGTTGCAATTGAAAAGAAATTGCAATATTCCAGAGCTGCGCATCCCACCGTAACAGACCATTGGTTTGATACGGCAAAAGAATACCATGGTGAAAAGTGGATCCAAAAGACAAAACAAACCGCAGGAGGTGGCTAAATGTCCGATGAATTGAAGCCGATAGGCAAAGATGCAACAGGCTACGAACTGTTGACCAAGGCAATAAAGGCACTTCTGAACGGATTCCCGGGCCTTGCCGGACAAAAAATTCTTTTTGAAGAATTGGGTGAGGATTCTGGAATTGCCTTTTCTGCGGACGCTGGCGCTCTTGTGATGGCCGAAAGGCGATCAATTACGGATCATGTTACCCAAGATTGCCAGTTCCCATTTTTGGTCGTGTACCGTACGGGGGCTACCCGGGAATTTCAAAAGCTGAATGTTTCTGCATTTTTAGAAACGCTTGGGAAATGGATATGCAAAGAGCCTGTGGAGATCGATGGAGAGACCCACAGGCTTTCTTCTTACCCGGAAATTTCCGACGGTCGGAAAATCACGCGGATTACGCGAAACAATCCTTATGGCACAGTGCCGAACGAAAACAAAACCCAAGACTGGATTCTTCCTGTAAGCGTCCAGTATACCTATGAATTTGATATTTGGTAAAGGAGAAAAAATGAAAGCTGAAAGAAAATACCTGGCTCACTATATCGATTCTGCTTTTGATACCACCTATGCCGCATCTGAGTATGTCCGGCTGGGTAAGGATCTGGAGGAGTTTGTGGTTGAGCTGAACCCGGATGTAGAAACTGCTAAAAACATCCTGGGAGAAAACGCAGTAAAACACAATGGCTATGACGCATCCAGCGAAGCCGATCCGGTTTACTACGAGTATGACGATAAACTGACCGAAAAAATGATGGAAATTGCCATGCTGCGTAAGTCCGGTGAAGCTTGCAAGACGTCCTATGTGGAAGTTCTGCTAAAACCGGGTGAAGATGGTGGTGCGCCGGTTGTAATTCGCGCTGTGCGTGAGGATGTATTTGTCATTCCAAACAGCTACGGTGGCGACACCTCCGGTGTTCAGGTCCCGTTCTCTATCAATTATGCCGGCAACCGAACCGAGGGTAGCTTCGATTTGGACACCAAAAAGTTTACCACCAACAGCGACCTGTAAAAAAACATAAAAGGTGTGCTGTCACATTGGCAGCACACCTAAACAACAGGAGGATAATATGGAAAAGTTAAATATTGACATTGGTATTAAAAGCTATCAGTTTGTAGAAGGCGGTGCGCCTCTTGTTTTTAATCCCAGTGACCCCAATGTGTACGCACGCTATGCAAGCGCCATGGACGAAATTAAAGCCGTAGAAAAGGAAATGTCTGCCAAAGCAAATGCAGTTGTACCGGAAAACGATACAATGGAGGCTCAGGCAGCTGCCGGCACAATGGCGCTGCAGGTAATGGAAGAAACTGACCGCAGGATCAAGGGTATTTTGAATAATATCTTTGGTGGCGGCAATAATTTTGACAATATTCTGCTGGGTGTAAACCTGATGGCAGTTACCGCAAGCGGAGACCGGGTTATTAACAGCCTTTTGGAAGCCCTTGCACCTATTATGGAAGATGGCGCAAAGAACTGCGTCAATGCGGAGATCAAGGAAGCAAAGCTGAACCGTGAGCAGCGGCGGGCTCTTGGCTTATGAATAGCTGGGGATTGCCGGTAACGGCAACCGTTGGCGGTACCGAATATGCAATAAATACAGATTACCGGGACGTTCTGGAGATCATAAAATATTTGAACGATGGAACCAAAACGGAGTATGCTAGATGGATGATTGCAACTTCTTTGTTTTTTGAAGGTGAGATACCGGACGAACACCGTGAAGAAGCAGCGAAATTTTTGTCTGATTTTATTGCCTATGACAATCAGGATGCAAAACCGGGTCCAAAGCTTATGGACTGGGAGCAGGATGCGGCAATGATTGTCGCGGACATCAACAAGGTTGCCGGAAAAGAAATCAGGGCTGAAAAATATTTGCATTGGTGGACATTCCTATCGTATTTTTACGGAATTGGTGAAGGCCAGCTGTCCACAGTTGTAGGTATTCGATCTAAAAAGGCAAAGGGCAAAAAGCTGGAAAAGTGGGAACAGGAATATTACCGAGACAATCGGAAAAAGGTGGACTTCCAGGCCCCAGACACTCCAGAAAAAGCAGCTGTGCAAGAATACTTTAACAAATGGCTTTAAGGTGGTGAATAAATGAAAACAGACGGTTCCGTCATTATTGATACAAAAATAATTGACGGAGGTATGGAAAAAGGCTTTGAGGCAATCAAAAATGAAATGTCTTCCGTCGGGGTTGCCGCAGAAGAACTGGGCAACAAACTAAAGCTGGCGCTTGCCGGTGGTGCTGCTGGAGCAATTCAGGAATCGCTTGCAAAAGTGAAAACGTTGCAAGCGCAACTATCAGCCGTTACTGCAGAGTACAAAGATGCAGTGGCAGAAAACGACGATAGCGCAGCGGAAAAACTTGCAGCAAAAAGAGTAAAAATTTACGACCGGCTGGAAGCTGCACGAAAAAAGTTAACGCAAACAATAACAAAAGAAGCACAAAAAGAAGCAGAAAGAGAAAAGAAAGCCGCACAAAAGGCTTTAAAGGAAAAAGAAAAAGCCTATAATGCGGCCATAAAACCTGCAAAACAATTTGGGAAAAGGCTTACCAGTATTATGGCAAGCGCCCTTGTTTTTAATGTGGTCAGCAAAGGTTTGCGTGAGGTCACGCAGTATTTTGGTAATGCATTAAAAGCAAACGAGCAATTTTCCAATTCGTGGAGCCAATTAAAAGGCGCAGCAATTACAGCAGTACAACCTCTGTATGAGGCACTGCTGCCAGCGCTTAATACTGCAATAAATTTGGCTGCAAAACTTTTGCTTATGATTGGAAATGCGTTTGCTGCTATTGGCGGTAAAAGCGCCGAGCAAGTGAAAGAAAATGCAAAAGCTACATACGATCAAGCCAATGCAACAAAGAAATTGGGGAAAGAAGCCAAAAACGCAAAAAAGGCATTTGCCGGTTTTGATGAGATCAGCGCACTGGGCGGAAATGATACGTCTGCAGCTGCTTCCACAGAAAACGCATCCGGTGGTGCAAGTTTTGCATTCCAGGATATTGATGTAAATAGTAAATTAACGGAAATTGCTGCGCTTGTGCCAGCTGCTGTGTTTGCTTTGGGTGTAATTCTGACATTAACAGGCGCCAATATTCCTCTTGGCATAGGTATGATTGTTTTTGGCGGATTGCTTTTATACGAATCGATTCGAGAAAACTGGGGCGGCATCCAAAGCAATGTATTTTCAACAGCAGATGCCATAGCGTTTGCCGGCGGTGCGTTGTTGTTAGCAATTGGTATCATTCTGACTTTTTGTTGCCCCACACACATGGGCCTCGGTATCGGATTGATTATTGGCGGTGCCGCTTTGCTTGGTACTGCCGTTGCCTTAAACTGGAATGCTATTGTAGAGGCATTGCAGGATCCGGTTGGCGGTGTTGTTATGTTTATTATGGGAGCAGCGCTGCTTGTAGTAGGCATTCTGGCCTGTTTTGCAGGTGCATGGGGCCTGGGTATCGGCTGCATCATAGGCGGTGCTGCGCTAATGGTGGCGGTTGTCACAGTAAACTGGAATTCAATCGTAGACGCGCTAAAAGGCCCAATGGGGGAAGTAGTCGCAACTGTGAGCAGTGCACTGCTGGTTTTGGGCATTATTCTTCTGTTTACAGGTGCTGGTTTTGGCCTTGGCCTTGGTTTGCTGCTTGCAGGCGCAGCAGGATTAGCCACAGCTATTACATTTAATTGGGACATTATCATTGATGGCCTTAAAAATGTCTGGGCAAAAATAAAAGCATTTTGGAAAAACAACATTGCAGTCGTTTTTACAGGCGAATGGTGGGCGAATCTTGCTATAGCTTGCGGAAACGGCTTGATTGCTGGTTTTGAAGGTGCTGTAAAAGGAATTGCTTGGCTTTTTCAAGAGCTGGTGAATTTGATAATCAAAGGATTGAACTTGATAAGTATCACTGTCCCTGATTGGGTACCAGGAATAGGTGGCAAACATTTTGGCTTTAATCTTAAAGAGGTAGATTGGGTCAGCAAAATCAATATTCCCAGAATTCCATATCTTGCCAAGGGCGCAGTGATCCCGCCTAACCGTGAGTTTTTGGCAGTTCTGGGCGATCAAAAACAGGGTACCAACATTGAAGCCCCGCTGGATACAATCAAGCAAGCTTTGTCTGAGGTGTTGTCGGTGCAGGAAGGCGGCAGCGAAACTGTTGTTACCATAAACTTTACCGGCGATCTTGCACAACTTGCGCGGGCTTTGAAGCCGGCCATTGAAACTGAAACACGAAGAAAAGGTCAATCTCTTGCAACAGGAGGCGCTTTCTAATGACGGTATTTAAAATGGATGGAATGGAATACAACATAAATGTTATGAGCCTGGATCGCAAATTTTCAGTTATGGACACAGATAAGTCCGGCCGTACACAGGATGGAAAAATGTACCGGGATGTTCTCGGTACATTTTTTAATTACAGTATGACTGTAAGAGAAAAAGACGGGGACGCAAAAGCCTTGGAGGATTTTTGGAAGGCGATTTCCAAACCACAGGTGAGCCATAATTGCGAGTTCCCTTACGGCCAGACCACGCTCCGTCAGCAAATGTATGTCACCAGCGGCGATCAGTCGCTGAAGCGCATGGAACTGGGTCGGAATCACTGGGGAGAGATCAAAGTAAACTTTATCGCAATGGAACCGGAGGTGGTTCCGTGAGCTTGCGAATCGATTATGTGGATGAACCGTTAGGCGCCCAAGATAATGCAAAAATAACGGCAACTTCGATACAACCGTTTGTAGACGCACAAAGCTTAGCTACACTTACGGCAAAAGACGAACGATTTGCCACGTTGGAGCCTGAAGGATGGCCGCTGGACGGATCCAGAAAGTTGATCAAATACGCATCATCTGAATTAGGGTGGTGGAGCAAGTATATGTCCAATTCGGAAGGTATTTTTGATGGACATACCGACAATATTCCTGTAATTACCATTAGATTTCCTGTTCTGTACACAGCGACGGCATTAACTTTCCGTTTTTGGCCATCTCTTGATCAGTGGTGCAGCGAAATGGAAGTTTTATGGTTCAGGGGTGAAGAAATTATCGATCAAACAGCAGTGTATCCCAATAGTGCAAATTGGGAGCTTGTTCGCTTGGTAGAAAATTTTGATAGAATTGAAATTTCTATATTTGCTACAAACAAACCGAATCAGTATGCCAAATTGCAGTATTTACAAATCGGTCGCACGGTTTCTTATTTTTCTGATGAAATTGTGAGCGTTCAGCTTCTGAACGAAACGGATCCGTCTCTATGTTCTTTGACTGTGGATACAATGACAGTTGAAATCCGAAACAGAAGAGGAGATCCAATTCTGCCACAAAAAGATCAGCGGTTTTCGCTTTTCAGAAACGATGTGCAAATTGCATCTCACTATATTACAGAATATGAAAGACAGTCGCGCGATAACTACAAATTCAGTTGTCAATCCGCAATAGGGCGTCTGGAAGATATATTCCTTGGCGGAATGTATAACAAATATTCGCTGGAAGCAATTTTACAAGATATACTGACCCCATTTCCATTCCGTATGGATCCAGCATTTTACGGCAAGACAATTACCGGATATTTACCTGTTTGCACGCGTCGTGAAGCACTGCAACAAATTGTATTTGCTGTAGGCGCGGTTATAAGCACACAAGGTGACGGTGTGATCAGCTTACAACCATTGGCACAAAGCGTAACCGGTAAAATTGAAAATGGAGATATATTTACGGGGGCAAAGTTAAACCGGGAGCAAAAAGTATCAGAAGTGCGATTGGTATACCACAATTATACGCAAACCTTTGATACAGACACTTTGCTTAATGAAGAGCAAATCGATGGCGAAAATGTTTTGTTTACATTCGCTGATCCGCACTACAACTATGTGGCGGAAGGTGGCAGTGTCGTTGGCTACGGTATAAACTGGGCAGAAATTAGCGCAAGAGGCCCGGTAACGTTATATGCTAATAAATATCAACACACAGAGGTTTTGATTGCAAAGAAAAACCCGCTTGCATCTGCGGCGGAAAAAGGCAATGTTTTGTCAGTGGAAAAAGCGACTTTAGTTAATGCTGAAAATGCCGTAGAAATATTGGAGCGCCTGTATGCGTTTAGTAAGCTAAACAACGTTTTGAATCAGGATGCAGTAATATCTACCCAGCATTCCGGTCAAGTTGTCAGCAGTCCAACACCGTGGGGACCGAATCTCGAGGGATATATCATAAGCATGGAAAGTGAATTCACAACCAACGGACGAACGGCAAAAATTGAAATTCGTGGAAGGGAGGTAGAAGAATGAATCTGATTACCGACCGGACAGAAAACGATGTGTTGCGCGGTACCGCAAAAGGCAAATATACCGCCGAAGACCTGAACCGTGTGGAGAATGCGGTGGCGGAGCTGTATGCATTGGCAAAGAATCTGGATATCTACCCTGTCGGCACCATCAAAACCGATTGGAATCCTTGGGCTTTGTTTTCTCCGGAAACATGGCCGACCCAAAGTCAGATGGCGCGGTATCTTGCCAATATCACCCACCTGTGTGAAGGATTAAAGGCTGCAGAAGGCTTGCCGACCACCATGGAAAACCTGACCTGGGAGAGGGCAAACAATATTGAAAAAGCTCTGCTTTTGGCATATCCACGCATCCAAAATACAATCCAAATTTTTCGTTACAGCGGCGAGATTTTCGCCGGAGAGGAGATATAAATTATGACAGACAGAATACCCGGCGCCCCCGGCCGGTACCAGGCAATGTTCACCGACGGGGAATTGGCCGGAAAAGAATTTACCGTCACCCTCCGACGGGATGATGCACCCATTGCAGAGGGAACACCTTACAACAAAGCAAACGTTTTGCCGGATGCATTGGCGGCGCAGTTGTGCCCCGGTATGGAAGATCCTGCACCAAAGGATGCCTTTGCAGCGCTGCAGGAACAGAAGGCCGACACCGGCCGGAGAAAAACAGGAAGTCAGATCACGCTGGTAGATGCAGCCGATGCACCTGTGATGGGCCTGAAAATTTATGGTCATGCCAGAGAGGACGGCTGCGTGGGCGATAAGGGCAGCGTGACAGTAAAGATGATGGGCAAGAACCTTTTTAATTGGCAACCTGAAAAAGAACTTGATAGGAATTCGGCAAACTTAAAACTGATTGAGGTTTTAGAAAATGGTGTCATTTTGCAAGGAAATAACGCCACTGGGGGAACAGGTGGTAATGCGTGGTCTAACGGACACTACAGACCAGCAGGAAATAATAGTTTCCAATTCAAAGCGGGCGATACTGTAACACTTTCTTGCGATTATACAATGCTGGAATATAACTATGGTGACCAGGTTAAACCTGTTGGTGTTTATTTAAGAGGAAGCGAAAACGATTTTGTAGAATCAGTACGACCTTTTGATGTTGGTGTAAAGAAAAGAATTTCTTACCAATACACATACCCGAAAGATGAAACAAACGCACAAATTGTAATAACTTGTAATGGCGGTAAGGTGAAAATTGAAAATGTGAACTTGGAATACGGCACACTGTCCAATTATGAACCGTACAGAGAACCCCAGACCATTACCGTACCCACCCCCGGTGGCCTGGAGGGTGATGTGCTGATGCAGGATGAAGTTGATTTTACTAAGGGTGTGCTGATTCGTCGTGTGTTTGAAAATTCCGAAACACCATTGCCGGAGGAGGTGCTGGAAGCCTACGCAAAACTGCGCACCTATGCCCCTACCACCATCATCACCAACGACGAGGAAGCCGATATGGAGGTGCGTTACTGCACCCCCCAAACAGCAATGCTGGTATCCCAAAACCATTATATTGTTGAACAAGGTGAATGGATTGATGTATCGGCAGAGTTAGATCCTGGGGAGGGAACTTACAGGAAGCTTGGAAACGGGTTGGCTACTGCCAGCGGCACATTCACATGTGTACAGGATGGAATGTTAGAATATTCTCAGTTGTATTCTGGTTTTTACGAATATGAGGGGAGAATTGTTTTTCCGTTTGAGTTTGCGCAGACACCAGTTATCAATTTAACGCTGGAACCAGATTCTAATTATTACCAAATTAGTGTTACAAAAGTAAATACAAAATTTGCATCTTTCAAAATCATTACAAGCTCATCCAGAGACATATCCGCAAAATACAATGCTTCAGTTATTGGCGTATGGAAATAAGGAGGAAAAACGATGAAAAAGATTTATATTAACCCCGGACACTCCGACAAAGACCCTGGTGCCGTTGGTTATGAAACGGAACGCAAGCTGAATGTGAAGGTTGCACAATACCAAAGTGACTACTTGCTGGCAAACTATGAGTGCGAAACGAAAATCGGTTCTAACGATAGTCTGTCTGTTGTAGTGGCAGAGGCAAACGCTTGGGGCGCTGACATGTTCGATTCTCCCCATTTCAATGCCGGCAGAGGTGACGGCTGGGAGGCTTTGGTGTACAATCAAAACCGGGTAGAATTGGGCAAGGTTTATGAGAAATATATTCTTGCTGCCGGACAAAACAGCCGTGGCGTAAAGCTGCGGCCCGATCTGTATGTGCTGAAAAACACCGCAATGCCCGCCATTGTTAATGAATACGCATTCGTAGACAACCTGAAAGACATTCAGGATTGGAACGAAGATGCAGAGTTAAAGAAATTGGGCATTGCAGCCGCCAAGTCGTCAGCAGAGTTCCTTGGCCTGGAGCAAAAAGAACATCCGAAGAGTGTGTACTATGTGCATTACAGCACGAATATCGGCCCCTTTGATAAGCAAACCGCTGACAAGCTGTCAGCAGTTTTGGAAACTGCCGGTTACACCGATGTAGGCATCACCGAAAGCAAGGGGTGATTGATATGCCGGACACACCTTATCTCTTAAAATCTGTCCACGAAGAATTTGCTCATCGTATGGACGAAGAACACAATCGACAGAACCACCGAATTACTACGCTGGAAAATAGCGTTAAGGACATCAGTTCTTTAACAACAAGCGTTGCCAGCCTCGCAAAATCTGTCGAGCAAATGGCAAAGGCACAAGAAAAGCAGGGAAAACGCCTGGAAGCACTTGAGCAGAAACCTGCAAAAAAGTGGGAGTCTTTTGCTGACAAAGTCGTTTGGGCGGTCGCTGCTGCATTGATAGCATTTATCTTATCTTATCTTGGATTAAGCTAAAAGGAGGGATTTATATGGAATTTACTTTATTGATTGATGCAATTTTTAAGTACGGTTCGATCATGTTAACTGTACTTTTGGCTCTTGTTACGACAGTAACAATGACTGTAGAAGTTGTAAAACGGCTGATTCCGAAAGTGCCAACAGATTTGGTGGTGTTTATCATTTCGGTTGCACTTACAGTCGTTGCGATGTTCATCTGCGCAGATATCATGGAAATTACCGTCATGTGGTATTATGCTGTAGGCGCGGTGGTTCTTGGTATTGCAGTCGCTTATGCAGCAATGTTCGGCTGGGATAAGTTTACTACCCTGTGGTCTCGCTTAAAAGAATTTAAGAAGAAATAAAGAAACAGTAGCATATCATATAAATAGCAATTAGCACTGTGAATCAAAAGAAAAATACTTGATTTGCAAGTGATTTGCAAACGGAAAAACATAAAACTGAGTAATACCAACGATTTTGCGACACAAAAAAGCGGGTTCGATTCCCGTACGGGTCACCAAAAAGAAAGCACCACAGAATTTGCGTTCTGTGGTGCTTTTTTGCGTTATTTTAGAACTTTTGGGGAATTTGTGCGTTTTTTACATTGCGAAAGTTTTGCGTTTCTGTTTCTGTTTACAAAACATAATTGTAAAAAACAAATAGAAAAAGTGCTGTTTTTGCAAGTGATTTGCAAATGAATTGCAAATGAATTGCAAATGAATCACTCTGTTTCAAAAAAATTGCTGAATTCTTTTGCCCTTTTGGCGATGTCTTTCTGTGCCAGGTGCGTATAAATCCTGTCTACCGTGCTGATGTCAGACCAACCACCGATTTCCATTGTAATTTTGGTCGGGATCTGCAGATGGTAGGCAAGGGAAGCAAAACTGTGGCGGAGTCCGTGCACACCAACCAGCGGCAAGCCGTTTGCCTCGCATATTTCGTTTATCCGGGAATAAATATAGGAACCGTTGTATGGAACGACATATTCTCCTTTGTGCTCTGTGGATTCAAGAGCGGCTTTAAGCGGTGCAATTATTGGAATCGTTCTTGTAGATGTCTGCGTTTTGTTTTTCTTCTTGTGAACCATACCGGTCTCAGAGTAAACCATTGCACCGGATACTTTAATTGTGTTATTCTTTAGATCTACGCTTTCCCACTTCAATCCCTTTATTTCGGAACGGCGCAAGGAGCAGATTGCCAGAAGCGCTGCGACTTCGATTGACTCACCTTTTATTGCATCCACAAAAACTTTGATTTGATCCGGATCCAGAAATGGACGTCGGTTATTTTCTTTTGCTGGAAGATTTACCTTTGGTTTGATTCCGGTGGTCTCCAAAATGGCCGAAGAAATAAAACCCCAAACATTAGCAATATATTTCGGAGATCTGCCGATGGATTCCCGCTTGATTGCTGCTTGCCATTGCTCATTTGTGGTTTGGTAAACATCTGCGCCCATCATACTCTGGAAGCAGTTTTTCTTATAGCCTTTATATGAATAAATGGTGGAAGGAGAGAGCGCATCAACACGGGCATCAATATAGGCATCGATGGCATCAGAAAGCGTTAATGATTTTGAGGATTTCTTTTTCTCTGCTTCCTTGGCACCGTATTTGATCGCAGCGGCCTCTGCAGCGCACTCTGCGTAGGTTTCTCTTGTGATTGTGTGACGCACGCCTTTTATCATTACCTGCGTCAGGTAGGAACCGGACGGGAGCTGCACGATCTTTGGGATTTTGATGTCATTTTTCTTTTTCATTGACTTTCCTTTCTGGGTGTGCTACCATAAAAGGGTAGAACATCCCTATGTGATAGTGGCGGATTTTTCTGCAAACCCCTCCAGTTACGGACCTGGAGGGGTTATTTTTATTTATTCGAGTTTTGTTAAACGCAATTCTCCATCAACAGTTTTGTAATAAAACAATAAATGCGTTTCATTTCTCCAAAAATATATTTTGGCTTTGTTGATTTTTCCATCCATTCCGTAAAAAACTTCTCCGTGGGTTGTGTTTTTATTCGAGACTGGAATTGAATCTACATAGGAATATAGTTGTGTAGTAAAATAAATAGAAAGAGGGTATTTAGATGGTTTTCCGGTTAAAGTAATTGGAGAGCAAACAAACTTAGTATGTCCGTGATGATTTGTTTCGAAAAAAACAAGTTCATCCACAGGAATAGAAAAGAATCCTTTAATGTTGTGTTTTATTACATCTCTTCTTATATAGGAATTAAGTTTTGAGAGTTCGTTCTTTACTGCAACTGTATTTTGCCCGGTAATATTCATATAACAAAACGGGTGAGTTCGCGGAGAAAGTTCTTTCTTTAACTTTTGGTTCCAGACGAATGGAAAGTTTTTCAACATTTGCATGTGTTCATCTGTTGTCATTTCTACAATTGCTCGTTCCTTCTCAAAAGCAGACATTTTTACAGAATTAGATTTTGCGGGGGAACTTTTTTTCTTTAATGTATTACGGGATTTATTTTCTTCAATTATTATATAACCATGATTTTCTAAATACTTTTTTCCATTTTCGGCTTCAGTAGGCATGTTTAGTGCTTGGTGCCATTTTATAAGTCTTTCAAAATCGCAAAGCCTCCAAGCGAATTGTGCGTTGCTTACCATTAGTTCTGTCGATTTCCATAGTAAAGATGAGCAGATTTCTTTTTCACCGCGATTAAAGCAAAGTCCGCATTTCATTCGCAATACATAGTCAAGCATTCCTTTGGTACCATATTTGGAAAAAACATCCACAGTTGACCATTTAGGTATCGGGATGTTTTTTATTTGATCACACGAAGATAAATCGTATTGCACACCGTCCAAAATAATATATTTTGGATCATACCAATTTTCTTGGTTTCCGATTATTTTAAACAGTTGCCCGTTTTTAAAAAACAATGCTTGTCCATCGTAATTGTTGCTGGATGAAATAACTTTACCTTTAAGAAAATCAATAATACCCATATGATCCTACTAAATTACTTCCAAAAATCCGGCACTTGGGTTTGCTTCTTTACGAATTAAGAATCGAGAAGCCTATCAATAATCTTTGCTTTGCGGTCGCATTCTTTTTTCCAGTAGTCCACATCTGCACGAAGCTGGTTGATTAACTCTGCGGCAGCTGTGGGATCGTGGTCAAGGTGACAGGCGTGGTTACCGACAGGGCCTAATACAACAATTTCAATTCGACGTGCCGTGGAACGCATAATGTCTTTATCGCAGTTAAGCGCCTCGATCCGCTCCACGGTCTTTAGGGAAACATCTGCCTTTTCTGCTATGTAGGCATTGGACAAGTGGAACACATCGCTCACATCACGAATAAGTTCGCACCATTCTTGCATGGTCATATCTCGGGTAGGCAGTCCGGCGCAGGTGTGCCTGAACTGTGGACAGGATAAGCATCTGTAATACGGTTTTGTGGATGGGTCGTTTCTTGCCTTCATTCACTGCCCTCTTTTCGGTAAAATATTGGGGTCATATCCCTAATGCGTGACGATTTTTATAGGTCACACATTCCTGCAAAATCACCTTATAATGCGCTGTACTTTTGCCTTGCAAAATGATAGTCTAAAACCAATCCGAACAAAAAAGAAAAGGAGTGCAAACCGATGAGCGCTGAAATCGATCCGCAAAAGATTATCAGTAATCTGGACAATCTTTTAAAAAAAGCAAACCCCAAGCAGTTGCGGTTAATTTATATGGTTGCCTATGCGATCATAAAGCGATAATAGCACAAAAGCGACAAGTAATCAACAAATATTTTTTGTATTTAATGAGGAAACGGAAATGTTTAGCTTCAAAAACGGAAAAATGTCACGGGAACAGTTATGTAATTCCATTGCAGAGGCACTGCCCGAGCTGCCGACGGATATCCTGATGCTGATCCATCGGATCATTACCTGCTCGGAAAGCGGCCTTGAATAAATACCGATTTATTGGACATAAATGTTTATACAGTTTTATTAACGAACGGTTGTTCGATAATAAAACGCAAGGATGGGGAAAATGGAAAACATAGAGCAATTAAAAGATAACCTCAAAGAGATGATCGACAACGTCAAAACAGAAAAAGAACTACGCCTGCTGTATGTGACAATCAGCGCAATCATAAAAGAATAAAAAAAGAGTGGCCGAGAAAATCTCGGTCACTCTTTTTCTTTTTGCAGATTTGCAACGATCTCTTCCAGGATCTGCTCGGCCTGGTCGTACATTTCGTCAGGAAGCTGGGCAAATGCCCGGATAAGTCTGTCCCTGGCCGTTGCGTTGCCGGCAATGGCCTTGCCAAGAATGGAAGCAATCTGCTCGTTACGATCCATCGGCCTGAATGGTTCGCCTACACCGGTTTCCAGCCAAACCTTGTCTACACCAAATTCGCGGCAAATGTCGGAAATAGTGCGGTCGCTGGGTTCTCTCTGGCCAATTTCGATCATTGCAACATAGTTTCTCGTTAGTCCAATCTTTTCGGCAAACTGCTGCTGAGTCATATTTTCAGACTTTCTAATTTGCTTAATCCTGTTGTACATTTTCGCTCACACCTCCTTCGGGTAAAACTAAAATAGCACGAATTGTTTACTTTGTCAACATAAAAAGAAAAAATTTTAAAAAAGGAGTTGACAAGGTGACATATTTATGTTATGTTTTGTTTACACAGACAACACGCAAATGTCACAACCACAACAAAGGGGTTCACGACACAAAAACCAACCCAGGGAGGTAAATAAAATGAAATTCAAAGAAACCCGTTCTATGAGCGCAACCAAGCTGAGATCTGTCTGCATCGAGCATAACTGGTATACCTGCGGCACCAATAAAGAATACAGCCGACTGTTTGATCGCCTAAATGACTGCTGCGGTTGCCCGGAACACCTGACTACTGAAAAGCTGGTCGAGATTGCTGAGGATATTTGGAATCACTCTGAGATCACGGAGTACACCATCGAAACGGTTCTGTCCGAGCTGGCGCGAAACTGTTACACATATTTTGATGTTGTTGAGGAATAATCCAGGCCGGGCAACCGGCCGACCACAAACACGGAGGCCTTATGGGAAAATACGTTATTCATAGTGACGGATATTATTTTATGCGCTTTGCGGATTTTTCGGGGTTCGGGGATCGTCCGCAGTGGACACCGGATTTAGAACGAGCAAAGCTCTTTGACACGGAAGCGCTGGCCAAGGAGTGCCTGCGCGATGATCGATTTGGCGATTTTCGCAATCGCTGCGAAATTCAAGCTGTTTAACAGACAGGAGGTGAGAATATGGAATCAATCAATATTTACAAGTTTGCAATTTGCTATTCCGTAGACGATGACAATGAACCGTTGCAGTTTCGGTATGTTGTCGCTGAATCAAGTGATGAAGCTTGGGAAAAGGTCACGACACATTTTGAAATGATGCACCGGGAGGGATACGCAAAACCGGTCCACATCGCAGAGCCTACCGTCGAGATCCAAGGCGCGATCATATAACCCATCGGGGCGATGATACCAAACAATTAAATTTCAATGGAGGTATACACAATGGAAAACAAAATCATCAATGTACAGGACGGCCAGACCTTTGAGATTGGCGGCATCGAATTTATTAAGTTCCCTGCAATTGCAGAGGGCGTGCCTGTAGTGACCAGGGATCAGCAGAAGATCATGAGCTTTGGTCAGAACAACGACCTGCGGTCCAGCAATGTGCTGGCATGGCTGCAGGGAAAATTCCTGCCAAAGATTGCGGAGGCCGTCGGAGAAGATAACCTGGTGAGCTTTCAGACAGATCTTACCACCCTGGACGGCTTGAAGAACTATGGTCATCTGGAATCAAAGATCAGCCTGCCAACGCTTGACTTCTACCGGGCAAATGCAGGAATCTTCCGCAACCACCCTGTGGATGAGTGGTGGTGGCTTGCCACTCCTGAATCCGACAAGCCAATTAGCAATCCGTACTGGACGCTTTGCGTCTCGCCGGCTGGCCGCATCAGCAACGACTACTGCTTCAACGGCGGCGGCGTTCGCCCGTTTTTGATCTTAAAATCTTCTATCTTTGAATCTTTGGAGATCTAACGATCAAAGCAAATACAATTTTTTAACAAAGGAGGGATTCCAATGAGCGAAAACGCAAAGAAGAACCTGGAGGATATCGGCAAGAAGCTGAACAATCTTCCCAAGGGCGTGGCGGAAGCCGCCCTGGACCAGTTCGCAAACCGCATGGCAGGCTTTGCAGAAGGCTTTGTCGCCGGCAAGGCCCACGCAGAAGCCGCAGCAGAAAAGAAGGAGGTGCAGTAATGCACATAGACCCTAAAAAAATAAAGCTTCTGATGGCCCGCAGATGTATGAACAATAAAAGATTGGCGGAAATGGCAGTCATTACACAGCCGACGATAAGTAAGGCAATATCAGGCAGCAATGTCAGAACAGACACGGTGGGTCTAATTGCACGGGCGCTTGGTGTGGATCCGTCGGAAATCATTAAGGAGGAACAGTGATGCCCAGAATTAAGCAGCATGCAAAACAATACGCTATGAAAGACCTGGGGAGCTGCATAAAAGACGGCCGGCATCGGTTGGGAATGTCCCAGGCGGACTTAGCGCAGGCGCTGGGCGTCACACAGCAGCAGGTCAGCCACATGGAACGCAACCCCGGCCGGATCACGGCTGAGGACCTGTACGAACTGGTCAAAATTCTGCAATTTGATATTGTTCCCTTGGTTAAGGCCTTTGGAAAGACCACGCAGGATATTCGCGTGTTGGCTAAGGAATACCAATAGGAGGGATTTCAAATGGCGCAGAAGAATGCAACCCCAACCAAGGAGCAAGCAGCCCTGTTGAAGCAAGCCGGGCTGTCGGTGCTGAATTGGGTAGTGGTGAAGGAATTTGCTAACAGTATGATTGTCCGGTGCAGAATCACCGGCGAATTTAAGTTAATTGAAAAAGGAGTCAAAACAATATGAATCAGTCTGCCGCAATGGATACCACATATGAGTGGGAAAGCATTGTTAACTTTGCGGATCGGCACAACGCCCGTTGCCGGTTTGAAGAAAGCAGAAACCAGAAAAAGCAGCAAAAGAGAATCAGCAAGGCGATGTATTACGCAGCAGGTGCCGCAGTGGCGGCTCTGATGGGCGTTACCGGTCTGCTGGCATCCTGGGTGGCGGTATCTGTGGGAATCGCTCTGGCTTGTATGGCTTGCTTTGCCTATGGCAAGTTTGTGGGAAATCGTGAGGCACGCTATGGGAGGTGAGTTTCGGATGCTGACCCCGGAGGAAATAGCGCTTTGCCGGGAAAACGGCATTGATCCGGAGGGCAAAACGGTAGTGCTGAGCAATGGTGATGGCTTATGGCTTGTGCATCACAGGACACGGGACGAGGTACATATCCGTTTTGGCGAGAAAAGAGCGAAAAAAAGCGCGGTGCCTATGACCGCGCAAGGTTAGGCACCGCAAATAAAACAACCACAACCTACAGGAGGCTGCGTAAGTATCGTAACACAGTTTCCTGGATTTGGCAAGTAAAAACCAAGAAAGGAAGTAAAAAATGAAAGTAATTCGGAAAAATCCCGGAGAAGGGCCTAAGATCGTTGACCTTCAGAGCATGGAGCAAATCTATGCGGAGCTGGGAAAAGATGTAAAACGGGTGGACATTGCCACCAATGCGGCTATTTTGTATGACGATAGCTGGCAGGAACACGGAAAACCGAGAAATACTGTGCTTTGCGGATTGGATATTGGCGGTGCAGCGTTTATTATCGGTTGGTCAGAGGACGGCTTGGCGGACTTTCCCAACATTGACGGCGGTCTGTATGCGTTCTTCTACACAGTGCGATATATGCCCATTGATAAGGCAAACAATGTGTGGCAATGCAAGCATTGCGATTATATGCAGCAGTTTGAAGCCGACGGCCCCTATGAGAACGGATGGAATGTATGCCCCAGCTGTGGCGGCTTGCTGATGAAACCCAAAGCAAAGGATGTAACGGTATGACGGTGTGTGAGAAGATAGAAGCCTTGCAGAAGGGCATTGAGAACACCGCACCCTGGATGGTGGGAGAGCAGCTGAAGGATATTTGCCGCCGGGAGCCTGGATGCGCCGAGTTGATAGAAAAAGACCTGGATGTCAAGGGCATGGGTCTTGCGGATTGTGAAAAGCAGATCAAGGCCTGGGCAGATGAGAATAAGAAGGGCAACTGCTGCTGTGTACCGCCTAATGTGGCGGAGGGCATTATCCGCAAGTTTTACGGTCTGCCGGAAGCGGGACAAAAGACGGAAGAGCCTGCGGGTAAAGTTCTGGATCTGTCTGCGTTCTTGTGAGGTGGCGGGGATGGAAGAATTGGATGTTACTATGCTTCCGGATGAACCGCCGGAGGGAATGTTCGAGGCAGTCATATCTGAGAAGGCTTTTTCCGTAGGTGCGCTGGTCAGCGAAATTGTAAGGCGAGAAGATCCTTTGACAGAAATAACAACCGAAACGGTAAAAGTTATATGCTCGGAGTGCAGAGAAATCTTTTATGCAGACAAAAGATATTCGTGGGGCGAGTATTTGTTAGGTTGGCGCTTTGGTGAGAAGAAGGTTGATTTTGGAAATATTGTGAGTTGCCCTTGCTGCGGGAAAAAAGTCAAAGCGCTGTCAACGGGGCGATTCTATGGCCATAAAGGGAATATCGTAACGCAAAGCGGATTTTCCATACATACGATAGAGGGCCGGTTGGTACTGGCAAGGTGGACATTTGAAAAGAGCGCAAACCGCAAGGCAGAAATCGAGTGGAAAACAACACTAAAAGAGGCTTATGTCTTAGAAAAGAAGAAAATGAATCTGTTTGATTTTTGTTGGAACAGTGGAATGGAGAAAAGAAAAAACTGCTATGACAATGTGGGAGAAATAAATAAGATTTACGGTCTCACGGCAGAAGCTCTGGAAAGTACGACCGGCGAAAACAGCAAGCTGGATGTCTATATGCGCAGCAAAGGAAAAAAGTATCCGATCAGCTATCTTCGCCTATGGCAAAAACACAAAAACGCTGAAAACTTGGTTATGCAGGGCTGTTGTGAGCTGTTGGGTGGTTTAATGGATGTGGCTACGAATGACGCCAATCAGCGGGGATATAATTCTTGGCGCTTTTCAGACACACACCGTCCTTTGCCAAAGATCAAGGAAATTGACTGGAATGAGGCAAGACCTTCAAAAATGTTGGGGCTTACGCCGGAGGAGTTTCGGTTATGTGCTCGCAAAAAATGGGAAGCGCAGTTTCTGGAGGCGTATAGAAACATAAAACAGCAGGGAATAAGGCTTTCAGATGAGGATATTGAGAAATGTCAAGAGATAGGCGTTTCGGAATTAAATCTGATTATGGTCAAGAAGCTTCCCCTTATGAAGACGGTAAAATACATACTCCGGCAGAAAAAGAAGTATCCGGATGATAATTCTACCGATGTATCGTCCCTAATCGATTATTGGAATATGGCCGAAAAAGCAGAATTCGATTTGTCAATAGATTCTGTGAAATGGCCGCAGAGGTTAAATTCTGCCCACGACCAAGCGATGCTTCAGCAGAAATTTACGGAAGATAAAGAACTGATACCGAAGTTTATAAGCAGGTTTAAGAAGCTGAACAAATTGGCTTGGGAAAACGCTGGCATTTTGATAAGACCGGCAAAAAATCAAGGTGAACTGAAGTTGGAGGGGCAATTTCTGCATCACTGCGTGGCGGGATATGCCAAAAGCCACGCGGAAGGGAAAACGGCAATTTTCTTTATCCGAAAAGCGGAGGAGCCGGATATCCCTTGGTTTACCTTAGAGTTAAACGAAGAGGATTATACGGTACGGCAAAACCGTGGTAAGTGCAACTGCGCCAGAACAAAAGAGGTCACCGAGTTCGAAAACCTGTGGCTTGCGGAAATTAAGGCGCGAAAGAAAACTGAAACAAGGAGAAAAACAGCGTGAGTGAAATTGTAACGGTTAGAGATATTGATATCGTGACAGCGGAAATTGTCACAATTAAGCGGCAGACACAGCAGGTGCTGATTACAGCTGCTATTGAGCTTGGTCGCCGGCTCACGGAAGTAAAGGCGATGATCCCCCACGGTGAGTGGGGCAAGTACTTACAGGAGCGGGTGGATTATTCCCAGTCTACAGCCGATAACCTGATGAAGCTTTACCGGGAATATGGCAGCGGACAGGATTCTCTGTTTGATAATTTTGCAAATTCCCAAACGTTTGCCAATCTGAGTTACACCCAGGCACTGGCACTGCTCAGCGTGCCGGCGGAGGAACGGGAACAGTTTGCGGAAGAAAACGATGTGGCCAACAAATCCACCCGGGAACTGCAGGAACTGATCCGGAAGCGGGAGGAACAGGATAGCCAAATCAATCAGCTGCAGACGGCATTAACAGACGTCAAGAATGAAAAGGATGAAGTAGAGGATCTGCTGGCTGATGCGGAGAAGGAATGCGACAGCCGGAAACAGGAAGTGGAACGGCTGACGGAACAGCTCCAGAAGGCACAAGAAGCGGAGCAGAAGGCAAGGGATCAGTTGAAAAAGGCCAAGGAAAATCCCACGGTTCCCAAGGATGTGATGGACAAACTTCGGGCCGAGGCAGAAGAGGCGGCAACCAAGGCGGCTGCTGAGAAGGCGGCTGCGGAAAGCAAGAAGATCCAAGGACAGTTGGAGAAGGCCCAGAAGGCCGCCCAGGATGCAGAAAACGAGAAAAAGCGTGCTATGCAGGACTTGGCGCAGATGGAGCAAAAGCTGCGGGCCGCTCAGCAAGAAGTCAAGATGGCAAATCCGGATGTGGCGGTGTTCCGTTCTCTATTTGAGGATATTCAGCAGACCTTTAACCGGATGAATAACGCAAGAAAGACAGTGGCGGACGCAGATCCCGCTATGGGCGAAAACCTGAAGCGGGCAGTTGCAGCGGTGCTGGAACAATGGAAGACGGAACTGGCATGAAACGGGGAAGCTTCTTAATTACCTTCCGACGCATGGGCAGTCAAGACGATTGCTTGATTGAGTTGCCATCAAGATGGAAACTGCTTTTGAGGATGGTAAAAACAGGCATACGTTGCGATGGAATTTTAATTGCATATTTAGAGGAGGAAAGTAAATGAAAAACTATATTTGCGTCAAAGGTCAGAAAATCGAACTGACCGAGGAGCAGGCCAAGCAGATCTTCGCAGCACAGAACCAGAAGAAAATAAAACTGGCCGACATCCCGGCGGGCGATACATTCAAAATTGGGAATCACGAGTTTGTTGTACTGGAACATTCCGGTGATACCACCGCGGTAATCCGCAAGGAGCTGCTCCGTAAAGATATGAAGTTTGGCAGCAACAACAATTTTTCTGGTTCTTATGTGGCGGCTAAGTGTGACGAGTTTGCTGATGAGATTGCAGGTGCCGTGGGAGCAGAAAACTTGATGGAGCATACCGTAGACCTGACCTCTGATGATGGCTTAAAGGACTACGGTAGTATCAAGTGTCGGTGCTCTCTGCTGACAACAAATCTATACAGGCGGTATGTTGAGATCCTGGATGAGTTTAAGCCAGACAGCTGGTGGTGGCTTGCTACCGCATATAGTACGGAGCGGCATGGTAACAGTAACTGGGTAAAATGCGTCTCGCCGGCTGGCACCTTCTACCGCGACTTCTACGACTGCAGCCTCGGCGTTCGCCCGTTTTTAATTTTCAAATCTTCTATCTTTGTATCTTGTGAGGAGTAACAATGGCGGAGAATGATCTGAAGGTGATCGTCAAGGCAAAGGAACTGGCAGTACACACCTTCAAGCTGACGTCCAACTGCAACAGATACCCGAAAAAGTATCGCCATTCCCTCGTTGATCGTATGCAGATCAAGAGCCTGGATATATATGACACACTGTTCGAAGCCAATCGGATCAACAATGTAACCAATAAGCGGGAACGGTGCGAAATGATAACCCGGGCAATTACCAATTGTGATGAACTGTTGTTTTACATCGAGCTGTCTATGAATTTGGGGCTGCTGGTTGATAATTCGGCAGAGTACTGGTCCAAGGTGGTACGGGATGTAAAATATATGTCCATTGCGTGGAGAACGAAGGAACGGAATTAAAGATACTTAGGCCGTGCGTTGTATTTTTCTTTGCGTCTCGCCGGCTGGCAACACCAACAACGACAACTACAACAACAGCAACGGCGTTCGCCCGTTCTGAGGAATGTTAGACAGAGTAGGCACAAGCCGAAATCAACACACCACCAACAAAAGAACGCACGACCTTTCCGAATTGCGGATAAACACGAGAGGATGGTGCTGAATGACCGAATTTGAGAAAGTTACAGATTTTTACAATATGTACAAGGCTTTCCGAAAGGCAAAATGCGGAAAAGGACACAAGAAAAGCGCTGCCAAGTTCAATGCTGCGGCGCTGGACGGTGTGCATACGCTCATAGAGCAGCTGAAGAATAAAACATATTCTGTTTCTAATTACACCGAGTTTACGGTATTTGAACCGAAGGAACGCATAATTCAAACAACAGCTTTCAAGGACAAGGTCATTCAGCACTGTCTGTGCGACAATGTACTCCTGCCCCGGCTGCAGGAAGTATTCATTTTAGATAACTGTGCCGGGCAGAAAGATAAGGGGACGCTGTTTGGACTGAATCGGCTCAGTGAGCAGATGCTTGCGTTTTACAGAAGGTATGGCACAGAGGGGTACATCCTGAAATGTGACATTACCAAGTTTTTCTATAACATAGACCATGAACTGCTGAAGGATATGGTGCAGTGTTACTTTGGCGATGATCCGGATATCTGCTGGCTTTGCAACCTGTTCATAGACAGCACGGAGGGCAAGGGCCTGCCGCTGGGTAATCAGATTAACCAAGGTTTTGCACTCCTGTACATGGACGGCATGGACAAGCTGATCCAAGGAGAATTGGGAATCCAATACTATGGACGATATATGGACGATTTTTATTTAATCCACCAAAGCAAAGAATATTTACAGCATTGCCTTTATGTGATTACCGAATACTTAAAAACATTGGGATTGGTCATAAACGGGAAAACGCAAATATTTCCGTTTAAAAACGGTGTAAGCTACCTGGGGTTCCATACCTATATTACACCCGGGGGCGTGCCGGTGCGCAGATTAAAAAATCAGAACAAACGAAATGCCCAGCGGAAATTCCTGCGCATGGCAAAGCTGGTGGCGGACGGCAAGTTACAACGGGAGAAATTCCAGAATTCTTACGGTGCGTGGAAAAACCATATATCCAACGGCAATTGCTATAAGTTGGGAAGATCGATGGACCAAAAAATAGACGAGATACTAAAGGGAGGCTTAAACAATGACAATTAAATGTTGCTTCGGGTGCAAACCGCCAAAACGGCATACCGCCTGCTGGGGCCACTGCCCTGAGTATCTTGCAGAGAAGGCGCAGGACGATCAGGAAAAAGCCGAGGAGCAGAAGCGAAAGAATATCAGCAGCGGAATATACACAGAGCGAGCCTATAAAATCGCAAAGGCAAAACGCAGACACGGGAGGATGTAAAAAATGATTGCAGTTTTTCTTTTTGCCATTGGGGCAGCGGCGCTCATAGTACTTTTTTACAGTGTGTTTTGCTATGCACCAAGCGAGGAAAGCAACCGAGAGGAAATGGAGGAAAGAAATTGAAAACAATTATTGCAACCATAAAGCCGCAACACTTAGGAAATATCCGTGCTGGTTTGAAGCTATACGAAATGCGAAAGACTTGCCCGGCTGAAGTGCCTTTCCGGGTGCTTTGCTGCCAAAGCCAATCCGGAGGGAAAATCTTGGCAGAATTTGTGGTGGAATCGCCTTTGAAAGTGCGACCTTTAGTTTTTCCGGAGTTAGTACGTGGTACCTGTGTGTTTATGCACGAAGCGGAAGAATATGCCAAAGGAAAAGAGATTTGGTTTTGGGACATAAACGATATGATTGACTACTGCTCCACAAAGGGACACCGGGTGCGAAATATTGCGGAGTTTGGATTGAAACGAGCACCGCAGAGTTGGTGTTACATAAAGCACTTAAACGACAATAAGAACAATGGAGGATAAAAATGATTGCTACGGTAGAGAAAGCCGCAGTGTGGTTTGAGGAACGTGCAAAAAACACCCCAATGCCTGGCGCAAGGGGAATGTTTGAGATAGCTGCAGCTGCCCTTCACGAGAAAGCTAATGGCGAAACTGTGCAGCAGTGGATTTTTGCGAGTGAGCTACCAGAAGAACACGACAGTATATGGGCAAAACTGTATGGCACGAAAAGTTGGCAACCTGATTTATTCCGCAAATGCTCTTACGATGTTATTGCTTGCGTTGAAAAGAAAGATGGAAGCAGACGGGTTATTTCGATACGAACCTACGATGGAAAATGGGATCACAACAAACTAAATGAAGAAATAGTTGTTTGCTGGCAACCTATGCCACAACCACCGAAAGGAGAATGATTATGCCAGGTGCAAAGAAATATTCGGTATATAACGCAAAGACAGATCAGCCGGTTCTTATCTATGCCAATTCAAAGGATTGTGCAAAAGCAATGGGAATCGAACTGAATTCATTTTATAGATACATTTGCCGTATGCGTGGCGGCAAGATCAAGCTGCGTAAGTGGCTGGTATATGAAGATGAGGACTGAGCGCAGTTTGTGCCATGGTGCTGAGGGATCAGCACTACGCCAGAGATTGCGACAACAATAAGGGGTGATTAAAAAAGTGGGAAATACAATACGGGTGCGGCAAAAAACGGTTTCCGGATCGGTAATTGAATATAAGGTATGGAACTGGGCGCCGAGAGGCCGCAATGTTGAAACCGCAAAACCGCCAAAGCCAAGGTTTCAAAACGAAGAGGAGCGGCGCCGGCATAGCCTACTGATCTCAAAACGGCAATTTGCCCGGCTGGTTAATACGAATTGCTCCCCAAGTTCTTTGTACAGCACATTGACATTTGATAACGAATGTGAAGTACATACATTTGAAGAAGCAAGACAGATCCGGGAAAACTTTATAAGGCGTCTGCTGTACAAATATCCAAATGCCGTTGTTTTTCTCGTGATGGGAAGAGGCAAAAACACCAGGCGCATTCACTTTCATATGCTTTCAAACGATATTCCGGAGGAATATATTCGCAAGCAGTGGAAATATGGAAAGATTGTCGAAATAGAACATTTACGGGAACACAACTGGTACGAGAATGTAGACCATGGGCAGGATTACACTGCGTTGGCAAATTACCTGTTCGAACACTGGACAGAAGAACAGGGCGGCCACCGGTGGCGGATGACAAAGAATGTCAGGCAGCCGGAAGCGGAAAAGCCAGAGGAAATCAAACGGGAGTACTCGGAGCAAAAACCGCCAAAGGCACCAAAGGGATATATATTGGTTGAGAGCAAAAGCAATCAATATGGATACCTATATTTTAAGTACGTAAAACAGCCGCCGAAGGTAGACCGAAAAAAGAAAAAAGAACCGCGCGGAGGCGGTTTTGAAAAACTCGAAAATGTGTAAAGTTATGCAACGAAAGAGAGGGTAATAAGATTGAGCAATCCGAGATATGGATGGTGGCCATATGCCAAAGCAATGATTAAGGCATATCCACAACTGCACAAAGAGTATGAAGCGTTACACAGCCAGAAGATCACAGCAAGCATTTCCGGTATGCCGGGAGGCGGAAATGCATCCAGGTCAACTGAGAATGTTGCCTTGCGGGTATTGCCGGGAATAAAACAGCGGGAACACGATGCGGTAGCTAAAGCAATAGGCATTATGAAACGGAAACCATATGGGGAAGATGCGCTGAAAATAGTTGACTTGGTGTTTTGGAAGAAAAAGTGCAATGTTACCGGTGCTGCCGTACAAGTAGGATGCTCAGACACAACAGCCTTTCGGTATCATAGGGAGTTTATTAACACGGTAGGCAAGTGCTTTTTTGAAGATTTTGAAAAAATGGCAAATTAGAGCCTTTTTTATGTGCTATGCTGATAGCGTGAAAAGTTACCTGAAGCGGAATGTACTCTGCTTCAGGTAATCAGCAAGCAAAAAATAAAATTACAATACTTCGGCAGATGCGTACACCGGGGGGCGCGTGCGCACGGGTACAATTAAAGGCGAAAAATTAGACAGGAGGTGCACTGCTTGGGTAGAAATCGGGGACAACCGAAAGCCTATACACCCCGAACACTAAAAAAAGCGGTGGATCGGTACTTTGCCAGTATCAGCCGGACGGTACCGGTAACAGAGCCAAAAGAAACAGGAAAACTTGACAGATATGGACATCCTGTTTTCGAGTATGTGAAGGTACGCAATAGCCTGGGTGAAGAGGTTTTCACAACAGAATATCTACTAAAACCAAGCGTTGCCGGCTTGGCCCGATTTTTGGGAATACATAGAAGCACTTGGGATAATTACCACGATCCGGATGTGTATCCGGAGTTTCAGGATATCGTGGAGGATGCAGATGACCGGATCTTCGCCTGGACACACGACCAGCTGCTATCTCGCAGCGGAAGAGATGTGAAGGGCGTTGTTGTGGAGCTGGAACACAGATGGGGATATAAACAAGAATGCCAAAACGATATATCTTATGGCACAAAAACCGAGGATGATCCCCTAACAAAGGCGCTAAAGGAAGAGGCAAAGGGGTTAAGCAATGCCGATCAGTAAGAAACAAAAGCAGATTATGGCATTTCCATTTACGGATTATGACGCGCTGATATGCGATGGTGCGATCCGTTCCGGAAAGACGGTTTTTATGATGCTTTCTTTTGTGGACGATGCAATGCGCCGGTACAACGGTCAGCGGTTTGGCATTTGCGGAAAAACAGTTGACAGCACGGTCAAAAACATTATTGCCCCCTATCTTGAGTTGTCATATGCAAAGGAAAAATACAAAATCCAGTGGAGACGGTCGGACAAGCTGCTGATCGTCTCCCAGGGAAGTAAGAAAAATGTGTTTGAGGTATTTGGCGGCAAGGATGAAAGCTCTTTCATGCTGATCCAGGGACGAACATTGGCCGGAGTGCTTTTGGATGAAGTTGCCCTGATGCCCAGATCCTTTGTAGAACAAGCTGTTGCGCGTTGCTCCGTGGCGGGCTCAAAGTTATGGTTTAACTGCAACCCGGATTCACCGCAGCATTGGTTTTATACAGACTGGATCCTGAATGCAAAGGAACGAAACGCCTTGCATTTGCACTTTCAACTGGAAGATAACCCGGCCCTGGATGCGGCGGTAGTGCAGAGATACAAAAAGCTTTACACCGGTGTATTTTTCCAGCGATATATTCTTGGACAATGGGTGGTGGCGGAAGGCCTGGTGTATGACTTTTCGGAAAGAAACATAACCGACGATCGGCCACCCGGTGCAGAGTACTACATAAGTGTGGACTACGGTACGCTCAACCCGTTTTCAGCTGGATTATGGAGCGTGGCGGGGGATAAGGCCACAAGAATAAAAGAATTTTACTACGACGGAAGAAATAAAAAACGCCAATTAACGGATGACGAGTACTGCGACGAAATCGCAGCGCTGGCATCCGGTTTTTTAGTTATGCAGGTTGTTGTTGACCCGTCTGCAGCTTCGTTTATAACAGCGTTAAAGCGACGCGGATTTCGAGTCCGGCAAGCGGATAACACCGTTATGGACGGAATCAGAAGGACAGCAACGTACCTCAAAAACGGAAATATTAAAATACACAGGTCCTGCACCGATACAATCCGTGAATTTGCGCTATATCGGTGGGATGAAAAGCAGACGGAAGATAAGGTCATAAAAGAAAACGATCATGCAATGGACGATATTCGCTATTTTTGCAATTCCGTTATGCGGCGAAAAGTGAGGGAATAAAGTGGGATTTTTAACAACAGTTAAGGAGTGGTTTGCTATGCACTTGCGCAGCAAGGCAAAGGATGAGTTTAACATTGAACCGATCAGCTCCGCACAGATGGATGCATGGATCCAAGAGTGCGTACAGATCTACAAGGGATCTCCCAGCTGGATCAGCGAAGAAGATCATATAGACACGGTGTGCTTTGCAAAGGCGGTTTGTTCTGAAACAGCCCGACTGGCAAGCTTGGGAATTGGAATCCATATTGATGGTTCTGCCAGGGCTGAATGGCTGCAGGCACAAATCGACAGTGTTTATTACCAACTGCGGGAATGGATAGAATACGGATGCGCATACGGAACAGTGATCATGAAGCCAAACGGTGATTCTGTGCAGCTGTACACATACGGCAATTTTGAAATTACGCACTGCACAAATGGTAAAATTGACGGCGCAATTTTCCATAACTACCAAAAAGTAGGGGATAATTGGTTTACCCGCTTGGAGTACCACCGGTTTGAAGGCCGGCTATATGCTATCACAAACAAGTGCTATATTGGCAATTCTCCCAATGACACCAAGAAGGCAATTGATATTAAACAGACACCGTGGGCAGACCTGATGGAAGAGGCACGGATCGCCAACATGGACCGGCCTTTGTTTGGTGTCCTGCGTATGCCGCACGCAAACAACATTGACATAAGCTCGCCTTATGGATTGCCGGTGTTTTCTGAAGCGGTTCAGGAACTGCGGGATCTGGACATTGCCTATTCCAGAAACGCAAAGGAAATTGTTGATAGCAAAAGAACTGTATTGTTGGACAGTGACAGACTTTTGCCAAATGCTAAAAAACTCGCAGCCGGAGAAAATGCGCTGCCAGACTACGTGAAGCTTGTAGACGGTAGCGGCGAGCTGGGCAGCGATATTTACCACGAAATCAACCCGGAATTAAATACCGATACCCGTTTGAAGGGAATCAATGCACTTTTAAGCCAAATCGGCTACAAGATTGGATTCTCTAACGGGTATTTTGTTTTCAACGAATCCAGCGGCATACAGACTGCAACAGGAGTAGAAGCAGAACAACAGCGAACTGTTCAGTTTATCAAAGATGTTCGGGACAAACTGGAGGATTGCTTGAGCGGATTGATCTATGCACTGAATGTATTTGCAGATCTGTACGCACTTGCGCCCGGTGGCATTTACGAGATTGTATACGATTTTGGAGACATTACATACGACCGGGAACACGACAGGGGCAGATGGTGGAACTATGTTGCACAAGGCAAAGTACCTGCGTGGCGGTTCTTTGTAAAATTTGAAGGAATGACCGAAGAAGACGCAAAAGCTATGGTGGCGGAAGCTGCGCCCAAGCAACCGTCATTATTCGGCAAAGAGGAATAACAGACAGGAGGGATTTGTATGCTGTCCCCGGAGTACCTTCTGCGGGTGAGCGAGGGCGGCGAGGAAATAGCCGAATCCCTCCACAATGACATAATCAAGAAAATAGTTGATCGCATCGCAATCAGATTGGATCGGGGCGACAACTACATACTTACCGCCCAGGACAAATGGCAAATAGAGGTACTGCAAGAGGCCGGATACCTACGGGAGGACATCGAAGAGATACTGGCCCAAAAAACCGGCTTGATGCAAGAGGAAATTGCAGAGGCAATGGAGGATGCCGGCGTTAAGGCTCTGGAATATGATGACGAAATATACAGAGCCGCTGGATTAGCACCAAAAGCATTAGAACAGTCGCCCTATTTGATTCGTTTGATGCAGAGAGCGTACGAAGCTACAAACGGCGATTGGGTAAACTTTACCCGGACGATGGCTGATGAGGTGCAGCAGTCGTTTGTTAAAGCTTGCGATATGGCCTACACACAGGTTGCCAGCGGCGCAATGGGATATTCCCAAGCGTTTGTGGAAGCTATAAACAATATCGTGGCGGATGGTGTGGTTGTTACCTATCCTTCCGGGCATAAAGATACGATCGAAACGGCAACATTGCGCTGTATCAGAACCGGTGTATCGCAGGCCACGGCGCAGATCACGGACGCAAGAATGGATGAAATGGAATGGGATACCATCCTGGTATCCTCTCACCTGGGCGCCCGCGTTACGGATAAGGAGGACTTTACAAACCATTATTGGTGGCAGGGCAAGTTTTATTCTAAGTCCGGAAAGGATGAACGGTTTCCTCCGTTTTCGGTCTGCAATATGGGACATGTGCAGGGAATCCACGGTGCAAACTGCCGGCATTCTCACGGCCCTGGCGACGGGGAATTTAATCCCTATGCGCAGTATGATTCCGAAGAAAACAAAAAGGCTTACGAAATCCAGCAACGCCAGCGCACTATGGAGCGGCGCATCCGGGACAGTAAGCGCCAATGTATGGGCCTGAGGGAAGCAGCAGACAAAGCAGAAACACCGGAAAGCAAGGCAAAGCTTGAAACAGAATACCAAAAACAGGCGGCACTGCTCCAAAAGCGGAATGCCGCATATAATCAGTTCTGCGAAGACAACGACCTGAAAAGGCTGAATGAGCGGATCACCATTGCAAAATGGGATCGCAAACAGGCAGCCAAGGCAAGAGCCGCAGCCAAAAAGCACAAAAAAGAGCTTGCAAACCCGCAAAAAAATGATAAAATAATTTTACAAAGGCTTTCCGGAAGTTCGAAAGGTGGAATTGTCAAAAAGGCAATCGAAGAGGGAAAGGTATCAGCAGAAGTAAATCCGCAAAAGCAAAATAAGCATATACTGGGGACGGCAGAATATACCGATGGAAGAAGCTATATATTTGGAACCTTAGAGGATGCTCAATCTATGGTGAACGCTATGTGCGGCACAGGCCAACCGGTTATGAAAGCTGATAAATGGCAAAACAAGGAACGTGTTGTCAGTGATAAGGAAATTGGAGTATACATAGACCCAAAGACAAAAGAGAAAATGATAACCAAGCATGGTATGATCGTATATTCTACAACGGGAAGCCATATATATCCAAGAAAGGGGGATTAACGATGAATCTTTTGGATTTCTATGAGCGCATGGTAGAAATAACCGGGACGGATGGGAGAAAAGCTATAGGAAAAGTTGCAGACTATGTTTATCCGGAAGACAACGAAAATGGAAAAGAAAGCATTATTGTCGACTTTCCCGATGGAACAGCCCAGGAGTTTTTCGAAGAGGACATCAAAAGCATATCCGCAATATAAAGCACCTTGCGGTAAATCGCACGGTGCTTTTTCTATGCCCGTAACAAACATAATTCAATCAATTTTGTTCGTTAGATACTGAAAATCAACACTGCAATCGATAATAGAAACATTTATGTTCGTTTTTGATTCTATTAAAAGCCTATGTATGAACATCAAAAAATATTAAACAAAATCGAGCGGCTTGTGGATCAGCTGCCGTATCGATCGGTAAAGATCGAAGTGGAACTGAAAGATCAGACGCTTATTCTGCAGAAAGACAAGCCGAAGCAATGCGGTTTTATCAAAGAGCAGTGAGGTGAACTATGAGCCATCACAAACA
>JAEIGA010001462.1_pt1 | contig 36991 bp, 38 predicted proteins | sample 9270691 | NCBI WGS metagenome assembly JAEIGA01 (sample SAMN17057246, study PRJNA624740) | gut metagenome | biome: biome; isolation source: fecal sample | host: Bos grunniens | place: China: Xizang | collected 2019
AGTCTCACCGTTGGTAGGGAGCTGCAAGACGTAGAAGTTGTGGTTGCCAACGGCAAATGCATAACCGTAGGCAGACTCGGAAGTCTCCTTCAACAGCTTGGCATCCAGCCAATCCTCTGAAATCTTCTTGAAAGCCGTTCCCTCTACCATAAGGATGCCCTTGGCGTAGGATGTACCCGAACCGAGGTAGTAGAGACGGCTCGAACAGACGGCAATAGTGTAGGGTGCCTGTACGCCGTTGTCAGCGTTTGTCGTATACGACTTCTGCACCCAGGTCTGTGAAGCTTCGGTAGATCCGTGCTGCCACACTTCGATACTCTTTGAGCCAAAGAGGTACAGGTTCTCGCCAATGCCAACGACTGCCTTGACAGCGTCAGAGCTTGTATAGGTTGTTATGAACTGCGGAGAACCGTAGTCATCCAGGAACATGTAGTCCAGTGAGCTGACAGTCGTCTTGGCTATCTTCAACGGGTTATCAGCATCATAGACAACCGAGCCGTTCTCGATGAGGTAAACCTCTCTCTGCAAAGACTGGAGAGGATATCGGATAGAGTAGTATACAAGACCAGTCTCGGCATCATTCACCACAACCGAGCCGTGTACGACCGTTACGTGAGTCGGACGGATTGAACCTTCTTCGCCCATAACACGCTGTGGAAGGCTACACTGGAGCAATCCACCGCCGTTGATAAGGTCATAAGCCCAGAGGTTGAAACCGTCCGCAACGAGCAAGTAAGGTGCAATGCCGCCGGACTCGGCAAATATCACACGGTTCGTACCCCCTGCGACAGTGCCAATCTTTGTAGCTTCTCCGGTTGCGTCTATCCGGAACAGGTCGTGACCGAAGCAGACGAACGCGTTCTCTTGCTGGTTCATGGAAGCTAGTCCAACAGTGGATACGTAAGCTCCACGGCATCGACCGTTCCCTATGTGCTTGATATGTTCGAGTCCCGGCACGCTGGCCATATATTCGACGTTCTCGTTAACCTCACGGAACATGTTCAAAGACCACTCGCAACCCATCGTCGCAGGGTGTCTGGTCTTGTTCGTACGTCCTATGAGGTAGTTGCTCACCTTGGTAGTAGTAGCCATCAGTGCCTCCGATTACCAACCAGTACCGGCAATTCCGTCGTAGTAAGTGTCCTCCCAAGAACCGCCGACAGGTCCGGACTGCATCATTCTCTGCGTGATGTTGTTACGCTTGATGAGAGTCTTGGCAGCGGTGAACTCGGTTTCAGCAGATGCCTTCTTCTCGTCGAGGCAGTGGAAGTCGGCTAGACGGTACTTGAGACCGCTGATAAGAAGTTCGTTGTAAAGGTCAGAGAGGTAGATAGTGTCGTCGAGCGTGTATGTAGGCAGTTTCGACGTGTAGAAAATCCTCACACCGTATGGAGCGATTCCATCCAAGTGGATATGTCCAACCTCTCGTGTGATTGTTCCGTGGTCATTGATTTCCGGAACGGTCTCGAACTCCCTAGAATAAGTCCAAGAAGTTGCGATTGTCATCGGATTCTTCTGGCTCATCGTGACCAAGTCGAGAGAGTACATAGGAATCCATCTAGTCCCGACCTTTCTGGAAACGGCTTCGACAGTTTCCGGCGGAAGCATATCGATAACGTTTCCGTCGTGCTGTTCTTTTTCTTGGTTATATGAAACCTGAAGTTCCTTGATGTAGAAGTCGGAACCGGCTGGCATATCTACAAATTTCTGTGCCAGTGCCAGATATCCCTGGGAATTGAGTGTTGAAATGAGCTGGTTTAGCTCGCGTACACCTACGACAGACAGCTCGCCCGGAGTGCTTTCTCCAAGACCAGTGAGTCCGAGAGCCTCGTGTACGTCGTGAATCAGTTTGTTTACTTGGAGCATAAGCTTCTTCCTCCAATCACGAAATTACGATAAAGAAGAAGGGGTCCTCTCGCGAGAACCCCTTCCGTTTAGGAGACGATTACTATGTCTATTACTTCTCGATGAAGACCGTCACAGAGTAACGAGGATCAACGATACCCGCAGCAAACGGTGCGTCGAAACGAACCAAACGCTGGAGAGTCGTGCCATTGCCGTATTCGGACATCTTGATGGTCGTGCCGAGCACAGTTGCGGACTCGTCTTCCGAACCCGGAAGCTTGCCGAACTTGTAGCTGTCGTATGCCAAGCAAGTGTCGGTACGGACCTGACCGACGAAATAGGTCTTGTTGTCGCCGAGAATCGGGACGAGCGTGAGCGAAGTCGTGCCATACGGAACCCAAGCGTTCGGGTTCTTCTGGTTCTCACCGTTCGGCACTTCGACACCGTTCACGGTAACAGTGCCAGAGAAGCCGAGAGTGGACACGTTCTGAGTGCCGTTCTGAGGATTGATGGCGATACGGAGTTCCGGAATCGTGCCATTGCCGTCCTGAACGATGATGATGTAGTCCTGGTCGGTCTGGATACCAGACGGGTCGACCACCTTAAGACCAGCTGCCTTGTAGGCAAAGCCCGGCTTGAGAGTTACGCCAGAACCAGCAGTGATGGACTTAATCGGGTCGCAATACTTTGCACCAGCAGTCGTAGAAGAACCACCAGTCGTGAGAGTGATGGTAGCAGCCATACCGTCACCAGCAACAGAAGTCATTGCCGGAGTCGTAACGGTCGGAAGCACTGCACACTGAATCTGTTCTGCACCAGCATAAGAACCGAGATAGTTCTTGCCGTAGATTTCCTTGGCTTCGTTACCAACGATGAAGTTGGCGAGACCGGAAGCCGCGACTTTGCCCATGACAGTCGGTGCCATGAACGAAACAACGTCGCCAGCGACGGCAAGTTCGTTAAGAGCGGCAGCAGAGTCAGAGAGCACGCCGAAGCTCGGAGAGGATGCAACAACAGCCTGAGCAGACTTGAACACGTTGTCAGCAACAATCTTCTTTTCTTCGACACGGGCGAGGAGCTTAGCCTTCACATCGACGAATTCCTGTTGGAAGGACATGATGTCGGTGAGCTCTTCCCAAGCGTCGAGCTGGAAGGAGGTGTTGTAGTTGTCCATAGTGATAGGCACTTCGACTTCAGTCACGTCGGACGGGTCAGCCACAATGCCCTGGATCACCTTGCCCGGATCCGGCATAGTGATGTTGTACGTTTTACCGTACTTCTTGTTCTTCATTTCCTCTTGAGAGAGGTAAGACTTGGAAGCCTTGATGTAGTCCATATTGTCATGGACAGCAGCAGCGAGAAGTTTCACCTTCTTCGCATTAGTAAGAGTATTTGCCATTTGAATTTTCCCTTCGGCGGTGCGAAACGAAAAAAAGACAGGTGATACGCACGGCCAATGAATTGGTTTTGGTTTAGCTCGTGTGCGTTCACGAATGTCTTGTCGCAGTCTCTAGGCTTGTGCTCCTAGGTAGCCGAAGGTCGGGGACTAGCTACGTCCCCCCTTCATTGTTGTATATTACGCTTTTTGTTAAAAACGTCTTCCGTGGCTCTTTCTGACGAACTTGATTAGGGATTCGTCCGAGGAGAATACCGAGCTGTCGTCACTGCTACCAGATCGTGAACCTGGCTTGCCGAGCTTCGGCATCGGGCTTTCAACTTGCGGTACTTGGTTTTCCACAACCGGAGCGGGTTCCTTCGCAAGGTTCATGAGAGCGATAGTCTGCATGATAGGGTCCTGTTCCTTGAACACGCTGACGAATGTGTCTCGGTCGGCGAGAAGCTTGTCAAGAACCCTCGGACCTTCCGGACGGGTGAAGACGAACTTCGAGACCACCGGAGACTTGTCTAGAACCTCTGCAAGACCGTTGGCGACCGCCTTCTCGACACGCTTGTTAAATGTCGCGAACTGTTCAGCGTCGCTGAATGCGTTGCGACAGTTCTCCTCGAAGACACGACCGCGTTCAGCCTGTTCAGCCTTCGCTGTCTCTTCCTCTTGCTTACGCTTAGCTTCCTCGGCTTCTGCGGCGAGACGCTGTTCCTTCTCAACAGCCAGAGCTTCCTTGACTTGCTTGTTCGAGAGGTAGCTGATGTAGTCATCATCGCTCGCGAAGTCCTGGCGAGTCTTTGGCTCTTCCGGTTTCTGTTTCGACTGTTTCAGCTCCTCGATTTGCTTCTGGATGGCGTCGAACTTCTCTTTGTAAGCCTTGATTTCCTCGTCGTGCTTTGCACGCTGCTTGGCGAGCTGTTTCTTGAAGGCGTACTCGGCCTTGTCTTCCTTCGTGAGGGAAGCGTAGTCCGGCTTCGGCTTCGGTTCCGGCTTGTCTTCCGGCTCCTTCTCAACTGGTTCGGACTTTTCCGGCTCCTTGGAAGGTTCTTCCACCGGCTCGGACTTTTCCGACGGTTCCGGCTTTGTCTCGACCGGTTCCTGGGTCTCGACGGTTGTTTCCTTCTCGACCGGTTCTTCCAAGTCGAGTTCCTTGAGAGTATCGCTGTATGCGCTCATGTTCTATCTCCTATAAGGGTTCTCTTTCTCCGTACAGGTCGCAACTGAGTGTCACGTCGTCGAGGCTAACATCCTCGTGTATACGCTTGAGTCTCGAACTGTATCGGATTTGGTTGACTATTGCGTGGTCAGCTATGGTTTTGAGTAACCCTAGGACTCGCTTCTCGTGCTGAGTAGTGTCAACCTTGTTAAGCTTTGTGTAGACTTCCGTGATGATTTCCGAACGGAAGTCCTCGTCGTCACGCTTCTGACGGTAAAGAAGGTTTTTCTTGACAGCGTCGTTTATAGACCATCTGGCTAGATTCGCTATCATTATGCCCAAGGCATCGGCTGTAGCATTGTCTAGCAGATTCTTCTGATAAAGTCCGATAGCGTCTCTTAGGGCTGGTGCCCAAGTCGTATCGGTGAGGTTAGGGAAATTGAATGTTGTTGCCATATACGCTGTTTATCATTGTTTGTTAAATTAGTTCATTGTTAGTCGCCCATCATATCAGCGTATCTTTCGACTTTTTCACGCTTATTCACGTTCTGTCTAGCCATAACCGGGTCATCAGCCGTGTAGCGGTCGAGACAGGTGAGAGCCAAGGCATCGGCAATGTCCGGCGACGCTCCAAGCAACTGTCTTAACGTGTCTTTTTTAACAAGGATGAACTTTCCGTTTGGTGTACGCTCCCAAGTGGTCATACATAGTTCACGTTTCAATTCCCCGGTTAAGTCAAACCCGTCGACACATAATCCGTGCTGGATTTCCCAAACCAAGTTCGAATACATTTCGGCTCGCTTGTTAGCCATATTCTCTTTACAGTCATCTGAAGCAGCGGCACCGAACTGAACCTGTTCGCAAGATATCTCGTACTTAAGGATGTTATAGACATACTCTGACATAGCGATATCTATGTTCAAGCTGTCTATTCTGGTTCTTTTGTTGAAATTTTGGATATATTTAACCACATCCTCGTGCTTCTTATCGTACCACTTAACCATTTCCAGTATCTTGTGACCTTTACGCACAACAAAGGCTGTCGCATCTCGGTCTACGCCTTGCGATAAGTCCAGACCGGCTATAACTCGCTCGTCCGTAGTGAATCCAGAAATTTTCGGAAAATCTTCCAAGCGTATGATAGCTGAGGCTGAACCGCTAGTGACAATCTTAGCGTTCAGTTCTTGGTCTCGCATGGACTGGCTTGGAATGGCTTGTTCAATTATTCTTATCTGCTCAGGTGTCAAGAACTTGTTGTCGTATGTTGTAGCGGTCTGTATTTCCCAACCGTACTTATAAGCCTCGGCGAACTTGAAATTCCATTGGGACTTCGCATTAGGCGTAGTTGCACCGATTACTCTTGGGTTGACAACACCGGGACCACGCAAGCAAGGTGCAAGCACGTCCAAGATGTCCAACGGAGCCAATGCACACTCATCGAGTATAATCATGCTGATCTCGGTTAGACCTCTCAACGCATCCACAGCGTCAAATGAGCCACCGTACAGCGTATGATTTCCGTAAATAGCTCGAACCGGGTTTTCCTTGAACTGCACATAGTCAGCTAGACCCCATTCAGACACACGAAGCTTGATTTCACGAAAAAGCACGTCCTTCAACGAATCATAACGCTGTGCAGCCAAGATGCAATTCTTGCCTTCCAAGAGAGCAAGCAGGGCAATGATTGACAACGTGTAGCTCTTTCCTGAGCCACGCCCAAAAACCGCAAACACAAAAGGAGACTTGCTGTTAAGCAGCTTTTTCTGGTGCGGTAACAGTGTCAACTCTACTCGCATTCAGTTTCCTTTTGGCATAGTCTGCTCTTGCCCATGCAGCCTTGTAACGTTTACGGTCTTCACACGGATGAAAACCCCACTTGCTAAGAGCTATGTCCGATACTTCGCGGTTGATATTGTTCTCACTTTGCGAGACATAGCGGAGATTGTCTAAACAAGAATTCAGCTTGTTTCGGTCTTTGTGGTCTATGTAAGGCTTACCTTCTACTGGCTCCAAATAAGTTTCAGCGACCAACTGATGAACTGTCCAGTTTATAGATGCTTGGGTTTTTGAATTGTATGCAGTTACAGTTGGATATCCTGTCGAATTACAAATGAACGGATTTAGACAGTATAAACACCCTTTTCGATGCCCATAAGAACTTATTCTTGCGAGCTTAAAAACATTTCCATTCTTGGTAACGTATAACCCAGACTTTTCATGTTTCTTCATTATTCAGCCTCTTTAACAACAATTTCAAGCTTGTTGTTGGTCTTTGCGTCGACCTTGGCATCAACACGCTGTACAGCATCTTCGGAGCTGGTGAAATCGACACCAGTAAGTTTCGAAGCGGCAACAACGATGTTCATCAATTTCTCGTCGCCACTCTTGATTGCCTTTGCCAGATACTTCTCCAAACCCTCGGTCACGACTGTCTGCAACATCTTCGCACGCATCTCCCTACGGAGCTTCTTTGCGGCGTTTGCAGACGCTTGCAAGGCTTTAGCAGTCTCTGAGGTAAACGGACGTCCCGGAAGCTTCTTTTGTGGCTTTTTAGCCATTTCATCTGCCGTTTCAGTATTCTCAGCCATTGTTCTTCCCCCTTTCCACGCGAGCCGTCACCAACTCCCTCAGAACCGCTTTCAACAGGTAGGGAATGCTATCACCGCACCAGCGGTACTCTGAGTCTAAGATATCGTTAACCAGAGCCGAAATGGGCTTCTGCTCCGGTTTCTTCTCCGGTAGAGGCTTAGGCTCCTCTTTTTTCGTAGTTTTGGACATGAAAAAATCCCCTCCTATAAGGGGATATTACGCTTTTACGCATGTTCCACGCGTGAAACACGCAAAAAGACCACGGACAGTCTGTCCGTGACCTTTAAAAGCTTTCCCATCGCCATTCTTCGCCGTTGGTGTCCATAAAAGATTCTTCGACTCCGTCTGCTTCAGCAGATGCCGGACCATCGTAGACACGGAATTCCTCGGGTGGATCGTCGAGAGCCTTGCGAACTGTCCTATACATAAAATATGCTATGACACTTGCTGCGAATATGTGTGTTAGTACCTTCATTTCTGTTCAGCCCTATCTCGACCATACTTCACTCAACCAAATTTTGAATAGTGGTCGCCGACCCAGACTATTGGCGTTATACTTCGCACACTCAGTCCTAATCTGGCAGCATCTGCTTTTAGATTGTTAAGTGTTTCGTCACCTGTGATGGTTGTAGAAAACTCGCCAATCGTTACTTCGTATTTCGTAGGGTGGGATTCAAAACCGTACTTGTTATGAAAAGATGCAATGTTATCGAATTTGCTCATATCTACACCTCGTGGTTGCCTAGCTCGGCTTCGTAATACTTCTCAAGACCTTCGATTGCTTCCCTCGTGATTAAAAACATCGGCTTGGGCTTTTTCCACGTAAAATCGACCGTGAAAACGCCATTTTCTGTGTGTGCGACAAGCAACAACTCCGTGTAATAAATCCTTTGCCGAAGGGTGGGAAGGTAAACTATGCATGTCAGAAAACCACCCCTCGGCACGTTTTAAATTAGTACGTTTATAAAAAATCGGAACTAACCGTCAATAAGGTCAGAAATGAACTTCTCAGACAGCCCAGTAGCAGCCGAAAGCATTTCATTGTCCATTCTGGACTTGATTCGTTCCGAAATAAGGTAGCTCTCGACCCATCCCTCAAATGCCATTTTGTTGCAGATGATGTCGTTGTCCTTGCATTGCTCTCGGTTCATCCTATCCAGCATCGACTTATACTCGAACTCAGCTTCTATGCAGATTTTGGCATCATTGTGAGCTGTTCGATGGCTAAGGTACACATCCTCGCCAGGGGCGGCACCGCAGAGGAATACAAGCTCGCTAGCAGGGCGGTGGCGGTACATGTCCGCTTGCTGGAGTTCTTCAACGCTGTGGTTCAGTCCTAGCTTGTGGTGCAGATGCCACATGTGCTTGCTGTCGTTGATGGCTTCGGTGAAGTTCTCCACCTGGTTTATTGGGTCACTGCAAATCTGTTGCAAACGGGCGATTTCTCCAATCATTTTGACTCCCTCGTGTGACACATCCGTGACAACCCCCTCTCGAGATATAGGATTTATGCGGATTTTGTCAAACTATAGTTTTTACAAAAAGTTATATTATATTTTAGAAGTGCCGATTTTAGCCTAATTTCGGCATCTGTTGGAAATGTAGAACCGAAAAATTCTAATTGCAAGTACCACAGGGAGTGACACGCATGGAACAAATTAAAATCTCGATCTGCGTCTATCAGAAGAACTCGAAACGCCAGAATGCACCCTACTACGCCAGAATGCGTAAGGACGGTCGTACTACGGACATACCGCTGAACACCCACGACCGAGCCGTAGCCGAGTCTTGGGTACGGCTACGACGAGACGAGATAAGCCGTTTTAACGACTACGTGGCTGTAGGGGAGACTCCGCCATCGGACTTGCTTCAGAAACTGCCTCTAGACGGTCTTAAAACGCGGAAAACAGTCACTTCCAGAACTGTCCCTACACTACGAGCGTGTTTGGACGACTGGGAGTCAAATCTACGCCGTAGGGGGTTCTCTGAGCGGACGATACGCACTTACACGACAAACGTCAGCTACGTGCTCAAGGACTTGTCGTTGCCGATAACGTCCATAACCCCAGAGACAGTCCGGAGACAGATGACCGAGCACGACCACATCAAGTCCACGACGAGGCGTGCCTACTTTGTCAGCTACAAGGAGTTCCTACGGTACGGAGTGAAGCACTACGGAGTTCCTCTCGAGACGATAGAGGAGATTCCGAAGATAAGGCAGATACAGACGGACAGACCGTACTGGACTATGACCGAGATCAGACGTATCATCGAGTGCGTCCACTGCAAGTCGAAGCTGGTCGAGGACTGTTACAAGGCTTTCTTTTGGTTTCTCGCTACCACTGGAGCAAGACAAGGAGAAGCCGGAGACGTCGAGTGGTCTGACATTTCCAACGACGGCATAGTGACGTTCCGTGCGTCCACGACGAAGGGCAACCAGGTCCGAAGAGTCCCGCTGGAATGGAGGATAGTGGAAATGCTTGGACGGCTGCCACACAGGGGACGCAAGGTGTTCTACGACATACATCCTAACCAGCCAGGGCGTTTCTCCGTACTCGCCAACGCCGTAAAGAAGTCTGGGGTTAAGCACGGAGGATTGCACACGTTCAGACATTCCGCTTCGATGTACCTATACGCCCATACGAACGACATAAAGGCGACCGCCGAAATGCTGGGTCACAGTGCGGCAACGGCTTTGACGTACTACCAGTCCAGCCGTTCACCGGATCAACTCCGTGAAATGGTCGAAAAGGCGTTTGGAGAAAACAACCAGTTGCCCAGTCCGATAGACCGCTTGATCGAGGAAGACCTTCTCTAGGACCGTGAAGACACTGTGAAGATTGTGTGAAGATTAAATGAAAATTGTCTTCACGGTCCAGAAGGGTCATTTTTGGCGTTTTTGAGCAAATTTCGCCACTTCTATCCACGATTGACAAGTCTGTGAAGATGTGAAGACAAAAAAGTCAAGTCAAGATATAGCTGTATTTATTTATACATCTAGGTGTTTATTTTTTTTTTCTTGTGCTGAAAGTAGAAAAGTAATCTTCACATCTTCACAAAGGGGTAAAATCGCCCTGGAAACCGCATAAATACTGGGTTCGGACCGTGAAGACATTTTTCGATTTGTCTTCACATTGTCTTCACAGTGTCTTCACGGACCCGACTTTTCGACGCTCAAGCTACATCTTCTGCAAGACTGACGGTCAGAACGTCGGACATAATGTTTCACGGAATGTTTCACGTTTGGGAACGTTTTGGGAACACTTTTTCATAAATTTTTCGAACTACCCCTTGAATCGGCTTTAATTCAGAATTTCCTATTGCTAAACTTCTGGCAACGAATCACAAAGGAAGTTTTCCGAAAAGCACGACAATCATATCAAATTACGCATCCAGTTCCGATTTCTACGGAATGAAATAGTTTCCTCAATGGATGCATTCATCTACACGTTAGAAAACAGACCACGACCTGTCGACATAGTGTAGCTCTCTTCGGAAGACATTTTTTCACAACAAGATTTTCAATATCCGATAGAGTGCGCTGGGTTGCCGGAGTGTCGTGGCTCTCAAAACCCGGCGCACTTTCTTTATACGCGCCAAAGGATATTGAAGCAATGGAATTTTACGAATACTTCCGCAAGTGCGGATTCAAGATCGACTCCTCTTCAAAGGACATCAAGACGGCAGCCGAAAAGCTCACGAAGGAACCAGCCAACTTTAGGAAGATCCTCGCAAGGCTCAAGTGGAAGATCGACAAGGACGGCGACGTCGCCGAGAACTGGGATGCCGCCGAAAGCTGGCTCGAGAAGCACAAGGAAGACGTCCAGAAGGACATCAACTACGTCTACGACGAGACGAACGCTTCGGACATCTCCAAGCTCCTGGCAAAGATTGCCGATGAGAAGGAAGGAACGAAGCAACGCATCAGGAACGAGACCGCCGCCCAGGCTCCGGTAACGGCGGACTACACAATCGTAGGACTTTCGAAGGGCAAGGAGACGGTCGACCTCTTCAACGCCGTCATCTCAATCACTCCGAACGAGCACGACAAGAAGCTGATGAAGTGCTTCGCCATTCTAGGAGACGCCGTGGTATTCCGTGCCAACGGCACTTGCTACCGACTCATGACGAGAACGTCGAACGGACGACCGATGATAGTGTTCGCGGCTGGTGATTCCGGCGAGGAAGGCGTACTCAACGACATCATCTCCTCCATGGCGATGACATACGAGAAGTACATGCGGAAGCTCCATGAGCGAGTTTCGGCACTTCCGGAATACCCGGAGAACGAGGAACAGCATCCTATCGAGGACATCTTCCTCAAGGAAGTTCCGACAATATTCAGACATATCGTTGAAATACGCAAGACGTACAAGACGTCAGTGGACGACGCTGGAAAGGAGCACAAGTTCTTCAACTGCTACCGCGTATACGCAAAGAAGACCGCTGTAACGGAGCTGACGATATCCGCGTTCGTGGAATGGCTGTCCGTCAACTGGACAAGGGCTACCAGAGGAGTCCTCGACCGTTCCGCTTCATACAAGGTGTTCTCGAACGACCCGTCAGAGATGTCTGTCAGCCATTTCGTGATATGGCCTAAGTCCGAGTGGGAGAACGCCCAGATTCCGGACACGTGGAACGACATATTCGGCATGAAGGCTTCACCGAGACTGATGGAGCGTCTGTACTTCTATACAGGGTCGCTGCTCGACGCCTCCAACTCGGCTCAGCAGTACCTGTCCATTTCCGACCCCGGTCAGACTGGCAAGAGCACGTATCTCAGCCTTGTCGAGACTTGTATCAACAACGTCACTCATAACGATATGTCCGTCCACCTCAACAACTCCGTGCTCAAGGACGGAGACCAGTTCGGACTCTCATCCGTCCACATCTGGAACTACAGATGGGGCATCGTAAACGAGTATGACGGACGCTCTCTCAACTCCAGCAACTCCAAGGGCATCGTTGGCGGTGACGACATGACGCTCCAGATGAAGAACATGGATGCGGTCAAGTGGGACACGAGGCAGTTCCGGCTCGTCGCTCCAAGCAACAACGGCTTCGTCCTAAAGAGCCATGCCGTAAGACGCCGTTGCATACCGCTGACGTTCAGGGCGACGCACTCTTCCATAGACAACCTCAACGACGAGGACAAGCAGAAGCTCATCGCCGACGGCGAAGCGTTTCTGAAGTATTGCTGGAAGGTCTACCAGACGTCGAAGTTCCGCCAGCGCGACGGTGGCTATTTCGTCTGCTGTCCGGAGGACGAACAGCTTTTCCTCGAAGGAAAGTTTTTTGTTCCGTCCGGAGAGGTGAACCCCAAGACGAACAAGCCGATACTCAAGGCGGTACATGACGACAAGTCGAGACTCTTGAGGGCGTTCAGCCATGACCCCGAAATCTCGTCGTTCTACACGGTCGACGACTACGAGGATACAGAAATCACGGAAGGCTTCAACCAGTTCATAAGGACGTACTGCGACGAGTCCGATGACGACAACGGCGATTACCTGATGCCTGTCAAGTGGTTCGTGGACCTTGTGACTACTTACGCGCTTGTCGACAAGACCTTGTACGAAACGTTCGGCGACGCTCTCCAGATGAGGGGTGGAAAGTTTGTCAGGTCCGCAATCTTCAACTTCCGCTCGTCGGACTACAAGATGTTCCGCAAGTTCATGGAGAACCACGGACACTCGGTATCGCATGACCGTGAAGGAAACGCGTTCACGCGAATCAGAATCAAGAGTTCGTATATCAACCAAGACGGATCCATCGTCAAGCCGAAGAACATAATTTCTGCCAGCGGTGACCAGTTCGATTCCAGTTCACTCTTCCCAGACCCAACGGAGATGGTATAATGCAGTGTCTCATCAAGCCACACACCTATTCTTCTTTCATGCGAGTGTCCAACGTCACGAAAGACGGATGGACGACTCGTCTCAAGAACCCTCTCATACTTGATGACAAGAAGAAGACCCCTCTTGTAATCTGGGGAACCTTTTCTAAAGTTCTTGAGATCGACATAGAGTCAGGACAGCCGCGTTGCATCGGTCCCAATGTAGACCACATCTATGCACTCCAAGTCGACATCGACAACGGTTGCACAATCGACGAGTTCATCAAGTGCTATCACCGCTACTCGTTTCAGCTCTACACGAGCTACAACCACGGCTTCAAACCGACAGACCGATTCCGCTGCATATTCCCGCTGAAGGAACCTATCTACACTGTTGACTTGGTTCCTCCGGTCAAAAAGATATTGCTCGATATGTTCCCCATTGTCGACGAAAGCTGCTTCGACAAGGGACACTGGCAGTGTCTGCCTTGCATCCGCTCAAAGGATGCACCATACCACTACGAACAGCACCAAGGCGAGATTATGTCGTTTGCCAACGACAAGTTCCGCGAGGTTGCCGCAGACTATCGCGAAAAGGCGCACTGGAGACGCGAAATTGCGAGAGCCGACTTCAAGCCTAGCGGTGAGCATACCGGGGCTCTCAACTGGGCTCAGGGACAGCTGGACGCCGCCGTAGAAGGTACGAGAGACAAGACCATATTTGGCGTTCTGCATTGGTTGCACGACACCGTAGGAGCTACATACGACGAAGCCTTGACGCTAGTCGCACCGTACGAAATGGAAGATGTCATGGCGAAGAAAATTGAGACTATCTGGAACTCTTGACGATCATTACCAGCCCTGCTATAATTCCAGCAACTTCTAACAAGGAGGCAGACGACAAACAAGACACACGGTTCAGACACCGTGCGTAATAATAAGGCGGTGGCAATTCCGCTTCCGCCAAAACAAAGGAATGATATGAAGGCTATTACAGCTCGCATCGCATCCGCGCTGACCAAGCAAGGTTCAGCAAACGCTCACCCAGAATCTCTTTCCATTGATTCAATTACACTCGCCTACGGCGTCATCGGATGGGTAAAAAATCCGACTATTTGCATCAAGGACACCGAAGATGGCTGCAAGTTGAGGATTCACACCGACAATTTCAAACTGCATCCGTTAAGAATTGATTATATCAACTTCAAAGACGCTGATATAACGTTGTCGTCCGAAGCAATCGTCGAAACGGTCGAAAATTATCTTGAGCTTATGGGTCTCCGTGTTCGAATGATTGAACACTACATCGACATGAAGCATGAGGACACGCTTGTTGAGACGTGCCACGACGAAGATACAAATAAGGACTATACAGAAGTCGAATGGCTCGACCACGCCATCAAGGAAAAGCTGTACGACAAGCTCGACTACAGCAAGTTGCATGCCATGTACCCGTCGTTGCCGGAAATAGAACACGATGACAACAAGGTCGCCGCTCTCGTCAACTTCTTCGAAGATAACTACTACGATGTAGACAAAACGCACAACACAGTTTGGTCAAAAGTCGACATAGTCCAATTGTCACAAGCATTCAACAAGTTTTTCAAGTACGCAAACATAGACCAGTCAGTCAGCACAGGCGATGTTACGTATGCGTTGCTGTCACTCTCGACATCAGAAGACGGTGCCAACATCTATGTCGAACCTGGAATCTTCCTTCTTCCAACTGGGTTCTTTGAGCTCATTGAATGTTCTATCAGATTAAAGATTGCAAAGAAGTAAGTTAGTTTAAATTGAGGATAAAAGGGCACTCAGAGATGAGTGCTCTTTTTATTTGATATCCGGCTTGCCGATGTGCCAGCAGTTGCTCAATTTGCAAAAGAAGTATCCACAGTTGAGCTTCTTTGCTAATAGCTTTGCTTCGAAAAGACTCAAGCATTCTTTGCTCTTTCGGTGGAATCCTTGCTCTTCTCTGTCCTTCTTGTTGTAGATATTGAACTTGTATCGACAATAGATCTTTCCATTGTAGTAAGACATAAATATCCTTATTTAGTATTAAGTGTTATTAATGATTAATATTATTCCTCTGTTCCCCGGAAGATCGCTTGATCTGAACCACGGCTCGGAAGAGGTGGAATTTTTGTAAATGCAGAATACACTCCTGCACCGCAGAGCTTGTTCACTCTGTACAATCATTCCACTCAGTTCCAAACCATGATTCAGCAAGTCGCTCTTCCGAAGAACAGAAAGAATTTTCAGCTGAGTTTTTCTGTTCCCCATCATCACGAATCACGTCACCACCCAGTGCTTTCGCACTGAACTTGCTATGTGGAGTCCGAGCCGTCAGCTACTCCATCATAAAAGGTGCCACCTTCACAGTGCCATTACGTTGTAATGACCGAACTTGTGCAAGCGTCTCGGCAACTTTCTCGCAAGGGGCATCCACCACGACGGTCTCAACCAGTTGCTACGCTTCGCTGCGTGACAGAATATAGCAGGGAATGATCTCGGGTAAAGTAACAAACCGGACCAGCGGTGCTGGTTTAGTCTAAATTAACTTTTCTGTCAACTCGAAGTATTGACAAGTTGAGCCGTAAGACTTATATGTTCGAAAATTTACGGTCTGCAGGCCCTGCCAAATGGGTCATCCCCTGCTATAATTCTGGACAAGAAGAGAGAAAAGGCTGACGGCAATGTTTCCAAGTACTGTAGCGATTCGCCGTCAGTGTAGCAAAGGGGTCGCTACGATAAGCAACAAGGCTAGGGTCTGAACCCTAGCCTTTCTGGTGTAGATTGTCGTCACTGACTCGTCGTGTCTTGATTGTGCTTGAGAGCTTCGCGACGCTTCTTGTCTCGTTGACGTTCTTTCTCAAGGAGCTGTTCGTACTTCAACGGATTAGACGTTTTCAGCCTTAGACGCCACGCACGGGCGTACTGTGCCTTGTATGACAATGACGATGTAAGACGGTCAAGGATGTCCTTGCGGTGCTGCTGTATTTCGGCGGTGTCACGTATTGCTCCCATCTCCTCAGCTTCTCTGTCTTCGCACTCCCACAGGCGTATCAACGCCTCCTCTTGACTCTCGGAGACCATCCGTCCGCTCTGCTTCTCGTAGTACGAAAATCCTGCGTGTTCGAGAGGATGACGACCGGTATCTTCAAGAAGGCTCTCGACTGTACTATCCTCGTCGCAACCGACCGGCAACGACGTGCTCGTTGTGTTCAGTCTTGCACGTATGTCACCAAGAAATTTGTCGACTATTCTGTGACCCCCTGAAACGGACCACGCACAGCTATAGCAGTTGCTGAAAAAGTCGAAACGGCGGTCATACTTGTGCAAGTGGACCTTGTGCCACAGGAAGTTCTCGACAGTGGCGGCAGTCATTGTGACAAGCAATTCCTGCCATTCCTCTGTGGACAGACGCAGCTTCTTGTGACGCAAGATGTATCTGCAAGATGCTTCGCATGCTTCCCACAGATTCTCTCTTGCTGACAGCTCTGGACGTAGTTTGAACTTCTTCATGCGATGTAAATTACTTCACTTTATTGAAGTTTATATCATCGCCCAGACCAGTCATTTTTGTCGAAAAAGAGCCAACCAAGGTAAAGGCATACCGCCACGAAGAACAAAGTCTTAACCACGCTTTTTCCTTACGCCCTTGAGTTCCTTGATAGCATCACACAGCGTGTCCAGCTTGACGTTGGTCGTGGCAAGCGTGGTGTTAAGTGCGTTTATCTGGGTCTGTAGCTGTTCCATGACTTGCTGTCGGTGACCGTTGTCAGCCTTGATGGCGTCGATTTCCCAGACAGCCTTTTGAACTTTGTCGTGCAAGTCTTGGCTGTCTTGGTCGCGCTGAGCCTTAGTGGACGCACGGTCTGCCTTGGTCTTGTTATTGTCAGTCCAGACCTTGACAAGCCCAGCCGTATTGGTCAGGAAAAGGACGAGGGCACCGATGAGTTCTGCGGATAGGTTTTCCATTATGCCTCCTACTTGCACATAGAGGAATACAACATGCTATTGCTAACTTGCGTCCAATCGCTATATGCACTACAATGATAAAATGAGCCTCTCATATATGCCGTGGATACCGAACTCGCAAGATTATTGCTGATGTACTTTATAGAACCACTCAAAGATGTGCTGTCGTTAACCGATGTCAGATTGTAACACGATGAAAACATCCATTTAGCACTTCCGCGTCCATTGGAACCATCTACGTTAAAGTAAACATTTCTTAAACTTCCAGCTACGAACATACAGCCAAACTGTGTCTCTGATGGATCTGCCGTCACGCTTGCGGTTCGACCAGCAAAATATCCAGGGAAAGCACTATAAAAGTTTTTGCATACAGGTGCATTTATATAGCTTGACAATCCGGTTATTTTCGTATTTATTGCCGCAAATCCTTGCATATCGGCAACTGTAGGGAAATCAATTCTAATGATATTTGGAGATATCGACGGAGTGTTATTACGTGTAAATACTCCAGACAAGTGCGTGACAGAAGTGTCCCATATGAACTTAAAGTACGAACTACCATCTGACTTGATTACTGGATTATATGGAACTGTTGAGAATATAGACGTAGAAGAATATGAGCCGGTATCTCCTCCGGATATAAGCAATATATTTCCAGTTTCGACAGCGGGCGGCCATATTGCGTTTCCGTTATACATAACTGAATTAACCGAAGCACCGTTATACATCACAGTAGAAGCATTGTTCAAGATAGTCATAGAATCTCCTAGTAGTTGTAGCCAGCCGACAAATATCCCATTACAATCCCTCAAACGTTACGCTGCCTTGCGTGGCAACGGTTCTGCACCAGACGTAATACTCGTCGGTAGCTTGACCAGCCGCCCACGTCTCGGACAAGGCTGTATTGGTTATGGTCAACCGTGGGAATATCGGGTATTCCAGAGCTGGGTCGCCACCGTCCTTCATCAGTTCGAACCGCGTGAGAGTGTTTGAAACGTTCTCGATGCGTATCGCCTGTATCGACTTGTAAAGACCGGTCGAGAGAAGTGCTTGTTTCTCTTCAAGGGTCAATGCAATCCACGGGTCTTCAAGCGGATGGGCTTCGCGATAATAAATGTCAAAGCTTGGTGCTATTGCGTCGCACGTGATTCTCCAGCGATAGTTATACCACTCGTGATGCAGTTCTACACCAGTATCTTCGTACAGGATTCGGAAGTCGCCAGGAACAGGTGTAGGTGTAGGACTTGAATTGTGTACGTCCAGTGCCTTGCCGTTGATACACAGAGGTTTGTTTATAGCTAGTACTGACATGATTTACCTACTTTAGTTTGGCACTCCTAATAGTTATAACCGGCTGAGACCATTCCGGACGCACTCCATTGTAGATCCGTAGCGGAGAAGTATGCCGTAGTTCTGCTTGCCGTGTCGGTAGGACCGGCTTTTACATGGATGTACGGAACTCCTGCGTAAGGTATTAGTTTTCTGACGTACGAATTCGAGCTTTCTACAGCACTATAATAGTCTGTGGCATTTATCCATGAAGTCGACAAACCGTACTGCACCCTTATAGGGTCGACGCCCGGCGAGATGCTCTCGCAGTTCGACCTTAGCTTCGGATGGATCAGTGCTTGCGTAGTCTGTGACGTAGTCCTGAAGCTCAGGGCGTAGTAAAGTCTGTATGTGATCTGGATATCACGACATTCGGCAGAACCCATCGACGGTGGATTGAAGTTACCAGCTGACATCCATGCAGTAGGCACGTTGTACGTAGACGTGGCACTGAGTGGGATATAAAACGAGTGGGCAGTTGAAGTAAGGTTGCTCGGGTCTACCCATGTAACCATCGCACTGTCCGGCAGCGTTCCGCTGTACGTACCAGCCGCGCTCCATGCCGACCAGCTCACACCGGGCGTAGCCGGTATGAGGAAGGACGAGCCGAGCACAAAGGCACTGTTATTTAAAGTCAGAATACTCATGATGCAGTCACAACGTAAACTATATCAGTTCCGGTAGCAAGAGCCGTGCTGGACACAACCTGGACGGGTGCGTACACGGCGGAGTTTACAGACAGGGTGTACTCAGAGCCGGACAGGTTTCCGGACAGAGAGCTGTGCAATAGGAAGGTCAGCGAATTAGCTCCGATTGTGTTAGCCGTGTTGTCTACGACAATCGGTTCGATTCCTGAGTAGGAACCCTGCACACCGCCGCCCTGCACACCGAGCGTAACAGTATTACCCTCAAGTGAAGAATACAGAGACTGGTCTAAGGCAAGGTCATACTTGTCTAAGCCAAGAGCACTGCCTGGTTTTCCATTACCAGTAAATGACGAATCTACAGTGATTCCGCTGATGAATCCGCTAGGATTGGATGCGGAGTAGTAGTTGCCAGACGGTTGCAGACCGCTGGTAGCACTTTCCGCGTAGCTGGAAGCAATTGCCGAAACGGTTGCCGAATCCACGCCACCGCCGCCTTGAGTATCGTAAATTGCTGAACCGTTGATAGAGCTGATGTAGGTACCAGAGTAACCGAATTCAAGCTTGTCCTGCTTGCCGGAAATGCTCGATTCCACGTAGGATGAGTTGACAAAACCGGACGAATTGCTTGTCAGATAGAACTCAGAAGAAGCAGAGGCGTCAAGCTTGCTAGACAAGCTAGAATTGTAAGCGTAATCGTCACTAGGAGCCAAACCGGCTGTAGATGTGATGAAATCGCCAGACGCACTTGCTGGAAGGTAACTACTAAGAGAAGAATTGTAAGCATAGTCGCCGGACGGTTGCAGAAGGCTGGAAGCGGTTGCCGGGAAACACTGGCTGGTGTCTCCTCCGCCTTGCCCGACAAGTGCGGAACCTGAAATGGCGGTTATGACACTACCAGAATAGTCCAGAGCGTTCCAAGGAATCTTGTCCGATGAGCGGTTGCCTCCAATAAGGTTTCCAACGTGAAAAACATTACTCATACATATCTCCTTAGCTAATCGGGGTCATGCCCTGCGAGGTAGCCCAGTTGTACACAGCTTGGATGGCGTCGATGCTGGACTTGGTCAGATCAGCATAACCAGTGGAGTTGGTCATACGTAGGTGTTCGTGGTTCAGCTCTGCGGTAAGGCTTGAAGCAGACGCACCCATCCGGAATCCGTCATCTTGCAGGGTAACCAATTTCTTTGCCGTGGCAGCGGTAAGTCGCATACCCCATTCGTTGAACACTGTCTTTGCCTCGATAAGGCTGTCGTCCTTGTCGTACGAGCTGAATGTCAGTTCATAAGGCTTAAGCTCGTAGAAGTAATCGCTGTGCAAACCAAGGAAACTGCCTGAGCATCCAGTTACGGACAAAGCAGTGTTCTGTCCGTCTCCAGCAAGGCCGTAGCCGACATTTATTCCAGACAACTTGTTGTTCCACGATGAAATCGAGCTCATGTAGATGGTGGCGGACTCGTTCGGTGTGTACATGGTGATGTACGGGTATCGCAATACCGACGAACCGTTGAAGTAACCGATGTCCTCAATAAGACCGTTGCCGGTATTACCAGTCCCTTGATAACGCATGGAGCTGTTGATGTCGTCCTGATATACGTTGGACGCAAACAAACCACACATCTTCAAACCTTCCTTTAGAAAGTAGGAACTGGTCCAGTCGTTGCCGGGGAGTGGAGTCTCGACGACAATGCCGTTTATATTGTGCCAGCAATGTGCGGTGGAACCGCCCAAGTCGGCACGGATTTCCGAACCGGTTGGACTGTTGTAGCTCGTGTACTTCGAGCTGTGGTTGAAAGCGGTATAGCCGTTGTATGCATACGTCGTCTGGTGGGCGGTTGATGCCGTGTCGACAAGCGTGAAGGCAGAGTTTAGCCCCAGCTTGTCCGCTGAATTCGTGCCGGACCCGGTGAAGGCGATAGTGTGCCAGATACCGCTGAAACCAGCAACAGTCTGACCCACGGCAGAACCGTCGATGGCAGTGATGGCACTCCCGGAATACGAATAGGACAGCGACTTCTGTGCGTCTATATTCGTTCTAGCTTGGAGCTGCTGGCTAGTTGAAAATGCTTGCGGACGATCCGCCAGTACGCTAGGAATCATTTTTCTTCCTCCGTACTGGAAATTACGCTGGTCAGAGCAAGTCGAAGCTTACCTGACCCTTCGGAGCCTCAACGAACAACCTCATATAGCGGTCGACGGCTTCCTCCATCTCCGTGATACGGGCGTTCTCGTACAGGTCTTTCCAACCCCATTCTACCATAGAGTTCCAGTTGTCCCGTTTTCCTATCTCGAACAGACGTTCCTTCAGCTGTGCAGCAGTGAAACCCTGCGGAATTCGGCTCAGCTCGTGTACGTTGCTGTAAGGACTTTCCGGGAACACGGAACCCATCAGTACAGAGCTACAGATCTGAGACTCTATCGCACGGAGGTCGCTCTTGCACCTGTTGAACACGTTGTCGACAAGCGGAGCGATGACGATGTCCGCGTTGAGCTTCGAGATGAAGGAAGGGTACTTTAGAGGCGGCAACCAGCCGAAAGTCTGAATCTTGTCTTGCATGTCGTTGAACAACCAGTTCGGGTTTCCGAGCTGGATGTAGCGGATGTAGCCGTCCTTGACACCCTGACGGATGAACTCGTCCCACTCGGCGGATGCCCAGTCACCCTTGTCTCCAGGAACGTCTGCCCCCGTAGCCGGGTCCTTGTGCGGAGCCATAGAATGAAGCGGACAGCCTGAACCGACAATGGTAAACTGAGTCTTGTCCTTGTCGATAGGTTGCTTCTTCGCTGCCGAGAAGAGGTATCTGGGAACAGTGTTAGGGATAACCACATAGTTGTTGGACTTGGTAATCTCATTGAGCTTGCGTGCCATGTAGTCGTTGGTCACGATGACCTTGTCTACGAGGTTTGCAATCTCTATGAACGGCTTGTCGTCTTCCTCGGTATGAGGTTTCGATTCAGGTCCCCAAGGCTTCCAAGGGAGTCCGAAACTGCCGTCGATTTGGCAAGGCTGGTCATCGTAGTCCGCGATAATCTTGAAGCCGAACTTCTGCTGTGCCGCCTTGAGCGTCTTGACCATTTCGAGACCCTGCCAGCTGTTGATAGACTTCAGGACGAACACTCTCGTCAGAGAAAGCATCTGAGCGTCCATCAGGGGGAAGGGAGTCTCGATAGGGTGGATTCCGAGTCCTTCGAGCCAAGCCATGTTGTAGGCAGGGAAAGAGCAGCGGAAGGCTCGGCAGCCGGAGAAACCGGCAGCGACGAACTGGACGAATGGCTTGTTGATGTTATTTGCTTGAATCATTTTCGTCTCCCTTGAACTTGCTGTGACCCGGAAGAACGGCGAAATCCACCCGCTTCTTCCAGTAGTTCATAAATTTCTGCTGACTTTTCTGGTACTCGCCAGCGTCGTAACCGCCTTCGGACATGTGCGTACACCTCACGTCGATTACAGCTACCTTGTAGTCGTGTGACAATGCTCGCAAGCAGATGTCGTCGTCATAGAGGTGCATACCGTAGTCGTTGACTCGCTCGCCGAACATATCCTTATGGATCCATAGAACGCATCCGTCGACCACAGCCATATTCGGGTTGAAACCGGCTGAGTCTATCATCGGTTTAACACTACCATCCTTGTAACCCTGCATAATCGCTCCGTGAGTGTTGATAGGACGGTTGTTCGCCCACCAGCGTGTATCGGACAGCAATAGCGACCCTATGACTCCGCATACCCTAGCACCGTTCCTGTATGCGAGTTCTAGCTGGGCTTCGACAAGCTCAGGCGTGTTTATGGTTAAGTCGGAATGGTGGAAGCAGAGCCAGTCAGCATCCGCTTCATTTGCCTTCTGCAAGGCGTAATTGAGCTTTTGGCATATATTGGAAAGTTCCGAGCCGTTCTCTATGTAGAGGACGCCCGGAACGTAAACTGAAGGCAACGCCTTTACGGGTATAGCTGTAAATATCTTCATTTTCGTCTCCATCCAGTAAATTACGACAGATGGAGACTAGTCGAAACTAGGCAGATGCGACGCGGTTGATGCCGACAATTTTCCTGATAGTTCCGATGTTGTTATTCTGGTAGTAAGTGATAACCCCACTGGTGTTCACCTCAAACCCATTACCCTTTTGCGGAACAGTTAGCGTCTTACCGGAGTTTGTTACAGAGCATTTACAAGCAAACACATAAGTAAAATAGACGCTACCTTCAGTAGTAACTACACCGCCTACCGAAAGGGTTGCTGGGCTTAAATCCATACATATTTCGTATCTGTGGATTGAATTGCCGCCCATATACAAGTAGATCGCTAGGCGTTCAAAGTTGTAAATACTTTCATCAAGAGTGGCTGTGGATAAGGCCGTTCCATTACCGTCCCACAGCACGGTCTCGTCGGCCTCGGCCACGACACGGTTGTTCTCGGTGTCGGCGACCAGTCTCACGCCCTTGCCAGCCACGACCGGGACAGCCGTGACAGGGCCTCTTACTGCTTGCGGATTGATTGCCATATTAGTTGCCTCCTGCGATGCGGTGAATGCCGATGACACGATATAACTTCACGCCTCTTGAATTAGTTTTTACAACTGCTGAATCATTAATTTCACGACGTTTGTTTATAGACAGAACCGTAATACGGGACGGATAATCAGGATTGAAAACAAAACTGTTACAATCGAACATAGTATTAGCACCACTACTAGCGGGTGAGCTGCCATAAACGTCCATTTCAATTCCAGAAGAAACCACTGGCCCTTCGAGGAATTGGCGGCTTGTACCAGCATCCCCAGAGTTTGTACCACTACCGTAACTATTAGCATAGTCTACCCTAATTTTCGTGAAGTTCAAGAACGACTCGGATAAATCAAAGTTAGTGTTAGAAGTAATTTGTGTCGGTGATGCTGTTCCGATATCGTACAGCACGGTCTCGTCCACGCCGAGCGCACGCTTCAAGTATTCCAGCTGCTGCTGCGAGAACGATTCCGGGCCCGCGAGTGGAAGTCCAACCAACTGTCCTTCTACGCTGAGTATTTGATTGTTTTCTGGCATATTAATTTCCTCCAACTACGGGCCACATAAACGCACCGTTAATCCATCTTGATGTAGAACCAGCTGCTTGCTTTAGTCCACTCTGGCCCACATACAAATTACTTCCTAATGCCATGTTGTTAAACACTGGTTTGAGCCTGTTACTCCAAGTAAAGAATGTCGACTCACCAGCACCGACGTTGACATCGCAAGTGAGCGCAACTAGGTTTAAGGCTGGGTTGTACATTATCTTAAATGAACCAGCATTTATGTTGGTTGTGCTGTAGCTTGCTTCTGTAGAAACATCTGTCCAGCTTCCAGCAATGCCCATGCTCACCCTCAGCGTGTTGCCGTCCGGATTGTCGATGACGATGCCGGGGCCGGCAACGATGTCTACGAGGTCGGGCTTGTCTTGAATGTACGACGGAGAAGCACTTGCCGACTCGCTCCAAGACGCCTGAACCTGTGCGGTCAGGTATCCAGACTCGTTCGCAGTCGTGTAGTAGTTGCCGCTTACAGAGCTGACGGCACTTTCTGCGTAGGCAGAGGCGATACCGCTTACGGCAGCCTCGTCCATTCCGCCCAATGCAGAGCCGTCGATAGAGCTAATCTGGTTCGCCGTGTTGTAAGCGAACGTCAGAGCGTCTTGCTTGGCAGTCCAGCCGCTCACAGCCGATTCGTAGGCGAATCCGGAGATGGAGCTGTCCACATAAGCAGTCGTAGCGTAGTCGCTAGGAACAGCGGTCAGGAACTGGCTGGAAGCAGTAGCATCCAGCTTGCTTGACACAGATGAATCGACGTATGCCGTGGTGGCATAGTCAGACAAGTTCACAGAAGAAATGAAACCGCTTGGGTTGTCGGACGGATAGAAGCTGGAAGAAGCAGTGCTGTCAAGCTTACCACTTGCTGCCGATTCGGCATAGCTGGAAGCGATTGCTGACACGTCAGCACTGTTGGTTGGAGCAAACCCAGCGGAAGGAGCGTAGAACGGAATGCTTGAAAGCGAAGATAAAACTTGCATACTAAATTTCTCCCGTACCCAGTGCAGTCACCGGGATGTATCCAGTCATATTTGCAGTAAGCTGGTAGTTGGCACTTTCGGTTGCAGACAAGTAATCACCACTCGGTTGATAGTTACCGCTCGGCTGGTAGGCACTCATATCTGCGGTCAGCTGATACTGAGCGAGAACAGCACTGTTCAGACCGATGACGATATCGTCACCGCTCTCATATGCAGTCATAGTCTCGTCAACGGATAGCCCAGTGTGATCGACAGAGATAGTACGAGCAGTGTTGTCAACCATAATAGGCTCGATACCGCTATAGTCTGCGCCGCCGCCGCCGCCAATGCCGGCAAATGCACTGCCGTCTACGCCAGATATGTTGTTGTTCCCGTCGTACTCCCAGTTCAGCTTGGTCTGGTAACCGCTCATGTCGGCAGTGTGGACGAAGGCCGAGTCTGCCGAGGCACTGTAGATGTTGAACGCGGAGTTCTCCAAGTAGTCACCGCTCAACGTAGCCGTAGCCGTGTATGCCGTGAAAGCACTCACGTCGAGCTTTGAACTCAAAGCAGAGCTGAAAGCGTAGTCACCAGCGGTTTGGTAGTTACCGCTCGGTTGGAACAAACCACTCTGGCTCGTAAGCAAGAACTTTGCACTGTCAGTCGAACTGAGATAGTCTCCGGCGGTCTGGTAGTTACCACTTGGTTGGAACAAACCAGACTGACTTGTGAGCAAGAACTTCGCACTGTCGGTAGAACTGAGGTAGTCGCCAGCAGTCTGGTAGTTACCACTCGGCTGGAACATCGCCGATGCTGACGCATCAAGCTTTCCAGATACGTCGGAACTGAGCGTATTGATGTTGTTCTCTATCGAAATGATAGAGGTGTAGTTGTTCGCCGTGTAAGCCGTGAAAGAGCTGTTTTGGACGAAGGAGCTGTCTGCCGAAGCCGTATAAGCGGTGAACGAGGATTCGTAAACGTACGAACCAGACGGCTGTAGTCCTGACACGCTGATTACGTTATTCTCGTCAATGTGGATGTAGTCACCTTCGGTGAGCTTGTCCTGAAGGTGCAACTCGGAACCGGACTTGTCTCCAATAAGCTCGACACCGTTGATGCTCGGCTTGTTGATTAGAAGCTCGTAGTTGTTGTTCGGGTCGTCCGAGAGGTTGTTCACCTCAAGGTTGAGCCAAGAACGTGCATCGATGCCGCAAGAGACGGACTCGGCACACTGGTAGTAAAGCTTGTAGGTAAGTGTCTCGCCTTCGTGTACAGGAACCTTGAACGAGAAATGGATGCTCGGACAGTCCTGAGACATGTCAAGCTCACGGGTAGGCAAGGCGAAGTCCTCGCTACCGTACTCCACTTCCATCCGGACAAAGATGCTGCTCTTCGGCAAGCTCTGGTCATATGTAACCACAACGTCACAGTCAACGTCGGCGATTGCGTCGTAAGGCATCACGAAGGCTTGGTCTTGGACGGTAAGGTCTCCGCCGAACTGTGTCCAAGGAAGTGCAACGAAGTTCTCACCGGTGGCGTATACGCCAGATGTAGAGAAGCTTGCGGTTCCGTATGGAGCCGGTTCCTTCTCTACCTGAGTGGACAAGTCGTAGACGACAGTGCCGCCTTCGGTGGTTTTCGTAACCGAGATAGTTCCGTCGGAAGACTGAACCTTCACGGTCGAAACGCCGCCACCAGCAGCCATACACCATACAGGGGTCTGCGTCCAAAGCAACATGTTGTAACGGTCGTACACCTCGATTCGGTAGGCGACAGCGTTGTCGGCGATGATTACCGCTCGACCGTTGTCGTCCAGTATGATGTCCTGGGGGTTGACCGTTCCGTTAAAGTCCTTGTAGGTGACCGCAGTGTCGTCTGTAGCGGCGAGGTACACGCGGATATGACCACCGACGTTGATGGTCCCGCTCTTGGTCATGAACTGGTTTTCTGGATCAACTAAATACGCAACAGCCATTATCTTACCTCTTCATCAACCAAATTACGCCTGGAATCCCTTAGTCACGGTAAGCACGCTCGTATAAGGGAAGCACGAGGCATACATCAAGGCATCGTTGTCATCTCCGTGAAGATTGTCGCCGATATTGATGATACCCTGACCAAGCTGGGCGTACCTGATGTAGGAGCCACGACCTTCCCAAGTGAGAAGGCCTGCGATGGAAACGTTTGTCGAGACCGCCCAGAACGTCTTGCGGTTCGCGTCAGTCGAATAGAAGTAGAGAGGAGAGGAGAAATATTTAGGGACGCAGTAGACCATCGTGTTCGCCACATACACGGAAACGTCGCTTCCGCCAAAATTCTCCGGATAGAACACCGACTTCTCGGTCCAAGACGAATACTCGCCTTCGAAGCTGTCCTGTGGGCAATAACCGGTGTTGTTCAGGTACAGGAGCTTTCCTCCGAGCAAGTTGAACGCAGTCTCGGACGAACTCTGTGCGAAGAAGAACGTCTTGTTGGTTATGCTTGACCAGTAACGCATCCACATTCCTCTGCCCTGATGCACGAACTTGTTGTCCATCATAACAAGAACAGGTACAACGTCGTGTACGGTATCTGCATCGTCGTCAGTTTCGTGCTTGTCGAAACGGATAGGGTCGGAAATGTCGAAAATGTTGCCGATGGCAGTGAACTTCGAGGTGTAAGACACTCCGGCTCCGGACGGGTAAACCTTGATGGCAGTACCAGTCACAACGCAGTTCTTCAGAGAGAGGTTCTTGTGGGTGAATGTCGAAGCGGTGATGTTCACGCCGTTGAACTCGACAGCGTTGCAAGATGTCGTATCGTCGTCGTTCACGACAAGAGACAACGACCAGTTGCCACCGTTGATAGACATGCTGGTATTGCTATTCCAAGTGTAGTTTCCGCCAGAAATGTCGCTGCCGAACGTCATTAGGCTGGTAATGGCCGAATCCGTGTCAAGTACCAACCGACAGTCGAACAAGGCTACGCTAGAAGCGTCCAGCTTCGAATAGTGGGTAGTGCAGTGGACGTTGTGGAGTTCGAGAGTGACTCCACCAGCCGTCATGTGCTCGCTAGTGAGACGGATGAAACCCTTCACGGTCACGTCGTGAATGTCGTTGAACAGGTCGGTAAATTCCAAGCCGGTGACTGTTCTGTTCTCCAGGTAGAGAGTCCTGTCACGTTCATATGCCGGCTTGTTCAGCTCGTTAGCGGCTCGCATCTTGAGGTAGATGTCGGTATTCGGAAACAAGTCCAGACTGATGTCGTCGCCATCCGCCTCGTTGTACTCGAAACGAGCACCTTGGGTGACGAGGCCGAAGTCGTACGAAGCCTTGGCGGTAGTGGTAAACCATTCCTGATTCCAGACAGAGTTGACAAACTTGAGACAGTCGACCGCAGGGTCGAACAAGCCTCGGCCTTTCACCGTGCAGTCAGTAAGCGAGATGTAAGCACCGCTGGAATACGTCAGATTGAGTCTTCTGGATCCTTCAATGGTCGTTCCAGTGATTGACACTGGGTTGGTTATAGAAGCGTCTGCGAAGTGGTCTACCGAGCCGTAGCGGAGCACGTTTGCATGACAGGTCAAGAATCGTCTTGCCGTCTTGAACCATTCGGCCATTGCCACGTCCTGTTTGGTAAACGTGAAGTCGGCGACGTAGTCAGAACTCGGCTCGACGATTGCGGACTTGCACGTAATATGCGCGTTGAACTTCGCACCGACATCGAAGTAGAGAGTCTTGCCTGTGGCGATGTTGGACGTAGTGCTGTACGTTCCCTTGAAGAAGCGTGGGATTGGCGGCATATGGATGGAATAGGTTCCCACGACCAGTTGGTAGTTGAGGAATGCGTTGATGTTGCTCTCGTCTACTCCCGGCTTGATGCCGTATACCGAGCAAGGCAACTTCTCGTCGTTCCACACCAATAGCCAGCGTCCGGCGGAGCCTGAGTTGGACTCAACAACGCAGCCGTCGTCGGCAAGTGCCGTGCAGTGGCTGTCCCAGATGTACATACGTTCCGGAGCGTCCGTAGCGTCATTGTAACCAATAACAGTCACGACACCGACGGACGGGTCTACATCCTTGATAGCGTTAATGCCGATTACACGGTTGGAATCAGTTTCCGAAGGGATATCCATTCCGTACTGGTAGGTGTCCAGCGGTTCATAGGTTCCGTCCTCAAGACGTTTCTCGATACGGACATCTATTACCGTAGCGTCGAAGAACACGGTCTCGATGCGACCGTCACCAGCCGTTATGATCGGGTTCGGAGCTTGGACGTAGCTGTCACTCTGCCGATAGAACACAGGGATGGGAATGTCGCTTCCGTGTGCAGTGAGCGTGATGCGTCCCGCGGCGAGGGGGATTCCCTCGTCATCGAAGAACTGTTCAGGTGAAAAACCGAGCTTAACAATCATTTACTCCCTCTCTGGTGTTCTTTTGTGGAGCCATCATGCTGTTCACGGACTTGACAACTTCGGCTTGAGCCTTGATGTTGTCAGCCTGTGCCTTGGTTCGAGTAGAGTCGAGCTGGATGGCTTGCTTCTCCAACTCCATCTGCTGTCTAGCCATTTCAGCCTGAGCGTTGGAAGCGTTGAGACCGTCGTCGAGTTCGGCCTTGAAGGCCATCTCTTCGAGACGTTGCTTATGTTGCATATCCATCTTGACGAACTCGGCCTGAAGGTTGCGTTCCTGTTCACGGCTGCTCTTCTCGTAGAAGTCAATCTGCTTCTGCATTTCCTGGATCTGCTGGTCACGAGCTTGCAACTCTTGCTGCAACTGGTTGACAGTGTTCATTGCGTTGATTTCGTTCTGTGTCGGCTGGTTGCTGTTTGCAAACTGCTGATAAACGTCAGAAAGAACCTTATTGTCCTCGTGCGTCTTGAGCACACCGAGTACAAGAGACTTCTTCTGGTCATCGGGAACCAAGCCAGCGAGCTGGATAAGCTCCTGACGTGCGACTTGCTTCTGCATGTGTTCAGCCGGACCCTGAGTAACTTCAAGATTGACCTGTCCATAGCCGAACAGGTAGACGATTGCCTCGCCGACAGCCTTGAAGGTGTCTCTCAAATTCGTGTAGTAGTGACGAATTGTCTGCTGTACAGCTCTCTCGTTATAGATAACCTCGGTAGCCGTAATCTGCTGCTGGTTATCGATAACACCCTTGGCGTCAACGCCAGTGATTGTTGACATTAGCTCAAGGTTACTGCCGATGATTCCGGTGATGTCGTCGAATTTCACACCGTTGTCCATACGGACCGGGGTAGGATATTCAATCTTTCCGTCCGGAGACTTCGCGTTATATAGCAAGACCGGGTTGAGATTGGTGTCGAAGTTCTTCCAACCTTCGGAATAGCCTTCGATTGATTCAGGAGTCACGAACCATATCGGCTTAGGAGCTTTCGCAAGACGTTCACCGAGTTGCGTGTACGCATAGTTGATGATCTTCTGCACCGGGATTGCCTTTCTCACAAGACCCTGCCAACGGATTTCGCCTTCTTGGAACACGGTCTCGCCGTATACTGGGAAGATAGGTACTCGGTTAAGGTTAATCTGAACCGGCTCATCTAGGAAATCCGAGTTTAGCATACGGTACACAGAGCACTTGCCGTCTTCGACCTTGAAATAGGTGACGATGGCCATAGCCTCGGTGTTCTTGTTGTCGTGGACATTGATAACCGGCGGATAACCCTGCTTCGAAACCCATTCCTCGCCGTACTTGCTCTTGACATAGTTCTTAGAGCGTACCTCGACGATTGCAGCCTCGACAGCGTCAGAACCGTCGACCTCTATTGAATCCGGGTCGAAATAGATGTCGCAGATGTCAGGCGGTGCATAAAGACAAGGAACGTCTACGGTCTGTCCGTACTCGTCGCTCATCTCCGTGGAACCTATAACCAAGTAAGCCAAGCCATAAGCAACTACGGACTTGAGAGCGTCATTGACAGCACGTGCGTTGCTTCCTGTCTTCAGGAACGTGTCGCATAGGTCGTCAACGTCCCTGTCTCCGGAATACCACTTGAAGGGATATTCGGCATAGGCGTTGTGGACGCTGTTGACAGCGTTCGAAATCACGTTCACGGTGCGTTTGGGGCGACCCTTGGTTATGAGCTTCGCGTCGGACCTGTCCCACTGCTTTCCGCCCAGAAATTCACGGTCTTCTTTCAGCTGGTCGATTTGCTCGCTACGCTTTGCCGAAGCACGTTCTTCGAAGTCGCTGAAACTCTTTATGGCTTCTTCAATGTTCATCATAATATTAGTCTCCACCCAGTAAATTACGACGCATCTGGATGACTCTCCACTGGTCGATTGTCTGTCTTTCTTCAGCAGTGAGCTGTTTGTCAGCCGGTTCGTACATGTCGGTCTGCCAGTTCATCACCTTCTCGAAGGTGGACGGCTTTTCCTTCTTGATTTTCTCGATTCGACGCTCGACGCTCTTCGGGTCAGTCTCAGGCTTGTCCGCCGCCGTGATGGCAGCGTCACCCATTGCCGCACGGATTACACCGAACGCACCGGCTCCAGCGTCTTGGAGATATGCATCCTTTGTAGTAGATGGCATTGCCTCAAACCAGTCTTTTACTACCGGATTCCTTTCGAGCAAGTCGCGTGTACGCTGGCTTTCGAGACCGTGTTCGAACTGCTTGGCAGTCGGACGAGTCCACTTGTTCTGAACACCCCTGGCGAGCTTGGAAAGTGCCAAATAGTCCGAAGTCTTGTTCGCATCAGAATAGATGATAGGTCCCTCGTTTGCAGTCCTAGGTTCTAGTCTGTAGCCGTTGGTGCGGAGGATGTCTGCGTAGGAACGGTCTGCAATCTCTGCCTTCTGTGCCGCAGTCAAAGTTTGCTGATGGGGATAGAAATAGTTTCCTTCCTGAGTCCAGTAAGTGTTACCGGTAGCTATCTCGGTAAGCTTCGGGAGCATCGGCTCCTTTTTGGCCATCTCTACTGTTCCTACGACACCGTTCTGCATCAGCCTACGGGCAGCGTCAAGGTAATCCGCCTTTCCGTTGAAGTATGCGGCGTTCTCACCGCCTTCTCTGCCAACACCTCTTGCATCCGCAATGGCATTATCAAGCTTCTTGTAGAATAGCTCAGCATCGTTGCCAGTATCTTGAATCATTCTGATAAGGTCGTCAGAATAGCTAGATGCTTCCCCAGCCGGAACATTGTAGGCTTTTGACAGGCCGTCATCGACGATGGCCATATCCTTGACGATACGTTCAGCGTCTTCCGGTCTTATATAACCAGTTTCCTTATACAAGTGCATGTTATCTATGAGGTCGTCAAGATATTCAGCCGCTTCCATCTCCTGGTTCTTTCCAAGGTTCTCAAGGTTCTTTGAGAGACCCTTGACACTCTTGACGTCGTGTGTAGCCTGACCGATACGCTGACCGAGCATCTTGAGCATGACCTCGGAACCGATTGCGTTGGTCAACGCACCGATTGCCGCTTCGGACGGGTACTCATACCATCTTGCACCGTTCTCAGTGCCTACGTCTTTCGCATAAGCCTTCGCAAGACCGCCGAGAGCACCGGAACCGGCTACGGAACCGTAATGCTGCAAATAGTTTCTCAACGCGTTGCCAGCGAGCTTTCTACCGACAAGCGAACCGCCAGCACCGAATGCCACGTTTGCAGCCAAATCAGTGCCGAGCGTGGCAATGTCACGCATGTCCATATCTGAAAATCCGGTCGGTCCATCTCCCTTCAGTGCAAGCTCCTTCATACGCTGCTCCGTAGGAGAGAAGAGGAAGCTGTTTGCCTTCTGCTGGAGATAGTCGATAGGATGGTCTAGAAATTCGACGTTCTCGTAGTCCTTTACAAGGTTACGACGTTCGAAATCGGTCGAGACATTTGACAGGTAGTTCAAGAGCTTTCCGAAGTTCTCGCGTTCCTTCTGCTTCTCGGACTCGGTTGCATCGCCGGGCAAGTCACGCACATACCCGGCATCCTTTGCCTTTTCGAGCAACTGCTTGGAATCCATATTGCCCCAGTACAGTTCAGAACGTGGGTTGAGAACTGCACCGACCTTGTCGGCGGAAACGCCGAACAGCTCTGTAAGAGGGTTACGTATACCCGAATCCTTCGCAGTGAGCTTGTCCTCTATCTTCGGAGAGAAACGGTTTACAAGAGCCTCACGAGTAAGGGTCGGGTCAGCAAGCCACGCCTCGAACATCGTGTTTCCGACATCGTCGATGCCGAACTCTTCCGCTAATTTGAGAGCTTCATCTTGAGTCATTTCAACTCCTTAATCTTTTGACCAGACACCGTTCTTGTCACGAGTATAGGTCTTGCCGTCCTTGTCAGTAAACTTGCCGTCCTTGTCTGCCTTAGCCTTCTGTGCCGAGTTGAGACTGTTGTATGCCTTCTTACCGGCTTCTTGCTTTGACTTAACACCAGCCTTGTGCTCGAAGGAAGTCTTCGTGTTCATAATCTTCTTGGCGGTGGCAGCGGCATCTTCACCCCCAGCAAGCAGTGCCATAGCGGCAGCCTTGTTGCGGTTGTCGATAGCCTCTTGCTCGGTATTGCCAGTGAATCTTCCGCTCTTGTCCGTGCTGTTAGCCATGAACGTCTTGAAATCAGTCGTAGAAGTCTGGTCATTGTCAACCTTGGTTGCTTCAACCGTCGGCTGACCACCCTTGGCAATAATCTGCTGGTTGTAGTAATCCCTATCAGCCTTCAGCTTCTGAATCTGTGCTTCGTTGAGACCGCCGAACGAAAGATCCGTGTCTACGTTCCGAACTTTTCTCTGCAAGTCCTCGATTTCGAGCTTGTTCTGACGTTCCTTCTCAGCACGAGCGTTGAAACGGCTGTCGATACGGTTCATATGTCCCATAGCACTGCCGATGTCGCCCACAGAGGCACGGTTGGCGGCGAGCATACGGTCGAGAGCGTCGTCGGTCATTCCGGCAAGCTTTGCCTTCAGTTGCTCGATGCGAGCACGGTTGGCTTCGATGCGAGCACGTATAGAGTCAACTTGCTGTTGCTGTTCCGGAGTTCTCAAATCCTCAAGACCAGCCTCGACATAAGCCGGGTTCAGCAGAGGTTCTTGAGCAATCTGCTGCATATCGGCTTGGTTCAGCGAGTTCTTCCAGTTCCATTCCATTGTTATTTCCTCCGCCTATATGCTTTAGGCATTCTCCGACCGAATGAACTGCCGGGATTAGTTTGTCTTGCTTCAGCTCCGTGACCAGTCGCCTGAGCTGCATCGTACTCGGATTCGGCAAACCAGCCTCGTCCCGGATAAACGCTCTTACCTATGGAACCGCTGGTCATCAGTCTCCTCAAGGACATAGATGCCTCTTGCGGATTCGCGTGCGTCTTGTAGGTGTACCACTTCGGAGCCTTGCCGGAAGCAGACTTCTGTCTCCACATAACCTGAATGCGTCCATCCGGCGTGAGCCTTACCGCCTGTACCGCACTCGATGTAGGATGGTACTGCTCACGAGGCTTGGAATCGTCCCAGAACGACAGCATACGGCTCTCCAGCTCCTTTCCCTTCACGATTGCATCAGCAAGCTGTGCCTCGTTCATTCCTGGCTTTATGAAGGCTGTGAGAGCGGCGTTGTGCTCTTCGAGAGTCTGCATCTTCGCGGCATCCATCGCCTTCGCGTAGTCTACGCCAGTGTTGCCAACGCCATAGCCGATTGAGACTGTGTGAAGCGGATGGGGGTACTCGTTAGCTACTCCGGCTCTGCGGATATCGCTAACAACGCTACCGGGGGTCACTGCGTTCTTGGTCTTGACAGTATCGGACATCGGTACCGGTTCACGACGCATAATAGCATCTGCGACACCGGAGATGGGTCCACCGCTCCTTGCCGAGTTGACGGCACTTGCTAGGATAGCAGCAGGGGAAGCCTTGCCAGCACCGTAGCTGGCAAGCATTCCAAGAAGTGCCTCTGCATCGCTAAGAGCAAGCGTTACAGCCATCGTTATACCCCGTTAAGTTGTGCTTCGAGAGCCTGATTTTCAAGTTCAAGACGCTGGATTTCAGCCTTGATACTGTTGACATCGTACAGGCTGTTGTTAACCATGTCGGCATATGCTTGACCAGCCTTGAGCTGAGCGTCTTCCTTTTTCTTCTGACGTTCATACTGTTCGGCTTGACGAGCGTTTGCATCGAGCTGACCCTGCCACAGCTGTTTCTGGTAGTCACGCTGTTCGTTCTCAAGACGCTCCTTGCGTTCACGGTCGTAGTAACCGCGTACACCGGCTCCGAGCTTTGCAAAAGTGTCTTCCGGGATGTCTGCACGTCCCGGCTGTATCTGCTGGATGTTGGTTCCAGCCCAGTTGAAATTAAATGCCATTAGGAACCTCCGAAATAGGAACCGGCGAACTGCATGAGAGGACCGAGGAACGAGCCGAAACCGGACTGTTGCTGGTTCTGAGCGTTCGTGAGACCCGTAATCTGGTTGGCCTGAGTCTGCAAGGTGCCAGTACGGTTATTCATACCAGCTATCGTAGCGTCGCCGATACCGTTCACAAGGCTGTTACGGTCGTTACCGTATTGCTGGACTGCATCCTTCAACTTCTGCTGAACAGCGTTGTAGTTGTTCCAGGTGTTCTGATTGTTGGTATTGAACTCGTTGAGGTCCTGAGTACGGTCGGCGTTCATCCGGTCCCAAGCCTTTGCATACTCGTCGGAAGCGAGTGCCTGTTGCTTGGCGGCCATTCGGTTATAGTAATCCGAAGAGAAGATGTCGCCACTGTCAGAACGGATGGCGTTCATCGCCGCATCCTGTCTCTGCTGTGCGGCAGGGTCTAGGAATTCATTGACCGAGCCGATGTAGCTGTAGTCGTCCTTAACTTGCGGAGTATCAGAGTTGAGATACCGGTCTAGAGCGTCGTTGTACTTGCCAACACCTTGACCGTAGGCAGCGTTAATAAGACCCTTGTAGCTGTCAATGTCGTTATTGTTGGCGTTGTAAACTTTATCGGTAAGCTGACTGAGCTGGTTATAGGCAGCCTCGGTGTTGCGACGCTTCTGAGCAGCTTCGGACGCGTTGTTAATGGCTCCAGCGAGTGAGATACCGGCTCCGATGAGTGCGGGAATCATTACTTACCCTCCTTCTTGGACGGATCCGGCTCTTTCTCAGCCTTTTCAGGCTTCTCCTCGCAGTCCATGTCCATGTTGTCGAGAAAGTCCTCGATGGCTTCGTTGAGCTTCTTCAGACCTTCCAAAATCTTCTTGTTCTTGTCTTTTTCTTCGGCCATCTTGACCTCCACTTGAAAATTACGCTGGCTTCGCACCAGCAGCGTCTCCGAACACGTTGAACTGGACAAGCCCGGCACTGTCCAGATTGATGGCGTTCTCGCCAACCTTCACAATTACTGCCGACACTGTCCCGTCGTTATGGCTAACCGTACCGGCTACAGGTAGCTTGAAGGTGTAAGGCAACGCGTGACGACCCTCGTCGAGAGTTGCCGTCAGTACCAAAAAGAACGGCGTGAGGACAACGTGCCATTCCCCACGGTCGAACTCGTCCCACTGCCCGGAAAGGACTCCGAGCACGTCATTTACTTGCGAACCGCCGTTAATTGCTCCGCTTCTCATTGTTACTCCTTAAATCACCGCACTGGTAGGTGTCACACGCTGCGACACTACGGTCAGCTCAAGTGAAGTCGGATGGCTATACGTAACCCTCAGTACACAAAGACGGTTACGACCAAGTCCGTGGAACCTTACCCGGTGGCTGAACTGGCCGGACAGTCCGAGAGAAGCCTGTCTAACGTTTCCCCATGTGTTTCCGCCGTCGGAGCTTACTTCGAGCAACAGCATCGGTTTAAGCTCGTATTCGTCCCAAGTTCCCACGTTGCACTCGACTGCAAGCTCGTTGAATATGAACGGACGGTTATCGTTGACAATCATCGCACCTTGGCGAGTGCGTGTCATCGGTATTCTCATCTCGTCCGCATAGTCCTCGTACCAGTAGTCCTCGGAATGCTTGTAAGACCATCCGTCGTCGCAGAAGGCATAGAACTGCTCCTGAAACCATATCATCATCTGTGGTCTCCACATCTGCTTGATACCGGTTCCCTTGTTACGGCTAGCCCTTTCGTGCCATTCCTGAGTGTCAGAGTCGTAGACCCAAGTCTCACCGTTGGTAGGGAGCTGCAAGACGTAGAAGTTGTGGTTGCCAACGGCAAATGCATAACCGTAGGCAGACTCGGAAGTCTCCTTCAACAGCTTGGCATCCAGCCAATCCTCTGAAATCTTCTTGAAAGCCGTTCC
>JAEIGA010001463.1_pt1 | contig 36982 bp, 52 predicted proteins | sample 9270691 | NCBI WGS metagenome assembly JAEIGA01 (sample SAMN17057246, study PRJNA624740) | gut metagenome | biome: biome; isolation source: fecal sample | host: Bos grunniens | place: China: Xizang | collected 2019
GTCTAAGGCCATGCCCGAAAAATTTTCGGGGTCCCCCCGGGGGTACGCCTGCCATTTTCTTACATTTCTGCCGGTATCAGCTCCCTGAGGTACTCAGGTGCAAGCTCTCCGGCTTCTGCCTGTTCATGATGCGTTCTGCACAAGGTAATAAGATTCTCATCATCAAGCCGCTTCTCATAATCATCAGCCAGAGGTACTATGTGATGAACCTCAGAGCCTATAAGCTCACCCGAACGCTTAAAGAGCGTTTGGAACTCATCAAGGCAGACAAGGCAGGTATCATTATCTCTGTGCTTTATAGCCTTTGCTTTACGCTGCCAGACTCCCGAGCTTCTGAATCTGCGGATATGCTCGCTGCGTTCTCTTTGTATGGCATCACGCTCAGCCATAGTTCTGCGTTTAGAGGCACAATCTACTCTCTTATCATGGATCCTTCCACAATACTGACAGGCTTTAAGCATTTTTGTATTACCTGCCTTTTGTCATATTTTTATAATATTATTATAAAACATTTTCTTGTCTACTTCAATCTACTTTTTTTCAGGCACGCCAAAATTAAGCATTGAAGCCAGTTTCAATGCTGCCCTGTCATGTATCTTATACACATTTGCAACTGAGTAATGCATAATGTCCGCAATACCCTCGACCTGCTTCTTCTGCCTTTTATCATACTTGGTATGTATTTTCTGATACAGCAGATACTTACGTTTCATGACCTCACGTTCAGCAGGACTTTCAAGCATATCTATTTCGCCTGCGATCTTTTCTCTTATCGAAACGAGCTTATCTATACGCTCATCTATACGCTCCTCATATCTCATAAGCTTTATTACTGCTCTTCCGAGGGAATCAGAAGCTGAGCCCTTACCGCCTCCTTCTCCTGTCGGACTGCGGCCATATAACGAAGCACGCATTTTTTCTTTATCAAGCAAAAGCGTTTGAATCTCATTGTCTGTTTCCTCGGCTGTACTTAAATACTTAACAACAGATTTTATAACTTCTTTCTCTGCAAAAGTGAGGTCTTTTGACATTTTTCACTCCTTCTTTCTATCAAAATTAAGTGTTTCAAGGTCTAAGTCAGAATTCTTCCGATACATTCTCACTGTGAGATAGTAAACACCTGTTTCATTGTTCCAGAACGGTCTGCACTCATAAAAGAAATATCCCGGATAATTCTTCTCAAACAAAGCTCTGCACTCACAGTTTTCAGCATAGTCTCTTACCTTTCGCTTGGTAAGCTTATAATCATCATTGATCGGCTGAGGCTTTATGCAGTTTCGTGATGAGACCCAGCGTTTTACTGTCTTCTCTTCGATAGAGCTTGTCCCCGATTTGGAAGCCTTCGCCTGCTGCTGACAAAAGTATTTTGCAATACCAACACAGCCCTGCTCATCAAACATCAATGGAGCGACTTTATTTACATAGCCCTTACCCCATATCTTCTGTATAGTCATCAGGTCAAGTCCTCCTGTTGAAATGACATGAAAATGTATTCTTCCTTTGAGAGCACCTTCACCGAAAGCATATATGTACTTGCCTTCGGGCAGGCCTGCTCTGGCTCTGGCGTTCTTCCAGCGTCTGAAGAAGTTCTGAATATCTCGCTGTGCCTGCTTGAAGTCCTGCGGATAGTTCTGATCGGAATATGTAAGCTCATACTTGAGATCCCTATTCGTGAAGTTCAGCGGGATCATTCTTGACAGCTTTTTCTCAGCATTGATCTGATTGAGCCTTTTCTGCACATCACGGGAAGGTCTGTGCTTTCTTCTCCTGCGTGATGACCTCGGGAAGGAGAACACAGGGAACATATTCACTTCAAGATAATTACCAAAGATGTATTTTTGTTCTCTGTAATACATTCTGCTCATTTTGTTTTTCCTTCCGTTGAGTTGTTAATACCCATTACAAGTCAGTATCCGGACCCTTACGGTCCGAACTGACTATACTATTTTTAATGTATGCTATAAGAGCTTCTCCAGCTCGTCTGCCAGGTCGGTGAGATCTGACAGCTCGTTGTAGCAATGCCGCAGAGCATGACGGAGCTCTTTGTTCTGCTCTAGCAGCGCTGTGCAGTAGTCTGCAAGCGCCTCGTTGTTTTTCTGGGTGATGAACGGGTCTTCGGGCGGTTCCGTTATAAAATACATGGCTGTGGCGATCGAGCCGCCCAAAGCCCCCAGAATGATACCGAAGATCAGGCCTGCTATCCCTGCACTCATTGGCTGTCACCTCCGGTTTTTCTTGCCATGAGTCTGAGTCCAAAGTTTTCTCTGGAGCTTGTTCATCTTACTGAATTTCATTCTTCTTGCAATTGTTCTTCTTAAACTTGACATATTGATCACTCCTTCTTAAATTCCATAAAGTCTGTCGCACGATATAATTCGATGTAGTCACCCTTAGGTTCAACGTCATAGTACTGCTCATAATCAGCATCTACTGCTCTGATTATGAGCGCATAGAAATCCTGTTCGTAGTTCTTTGCGGCTTCTACAATCTCATCGAGAGTAAGCTTTTCTCTCTTCTTCTGGATTTTCAGTAACCAGCGCCCTGAGCAATCATAGTCAGGCCAGACCTCGATGCTTTTATTTGCCACTTAAATGTCCTCCTCTCACGGGCTGAACGCCTGCCCTATGCCGGCAGCGTAGCTCTCATCTTCGCAGATCTCCTTGATCGCAGCCCTGATAGCCTTATCGTCCTCGTCCTGCATAGTGATGTATCTATCCAAGTACCACCTAGCTTTTTTGAGGTCTTCAAGACCGTTTTTATTCTTGTGTCTCCACAGATACTTGTAAGCGTTGCAAAGGCAAAAGCTCTTTACCGCTTCCCTGCCCTGTGTGATTTCCATAGCATCAATACACTCAATACCCTCGGTCTCGTAATGGCTCGGATGATTTATATTATCTGACATTATTATTCCTCCTTGTTATCTATGAATTACTCTCAGTTATTAAACAGACTGCGTTCTGAAAACAATATCTGATTTCGGCTGCCTTCGGGCGGCCTTTTTATTGTTTACCTAAAACCTCTGTTATTCCCAGAGCAACATAACCCTCTTTAATGCCCCAGCCGCTCAGAACGTATGTAATTATATACAGCTTGTTACTGATAGGGTGTTGATACATCTCTATGCTTTCAGCATCAAACTGCAAGCGGCGGCCATCGGTCGGAATGAAGCGTATCATATCGCCTTTCTGATAGCCTCGGTCATTTTTGCGGATTTCGAAATTCTTTTCACCGCTGAGCACTACATCACAGAATTCTTTGTCAAGCTTAATTTTATGAGTTCTCATCATTTTCTCCAATCTGCTTCTCGACAGCATCGCAAAGCCTGTAAAGATCCTCGTGTATATTGTCTTCGATTTTCTTAGGGCAAACCACGCCAACCTGTATCATTCCGAGTTTAAGTATGACCATCACTGCATTATCTTTATATTTCCGACAGAAGGAAAGAAGATCAGCATAATCATCACTGAATGGCTTTAATGCTTTAACATCTATAAAGAAAACTCCGAATGGTGAAAGCAGCGGAAGATACTCCTTTCCGCAAAACGATATACTAATCATACACATTTCAGCAGCTTCTTCTGTATATGTATCCCTTTCTGGATATATTACCATTGAAAGTGCTTCATCATACTTGCAGTTATAATCATTCCTTTTTTCACTTTCAACGCCTATCATTGCTACAAACTGTTCTGGTGTCAAAGGAGGCAAAGCACTTATATTATAAGCAAATAATCCGTCTGTACACCACTGTTCTCCTCTTGACTCGGTAATGAGAAGATGCTTGCTCTTCTTCATAATACTCCATATAGCTGAGTTTTTCATTTTTTTGACCTCGCTTTTCCTTGCTTATACTTCGGACAGCTTATAACAAAATACGATCTGCTCATATACGGACTCTGTGTAGATATAACTGTCCTTTTTGCCTGCCAGCCCGGTACAGGCTCCTGACTGATCGACCAGCTGCAGCCCTGAATGTAATCCTCTATGCCCTTTGCGTGATAACCGCCTATTGTTGCCGGAACTGCATTCTCACAGCTCCAGCACAGGCTCGGCTTGTTTGGCAGATAATCAGGATCCTTCATCAGCTCTTTGATATCCTGATTTCTGCAGGCTTCACAGCGTATATAATATTTTCCGTTTCCTTTCGGCTCCGCAGGAGAGCCGCAGCTGACGCAAAGATTATTAGCTTTCCTTTCGTAATAGAGCCCGTTGTACTTGTATTTACGTTTCCGCATTGTTCAGTGCTCCCCTTGTGAGTTTTTCTCCAAGAACAACGATCTTCCCTTTGAAGAACGGAACATTCTTACTGTCCGAGTGCTTTTCCACGAATTCAAGCAGTCTCGATACACTGTCAACTGCATTCGCAAAATGCGCCCTGAACTCGTCGATATCATCATGCACCTCGACCGTCTGAGTAACTGTGTCAGGCTTGGTCGCTTCCGATAGCTTTTTCTCTGCTTCGGCAAGTTCCTTTTTCAGACGCTCGATCTCCGTAGTGTCCTCAATAGCGACAGTTTCCTGCTTTTTAGCTTCAAGGTCTTTTATCTTCTTTTCAAGCTGTTTGACTTTCTTTGCAGCACTCTCCCTTTTCATTGATTCGGTCTCGGTAATTTTGACTTGCAAATCAAGCTTATTCTGAAGTTGCTCGAATTTTGACTTTGAAAATTCACTTTGTTCAGACTGCACCGCTGCAAGCTTATCAAAGGTCATCTGCTTTTCTTCTTCAAGAGCCTTGTTTCGTTCTTTAAGCTCCTTTATCTCCTTTTCGAGCTCAGACTTGGAAACCTGCTCGATGTCTATCTTCTCTTCGATCTCGCTGCGTTCTTCGTCGGAGAGCGTAGAGATCAGGTACAGCTTAGATATTCCAAGTCTCCCCGGGGAGATTCCGTCAGGATAACGCTCTGCGACTGCTATGTACTTGCAGGCCTGCTTGTAGCTGAGCTCGAACTCCTTTGTGCAGTAGTCCTCGAAGACCATGTAGCCGAGCTCCTCAAATAGCCTCCCGTCTCTGATCCTTTTAAGGTCTCGGCAGACCTGAAACAAACTCTCCTGGGCTGCCTGAATATTGGCGGTGATCCTTCTATGGAGCATTAACGCTCTGTTACACCTGTCTTGTATTTCATTTTCATTCATGCGGTTTTCCTCGCTTTCTCTTTTTCGAGCTCCTTCTTGTACTTGACAGGCTGCTCGATGTATTTTTTGAACTCCTCGACGAAAAGTTTTACACTTTTCGGCAGGGGCTTGTTAATGTCATTTCTGTACCCGTGTACCTGAACTATCTTCTTTCCTCTGACCTCCATAGTCACATACGGCTTGTCGGGGTTTGTGATTTTTCTGATAAACAGGATAGTCAGCTTTCCGCTGAAATGTCTGTCGGAGTATCCGCCTACGCAGTGGTGAAGCTTCTCACCTTCTCTGATGATATCATCTGGGCAGGTCGGTATTACGATCCTGAGTCCTGCGTATTCAAAAGCGTACTTTTTCTTGTTCTCGGCATTGACGACCTTTGCCTTTTCCTCTGCCTGCTTTCTCTGAATAGCTGCGACAGTCTTTGCGGCTTTGTCATGGGCTTGCATAAGTTCTTTCGGGTGGGTTATGATCTCATTTTTCATATCATAGCCAAGCTCTTTTGCAAACCGAAGATAATCAGTCCAGATATTAAGCATAGACCAATCATTTCTGATCTTTATCATGTCTGTGGGTCTGTATTTATCGTACTGAGCTATCAGATAATTAAGCGAATGAGTATATCTTAGCTTGTATCTGCGTATGAGCTGTAGGAGCTCTGTAAAACACATACCAAAGGTCTCTTTGTCACTCTGATATCTTTCTATGTCTTTCTTTCCGTAAACTCGTTTGAACAGAGCATACTCTTTTATCGACATATACTGATAGCTTTGATCGTGCAGCCATTTCACTTCTTCTTTATCGAAGCTCTTGAAAAAATCAGACAGCTTGTCTGCTTCCCAGTTAAGGTATGTTGACAGCACTCTGCGTTCTGCGATCTTGCCTGCGACCAGCTCACCGAAGCCTGCTTTTATAAGGCTCTCAAATATCGGGTACTGAGCAAACTCACACATATACCTCGTATCGGGGACATTCAGCACCGAATAATACAGATGCGACAGATAACAGTTATAGTACTCTTGGTATTCAGCGTACCATGAGCGAAAATCTATGTATCTTAGGAAGGTGTCTGAAAGCCTGCTCTGCGAGAGCAGATAGTACTCTCCACCATAACCCATATAACTGTGAAACGGCTCCTGCGGATTTTTCTGCTCGCACCAGATAAACTTACCGCCTTTGTAGTTCCAGCGCCAGTGGCGGGCTTTCTTTCGGGGCTCCAGAAGATATCTTGCCTCCTCGGCCTTTCTGATCTTCGGCGTGATCTTCGGCGTCAGATTCTCTCCCTGCTCGGTCTGATAGGTCTTTGTACACCAGAAGGCTCTCAGCCACACTCTGTTCTCGTTCTCCGGACAGATGAGCAGCACTCTGACAGCCTCATATAATTTTTTCTTGCCGTATGATCTATGCTTGGCGGTGACCTTGCAGCCGCATTTGGTACAAGTAGTTTGAATGTTATGAATCAGCCCACGTTCTAAAATGTATTCACTCCCACAGCGTGAGCATACGCACTCGCTGACTTCCTTCTTGCTGTTTGTACCTGCGATACCGACGGTATTGGCCTTTATTCTGCGATAAAACAGATAGTGCGTGAAGCAGTCATTTATCTCCGATAGCTGATCCTCAGTCAGCCCGGGCATTCCCTCAAAGTCTGTATCGTTCATGCTGTCACCTCAGAAATCCAGTAGATCATCAAGGCCGAGCTCGATCTTCTTGTTATTTGAGAAGCCTTCGTCACCGAGGTCGATCGTCAGCGTCATTTTTACGGTCGCACCCTTGAAATAGAATCCCACAGCCTTTTTATAAACCTCAAGGTCGGAGATGCTGCTGCCTGCATTTTTGACTGTGCTCTCAATACACTTGTCTACCGTATCACCGTCGAGGACGGCTCTTTCAAACTCGCTGTTCTGAGCACAAAAGTCTTTCAGCGCCTGGACTACGGCGGAGCTGACTGCCTGGCCTTTGCTCGTTAGTTTCTTTAGTTTCTTTGCGGCTTTAAACTCTGCGTCGAGCTTTTCGGCAGCGGTTTTGTATTCGGCCATTGTCAGCACCTCCTATAAAGCTTCTGAGTGCATAGCACAGGCTTTTTATGATGCCTGCATAACCTGCTGATATCTCTGTATCGGACGTAGGATCCGAGATTATATCATCTGCAAGCTCAGTTATCATAGTGATAACGGCTTGACATTTATTTGAGTCTGTGGTAATATAAACCTGTGATAAACTATTGTTATCTTCTTTGATAACTGAGTCTGTATCGGTGGCCGCCGATGCAGGCTCTTTCTTTGTCCTTATATAATTGGCAAATTCCGCTGCACATTTCCTGTAACCATTCAGTTCATCCAATGGGCAGTGAATACAGCCGAGGTCCGTAGGTTTGTCAGCGGCATCAGGACAACGACCTGCCGCTTCCATAATCTCTTCTTTTGTCATTCTGATCTACTCCTTTTCTTCTTGCGGACGTATGATCCGCACTCTCTTCTGACTATGATCTCTCCTTTGTTGATCTTGTACTGTATCTCTGATTCAAAATTTTTGCGCTGGTCATCGGTGAGGCCGATATGCTCGGGAATGTTCTTCTCTTTCAGATACAGCTTATAGAAATAATGGACAACCGGATTATTAATATTGAATACGTATCCGTACTGGTGTGTACGGTGATAGATCGTGTGATCTGTTCTGAATAGTAGTTTTTCCTTTTCCATGCTTACTCCCTATACGGACAATTACTGCCTTCGGTATCTAGGCTGTAGGCTCGGCAGTCATTACAGGGCATATCAATATTACAGCCCATAGCAGAGTTAAGTCCCTGCTTATACAGGTAAGCCGTTATCCTTTCTCTAAGCCTGTCCGAGATGCAGTTTACAAAACGCTGCTCAGCTATGAAGGGATTTCTGAGCTGATCTTCGGACCATCTGTTGTCGGGCTCAGGCTTTCCGCCTACGATTATTATGTACTTTCCGTCTAGTCTGCGGAGCTCGATATCCTCAAAGCTATACATTGCGGTTTGCTCTCTCTGCATAGTATTTTTCCCTCTCTTCGAGAAAATCCATCTGAGCCCTATATACGGCTTTCGCCTGCTTGTGTACACTCTCCTTGATGTCCTCAATGTAATCAGATAAGAGAGCGTAGATCACTACCGCCAGTGTCCAGATTATTGAGCCGAAGAATGCTGCAACAGCATTCGGGACACATTTCAGTATCACTGCAAAGACGAGCAGCCACACTGTCAAAAGAATAGCTACTGCGTTTTCAGGTTTCATATTATACCTCCTTTATACTTCGTTGAATACTCGCTGCGTTTCCCTCAATATCTTCTGTCGGAGTTTTTCAAGGACTTCCTCGGAAACAACCTCCTCAGATATTGTTTTTTCAGGAGATTCACGCCTTGCGTTCTCGATAACTTCCCTGCCGTAGTCTTCTAAAGGGTGATATACACCGTTTTTGCCGTTGCCTGATATAAAGCTGTATACTTTGAGCTCTTTTGCCATGAAAAACACCTCCTTCTGAAAGATATGAGTTAAGCTGATTGTCCTATACCAGAGCCTTATATATGTCATGCATTATCGCAAGGCAGCTGTCACCTGAAATATTGATCTTTATTGCTCCGTCCTCGAAATGAACAACTGCTACTTCATCATTGCCGATGATCTTATACTGGCAGCCGATAACACCTTTGACCTTATGGCTTGCCAGAAGATTTCCCAGCTGTGCAACAAAGGTCCTCTTCTCACCGATCTCAGGCTCGGAAGCTTTTCTCGCAGGTCTGCAATACATGGGTCTCACCTCCTTGATTTTGTATTCCTCCTGTGATATAATGGTTGCGAAAGGAGGGATAGTATGAAATATGAACTTACAAAAGAGGCTGATGCTCTGCTTTGTATCCTGTATGCAAATTACAAGCAGAAAAACAAAACAATGCCTCGTGATAAAGCCCGTAAGTGCGGTCATCTGTCTGATATCATTAAACTGGTTGGCTCTGAGTTTAATGAAGAAGATACAAAAGACCTTTGCTATGAATTAAAACATAACGGGCTTATGTGGATCGGTGATGCGGATGATACGATCTTCATGTCAGAACTGACAACGAAAGCTATTGCTTATATGCAGAACCGAAGCGGTAATGAAATAAAACAAATAGTTAAATCGGTGTTTTCTACAGTTCCGCAAGTGTTTAAAATTCTTGGTATGTAAAAAACTTATCATCATCAATCACAATTGCGCTTATAATGGGATTGCCTTTATCATCTAACTGAGCAAATCTATAATCAGTTGTAGCTTTACAGTTTTGATACTTGGCGGACTTATTATAAGCGCAGCTCGTTTTTTTGCACTGTTCGTTCTTTTTTGGATCACACAGATAATAAACTGTTGTTTTCTTTTTAGGCATTTGTTTCTCACCTCACTTCCCGCCTTCCCAAAACAAATGTTTTGTCCCAGTGGGATACCCGCACAGGGCGAGCAAGTCAGAATGCGGCGCTAAGGCCTGCTTGATTTGTTTCTCCCTCCGTGATATAATGCTATCGGAAGGGAGGGATATAATGATAGTTACTAATGAGCACATTAAAAATATTGATATTGCCGTGGATTATTTCCTCAAACATCATAGTAAGGGCTATGACAGAAGAGATGAAGCAATTTGCAGGCAATATGCCGATCATGCTCGTAAATCATTGAAAAAGCACTGTGATGAAATAAGCAGTATTGAGATCGATGCTTTGTGTACTGCTTTGATTTCTTATGCCGAATTCATTGAGTCCAGCGCTTTGATCGCTGATAAGTCATCAGCTGATAATGTGTACAACACCATACTGGACCTGAACGATGCTGTGAAAGAGACTCGTTTGCAGATGCCTGCTGATGACGAAGAACTGATCTTAAAGATAACTTATCAATAATCCTTTTTCTTAGAAGTCGCATATCTGCGGCTTCTTTGCTTTTAGCGTAGTGCGGAAACATCTCCCCCTCCTCTCACTCCAGCCCCAGAAGGCTGTCGGTCGTGATACCGCTACAGCACCGTCGCACTTATGCGACTGATTAGTGCGACTGATTAGCCAAAAAAATAGATGTTGCCTCTTCACGAGTTAAAGACAATACCTCTACAAGTCTATCTGCTTCGTTGATTTTAAATGAATTGTTTTTTAACTTACGATAGAATGTTGCAGGGTTAATGCCAAGATCAGCAGATACCGCATCAATAGTTTTTCCTTTTTCAACAAGCTTTCCCTTTAGTTTCTGAACATCTAACATTTATATACACCCCCTTATCATTCCGTCGCATATCTGCGGCTTCTTTGCTTTTAGCGTAGTGCGGAAACATCTCCCCCTCCTCTCACTCCTTCTCATTATGCCGTCCAAAAGTCGGATATCTTATTGCACAAGTTCTTCGCTAGTAGTTCCAAGACTTCTTGCAATCTGCACGCCGAGAACAATATTTGGCACTGCTATGGCCGCTTCGTACTTAGCTATCATCGCTTGAGTCACACCGACAAGCTTTGCAAGTTCGCCCTGGGTGTATCCCTTCTCTTCTCTCTTCTTTTTGAGATTCTCTGAAAATGACATCTTTATTCCTCCTTTGATTATTACTTTGGTATTGACTTGAAGAAGAAAAAAGTGTATAATAAATTTACCAGATAGATCATACACTTTTCTTCTCAATCAACCACGAAAGGCGGCGATTGTCTTCTTCTTTTTCTTCTTTGATCCCCTTAATATTGAGGCCCTCAACTCTCAGCTAAAGGAGATCTCCAAAAAAATGCCATCCAGAAATGATATTAAGCAATTGATCCTCAAAGCCACCAAGCAAAAGAGATGATCTATTTCTTTGCATTTCTGTAAACCATAGTTATATATTATCATTAAATTTCGTGATTGTCAACATATCATCATTAAATTTAATGACTTTTCGTGTTTTTTACCAAACTAGTGGAGGTGATTTTATGTATAAAGCACAAACTGTAGTCGAAAGGGTTCAATTTCTTATAAAAGAGCAGGGCCTAACTCAAAAAGATGTGTTAAAAAACTGCGATATAAGTGAAAACGCACTAAATCAGATGACTGATAAAAAAGGCATTTCTTCGTTTAGTCTTGCTAAAATTGCTGATTATCTCAACTGTTCTGTAGACTATTTGCTAGGGCGATCAAAGGACAAATTCAATTTAAAAAGCCCGTCCTCTGAATTAACAGAGAACGAGCAGGAGATCGTCAGGATATTCAAAGACCTTACCGAGACACAACAGGGTAAGATAATCGCCAGGGCTCAGATCATGGCAGAGCAGAACGAGGCTGAGTTCTTGCGCAAAGAAGGATGATAAAGCAAGAAAGGTGTGAGTATTAGTGAGTTTATCCGAAAGAATTCCTTTTTTCAATATAAAAGACAAAATGCGTCGAGAATATACTGTTGAGATTCCTCCGGGCTGTCCCGTTTGTGATGTTGCATCTCATTTACTTAACAACAATATATATAGCTTTATGGTCGAGAAGTCTGATTTTTCCGCAAATCTCTACTCTTGCTATGTCTGCCCAAATTGCTTAAATGCCTTTATGACACACTATACAACAGATTATGTCAATGACGATGACGAAGAGAGTGTTTACCCTATTACTGGCTATTCTCCAAGTCCATACAACAAAATTTATATTCAGGAAAATATAAAAGATTTCTCTCCGAGATACTGTACTGTTATGACACAAGCTGCATTAGCAGAACAGAATTCCTTGAATGAAATCTGTGGTATTGGTTATAGAAAAGCACTTGAAATAATTATCAAAGATTATTCAAAAAAGCATTTCCCAGATTGTGCTGACAAAATAGAAAAATGTCATTTAGCCGAGTGTATTAAAAAATATGTTGAAGATGAAAAGATCAAGAAACTTGCTGAAAGTGCAAAATGGCTTGGAAATAACGAAACCCATTATTTAAAAGAAGATTCTGCTTTTGATCTTGAAGATATGAAGAATTATATATATGGCGTTGAAGCGATCATTAGTGCCGAATTACAGTGTGATAAAATAGAATTAAACAGAGCAAACAATGTGAAGAAAGAATAGTTTTGTTTTTACTACTTGTTTTCCTCTAGCTTTTCTATTCTTTTTTCCATATCATCAAATCTCTTTTCTATATACATCCATCTGGCATCGCTCACTTTTTTATGGGAATCCAACACCCATTTTATATATTCAAATCTCCTGTTGATGTAAAACAACGCCTCTGTGATTTTGATGTTAGCAGATAGGCGCAAATGTTCGGTATCTTTCTTCATAACTGCATCCTCCTTAATTATAATCTAGGTATATTATTAAAATATATTGCTTTCATTTCTTCCATATGATATAATTTAATCATATCATATGAAAGGAGGGTCGCTATGTCTGAACCTGAAAGCAGAAATAAGCTGGAAGACCTGCAATTATATGGTCTTCTAAAAGAAGCATCTAAATTTGCCGAGAAGATAGTAGGACAAATGAAAAGCAAAGATATTAATGATGTGGCAGTCGTTGGATATTTAAGCTATTCTAATTCCCTTATCTCCTCAGCAAGAACACTGTATTTAGTGAATTATGAAAAGATGATGCGTAATGACATCGAAGATTATTTTGATGACTACAAAGTCTTTGTCATCTCTGTACTAGAAGAACTATCAAATCCAAACAGAAATAATAATTTCTCGGCATATTCAGAGATCGATAAAAAACAATGCAAGCTTTTAAAAGATCTCGAATTCATTCCTCATAATCACTAACTATGAACCAGTCGCCTTAACAAGCGGCTGGTTTCTATTGTTATATCACTAAATATCGTGATTGTCAATAAATTTATTGTTAAAATCTATTGACAAGTGCTATTTTTTATGATATTATACAAATATACCAAAGTTATATAATACAAAATGACAATAGTCTCCCCGGGGAGATAAAAACTCCGCCCCGAGCCTTGCGCAACGGAGCGGTGAGAGGTGAAGTTATGAAAATTGCTGCAGCTTATATAAGAGTTTCTACAGAAGACCAGACCGAGCTCTCCCCTGACAGCCAGATAAAGCAGATAAGAGAATACGCTAAGGCTCATGACTATATTGTGCCCGATGAATACATTTTCCGTGATGACGGCATCTCGGGCAGAACTGCAAGAAAAAGGCCTGCTTTTAATACTATGATCGGAACGGCTAAGCTCACTCCAAAGCCGTTTGAAGCCATTCTTCTTTGGAAATTCAGCCGTTTTGCCCGCAACCGTGAGGACAGTATTGTTTATAAGTCAATGCTCCGCAAGCTTGGCATAGAAGTCATCTCGATTTCCGAGCCTACAGGCGATGATAAAATGTCTGTCCTTATCGAAGCTATGATCGAGGCTATGGACGAATATTACAGCATAAACCTCGCCGAAGAGGTCAAGCGAGGTATGCTTGAAAAGCTCTCCAGAGGTAAGTGTGTAAACTCTGCTCCTATCGGTTATGTCTACAAAGAGGGTGAGCTTTTAATAGATGATGAAAAAGCGGATATCGTCCGCAGGGTCTATGATGAATATATGTCCGGCAAGCCGATGAAGAGGATTGCTCAGGACCTCAATACCGATGGCATTAAAACCCTCTACGGAAACAGGTTTGAGAACAGAACTGTTGAGTATATCCTAAGAAATCCACTCTACGCAGGAAAGCTCAGATACACACCGGGCGGAGGCTCTAAGTCACATTATCATTCAGATAAAGAAACAATGGTCGTTGACGGAACTCACGAGCCTATTATCGACCCCGAATACTGGGCAGTTGTTCAGAAGAAGATTATGGATAACAAGAAGATATACTCTAAATATCAGAGAGACACAAGTGTAAAGCATTCAATAATGCTCAGAGGTCTAGTAAGATGCTCAGCCTGCGGAAGCCTGCTTATTAAAGGCTCACACGATGGAATGCAGTGCGGAGCTTACACTAAAGGAAAATGCGACCTTTCGCACTTCATTAAGATATCAAAGCTTGACCATGCTGTAATCTCAGCCATAGAAAACCTTGACATCAACGGCTCTATCGAGATCACAACAAGACAAGATACCAAAACTCAGAAAGGCTATGACAAATATGATAAGCTTATAAAACGTGAGCAAGTTAAACTCGACAGAATAAAAGAAGCTTATCAGAACGGAATTGACACGCTCGAGGAATATAAGAACAACAAGCAAAAAATCACTTCTGAAATTGAAAGACTTGAAGCCCTGAAGGCAAAGCTTCCCAGAGTAACAATCGAGGATCCGAAGAAGGTTCTCGAAGAACGCCGCCAGGAGTTTCTAAGACTTGTTCATAACCCTGAAACTCCCAAAGAAAAGCTCAATTCTTCCCTTCGCAGCTTTGTTGAAAAAATCGTCTTTAACCGCCTAAATACGTCAGTTGCTATTTATTATTACGTCTGATTATAGGTATTTACAGTTAGGCGGTGCAGATTACACAAACCTATAACAAGAAAAAGGCAGAGAGAAAAAAACTCTCTGCCTTTGATTTCACGTTGTAATTATTTAGGTAATCACCCTTTTACTTTAACAAAGCCGTTAGCTTCTTCACGAAGCCTTCTCCTGCTATTCCGTTCGGCTTATAGCCCCATTTTTTCAGCAGCTCGTTCACGACCTTTTCGGTACCGGAGCCGAAGCCCTCATCAACGGTGATATGTGTGCTGATGATCTTCTTAGCCTCCGCAAGCGAGAGCAGAGATTTCAGCTCATACACCCCGAGGTTTTGGTCGCCCTGCTTCATTCCCTTGCTGTCAAGGGTCGGGATCGTGCCGATGACCTTGCTTTGATCCTTCGGGCGGAGCACCCCGAGGACAGGATAGCAGCAGTCAACGCCTGTGCGGTTATCGAAATAATGCTTGACAAGCTGCGTCGGCTCGTGCCTGCCGAGGGTGTTCTCTTCTAAGCTCTCAAACCAATCCTTGTTGCCTTTGCCTGTGCCGAGGCCTGTGTGCCCCCACGTTCCGCCGCCCCAGACGATGATATCTCCCTTCTGAACAACAAGCTCCCTTGTGTTCGCTATCCTCACGAACGCACTCACCAGCGCAGGAAAAGCTGTAAACCGGCTGTACAGCTCCTTTGCACCGCCCACATACACGCCCGTGATGCCGAACACCTCCTTCAGATACTGGTCTACCAGGTCAACGCACTGCACGCCTGCGACCTTATCATAGTCTACCGCCTTGCCTATGTACTTCTTCTGGAAATCGTTGAATGTCATTTTAATTACTCCTTTTCATTGTTTTTATCAACCTCAGATTTAAGACGCTTTACCAGCTTCGTGAGAAATGCAGGCAGAGGGACTCCTATCGCTCCCAGATTCTCAAGTATAGAGATCAGTTCGTTTATTATAAGCCATACTGTCACTATAACACCAATATAATATGTAGCTATGACCTGTACCCCAATATTTTTAAGACCAGATGCGATAAGCCAGTCTACTACTGCTGCAACACAGACCACCAAGAGATAACAAAGCTTTTTGATTATTCCCCGAAGTCCGATCTTACTTGACAGCTCAGAGGTTATCCAGGCTTTTGTCATCCCTGAGATATAGTCAATCAGCATAACTGTAATTAATACAGTTATTGGAATAGCCATCACCTTAAAGTAAGCGGCTAAGCCTCCGAGTATTGATGCGAAAATCAGTTTGAACATATTTTCTTTATGCATCTGACTATTCCTCCTCAAGAGTTATCATAATCGTATCCTGTGATTATCTTGTACTCTTCAGCTGTAATCCAGCCGTGCTCTACGGCATCATGCACTCTTGATATTGGCCATAATCCAATATCATAGTAGTTTTTGACTTTTTCAAACTTCTTACTCATCTTCAATCACCTCCTCATTATCATCAAGCTCAACGTCGCACATCATAGCGAGGTAGTCAACGTTGGCGGCAAGCTCGGCGTTCTCCGCTCTGAGCTGTGCGTTCTTGTTTTTTTCTTCTACAAGCTGCTTCTCGATAGGGATATACTTGAACATCTTTTTTACCTCCATAGTTCATTGTAATACGCTGTCATAGACTGTATCAGCTTATAACAGTCTCCTTTGGAAGCGTGAGCCGCCCAACTAACAAAACATTCGTTGACTTGTTCTACAGTCATTACTCCACGCTTTGCAAGCTCAACCAACTTCTTTAACCTTCGCCGTTCACGAACGACTTTCTCAGGCAATAGTTTCATCACTACTTTATTCGTGACCGTCAGCCTGAAACTAAATCCGAGAAAATGAATGGGCTGCTTGATCGGAAATATCTGAGTTTTCTTCTTACTAAGCATCAATCCCAATGAACGCAATCTTTCGTCTATCAGTCTCAGACAATACTTCAAGTACTCTTTGTCTTCGTGAATAAGAATGAAGTCGTCCATATATCTGACATAATGCTTGATCCGCAGCTTTTCTTTGATGAAATGGTCTAAATCATCGAGAACAGCTAACTCAATAAGCTGAGTGACCTGAGAGCCAAGACCCATACCAACGTTCGGGTCGTCTCCCTGAGTAAAGCTGTCGATGATGCGGACTGCTTCGTCTGCCGCCCATTTATCTGTCGCTCGTTTTCTTACGGCATTTTCGGCAACCTTATGTGAGGTGCTGCCGAAATAATTCTTTATGTCGCATTTCAGAACATAGCCGTTGAGACCGCTCTTTCTGCCAAATCTCTGCAAATGGCATTTAAGCCTGTTCCTTGCAAAGTCTGTACCTTTACCTACCTGACAAGCGCAGTTGTCATATATGAAGGACTTTGACAGAGCGTTGGTGAGATAGTTGTCGCAAAGACTTCTCTGAAACACTCTGTCTCTTATCCTTGTGCTTACAATTCTTCTCACTTTAGGCTCAGTTATGGTGAATACGGAGTATTTGCCTATCTTGTACCTTCCGCTAAGAACTTCGTCTTTAAGCAGAAAGCAATTCACCATACCGTTTTTAACAAAGCCTGCTGTCGAGTCCTTCCACATTACACCTTTCTTGCACTTCATCATAGCTCGGTAGAGGTTATCGTAGTCACATACTATGTCCCTCACGCTTTCTTCTTCCATAAAATAAAGCGGCGTGAATAGTGATACTTACTTCTCGGAGTAAATCACATCACCGCTATAGTTTCACCTCGCATTATATACTCGGTCAGGATAGCAATTCCTTGTTGAAACGTACTGATTTCAGCCATTAGGCTTACTTTATTCTGACTTTATCCACAATCGGGGGCGACACCGTTACTGTTCGTCGCATTGTTGTTGTTCAACTCACCTGACGGATTGATGTTACGCACATTGTTGGCGTTGCCGGTGTTGGGAGACCGCAGCCACCAAGCAATAAATCTACAACTGCTACCCTATATCTCAAAGCCTTTAGCTTTAAGGTCTTTCTCGTATCTCTCCTTGTCAGTTCTTATCCAAGCCCTGAGCAAGTTCTGAACGGCATATACTTTTCGGGACCAACACTCACGTCTTCCTGCGTCTATGCCGAAAACGCTGTGAGCTACCGTCATAGAAGCGAGAAGAGAATATGTGTCAGACAGAGCTTTCTTCTGAAACGCCTGCCTCATACGATAGTCCTCAGGATAGTCAACTCTTACAGAATTGGCTGCATTGATAAGCCTGTTGATGTCAACTGCATCATCGACTATCTTATTCGTAACGCACCAACGGAACCTCTTCGGAAAGTTGTTCTCGTTCATACAGATATGGACCGTGTACTTTGCAAGCTCGGCAGCGTGAGTTATAACTGCAAGCTCTCCTCGTTTCTGTTTACTCTTTACAACTGACATTATACTCTTCTCCTTCTTTATGCCGCCTGTCGGCGGCTATTGTTGATTATACGATGCAACAAGCGGGGGCGACACCGGTACTGTTCGCCGCATAGTTGTAGTTCAACTCACCTGACGGATAGATGATACCCACAGTGTTGGCGTAGCCGGTGTAGGGAGACCGCAGCCACCAATATTTAGCTGTACCGTTTCTGTACTTGATCCTGTTGGTGTCTTTGCCTGTACTCGGTGCAGAGAAATCCGAAAAGTCCTTGAAGTAGTCGTAGGGACCGCCTTCGTCTATGTTGTTCTCTTTGCCTGCATACACTTCGCTTCTTGACAGCAGGAACACCTTTTCGACACTATCTTCATAGCCGCCTCCGTCGGAAACAGTATTCAGGGCTGTGCGCTTATTAACTCTTCCTATGACAGAAACAAAATCGGGATCCATACCGTAGAGGAAGCCTGCTGTGTTCGCAGCCCAAGAAGGCGGTCTGTCAAATACGGTCTGTGCTCTCCAAAACGTTCCTGCTGCCTTGTCGGAATTGAGAAGCTGCTTCAATGCAGAAGTGCTCCATTTGTTAGAGCCATATCTCGCTCTCTGAATTGCATTTATGTTATTCGCTGTATCTATAGCAAGAGTCGCTTGACCGAGAAAAGTTCCGCTTGTTTCATTGCTTGTAGCGAGTGTTTCAAGAGGTGTTGTAGCAGAGCTACTCGCCCAAGTAGAAACCTTGACGCTGGACGCATTTGCGTTACTTCCCCAAGGAAACGTTATTTGTCCTTTGTTAGGTATATCCTGAGTTGTAGTAAACTGATACCCCTCATAATTGTTGTGAGCTGTATCATAAGTGCTGTCGATTGTAAAATAATACGTTCCTGCTGCAAGACCATTAGGAAAAGCAAACAGCGCCTCAGCAGCGTCGAACTGTAATTCTGCATAGCAGTCCTGAAAACCTACAGTCAAAGAATGTTCGAGCTGAGGATCAGCAGGAGTGTCCTGATCTACACCAAGAACAGTGACAAGCATCTTTGCGGCAGTTTCGTGAACGACGACTGCATCTCCGTGTCTCGGAGTGCCTGTAACTGTGATGCCGTATGCAGCAATGGAAACAGGCTCGCCGTTAAGGTGCCAGCCGGCTCCGTCATAGATGAACTCATAGTCTCCGTTGTGTGCTGTGCCTATCTCAGCTATGAAGGTATCGGCATTGACAGAAGCAGCGGTGATGCCTGCTGTTTCTCCGTCTGTGTTACCGACTGTAGCGTTCATAGCAGTTTCTCTCTCAACGATGAACTGGTCGCCCTTATGAAATACACGCTTGGCAACTCCGCTTCTTACAAGTGCCTGAACGTTGCGCCAACCTTTGATTACGAGACCGCCTGTGTTGTTTGCAATGGCGGCGAGACTTGCAGAAATCTCCTGCATCGTAGTGTCTCTTACGAGGTCGATAGTTTCAACTGACATTTCTTATTCCTCCTCTGAATTGATACCTTCGGGGTCGTAGCTGAGGGTGAGGCTTTTGTCTGCGTTCACGCTCAGCAAAAAGTTCTTATCGTGGTAGATTGCCGAGATCGCTTCGTTTGCGTCTTCGGCAGCCTGTTCAGCAGCCCGAGCCGCCGTATCTGCTCTGTCAATGACATCGGTTTCGATCACTTTTTTTAGCTCAATAAGCCTTGCCTCAATTCTGCTTTCAGCCTTCTTAGCATACGGTTCTCCATCTATCATCGACTGTAATATTTCTTCCGTTCTGCTTTCGGGCGGACCGTTGTACTGTTCTTCATTGATTTCCTGTGACTGCTCTTCGACTAAGATTTCGTCTGACATATTATCCTTCCTTTCATTTTATTGTGTCACATACTCGGTCACTGTCCACAAATCACCTACTTTCGTTAGTTCATAGCTATATTCGGCAACCGAGGCCTGCTCTGTTATGGGTGAGTATGTCTCTCTCCGATCTTCGCCGTTGCTTTCAGACACGCTAAAGCTGCTCTCAACGCTCAGATCATGATGCATTGGAAGCTCATACGATGTATCGGCGTACATTATTGCTGAAAACAGCTGATCTCTGGTTACTGAATACAGTTCTATACTTATATAGTGGGTGCCGGCAGGCACAGTGATGTAATTGCCTCCCTGCCCTCCCTGATTTGATATCAGAGTCCTGTCTTCAGCATAAAAATATGCTCTGAAAACAAGGGTGTGCTCTGTGCTGCCGTATGCCATAACTGTAAGCTGAGTGCCTGCTTCGGTCTCTGTGCGGATAAGCTCGCTTGTTATCCCGCCTTGATAATCAGTCCATGATGCTTCTGTTATGTCTATACTTAACATATCATCACTCTCCGAGACTTGGCGGCAAGCTTGTGTGCCTTGTCAGATTTACAGCATAATCATACTCTGCCTGAGATGCGAATCCCTGTTCCAGAAGATTGTTTTCATAAGATCCCGGCAAATCAGTTAATTCGCCCTGTACAACGGCAGGCGTATAACATCCGTCAAACCATTGTATAGTTATCGAATTTAACATGACATATCCGTGATCATAGCTTTCGTTTGAAGAATCAATGTAATTATATACGGGTATAAAGCATACTTTATAGCTATGTGAGCCCGGGTCAAAGCTAAGTCTATTATGTTGCGTTCCATAACGGCTTCCGACTTGCATCTGTACTCCGTTTTTGAAAGCTGTATAAGTCCTCCCTGAGTCTGAGGTCCGTGTAAGCTTCAAAGTATAGGTATCTCCGTTAAGTATAAGCTTGTCGGTGAATACAGGTGCATACGATGAATAGTCATACCATCCTTGATAATCACCCGATTCTATTTTAGGTGTTGTTTTGTAGCTGGAAACAAGGTTGCCCTGAACAATTATCGGATCGCTTGCAGAACTGTAGTAGGTACTTTCAAGGTTTCTGACATTTATAACCTGTTGACTTGAAGCCTGCTGAGCGTATACTCCTGATTGATCGGCTGTGACCACAATACCGTTTCTGAGGATGAGCCCTCCGCTACCGCCTATAAGGTCAGCTTCACCGTTTCGCATTGCTATAAATCCGTCTGACGGAAGTATTCTATACTCTACCCACACACTGTCACCGGGAGCAAGCTTCTCTCCGGTCTTATTGAGCAGGGTGAAGCGAGAACCGCTGAGAAATTCTACTACAGCTCGCTTGTATGCGCTGTCAACGGATATAACTGACGCTGGCTCTCGTTTTTGAGTGCTTTCGTTTATCCTTCTATCAACGATACGGGTCATAAGATCTATGAGTTTGTTATTCATAGCTTGTCAACCCCCAATTCTGCGGCAGAAAGCTTACATTGCTTGCTCCTACTGTCATTTTTCGACCTGCAAGGTCTAAATTCAGACTATCAATGATATAGTCCTCATCCTTATACCTTATCACTCTGTCAACGTCGAAGTGAGGTATAAGGATGCTTGAAAAGTTCTCACTGATAGTGTTTCGTGTTTTCTGCAAGAGGAGATACTCCGCATACTGCCGACATTTTTCTTCTCCGCTGTCTCCGGATGTATCGCCAAGTGATATATAGACTATCGGATCCGAAGGATATCTCTCGCCTATTGCCTTTACGTTGATAGGACTCTCAGCATTTTTGTTCCTTGCAGTGTAGGAGTATACAGTACCCTCCGAGTTATCTGTTGATACAGTGACGCAGTTGATCCCGTCAAGGCTGTATGTAGTAGACTGAGACTTGGATATGACTGTCTCGTCCTGATCTTTGTAGCGCCAAAGATATCCCATGTGCATATACCAGTACGGCTGATCTACCGTAGGCTTGCGCCTGAAAACCAGCTGACCGTTTGTGTTATAGTAACAGTCAGCGCCATACATCTGAGCGAGCTGGGTTATAAGCTCACCGTAGTACTGGCCTATGGAAAGCGTAACATCGGCATACAGCGGGCAGCTGTTGAAGTATGGATCTATGAGCGGAGCGATAGGATCTATAGGAAGACCGTTTCCTATATCCTGTAAGAGAAGTTCTCTGATAAGATCTCCGATCATTATATCTCCGGCTGATATGTTTGTGGAAAAAGGCTCGGTGACTTTACCGACATTGCTTTCTCCGTTCAGGTTGGCATATTTGTCTGCACCTGATAATGTAAGCCTTCCGTTAAGCTCCGAGGCAGATGAACAAAGGAAAACACCCAGAGGAAACCTATAGATGTTATCTCCTGCCTTGTGCTCTGCGATGATCATAAATTTGCGGTTATACCAGAAGTATGAATTCTTACTCGGTATGTACTCATCTTTCAGTATCAGAGAGAACCCGGTGCTCCTTCGAGCGCCATTGCCTTTATTGACAGATATACTGCTGCCTTCTTTGACAATATCAGCTTTTATCTCTCCGACGCCGTTCTCCCAGTGATCCAGAGGTCTGATGAAGATATCAATATCATAGTGATCATCTCGCAGACTCTGTTCATATTCGTTTGTTATGCGATTAAAATAGATCATATTGCTCTCCCTATCCGATCAGGCACTCACCGATCTTGTATATCTCAGTCCAGCTGAATGATATCTTAGTGAGCTGAGACATATAATCAAAGCTCCGGGATACGTCTGTAATGGTGATGACTCGTGAGTTTCCGGCATTGTCCTGGAAAAGATATATGCTTCCTGATGCGAAAAAGCTTCGGACTATATCTACCCTTTTTGTTCCGGGATCCACAGGAGCTGAGATATTTCCAAGTCTGTCAAGGTATGCCGTGAAGGTCCCCTGCTCGTAATCATCATTAGTGCTGACAGCTACAGGCATCCCATCTTCTGTAATAATGGGCTCTGTCCCGACAACTCCACGCACATCGCCTGTTTCGGCGCCAACATCAAACGAGATCGATTCTCCGAGAGAGAAGGTCTTTCGATGATATGAAACACCGGTCTCGGAGAGCTTCGTAAGTTTTACAAGCTTGGCACTTGTGCTTACCTGAGCAGTCGCTATGTACAGCTTCGTTCCGTCATAAGCGCTGGCGTAGTATGTGTAGGTTTTACCGGAGGCGGCTGTTCTGTCATTAACAGTAGAAGCGCTGCTTCCTGATTTTTTAAAGGTCTTTATCAGGACTGCTTGACCTTCGCTTACTCGCCAGATAAACACCGTCAAAGCTGAGGAGATCGTAAAACCTGGAGAGAAAACTATACGGACATTTCTTGTCTCTGTCTGCTCGGTGCAGCTCAATGACGTAGTCTGTGTGTCTGTTATCGGTCCGTCTTCACTTATGTCTGCGATGATAGTACGGTTTTCCTGAGTGCTTACCTCACAGCTTGCGGAAAGAGGCTTGTCTTGGTATGGCAGTGGGAAAAGATCACTGAAAGTATATGTAAAGCTCTTATCGCCTTTTTCACCGTTGCAGGTAAACTGATATGACTGCATAGCTACTTCCTGAGCCTGAGAGTATGAGCCTTGTAATGATATACCATCTCTGCTGAACTCTGCTTCTATTGTTACTACAGGATCAGATCGGCAGTACCAGGTGAACGGGTCACACTGGATGTAATTTGATACAAGATAGTAGAGCTGCCCTTCTGTGAGGCTGAGGCTGATATCCTCGGCAGTTGTGCTGTTTCCGAGAGTTATTTTACCTGTATTCTTATTATAGGTCTTTATAAGATACAGCGATCCGTTTACCTTGAGCATAAGGCCGCCGATAAGATGGCCATCATATATCTGAGGACTCATATATGATGTAATGTCAGGGTCTATATATGCTTCGTTCCCGGCAGTGCTCTGCTTGATCCTTCCTGATCCCATCAGGACATCATACTTACCGGGACCGGTGTTGAGCGGATGTTCCGAAGACTCAGGATAGTTCTGAAATACATATATGATAGTTGTATAGTCATGACCAAGCAGGAACGGACTTGACTGAGCGCTTACAGGCCACATATCGCCCGAGAATGTTTCGCCGTTGTGCTTGGCGGTCATAGTTCCAAATGCCGGATAATAGAAGCCCTGCATAGTCCCGTACTCATAGTCGTAGTAGTGTGCCACGACCCACGAAAGCGAGTCACAGTTGACCTTAAAGCTCAGGCCGCAGTCCTCGCTTACGCAGTCGATAGCCTGTCCGTCGATATTAACATCTGTTATAGTTCTGAGTGATGATCTCATTTAATCCCCTCCTGTCTGCCGGTCACGGTCTGCCTGAGCGATATACTCGTCAAGATACTTGTCAAAGAACTCTTTCGTTTCTGACTCCATAAGCTTTCTGAGCTTATCGACTGTTTCACTGTCCACGCTGCCGGTGATATAAATGTTTCCTGCCTGGTAGTTGACAGTTGTCTGCTTGCTTCCGGATGAACTTGCGGACGGGATCTTTATACCCGACAGGTCCGGAAGTATGCTCTTGAGGTCAACTCCTGATAGATCAGGGAGTTCTATCTTCATATCGAACTTGCTTTGCAGGAGCTTGGCAAGGTTAAATTGTGCGCTCTGGAGCGTCTGTGCAGCGGAGTCTATCGCAGAACGGTTAAGTTCTGAGTGGAAGCCTGCTGCGGAGCTGTATACCCTTACTTTCTGGTTCTCTGCGTTTTCGAGAGCCTCACGGGCTCTTTTAACTTCGTTTATCCTGTCTATAAGGTTCTGAGTATTGCTTATCTGTTCGTCTTCAAGCTTTTTCAGACCGCTGTAAACTGTTTCGGCGAGCTTGTTGTACTCATCAAGATACTCTGCCCTGTTTTCGTAGTAGTGCTTGTTGATCTCATCAAGGCGACGATAATACTCCTCAGCTGAGATCTCGCCCGTTTTATACAGGTGCTCTGCCTCTGCCACTTCCTGTTCAGCTGCTTGCTTCCAGTAGTCAGCAGCATCTGCACTCTGGTTTGAAACAGTGCTGCTGCTTGCTGCCGCAGATGAGCCCTGCTTTATATTTCCGCTCTGAATATCATCAACTATTGTTCTTATGTTTTCGGCATACTTTTTGGCTTCCTGGTACTGCTTAAAATACTCTGCTGCCATAAACCTTTCTTCGCCTGTTGATCTTGTAGCAGCTCTGGCAAGCCTTTCAGCTTCTGCTTCTGCTTCTCTTGCTGTTGCAAGCATCAGTTCAGCCTTTTGCTTTACAAGAGCTTCAATGCTTTCTGCTTCAACTGTATATCCGTCAGCGGTGAGCTTAACAGCACTTGCGAGCTGAGGATATTTCTCTATAAGGTCAAGTATCTGTGATGTGGAATACTTAGTTCCGCTGTTTACCTCTTTGAGAACAGATAAAAGATTCGACAGCTCCGACTTATAGGTCGAAAGCCTGCTCTTTGCATTCTCATACGCTTTTGCGTTTTCTTCTGCTCTTTCAGCGAGAGTTTTCACACTTTCTGATGATGTTTCGGAGGTATCGGCAAACTTTTCTGTTTCTTCTGCACCTTCAGCTATCGTATCACTGTAATAGTCGATCTCATCATTGGTATCGCTTATTTTCCCTTCAACATCGGTAAGTGCTGATGAAGTTTCTGATGAGCGCAGATAAAGAATATCTAGTTCTCTTTCAATTTCTTCATATCTGCTTGCAGCCTTTTCACGTTCTAGATTTTCAGCATCCGAAAGACTAAGCTTTGCTTCTGCATCGATATCAAGAAATTCGTCAAGCTTCTTTTTCTCGTTTATAAGATCTGTTATCTGAGTGCGGATATCGTCATGCTCATTCTGTAATTTTTTCTGTGAAGCTTCCAGCGAAAAAAGTTCACTGTATGCCTCGGTCTGTGCCTGCATAGCAGCCTGTGCTTTTTTATAATCCTCGGAAGCATCTATCCACTCACGGAGTTCATCTTTCTGAGTCTTTATGTGCCCTGTCTGTGCATCGATTTTGATATTCAGGTTTGGTATGGCCTGTTCAAGCTGTTCTATGATCGACTTCATTTCAGCCTGAGCTTCATTTGTAAGCTTTGTCTGACTGTCTAGCTCATACAGGCGGTCTATCATTTTCTGATATCCTGCGTGCTGGCTTTCTATTTCCGAAATGGTCTTCTGTCGGGCATCGTGTGAGCCTTCCATACTCTCTTTGAGTGCATTGTAGCTTTTTACAGCTTCATTGTTTTCTTCCGCAGTTGCTTTGATAGAATCAATATACTCATAGAAAGCATCATTTTCAGAAGCATCAGCCATATCTATTATTGCTTTTGTAATAAGTGCAATGCCTGCTGCAACTGCAATGTAAGGACAAGCAGACATCACAGTATTTAATGCACCCTGAGATGCAGCCGCTTTTTTTATTACAGAAGAGTACACTTCAAATGCCGTTGATGTAGCTTTTATCAGCTTTGCAATATCAAGTGCTGTCTTAAATGCAACCATAGCAATTACAGCAGCCGCAACAGCTTCCTTGTATTTATAAATAAATCTGGCAGCAGAAACAAGTATGTCTATCAGAAACTTCAAGCTTACGGAAACGGCATCGGCAATTTCAGAAAGCGTCCCGTCTTCTTTGGCTTCCTGTACAGCTTTGAGAAGCTTATCTACTCCTCCGAACAGGCTGTCGAAGCTCTCGACAAGCTCTGAGCCGACAAGCATCTTGACGCCTTCAAGCTGCTGCTTAGCTACATCTATCTTATCATTTGCCTCATTAAGCTTGTCAAGAGTGTTCTGATCGAACACAAGACCCATTCGCTCTGCCTGATCTCCATACTCTTTGAGTGCATCGCTTCCTGCTATGATAAGCGGATTTAGGTCCTGTGCGGACTTTCCGAAAATGTTCATCGCATAAGCATCACGCTGAGTTACATTCTCGACACGGCCGAGAGCATCTATTACATCATAGAAAACCTCTTCATTGCTGCGCAGCTGTCCTGCACTGTCCGTGATAGTTACCCCGAGTGCCCTAAATGCCTCGTATGCATCGCCTGTTCCGCTTGATGCCGTCTGCATATTACGAACTAGCTTTTTAAGCGAGCCCTGCAACGTATCTGTTGAAACGTCGATCAGAGCGGAAGCATAATTAAAGCGCTGGAGTTCCTCCGTTGACAGACCCGTTACCTTTGAAAGAGTGTTCAGCTCATCAGCCGTATTTGCAGCCGACATAGTAACTCCTCCAAGGGCGGTTATAATGCCTGCTGTGACGGCAGCCGTTTTCTTCACATCGCTTGCAAGCTTATCAACGGCAGAACTTAGCTCATTTTTTATCTTTTCGGATACAGCCTTAGCCTCGTTGCCGAAACGCTTTAAGGCGTTTTCGCTTTTGGCGATCTCGGCTTCCAGCTGCTTGAACTGTTCCTTGCTTATCTCGCCTTTATTAAGCTGTTCCGCTGCCTGTTTGTGAGCTTCTTTCAGCACTTCAAGCCGTTTCTTGGTTGCTTCGATAGCTTCATTGGCCTTTGTAAACTTCTGAGACATCAGGTCTACATTTTTAGGGTCAAGCTTCAAGCCCTTATTGATCTCGGAAAGCTCGGAATTAACGGTCTTTGCATCCCTGTCAATATCTTTGAGGGTATTACCAAGCTGGGTAGTATCTCCGCTGAACTTTATAGTTATGCCTTTGTACGTATTACTGCTGAAAGCCATATTGCACCGCCTTTATTGCATAATAAAAGCGCCTTACAAATGACTGCAAAGCGCTTGTTCTGTATTTATCTCCCCGGGGAGAGCTGATCAGGAGAATAGCGAAAACTACGGGAGCGGTTCAATAATGCCTGACCTCACTTTCAAAAGATCAAGCTTGATATATTTCATAAATATATATTCCTGTATTGTCATATACATCTCCTAAAAATTATCGAAATCCTCCTGGTCGGCTTCTTTGACATCTTCACTGTATCCCTTGAGCCTGCACCATTCTTCGATGGTCCCGAGAACCATAGGAAGCGGCATATCGTCAAGATCTTCGATCTTGAGCCCGCATATAAGGGCTTCTGCGATCAATGCTTCAATGCTGAAATCTTTTCCTTTGTCGCTCTCTGATCTGATGTTTGCATCGGATATCGCTGATGAAAACAGCTCTGATGCTTCAATAATTGCCTTGAGCAAAGCTACGCCGCCAACGCCTTTAAGCCATACGCTCGGCGGCTCTATGCTCTTGTCAGCTGTCCTTGCCATCGCCCAGAGAAGGCCGAAGCCCACCTCTGCAAATTTCTGTGTATATGAATCTTTATCATTGATAAGATCTTTGAGATCAGAATAGTCATCGTTATAGTCTCTGCCAAACTGCTGTTTATAGTGTATCAGTACGCCTGCTGTTGTTCTCAGCAGGACGTTCTTATTTTCAATAGTTATTATTTTTTCCATACTATTTTTCCTTTATTGTCACTGTTATCACCACAGTCTGTTGAACCAATCGTTAAATATCGTTTCGTTCTGTTCGGCTGTAATGCTTTTCTTGTAGCAGTTACTTCCGAAAATATCTTTGTTGGCTCTGAGTTCAAGCCGCTTGGTGTCTATATTAAAGCTCGATGAGAGCGTTGTAGCGTCAAATTTGGGCTTTGCACATACACAATCCATATAGCTGTGACGAATCGCTCTTCCGTCGGTAAAATGAGTTTCGTATAGCAGTGCAAAGTGTATTTTTGGGTGTTCATTCTCTATAAGAATACCGTTACTGAGCGTATAGCCCAGAACTTCGATCAGAAAAGACTCGGGAAGACTCACTATCTCAAGATCGAGCTTTATTCCCTTGTCAGCATATCCTACTGTATATTCGGTCGGATTCCCCGGTATGTTAGGTGTGATGACTATCGGCTCCATATTCGGTTCCCTGCCTAGCCTTATCGCACCGGGAAGCGCCACAGGAGCTGCGGCGCCCGTTCTTAAACAATAATGAAAATTGCGGAAACCGCAGCTCGCTGATCTTGGCATTTACTTCCCCTCCCCTTATGTATCTGCTGTTGCTGATGCTGTTATAACGATAGCGCCTGTGACTTCGGCTATCGTTATAACACCTGTTTCGTCATTATAAGCGGTAGATGTAACATCGGTTCCGCCCATTGTTACGGTGACAGTACCGATCGTGTGTCCGATCTGCTCGGTCAGTGTTGCTGTGAACGCTGAACCGGATGCAGTCTGTGATCCGGTAAAGCTCGATGTAACATGAGACAGTGTCTGGGTTACTGAGTAGTATCCGGGAGCATCGGGAGCTACGAAGTCGCTGGGCGCAGGAACGGCATTGAAGAAGTTAGCGTATACGTCCCAGTCCTCGTAGCACTTACCTTTGACTTTTCTGTTGTCCAGTCTGGGCATAGACTTAATATTGATTGTGTCAGTATCAACAGAGAAATTCGAGGATTTCGTGTTATGAACGATCGACGGACGCTGAGTAAGGGCACATCTCCACAGGCAACTTCTTCCTTTATTCACATCTCCGTCAAACTCGAACATAAATGCAAACTCTGACATTTTTGCATCGGAGTCCTCAACACCGTTTGAGTCGTTAAGTATCTGCTCTTCAAACTCTTTCGGAAGTACAACAATTTCAACAGTTCCTTCATAGCCGTTATTGACAGACTGAGAAGCATAGTCATCGATGTCATCTGCCGGTACATTGGCAGTCGACATACTGTTATTAAGTGAGACCGACTTCATGCCAGGGCAAGCGAAAGGTGTGCCATAGGTGTATCCGTTAGCATCTCCCGATATTATTTTTGCAACGTGAGCGTTTTTGATGCCGTACTTGATCTTGTTTCTTGACATTTTTATCATCCTTTCATATGTGGTATATTATAAGGAGCTTGCATTCATCCCGGATGAAAAGCTTGCTGTCCTTATCATAATAAATATCGTTATCATCAAATATCTGTTCAAGAGTATTCTCCGAAACGTAGTCTGTGCGTGATACATAGAGCTCGATGGTGTATCGGGGCTCTTTGTAATACGTCTTGTTATCGGCGGGAGTGCGGCCGGGTGACTCTTCCAGTATCGCACAGTAAGGCGGCGCTGAGGGTCTGTCCTCAGGTTTGAGAGCTGAGAAATCATAAAAGCAGGTCGGAAAGCTTGCCGATAAAAGCTCATATAAGTGTTCAGGTGTTATTATCAAGGCAGTGTTCCTCCATATCTTTCACAAATTCTTCGATCTCTTCATCGGCAGCCTTGTTGATGTGAGGCACCTTGCCGTAGCTGCCCTCTCTTCTGACTCCGTCCTTGCCGATAACGGCGTGGCCGTTCTCCAGCAGATGTGTGAGCTGATAGTCCGTCTTATTGCGGACAATGTATTCAGGAGCGTATGAGTGCTGAGTAGTCTTTTTTGACTCCCAGCTTTTTGCATACTTTCCGGGAGTTCTGCCCTTCTTTGGCTTTTTCAGCTTAGGAGAAGTCTCTTTGAGTTTTTCTGCAAGTCTCTTTGCGTGCTTCTTTGCATATTTGTCACAGTTTGATGTGACGTAAGCAAACGTATCATCACAGACCGCTTTGAGCTGCTTGTCCAGATCCATTGTTATTACCGTCCTTACATATAGCGGAGATCTTCAGCTGTTCATTTCTGAACTGCGGATTATCGACGAAGGTTATATCGTAGACCCTTCCTCTGAAAACAAGTCGATAGCTCGAAGTATCAAGGTCTTTCAGCTTCTTCGTATACCTTACTGTGAAACGCACAGTATTTTCAAGCATAACCTGCCTTGCTTCATAAAACTCGGTACCGCTCAGCTCATTAACATAGGCGTGACAGGTATAATAATCATTCCAGTTGTCAACGGGATTTCCCCTGAGATCTTTCTCGGAGGTGTTCTTCTGGAATGTTATTATCTCACGCATAGCTCCGGGATTAATCATCAACATCACCCCACATGATTCATAGCGTGCATTGAGAGGATAGTTTCAACCGTGCGGTTGCTGTTAGTGTAGTTCACCGCCATCGCACGGTTATCATACATATCCTCAACAAGTATGAGATAAGCGATAGTCAGGTCCTCATGCTCATCAAGCTGAGACATTTTAAGAGCCGTATGCTCAACGATATAAGCCTTTGCTGCTGGCTTTATTATAGAAAGGAGCTCAATATCCTCATCTGTAAAATCATCTTCTCTTATAAAAGAAGCTATGATTTCATCAGTAACTTCGCTTATCTTCATAGTTTACCTCCTTGTCAGCTCTATTCGCCTTCGGTATTTTCAGACGGATCGGGGTCAGGATCGGGGTCAGGATCGGGATCAGGTGTTGAAGTCTTTATGCCGAGCACTGCGATCTTCTCTGCGTTCTCGACCTTGGAGTCAATATCGATATATGCGACTACACCGACAGCGTGCTGAGTTGCATACTTCTCACGAAGAACTGTGACCTCTGCTTCCTCGGAAACCTTAACTGCAAGGCCGCTCATATCACCGTAGATAATCGCCTTGGCACCCTCGGCAATTTCAGGCATATTCTTTGAGATCATAACAGGTCTGCCGAGCAGAACGTATCTCCATTTACCCGAGAAATCTCTTTCGAGCAGGTAATTACCCTGACCGTCTTTGAGCTTCCTGATAGCATTTCTTGTCTTCTTGGACATGATCCAGACAGCTTCTCCCTGATATGTATCGGGTATAGCGTCCTGAAGATCAATAAGCTCATCAGATGTGATCTTGCTTGCAGACGCAGTGGTTACAGCTGCTGTCAGCTTGGAAAGGCCTTCGATCTTGTCAGCGGTGCCGCAGATAAGCTCCTTTTCAATCCATACAGCGATATTCTCAGCCATCTTTTTGATTACAAAGCCCAGAAGGTCAAAATTAGAGTTGTTCAGAAGCTTTTTCGAGATCTTCGTGAGAACGCCTGCGAGGAAGCCTGTCAGCGTAATGCTCTTGAAGCTGCCGCTTGTAGATGTAAGTTCGGTGAACTCATCGGCATAAGCGACAGTAATGTCACTTGTTTCGCTGTCATAGTACGGGATAGTGAGGTTTCCTTTGACATTGTATCTTGTAGCAAGCGAATACAGAGGTGAGATCTCAACAACCTTGTCAATGATCTTGTTTACGATAGATGTAGGTACTACAGCTCCGTTGTCGCCAAAGGTCAGATTGGCGTCTGCATCTCTTGTTTCCTTGCTGATCCTGCCTCTCAGATAATTCTCGAAGGCTTTCTCCTTGAGTTCAGTATCGCTTTTCTCGACTGCTCCGGGCTCTGTAACAGCTCCCTTACGCTCAATCGAGCGGAACTCCTCTGCAGCAGAAATGGTCTTGTCAAGGTTTTCAACCTCAGCCTTCATGTTCTCGTAGCTCGCAAGCTCATCATTGGTGAATGCTCTGGTCTCGGTGTTGGCTGCCTCAACGATCTTCTGCATATCGTCGAGGAGCTTGTTTCTCTTTTCAATAAGTGCTTTCAGATTCATAGTTTTTTCTTCCTTTCATTTTTAGAATCTCTATTTCACGGCTCTTTGCCGCTATAATAGCTTTATCTTTTTCTTCCTGTTCGCTCTCTGAACAGATTTTGGTAACGCCTGCTCCCTTCTGTGCAGGAACAGCTACGAATGACCACTCATAGGCATCGGTCGGCTCATCAAGAATGAAATGACAGCGTTTGCCGTCATAATACTTGCCTTTTACGTGTTCGCATCTCTCGTTCCTGCGGTCTGCTCCACAAATAGAACAGGTTATCCTGCTGACAGAACAACTTACAGACACTTCCTTCTTTATGCCTGCAGAGATCTCGGTTATAAGGTCGGAATTTGAGCTTGTTCTCGCCATATAAGCTTTTGCTCTCAGCAGTGTGAGCGGCTCTCCGGCTGCTGTTGTTCTGTCTACATCAGTTACTACAGAACAATCATATATCCTTGCAGACTGGTTACTGCCCTTCGGGTCATGGTCAAATATGCCCGTCCTGCCTTTGAAAAGCTCAGCCAGCTTTTCAAGAGCCGATACAGAAAAACGCTCACCGTCCCGGTCAATCTCGTTGTCACAAAGAATCACTGAAAACGTGAAGAGGTCTTCCGCTTTCATTTCATTGAGTGTATACTGATTGATCTGGTCGAGCTCTTCGGGCGTTATTTCGCTTGCTCTGTACTCGATCACTCTGCCGTCTCTGAGCTCAACAGACGTTGCAGGATAAGCAGGCCGATGAGTAAGTATCGACACCTCAAACATATCGAGCTTGCTTATATCACGCTCGTATGTACCGTCTGAGGTCTGCTTATAGCTTGATTCAATCGGATTCATGCCAAAGCTCCAGCCTTTCAGCTTCCCTGCTCTAGCAAGGCTTATGATCTCTTCATCTGTCACCTGTGCACAGGCGTAAAGACCGATGTTGTCTTCTTCAAGCTCGATGCTGTCAGGCAGCACCCTTGAATGGTTGAGCTTGAAATCTACTTTCGGGTTTCTTCTCAGACTGTCAGCGAAGGCACCCTGCCTGATGACCTCCCGAAAGTCTCCCGGAGCATCACGCCCCTTAGCTTTAGGCAGCAGCTCAGACTTACGCTCGACAGCGTTTACATAGCCGCTCAGCTCTACTGTATCGGCTCTGAGTTCAACTTTCATTTTTATCACCTCTTTCGGTTTTTTGGCATAATAAAAGCGTCTGTGACCGGCATTTCTACCGTTCGCAAACGCTTGTATCTGTATTTAGTTTATCTTTCGTCATCGTCGAGTTCATCATCATCTACTATTTCAGCTTGAGGAAAGAATCCCTCTTCTTTAAGTAAACGAATAACCTGATGAAAGTTCTTGTTTTTATTCTTTTTTTATAACTTTCAGCATATCATCAGCACAATTGTTTTCGCCTGTTCCCGAAGGTGTTCTGCCCTGCATTCTGCCTGTTTCAGGGTCCTGAATGTAATCGTCCTTATCCCGCTGCTCCATAACTGCACTCTGATTTGTATTCGGAGTATATATTTCTTTAGTCTCGGGATTGAAAAGAACACTGTCAAGTCCCAGCTCGATCCAGTTAAGGCCGAGAGGCTTCTTGTCCTCTTCGTATCTGACCTCATCGGGCTGCATAAAGTGAGATTTGAGTGCGATCTCGTAAGCCTGATAGCGTTTGAGAATGTCTCCACGCTCAAGCTTTGAGGTATCACAGGAAAAATACTTTGTTTTCTTCTCGGACTCCAGAAGCAGACCTGAATTATAAGCAGCTTCCATCTGCTCGATTATAGGTATGCAGGCGGTCTTTACTGCCGATACAATCTCGTCATCGCTCGCACCCTGCAGAGCCTTTGCACTCAGCAGGAAGAGGAGCAGAATATCGTTGCTGTTGGTCTCCTTGTTCTCGTTGAGCTGAAGCTCTGTAGATGTAGCTGAAGCCTCCTGAAACTTGATTCCTGAATTCAATACCATCATGCTTTCGGAATTGGTGTCGAAAACATTATGCCAGGTCTCACGCATTTTTGACAGAGCTTCGTCACCTATCTTCTTCTCAGATGTCAGAAAGCCTTTCTTGTTACCGCCCTTATTCATCAGCCTGCGTTCAAACTTCATTGTTTCATAGTAAAGCGACAATATAAGGCTGCTTGAATCTGTTATAGACTCCCCTGTTACACCGTCTTTGGTGTTGCGGCAAAGCCTAAGAAATTTCCAAGGATAGTATCTGTTGCCTGCTATCAGGATATCTGCATCTTTGAATATCGGGTTTGTATACCTGCTGACAGAAATATGTGTTTTCTCGACATAGTGCAGAGACTCGACACGATTTCTGCGCTGATTGATATAAATATAGCCTCGACCGTCGAAATAATCTCTGACCCAGGCTTTTTTCATCTGATATGCATTGAGAAGGTCTCCTGTATCTCCGTTCAAGAGAGAAACACGGTTATCATCGGTGAGCTCATTGGTGTCAGAGCCGTTCTCTTCGTAGAGTTTGACAGGCACTCTCGCACATATCGAGGATATAAAGTCAATTGATGCTGCAACAGCAGGTATCTGTAAAGCCTGCTCGAAGGTAACACTCCCGTCTGTAAAGCCGAGAGCTGCCATAAAAACAATATCAAAGCTCTTTTCGTCTAAGATCTGATCTTCTCTTGTTTCAGGCTTTTGCTCCACAGGCATTAAATAAGATATTGTTTCTTCCGAAATCGTAAATGGCAGACTCTCATTAAGATCATGCTTCCTGTTTCGGCTGAAAATTGACATATTCTCACTCCTTAGGTCTGAACGAAACCTCCGCCCTCTGTTTCAAGTATCTCGTTTACGTTCAGAAGATATACAGCATTTATAAGTGATACGGTCATATCTACCTTACCTGCTGATTTTTTCTTATTGACATAGCGGTTAAGATTTGTGTCTTTGGTACATCTGCTGTTGGAAATATTGATCTCTAACAGTCTGTTTTCAACGTAGCAGAACATACGCTTCAGAACATACTCATAAAGCAGCTTAGTCGGAACATGAAGTATGCTTGAATGCTGTCTGATCTCTACACATTCTATCGGATCATCAGCGGCTTCCCACTTCTGAACTGAGCTGATTGCATTATATCTGTCATAGCCAAGCTGAATGATGTTCACTTTGTATTTTTTACGCAGGCTCAATACAAAATCCTCGACCTGCTTATAATCTATGATCTCATCAAGCTCCGAGCCGCTGGAGAAGCAGCAGCCTGAGCGGATAAGCGACTTGTAGTTGACTTTCTCTTTCGTTGTCTTGATCTCGATCTTTCCACCGGGAACAAAGCCCCATACCATAGCATAAATTTTTGAATCCCAGTATGTAACCATTGCTACAGATGTATTATCATCACTCTGGGAAAGGTCAACTCCGATGTAAACATCTTTTCCTGCCCAGAAAAGAGGGTCGAAAATGATAACGCATTCCTTGAACTTGTCGATCTCGATATAGCCCTCTGTTCCAAGAGACTTATACTTGATATTACAGTGCTTACACAGGAAATTCTCTCTTTTATCCTCATATAAGATCGCTTTGGTGCGAAGCTTTTTAGTAGCTTCAAATACTGTGTCATTGGTGACAGCAACGGGGTTTGCCTGGAATATAACGTTATCGTCAGTCTGCCAGTTCTTCCTTATCTTTTCATCGGGCTCAAAAAGCAGAGAGAACACAGTGTGATCTTCTATTAGCCCGTCAAGGACCTTCTTCGAATAATCTATCTCATCATCAAGAGCGTTATCCTCATTCGGATATTGCGTTGAAATGAGGATACCAAGCTTATTTTTGAGTGTGATCTGAGAAGAACGCATAGCCTCGATCGGGTAAACATCAAGGGCACCGACTTCGTCTGCCAGAAACATATTTGCAAGCTTACCATCCATTCTGTCGTTTGAATAGGCAAGCGGAACATACTCGATCTCAGTCAGCTTCGAGGTTATCATATCTCTGGTGATCTTAAAATGCTTCGTGAGTGCAGGGCTTGACTTAATTATCTTCCTTACAGCTACACGAAGCTCAGATGAGAGCTTATAATCAGGTGCGACTGAGAAAAAGCGAGAAAACTTCGGCTCTGTCAGCATACCGACGATGAAGATTACGGCACTTGTGAAGGTCTTGAAATTTTTTCTGGCAATTTCCAGCAGTACAGTCTCATAAAGTCTGCTGCCGTCCGGCTTAACAGTCCCGAAAGCAGCATATATAAGAAGCATTGCATAAGGCTCCAGGCCCTCATACATATCGCACCCAAGATCAGGATGGACCATAAGACGCAATATCCGCTTTACCTGCCTGCATTTCGCAAGGCTTATCCTTGCATAAGAGCGTTCTCCATTCGCTATCGCAAGCCACTCTGCAGCCTGCAGCTTCACATACTTCGGCACTTTTCCGTCATCGTTATTAACGCAGAACTCTGCGTATTTATATGCCTTAGTTCTGCGGATATCCAATTGTCGGCAGTCCTTTCTTATGATTTTGGGTATAAGAAAACCGCCCTCGTGAGAGAACGGTCACCCTGCGAAAAGAGCGCCCCGTCAGAAAGGCGCTCTTTCGTAAAAATAGGAGGTCAAAACCAAAAATGAAAACCAATGGTGCAAAGCTTAGGTTCATGTACCCTTGCTCTGCATAATGCGGTTTACGAACTCCGCAAAACGTCGGATTTTTCAGACAGCTCAGGGCTATCCGAGAACCTGCTCTGTCAATGGGTGCAGGTCTGCGGAATCCAACCGCAGCACAGAGCCTTGTGCACAGGCTTTCTGTCCAGGTGTTCCCTGCATATATTACACGTCTTCATCTTCATCGTCGTCATCGTCAACGTTACGAAGAGCTTCAACAAGAGGATCCTCAGCCTTGGCGGCCATAAGGTTTGCAAACTTCGCTCTTGACTGAGGAGACAGTCCCAGCTCATTACAGCAGCGGAA
>JAEIGA010001464.1_pt1 | contig 36944 bp, 34 predicted proteins | sample 9270691 | NCBI WGS metagenome assembly JAEIGA01 (sample SAMN17057246, study PRJNA624740) | gut metagenome | biome: biome; isolation source: fecal sample | host: Bos grunniens | place: China: Xizang | collected 2019
AAAATTATGGATGGCTTGACTGGGCGAAGAATGGTGAAACATCAGGAACGGTAGGACTATCAAAACGTATAGAAGCATTGGAAATGAAACTGGTTAAAAAAACAGAAGCAGCACCAGGGAAGACAACAAGAACATGTGTTAAAAGATAATACTAAAAGATGAGAAAAGGAAACAGAACTGCATTGGCAATGGCCAATGCAGTTCTGCTATTTAGAGACTATTTTTACAGCCCCGTTTTCCTTATTCTCTTATATCTGCCATTTTATTAAGGGCATCGTATTTTATGAGGGTTTCGCCATTTCTTTCTAAGAATTTACTTCTAATATAGGCTGGGGTTGGATTGCCGTATTCGCAAGCCATATCATTTAAGTATAATCGTTCTTTATAATCCATATTGTCATAGAATATAACAACATAATATTTGTTATTGAACCTATATAATGAGCTTCTTCCAAGAATTGTGGAAAAAGAGTTGGCTAGAGCCAATACATCATCAAGTTCATTAAATACGTAAGAAACTTCAGTATCCTTTTGGTCATATCTGTTATCTGCAAAAACAGAATGATTTGGATTGAGAACCGGAAAAGCGGTGGACTTACAGATTATAATCATAAGCTCATTTTTTGGCAGAGGGACAGCTTCAATAAGAAGTTGTTGGTTGCCAGCCTCAAAGTGAAAATCTTTCTCTGCGATTTGTAATATGGATTTAAAAAGATCATTAGCTTCTTTGGTTCCATATCTAAAGGTACTTAAATGAATTGATCTGTCTTCAAGTTCTTGAGTTGTTAAGGTGAAGACGATTCTGGATTTATCTAAAGTTTTAACTATCATAAGAATTCCTTTCTTGTGTAAACAAGCTGTAAATAAAAATCTAGATACTATTGTATCAATTATTGGAAAATGGGGCAACAGATAGATTAGTTTAATTTTTATGTAACAAAATAAAAGGTTGCAAATTTAAGAACAACATATTATAATGTTAAATACAGAAATTTGAAAGGAGGATAAGAGTATAAATAATCAAAAGAAAGGGGGAGTAAGTGGGAAGTCTGACTTATTATATATAGCCATTGTAAGATGGTAGAGAATAATAATATATCACGAAATCAGAGAGAAAAAGGTGTGGCTTTTGTCACACCTTTTCATTAATTTATGAAATGTTTGTAGAAACTCCATATATTCTATGACTATCTTGAGGAAATGTGGTATAATACTTTAGTTATTTAGAATAATAGGTAAACTAGGCGATTTATAAATTTTTAGTTCGATTCTTATCAAGGAGGAGAATATTTTGAGCGAAGAGAATAGAAGACCTAGGAATAATGCGTCAAGAAGTAATAATCCTAGGAACAGACGTAGAAAGAAGAAGCAGATACCACCGGCATTAATAGTGGGATTGGTAGTTGTTTTTGTTGTTATAGTTTGTATAATAAGCAGCATCATTGAAAAACATACACCTTCTAAGAAGGTAATGTCTCAAGAAGATATAAATGCAAGATATGGAATAGCTGCAGACACAGACGTGGCTATTGTTTTAAACGGCAAGATAATAGCAGATGAGAAGGCTTTGTATGAGGGAGATAAAGTTTATCTTAGATATGAGTTTGTAAAGGCAAATATTAATGATAAATTCTATTGGGATAACTTTGAAAATATTTTGTCAGTGACAACTCCAACGGATATTATAAGATCTCATGTTGGAACCACAGAATATACAGTCACTAATTCAACTAAAACCGTGGATTACCAGGTTGTAAAAACCAAAGGGAATACAGTCTATATAGCAGCTGATTTCATAAAGGAATATACAGCGTTTGAATGTGCATATTATCAGACACCTAATAGAGTTGTCATAAAGACAAGTTATGGTGAAGAAAATGTTGGCACAATCAATAAGAATATTAAGATAAGAGAAAAGGCTGATATCAAGGCGGACATAGTATATAGCGCCACAGCAAAGACAAAGGTTAAAATTCTTGGAACATCAAAGGGATTCAGTGAAGTTGCCACAGCTGATGGATGGTTTGGATATGTAAAATCAGATGAAATAAGCGGCAAGAAGACAGAGAGTACTGTATCTACCTATGTTGCGCCAGAGTATACTAGAATCAGTCTGGATAAGACAATAAGTCTTGGATGGGATCAGATAAGTGTAAAAGGTGGCGGTAATCTTATAAATAACGTTACCAATGCAAAGGGACTTAATGTGGTTTCTCCAACGTGGTATAGATTTGAGGGAAATGAAGGTGGATTATCCAGTTTTGCAGATGCTACTTATGTAGAACAGGCACATCTCATTGGACTACAGGTATGGGCCATGGTGGATGATCAGTCAGAGAATTCTAATGACACGGAGATATTTACCCACACATCAAGACGTGATGCTGCCGTAAATACTTTGGTGGCTGAAGCTATACAGTATGGAATAGATGGAATTAATATTGACGTAGAGTATTTGAAAGAAGAAGCTTCTCAGGCATATATCCAGTTCATGAGAGAGTTATCTGTAAAATGTAGAATAAATGGAATCATTCTTTCTGTGGATATAAAAGTACCGGAAACAAGAAATAATTTCTGTGACGTATATGGAATCAGCAAGTTAGGAGAAGTGTGTGACTATGTGATAATGATGGGCTATGATGAGCACATGAGTGTAGACACAGGGGCAGGCTCGACGGCCTCTCTTAACTGGGTTTCTAACGGAATCAAATATATGACAGAGCAAATGGATTCTTCAAAAATAGTATGTGGAATTCCATTTTATACAAGAAGCTTTACTGTAGACGGACAGGACAATGTAATAGAGACCGGTGTTTTACCAATGGGCAAAGACCTGGAATTGTTAGCGTCTAAGGGAGTTGAGGCAACCTGGGTTGAAGAGTATGGTCAGAAGTACGGAGAGTATCAGGAAGGCGATAATATCGTAAGAATCTGGGTGGAAGATGCTGCTTCTATAGAAGCAAAACTACAGTTAATAGAACAGTACAATATTGCAGGAATTGCAGTATGGAGATTGGGACTGGAAGATGTAAATATCTGGAATACAATTATTAAATACACCAACTAACAACATCGACTATGTTCATAACCAGTAATAAAAAGAAGGCTTTAAAATGAATACTATTTTAAAAAAAATAGATAAGGATAATATTGATTATTCAGTTATGGAAATGGCTGGAGAAATTCTGAGACGAGGAGAGATGGTGGCATTTCCTACAGAGACGGTATACGGTCTTGGGGCTAATGCATTAGATGAATCGGCTTCAGCAAAGATATATGAAGCTAAGGGAAGACCTTCGGACAATCCTTTAATAGTGCATATTTCTAAAGAGGAACAGCTTGAACCATTGGTAAAAGAGATTCCTGAGAAAGCTAGACTTTTAATGGAAAAGTTCTGGCCGGGACCATTGACACTGATTTTCAAAAAGAAGGATACGGTGCCGGATGGAACCACAGGTGGATTGGATACAGTGGCTATTAGAATGCCGGACAATGCAGTGGCTCTTGCCATGATTGATGCGGCAAAGGTTCCAATAGCGGCACCATCGGCTAATACGTCAGGAAGACCTAGCCCAACTACAGCTAATCACGTAATGGATGATATGAATGGAAGAATATCCATGATATTAGACGGTGGAGCTGTGGGAATTGGAATCGAGTCAACCATAGTAGATGTCACAGGAGAGATTCCAATGATTTTAAGACCTGGGTATATCAACAAAAGTATGCTGGAAAATGTAGTAGGTGAAGTTGCTATAGACAAGGCAATCCTTGGTCCGATGGATGAGAATTCACATCCTAAGGCACCAGGCATGAAGTATAAGCATTATGCGCCAAAGGCGGATTTTACCATGTATGATGGTGACATTGAAAATGTTATAAAGGCTATTAATAAAAGGGCAAAGGATTACATAGATAAAGGTTATACTGTTGGAATAATTTGTAGTGATGAAACAAGGGAAAGATACCAATATGGAGATGTAGAATCCATTGGTACAAGACAAAATGAGATAACCATTTCTCACAATCTCTATAGAATATTAAGAGATTTTGATGATAAGGAAGTTGATTATATACTAGGGGAGACATTTAACACAAAAGAATTAGGTGGAGCAATAATGAACAGATTGCTGAAAGCCGCAGGTTATCAGGTGGAAAATGTCTAGAGTAGAATAGAAGATTTGGTGGAAAGGAGCAGTTATGGCAAGATACAAAAAAGTTGTGTTTGTTAGTACAGGTGGAACCTGTAGAAGCATTCTTGCAAAAGCTGTTTTCAACAAATTTAATGACATTCAGGGAATTGAAGCAGTATCCAGAGGACAGGTGGTTTTATTTGAGGAACCTGTTAATCAAAAGGTGGAGGCAGTTGCCAAAGCAAAGGGATATTCTTTGGAAGGAGAAAAATCTGAACAGCTTACAATGGATGATTTTGGAGATGACAACCTTGTTCTTGTAATGACAGATATTCTTAAGAAAAAACTCTACGAAGATTTTGAGGATGCCATTAATGTATATTCCGTAAGGGAATTTGCAGGGGAAGCAGTTGGATTAGATTCGGTATATGGTGGTGAGCTGCCTGAGTATGGAGAGCTCATTGATAAAACTGAAAAACTCATTAAACTAGTAATAGAAAGAATAAAGGAGATATCAAAGGATATCTAAGGAAAGGAATAATTATGATAGCATTAGGCTGCGATCACGGCGGATATGAATTGAAACAAGAGGTTATAGCGTATTTAAAAGAGAATGAAATTCCGTTTAAAGATTATGGTTGTGACGGACTTCAGTCCGTAGACTATCCTGAATACGCAAGGAAGGTTGCGAATGCAATTGTATCAGGAGAATGTGAAAAGGGAATCCTCATCTGTGGTACAGGTATTGGTATTTCCATTGCAGCAAATAAAGTAAAGGGCATTAGAGCTGCTCTTTGTACAGATTGTTATATGGCAGAACTTACAAGACTTCACAATGATGCAAATATACTGGCAATGGGAGGAAGAGTAGTAGGTCCTGGTCTTGCAGTTAAAATCGTAGACACATTCCTTCACACAGAATTTTCTAATGAAGAGAGACACATGAGAAGGATTGAAATGATTGAAGAATAAATGAGGTATAATATGGGTTCTTCGAAGAGAGAGGATTATATAAGTTGGGATGAGTATTTTATGGGAGTTGCTTATTTGGCTTCTATGAGATCAAAAGATCCTAACACCCAGGTAGGGGCATGTATAGTAAGTAAAGAAAATAAGATTTTGTCCATGGGCTATAATGGATTTCCAAATGGATGTTCAGATGATACGTACCCATGGGACAGAGAAAGTGATTATGAACTGGATAGCAAATATATGTATTCAACTCACAGCGAGTTAAATGCTATATTGAACTATAGAGGAGGAAGCCTTGAGGGAACCAAGATGTATGTAACATTGTTTCCGTGCAACGAGTGTGCCAAGGCTATAATCCAGGCAGGAATTTCAGAGGTAGTGTACGATTGTGATAAATACAAAGACACAGTTTCAGTTATTGCATCTAAGAGAATGCTGAAATCTGCCGGAGTTAAATTTACTCCATACAATAGAACAGGAAGAAATGTTGTTATAAATCTTTAATGCATTTTCTGAATGTAACTACGAGGATGACTTTTTACAAAGGATGGTAGTATGAACAAAGATGACATGGGAAGTGTTCTTCAGTCTCTGGTGTTGATAAGTCAGGTGGCTATAGCCTTTATGGCGCCTGTGTTTTTAATGTTGTTTATCGGCGTTAAAATTGATGGGAAATACAATACAAACTGGACGATTCCACTTTTAATAATAGGAATTGCCGCTGGATTTCTCAGTGTTTATAAGTTGATAAAACCCATCATTACAAAGAAGTCATCACAGGAACTGAAGAAACAAAAGGAAGATGAATATGTTGAGAAGGTCCTTGAGGACTGGAACCAGGGAAGATTATCTAACTCAGATAAAAGAAGCAGTAAATGAAAATTTTCCTGGGGAAGGTGATGAAGAAGATGAAGATTTTATCACAGAGATTCCTGAGAAGGATAAGAGAAAAAGTTTAACCAAACATGGATTTTTTTCAAACTATATGGCAGTAGAATTATTAATGGGAATACTGGCTTATTATGTTATTTGTGAAATTGTATTATTGATAATTGGTAAAAAATTGTTGTACAATTCAATAGGACTTTTTTTTGGAATTGCCATTTGCGTTCTAATGCTTATAAGTATAAGCAGAAGCATAGAAAGGACTTTAAGTTACAACTCAGAAGATCAGGCGGAAAGTTATTTGAAAAGAAGCACGATTATAAGGTTGGGAATAAGTCTTGTTATAATGGTAATAGTTGCTTTTACAAATATTGGTAATATTATTACTTTACTTGTAGGAGTTATGGCATTGAAGGTATCGGCATATTTACAGCCGTTTACTGATAAATTATATTTCAGGTTAACCAAGAATATGGATTTACCTGAAGAAAATAATTAAAGAAGGAGGTAAAGGCTTGATAAACGGGATAGAACAATCATTGCATTATAATTCAATGATAGCGGCCTCTGGTTCAGATGTTACAGACGGATTCATGATTAAACTCTTAGCAAAGCTTAATATCGGTGGAGCCACTGTTTACATTACGTCTACTCATGTATGTACAGCTATGATAAGTTTGGCGATAATAATATTTGCTCTAATTGTTAATCGTAAGATAAAAAAAGCAAATGTAGAAGATACACCAAGCGGTATAGTTAATATATCGGAGTTGATAGTAGAAACCTTAGATAATTTCGTTGAAAGTATTATGGGTAAAGAAGCAAAGCGTTTTGTTAACTACGTTTCGACGTTATTTATATTTGTTTTGCTATGCAATATATCAGGTGTTTTAGGGTTAAGAGCTCCAACAGCTGACTACGGTATGACACTTCCATTAGGACTTATAACTTTTGGAATGGTACATTACTGTGGAATTAAGAAAAACAAATTAAAGCATTTCACGGATATGTGCAAGCCATTGCCACTTACTCCGATTAATATCGTTGGAGAGGTTGCAGTTCCAATTTCACTGTCGTTCCGTTTGTTTGGTAACGTAGTATCTGGAACAGTACTTATGGGACTTGTTTACGGACTGCTCCCAACAATACTTACTGTGGCAATACCATCATTTTTACATGCATATCTGGATATTTTCTCAGGATGTTTACAGGCATTTGTTATAAGCATGCTTACGATGGTTTATGTTAATGATAAGATTGCAGATTAATTATTAAATTAAATATATGCCAAAAGGCAAGGAGGAATTTTTTTATGAATATCAGTGGACAGGATTTTATTCACGGTATGTCAGCAGTTGGTGCTGGTATAGCAATGATTGCTGGTGTAGGACCTGGTGTAGGACAGGGTATTGCAGCCGGTTTAGGCGCAAATGCAGTTGGACGTAATCCGGGTGCAAGAGGAACTATTATGTCAACAATGATTTTAGGACAGGCTGTTGCAGAGACAACAGGTATTTACGGTTTCGTAGTTGCATTAATACTTATGTTCGTTAAGCCATTCGGTTGATTAATCAAAGGAGGCAGACATTTTGGGTACAAGATTATTTGGCCTTGATGCACAGACGTTATTCGATTGTGTGCTGTTAGGTTTCAATATGCTTATCTTATTTACCCTTCTTTCTTATCTTCTTTTTAATCCCCTTAGGGATATGATTCAAAGCCGTAAGGATAGAATTGAAAAGGAAAAGAGTGAGGCGGCTAAGAATGCCAGAGATGCTCTTACTCTTAAGAATGAATATCAGGTAAAAGTTGATAATGCAGAAGAAGATGCACAGGCTATTTTAAGGGATGCAAGACAGAGAGCTCAGAAAAATGAAGAGCAAATCGTCAGTGAAGCCAAGGAAGAAGCGGCTCGCATTATAGCCCATGCGAAAACCGAAGCAGAGCTTGAAAAACAGAAAGCAGCAGATGATATCAAGAAAGAAATCATTTCTGTAGCTACTGTTATGGCAGGCAAATTCATTGCTGTATCAGTTGATGAGGCTACCCAGGAACGCCTTTTAGAAGAGACATTAAGAGAGATAGGTGATAGTACATGGCAAAGCTAGTATCAAAGACCTACGCAGATGCTCTTTTTTCTCTTTCGTTAGAAAAGGATAAGGTAGACAAGTTAAATGAAGAAGTTATGGTTCTTCAGAGTGTATTAAAGGAGAACAAAGAACTTCTTGATGTATTACAGCATCCGCACATCGACAAAAACGAGAAATTACAGCTTGTGGAAAATATTTTCAAAGACAGGTTGGACTCGGATTTGGTGGGATTTCTTATGACAATCGTAGATAAAGAGCGTCAAGCGGAGATATTTAATATATTAGATTATTACATTTCCCTGGTAAAAGAATACAAGCACATTGGCGTAGCATATGTTACAACAGCAGTAGAATTAAGCGATGCCAAAAAGCAGGAGATATTAGAGAAGCTTATTAATACCACGGATTATGAGAGTTTTGAAATGAATTATATTGTGGATGCATCCGTTATTGGTGGATGTGTTATAAAGATTAATGACAGAGTCATTGATTCAAGTATAAGTTCAAGACTTGGAAAATTATCCGAGGAACTTATGAGTGCTGCAGTGCAGTAGGGAATTTTAAAATATTTTAACTTAAGATAAGTTAATAAGAAAGGTGAGTTAGCTCCATGAATTTAAGACCGGAAGAGATTAGTGCTGTTATTAAAGAACAGATTGAAAAATATTCCGATAAATTGGATGTTTCCAGTGTGGGAACGGTTATCCAGGTAGCTGACGGTATTGCCAGAATTCATGGCCTTGATAAGGCTATGCAGGGTGAACTTCTTGAGTTCCCTGGCGGAGTGTACGGTATGGTTATGAACCTTGAAGAGGACAATGTTGGTGCCGTACTTTTAGGTGAGCAAAAGAATATTAACGAAGGCGATACAGTAAAATCAACTGGACGTGTAGCAACAGTACCGGTTGGTGATGCACTTCTTGGAAGAGTTGTAAATGCATTAGGACAGCCTATTGATGGCAAGGGACCTATCAATACAACAAAGAGAAGAAACATTGAAAGAGTAGCACCTGGTGTAATTACCAGAAAATCAGTAGATACTCCACTTCAGACAGGTATCAAGGCTATAGATGCCATGGTTCCAATCGGAAGAGGACAGAGAGAGCTTATTATTGGAGACCGTCAGACAGGTAAGACAGCTATTGCGATTGATACAATTATTAACCAGAAGAATCAGAAGGTTAAATGTATATACGTAGCTATAGGTCAGAAGGCTTCAACAGTAGCAAATATTGTAAAGACTTTAGAAGAACACGGTGCAATGGCGTATACAACAGTTGTTGTATCAACAGCCAGTGATTTGGCACCACTTCAGTATATTTCACCATATGCAGGATGTGCAATTGGTGAGGAATGGATGGAAAACGGAGACGATGTATTAGTCATTTACGATGACTTAAGTAAGCATGCTACTGCATACAGAACGCTTTCATTGCTCCTTAGAAGACCACCGGGCCGTGAGGCTTATCCTGGTGACGTATTCTACCTTCATTCAAGATTGCTGGAAAGAGCAGCAAAGTTATCAGATAAATTAGGTGGCGGTTCTCTTACAGCCCTTCCTATTATTGAGACTCAGGCAGGTGATGTATCAGCATACATACCAACCAACGTTATCTCAATTACAGATGGACAGATTTATCTTGAGACAGAAATGTTTAACTCAGGATTCAGACCTGCTGTAAATGCCGGTTTATCAGTATCCCGTGTAGGTGGTGCAGCTCAGATTAAAGCTATTAAGAAACTTGCAGCTCCTATCAGAGTTGAGTTGGCTCAGTACAGAGAACTTGCAGCATTCTCTCAGTTTGGTTCAGAACTTGATGAAGCTACAAAAGAGAAATTAGAGCAGGGCTCTCGTATTAAGGAAATTCTTAAACAGGATCAGTATAATACAATGCCTGTTGAATATCAGGTAATAATTATATATGCGGCAACTAAGAAATATCTTCTTGATATTCCGGTTGACAGAGTTCTTGAATTTGAAAAGGATTTATTTGAATTTATCAAGACAAATTATCCGGAGATTCCAGATAGCATCAAGACAACAAAGGAATTAACAGAAGATACAGAGAAGAAGCTTGTAGAAGCTATTAATGTGTTTAAAGAGAATTTTTAAAGGTGGTGTGTTATGGCCTCAATGAGAGATATTCAGCGCCGAAAGAATAGTATTCAAAGCACTGAACAGATTACAAAAGCCATGAAACTGGTTGCCACTGTAAAGCTTCAGAAAGCAAGAACTCACGCGGAACAGGCAAAGCCTTATTTTGATCACATGTATGCTACGGTTAAATCTATATTGGCCAGATCGTCCAATGTTAGTCATAAATATTTGAAGGCAGGGGATAATCCTAAGAAGGCGGTTATTGTCATAACTGCCAACAGAGGACTTGCCGGTGGATATAATAACAACATAACCAAGCTTTTAACAAAGGATAGTGAATTTTCAAAAGATAAGGTTGTAACATACGTTATAGGAACTAAAGGTAGAGATATTTTAGTGAGAAATGGCTATCAGGTTAAAGGAGATTACTCCGACGTAGTAAATGAGCCATTATACAGAGATTCCATGGAAATATGCGAAGACATATTAGAAGCATTTGAGAATAACGAATTCGGAGAAGTGTATCTTGCATACACAAGATTTAAAAATACCGTGGTTCACGTTCCAACAATGCTTAAGCTTTTGCCGGTATCTGCAGAAGATGAGAATTTGCAGGGAATCGAAAAACTTACTCTTATGAACTACGAGCCTAATGAAGAAGAGGCTTTGGATGCAATTGTTCCCAAGTATATGACAAGCCTGATATATGGCGCACTTATTGAAGCAGTTGCCAGTGAAAATGGCGCAAGAATGCAGGCTATGGACTCAGCTACAAGTAATGCAGATGAGATGATTGAGAATTTATCATTGCTTTATAACAGAGCAAGACAGAGCTCGATTACTCAGGAATTAACAGAGATCATAGCAGGAGCGGATGCCATAAGTTAATTATGCATCCATCCAATTAAATAATAGACAAGGAGAAATAACATGGCAGAATCAGCTAATAGCAGACAGGCCGTAGGTAAAATTACCCAGGTTATCGGCGCTGTTCTTGATATTAAATTCCCAGCTGGCCAACTTCCGGAGATTCATGATGCCATCAACATTGAAGGTCCTAATGGCCTTTTGGTTGTAGAGGTATCTCAGCATCTTGGAGATGATACAGTTAGATGTATCGCCATGGGAAGTACTGATGGTCTGGTAAGAGGCATGGAAGCCCAATCAACAGGTGCTCCTATTACAGTTCCTGTTGGTGAAAAAACTTTGGGAAGAATCTTCAATGTTTTAGGCCAGCCTATAGATGATATAGCAGCTCCTGAGGATGTAGAATACCTTCCAATTCACAGAAAGGCTCCGGCATTTGCTGAGCAATCAACAGATACAGAAATATTAGAGACAGGTATTAAGGTTGTAGATCTTCTTTGCCCATATCAAAAGGGTGGTAAGATTGGTCTTTTCGGTGGAGCCGGAGTTGGTAAGACAGTCCTTATTCAGGAACTTATACATAATATCGCTACTGAGCACGGTGGATATTCAGTATTTACCGGTGTTGGAGAGCGTACAAGAGAAGGTAACGACCTTTATTATGAAATGAAGGAATCGGGAGTTATCAATAAGACAACAATGGTATTTGGACAGATGAATGAGCCACCTGGAGCCAGAATGAGAGTAGGTCTTACAGGACTTACAATGGCAGAGTATTTTAGAGATACTGCAGGTAAGGATGTACTTTTATTCATCGATAATATTTTCCGTTTTACACAGGCGGGTTCAGAGGTTTCAGCGCTTTTAGGACGTATGCCTTCAGCCGTTGGTTATCAGCCAACACTTCAGACAGAGATGGGTGCTTTACAGGAGCGTATCACATCTACAAAGAACGGATCAATCACATCAGTTCAGGCGGTTTACGTGCCGGCAGATGATTTAACTGACCCAGCGCCAGCTACAACATTTGCCCACTTAGACGCCACAACTGTACTTAGCAGATCTATAGTTGAGTTAGGTATTTACCCGGCAGTAGACCCATTGGAGTCAACTTCAAGAATTCTTGATCCAAAGATTGTTGGTGAAGAACACTACAAAGTTGCCAGAGGCGTTCAGGAGATTCTTCAGAAATACAAAGAACTTCAGGATATCATTGCCATTCTTGGTATGGATGAATTGTCAGAAGATGATAAGCTTGTAGTTGCAAGAGCTAGAAAGGTTCAGAGATTCTTATCTCAGCCATTCAGCGTTGCTACACAGTTTACAGGTCTTGATGGAAAATATGTTCCAGTATCAGAGACTATCAGAAGTTTTAAGGAAATTCTTGATGGAAAACATGATGATATTCCGGAAAGCTACTTCCTTAATGTGGGTTCTATTGATGAAGTTGTTGAAAAATACAATGCAGATAAGAAAGACGTGACAGTTAGCAAAGAGGTAAATGACTCTGAAGAAAATGATGAGACTAGTGAAGATGCAGAGGTTAAAACAGAGGAAGTTACTAAGAAAGTAACTGTTGATGAAAAGGTTGAAACCCTTAGAGAAGAGGTTAAAAAGACCCAGGACGCAAAGGCTGAGAAAGCCAAATCAGAAAATAACAAGAATTCAAATAATAAGAACTCAGGAAGTTCAAAGAAAAAGAGTGGTTCTAAAAAATCAGGTAAGAAAAAGAGCAAGTCTCAAAAGAAACGTAAATAATGTTTCATGATTTGAATGGATGGTGAATATGGCTGAGGATAATAAATTATTTGATTTGGATATAATAGCCCCAGATAGAATGTTTTATCAGGGAAAGGTATATTTCCTGGAGATGAAGACTTCTGAAGGGGAAATAGGTGTTTTTCGTGGTCATGTGCCAACTACAGCGGTTCTCGTACCTGGGCTTGTAAAAATATATCAGGCAGAGGGAGAAGAACCTAAGGAAGGCGTAATCCACGGAGGATTTGTGGAGATTCTTCAGGATAAAGTTGTAATTATGGCAGAGATTGCCGAGTGGCCGGAAGAAATCGACCTTAACAGAGCTGAAGAGGCAAGAGTTAGAGCTGAGAGACGAATCAATACAGAAGGTGAAGGTATTGATATGGACCGTGCGGAGGCATCTCTTAGAAGAGCACTTGCCAGAATTGAAGCTTTAAAATAAAATGTGAGTAGTAACTTAGTTTCAGGAAGGAATATTATGGATTTAGCAATTATAAGAGATCTTTATAAAGATACGGATAAATACATAGATAAAAAGATAAAAGTAGGTGGATGGATTAGAAGCATCAGAGATTCCAAGACATTTGGTTTCATTGTATTAAATGATGGTTCATATTTTCAGACACTTCAGGTGGTTTATAGCGATAAGCTTGAGAATTTCAAGGCTATCTCAGGTTTGAATGTTGGTTCAGCTATTATAGTTGAAGGAACATTAGTTGCAACACCCCAGGCAAAACAGCCATTTGAGATACAGGCAGATAGTGTAACATTAGAGGGAGCATCAACTCCTGATTATCCACTTCAGAAGAAGAGACATACCCTTGAGTATCTTAGAACAATTACACATTTAAGACCAAGAACAAACACGTTCCAGGCGGTATTCAGAGTTCGTTCGTTAATTGCATATGCAATCCATAAATTCTTCCAGGAACAGGATTTTGTATATGTTCATACACCAATTATTACCAGCAGTGATGCAGAAGGTGCCGGAGAGATGTTCCAGGTTACGACTATTGACATGAGTAATCCTCCAATGACAGAGGATGGCAAAATTGATTACTCAAAGGATTTCTTTAACAAACCAACAAACCTTACTGTATCAGGACAGTTAAACGGTGAGACATATGCTATGGCATTTAGGAATATTTATACATTTGGACCAACTTTCAGAGCTGAGAACTCCAACACCACAAGACATGCAGCAGAGTTCTGGATGATTGAGCCGGAGATGGCATTTGCAGATCTTAATGACGATATGGATATTGCAGAGGCTATGCTTAAATATATCATCAAATATGTGCTTGAAAATGCACCGGAAGAGATGGACTTCTTTAATAAATTTATAGATAAGGGTCTTCTTGAAAGACTTAATCATGTTATGAATTCAGAGTTTGGAAGAGTAACATACACAGATGCAATTAAGATGCTTGAAGAGCATAATGATGAATTTGAATACAAGGTATCCTGGGGTTGTGATTTACAGACGGAGCATGAGAGATATCTTACAGAACAGATATTTAAAAAGCCTGTATTTGTAACAGACTATCCAAAAGATATTAAAGCATTCTACATGAAGATGAATGATGACAATAAGACAGTTGCAGCAATGGACTGCTTGGTACCGGGAATCGGTGAAATCATTGGTGGAAGCCAGAGAGAAGATAGTTATGACAAGCTTCTTGATAGAATGAAGGAACTTGGACTTAACGAGGAGGATTACAAGTTCTATCTTGACCTTAGAAAATATGGTTCCACAAGACATGCAGGCTTTGGCCTTGGCTTTGAAAGATGCGTAATGTATCTTACAGGAATGGCTAACATCAGAGATGTACTTCCATTCCCAAGAACAGTAAATAATTGTGAATTATAAAAAAGAAAAGGAGTAAGTGATGGAAGAAAATATTGTCGAAAACCCAGTAATTGATGACAAATATACAGACAAAGAAATGCGAAAGAGATTAAGAGGACCATTTTGGTTAGCTATTCTTTCTGCAATAATGATTATTGTATGTATAGTTGGAGTAGTTGTTTCCTTTAGAAACGGTCTTTTAAAACAATATAACAAACTTAATAATTCTGTAATTAGTAATAACTATTACACTGTTGATTTTGGTAACGAGGACAATGAATGGGATATTTTGCCATTTTCAGTTGCCACATATGGAGATGGTAATTTAAAAGCAAGTTATATTGACGATGATGATGTTCTTTTGATTATTAAAAAAGTAGAAGACGAGTACGCAATAAAAAATGCAGCAAGTTTTGATGAAAAATCTAAGTTAATTCCTGTTTTTAGAATTGGAAAAATCACAGTCGAAAAAGGAAAAGTTGATGAAAAAGATGTAGAAAAGACCTTGAATGAAGAGGGATATCTGGATATTTATTCTGGCAATTCCGGAAACGTTAATGAAGAAAATAAAACTAAAATAAGAGATTTTGAAGAAATCGACTTAGATATGGATGACGATGTTGGAGTTGAGTGGAAGGCTTACTATGCAGAATATGGCGATGAGGAGAAACCAACGTACACATTGGTGACTACAGCTACATATGAGAATAAAACAGTTATTGTTACACTTTATGGTTTGGTAGATGAAGATGATATAGAGGATAATCTTGAACAGATTTTAGAATCGGTTTCTATATCAAACGTAGACAAGGAGGTGTAATATAATGACAACTTTATTAAATAACAGCATTACAAGTGTTTTATTCTTTATTGCAGCGCTTGTATTTATGTATCTTTTTGTGAGTCTTGTATCTTATGGAGTATTGGTTAAGGCAGGAGACAAGGGATTTAAAGGATTTATACCAATATATAGAAGTTATCTTATATTTAAATATTCTACAGGAAATATGTATTCATTCTTTTTATATATTGCATTAGCTGTGGTAGGTTTTTTATTTCCGGGACTGATGTTTATTGCCAATTTCTATTTATTGTTTGTAAACTATAAAAAGATTAGAGCTTATGGTCATGGTTTTGGATTGATGTTGTTGTACTGGGTATGCCCTCCATTAGTTTCATTATTATTGGCTTTTGATGGGAAAGCATATATTCCAGATCCAAAAGATTCTAGAAGAAAGATAGGAGTGGGAGCTGCAATTGGCTCAATAGTATTAGGATCAATTATTGCAACTATTATAATATCAATATTGGTAATGGTACCAATTTACTTATTATTTGTTAAATATATATTCCTTTACATTGGAATTAGATAATTAAACAGATACCTATATAGAAGTTTTGCCCCTGAGTGTTACAAAGCACTCAGGGGCATTGTGCATATTTATGTTGCAAGGCTGGAGCTTGCTCAAAAGTAGAAAAGCTATAAATTCCGCCATTTTGCCTTACTTTTATTGCCTTTTATGTTGAATAGTAAGCCTTTTTCTTAGCCTCAAGCTATAAATTCCAACAAGACCACTGTTTTTATAGCCATTCCCTATGATGATTCCAAGTTTTGGTAGTTTCTGGCTATGAATATTAGTAAAAAACCATATTTTATTGCTTTTATTCGATTCCTTAAATACTAATCTTAACAAATTCCGATTTATAGTACATTATCTCTATACTGTTAATAGAAACGCCATAGTACTTCTGACCTTACATCAGAAATACTATGGCGTAAAACTTCTTTATGCGTACCGTTATTTTAATTTGTTATATTGTCTCACCATTTTTGTACTTATCAACGCATCTCTGGATTCTGCCTACAGGATCAAGTAATGAGCTGATAGAAGCATCATGGTTAAGTGTATCAATAATAAGAGCGATATATTTACTCATATCACAGTTAATGTAATATGGTTTTGTAAGAAGCTCTGGTGTCTGATATGTAAGGTTTGTTGTAAGAACTCTGTCAATAATACCTTTCTCATAAGCTTCGTCGAATTTATCAAATCCACTTGTGAAAAGTCCAAATGTAGCAGCACAGAATACTTTACGAGCTTTTCTTCTCTTTAATTCTGTAGCAACATCTATCATAGACTCACCTGAAGAAATCATATCATCGATGATGAATACGTCTTTTCCTTCAACTGAAGATCCTAAGAACTCATGAGCAACGATTGGGTTACGTCCATTAACAACTTTGCTGTAATCTCTTCTCTTGTAGAACATTCCTACATCGAGTCCGAGAATATTTGCAAGATAAACTGCTCTGTTCATTCCGCCTTCATCAGGGCTTATCATCATAAGGTGATCAGAATCAATCTGAAGATCCTTCTCATTGCGAAGAAGTCCTTTAACGAACTGATATGCAGCTGAAACTGTTTCGAATCCATTAAGAGGAATAGAGTTCTGAACTCTTGGGTCATGGGCATCAAATGTTATGATGTTATCAACACCCATATTAACAAGCTCGTGAAGAGCAACTGCACAGTCAAGAGATTCTCTTCCTGATCTTCTGTGCTGTCTTCCTTCATAAAGGAATGGCATGATAACAGTGATTCTCTTACCCTTACCGGCTACTGCAGCGATGATTCTCTTAAGATCTGAGAAGTGATCATCTGGTGACATGTGATTAGTCATTCCACATAAAGAGTATGTTATGTTGTAGTTAGTAACATCCACCATAACGTAAAGGTCTTTACCTCTAACTGATTCGTTAATTGTTCCCTTTGCCTCACCTGAACCAAAACGTGAAATCTTAGCATCTACAAGGTAAGAGTCCTTCTGGTAACCGGCAAAATTGATGTTGTGACGATGATCTACAGAACTATCATTTCTCCATTTAGAAATATAAGAATCTACCTTCTGGCCAATTTCATCAGTGCTTTTCAAAGAAATAATTCCAAGTGGTCCTACAGGAATTGTTTCATAGTGCTTCTTTTCAGACATAACATCCTCCTAAAATTTGTTTTTAATAATTTGTTATTAATTACATTTATTTCAAGTTGCTTTAAATCCACATAAATTTATAACATTTACATGAAATATCGTCAACTTAAATTTTTTGTCTAATATCATCTCCAATGACATTTAAGTATGTATAATACTGGTCAAATCGAGAAGTAACTCGTTCAGTGTAAGTTGTTATAAGCTCTTTGAATCCCATATTTGTAGAAATAATCGTAGAACGATTATTAAGAATTCTCTCGTTAACCTGCTCAAATAAAGCTGATATAGTAAAGGAGTTGGTGAGCTCAGTACCTAAATCATCTATTATAAGGAGATCACAGTTATTAATCTCTTTTAATTGTCTGTTTCCTGTATTGTCATAATTTTTATCAAAAGATGCATGAGATAATATTTTGAAAAATCTTATGGACGAAAGATATATTACTGAATGATTCTTTTCCAAAATATCTTTGGCAATACAATGAGTAAGAAATGTTTTTCCTACTCCCGGCTTTCCAAAGAATATAAGGTTAGAATAAGTTTTATCCGGTTTATCGAATTCATCCATATATGTTTTGCAGACCTTTAAAATGTCTTTGATTCTCTCGTAAGGAGAAGTCTTTTCCACAGGATCTTCTATCTTGGAATAATATGCCAGATTAAAGGTTTTAAAATTTTCTTTATCTAATATATTTCCAAGATTTGACTGATTGTACAGCATGTTAATCTCTGCTTTTTTGTAGCAATGACATTTTTTGTTATCTATATAACCTGTATCTTTACAGTCAGGACATGTATAGTGCATATCAAGGTAGTCAGCGGCATATCCGTTAGAAGTAAGTAAAGAAGTCTTTTCCTTCCTTAGGGCATCTATTTTCTTATGATATTCCTCCATAGCCTGTTTTCTTTTATCAGGATCAGAGATGCCACGTTTCAACAAATCGCTGGCTACGCCTGTACTAAGAGAGGCTATCTCTGAATTGATTTCGGCTATTCTAGGGAGATTTTGATTGATTTCTCTAATGCGCTCGTTCTGTTGGTGTTTGTCCTGCAATAATTTTTTATCATATTCACGTCTAATTTCATCAATTTGAAAATCTGTAAGAGACATCGTATCCTCCTTTGTAAAGGACTATATAGTTATTTCTTAATAGCTTTATTAATGAGACGTTTTTGATGTTCTTCGTAGTCATAGTCTCTTTGCTCGAAGTTAAAAAATGTGTTCTTTCCGGCTGTGGCTTTAGAATTCAAACCATTTTCTGAAGCCTTGTTTGTATTCTTTGTAGGTTTAAAATTGTTTGGGTCTACCTGCAAATGTGTATTCTTAGCAGATGAATAGTTTTGCTTCGAATGTTTATAAAACTCGTTATCAAAAGCTTCGGCCTCTTCTAAAGTATGAACATTGCCCTGTCTCCATTTTTCAAGAACGCCATTGGCATATCTGATAGCACCTGATTTGTTACGGGCTTCATTCATACCTATCTTACAGGCTTTAACTATAACATCTACATCGAATTTCAGAGTCTTTAGCCATTTATCTATGAATTCTACCTCGTTATCTGCTGTTGGCTTGTTATACACCCCAAAGGCTCTCATAATCTTTAGAGAATCCATATCGCAGTTATTAGAACCGGTGCAGTATTGCTTGGCATCCTTTACGGTTTTGATTCCATTTTCATGCCATTCAATGGCAATCTTTTCCCAGAATTTAATGGATCTTTTCTTAAGCTCTAAGCTGTATTCCGCAACCCAGACTATAAGCTCTGGTTCAAGGTGTAACTCGTTGTACATAAATACTAACGAATCAAAGTAATGTCTTGGCAAAGTAGCGCCATACATTTTCTCTATTGGATAAATAATCTCCGTTTGAAAATCTACATTTTTTAGAACATCATCATAATCATCAGATGTATAATTCTTTGGAGATAAATCCAAAGCTGGGTTTGAAGTCTTTTCTTTTCTGGCTGATTCCTTAGTCTCTTCTGCATCTTCAAAAACATAAGAAGACTTTGTAGTGGAATCTTGCTGTAAATCACTAACATTAACAATCTGTCGTACTGTATCCTTGCATGGAATAAGACTGATTCTGGTAATCTCGTTATCTGAATTCCTCTCAAGCACCAGAAGACCTTTGTTCTCCCAGTAGTTAAGCGCTCTAGTCACATCTGAATCTGTCTGATTCAGCTTATCCGCAATGCTGCATTCTATAATGCTTCCGTTTTCAGATAACACTCTGAGTAAATATAAAAATACTTTTACAAATTCCCCATTGGCCTCTGGCATGAATTCATCAATGAAATAGTTTGAAACCATTGTTGAAGAACATCCAGTTATACCATCTAACTTAATTTGTCCCATAATTCTAGTATACCTTTCCATAAACAATAATTTACATTATTATCGACAATGGAGAGTATAACACAAATAAATAAGAATTAAAGTCTTGACAAAACGCCGCAAAGCCCCATGGGGACTGAGGTTGCGATAAAGTGGACAATGTGGAAAATGTGGATTATACACACATCTATTTTTGAACTGAGTGCTTATAAATACAGTAAAATCAACGGATGAGAAAACATTTTCCAAAATATTTCAAAAAAATATAATCCACATCACCTCCACAAAATAATTGTGGATGAAAAATGTGGATTATGTGGATTAATATTTATTTTACCAGCTCATCACCGATGTTTACTACATCGCCGGCTCCCATAGTTATCAACAAATCGCCATCTTCGCAATTGTTAATTAAAAATTTTTTTATTTTTTCAAATGAATCTAAGTATAAAGCTTCCTTTCCTAAGGAATTTATCTTCTCTCTCAATGTATCCGAACTTATTCCTAAGTCATCAGTTTCTCTGGCCGGATATATCTTTGCTAATACGATATTGTCTGCCAAAGTAAGCGATGATGCAAAACGCTCCATTAATGCCTTTGTTCTGGTAAATGTATGTGGCTGGAAAACAACCCAGAGTTTGTTATGTGGGTAGTTTCTTGAAGCTGTAAGTGTTGCCTCAATCTCATCTGGATGATGAGCATAGTCATCTATAACTGTAACTGTACCTTTGTCGCTTTTAAAGGTGCCTTTGTACTGAAAACGTCTGTCAGTACCATTGTAATTGTCTAATCCCTTTAATATAAACTCATCAGGAACGCCCATAACCTTTGCTGTAGCGTATGCAGCTAATGCATTGAGCATGTTGTGCTCTCCAGGAACCTTAAGGTCTATGTGAGATACTTTATCTCCTTTATTCATTACGTCAAAGGATGCGCAGGCAAATGCATTATAGGAAACATTTGCAGGGTAATAGTCACTAAAATCCTTCAATCCAAAGGTTACATATGAAGCGTCTAAATCCTTTGTGAAATATTCCATGTCATCAATTTCTGTATTTATTACAAGGGTTCCATCCTTTGGTAGTTTGTTTGCAAATATTTTAAAGCTGTTACGTATGTCATCAATATCTTTAAAGAAGTCCAAATGGTCTTCCTTAACATTTAATATAACATTGATGGTTGAAAAGAATGATAGAAAGCTATTGGTATACTCACAAGCCTCTGTAATAAGGTTATCTGAGTGACCGATTCTATAGTTTCCACCTATGCTTTTTAAGATGCCCCCAACTAATATGGTTGGATCCATATCATAGGCCATCATTATCTCTGATATCATAGATGTTGTAGTTGTTTTTCCGTGTGTTCCGGCAACTGAAATAGCTGTCTTGTAGTCCTTCATTATAAATCCAAGAAGTTCAGCTCTTGTCATAGTTGCTATGTCTTTATCTTTTGCAGCAATCATTTCAGGATTATCCTGCTTAACAGCTGCTGTATATACAATGTAGTCCGTGTCATCGGATATATTTTCATAAACCTGGGAATAACTTATTACGGCCCCCTTGCTTTCCAATGTGTCGGTTACCACTGAATGGCGAATATCAGATCCGGTTACTGTGTAACCTCTGTTCAATAAAATTTCTGCTAAACCGCTCATACTAATGCCGCCGATTCCAACAAAGTGGACATGGCATTTACCCTTTGTAACATCTTCTATATTTTTCATTTTACAAAGTCCTTTCGAAATGTTCTCAAAAGTTATAATAATTAATTGATAACTAAATTTCAAGTATAAAAGCTTTGTATTAAATAGAAAATAGTCTATAATAACAGAAGATAAGTGTGATATGTACTAATTGGAGGATAATATGTCTGAATTTGATTCATTAGATATTTCAAAAATAGATTCAGAAGCACCAGTTGGTGTCTTCGATTCCGGCGTAGGTGGCCTGACAGTTGCCAGGGAAATTATGAGACAGCTTCCCAATGAAAGAATTGTGTACTTTGGAGATACTGCCAGAGTTCCATACGGAAGCAAGTCCAAGAATACAGTAGTCAAGTATTCAAGACAAATCATAAAGTTCTTGGAAACCAAAAATGTCAAAGCAATTGTAATTGCCTGCAACACTGCGACAGCTTTGGCTTTAGATGACATTAAAAAAGATTTGGAAATTCCTATAATTGGAGTGGTTAAACCAGGTGCAAAAGTTGCAGTGGAAAAGACAAAGAATAATAAAATCGGAATTATTGCAACAGAAGCTACGGTAAACAGCCACATGTACACAGACGTCATTAAAAAATACAACCAGGACATTGAAGTCTACACAAAAGCTTGTCCTTTGTTTGTATCCCTAGTGGAAGAGGGTTGGATTAAAGACGATGTAACATATGAAGTTGCCAGAAGATATCTCAAAGAAATGCAGGACAAGGATATAGATACTCTGGTTCTTGGCTGTACCCATTTCCCACTTCTAAGAAAACTTATCGGAGAAGTTATGGGACCAGAAGTAGAATTGGTAAACCCAGCCTACGAAACAGCTGTAAGTCTAGGCAAATTATTGGATAAATTAGGAATATCTGCTAAAGACGAAAATCGCTACAGAGGTGGAATGTATGAATTCTATGTAAGTGATGCAGCAGACAAATTCAAGAACTTCGCCAACACAATTCTACCATTTAGAATAGATGACAATATTGCAGAGGCAAATATAGAAGAGTACTAATAAAAGATTTTAGCTTGTTATGTGAAATAGGCAACAATTTTAATTATATAGACTGAGATTTAGCTTGTTAAGTGAAAAGTACAGCATTATAGGCAACAATTTTAATTATGCTGTATTACTATAGACTGAGATTTAGCTTGTTAAGTGAAAAGTACAGCATATTGTCAAAAAACTTTAATTATGCTGTCCTGCTATAAAAGGTGAATTCATCAGAATTGTAAAATATTTGTGATATGCTGTAATACTTCAATATATTTAGGTATTTTGATTACGACTTGAACAGCATAATTTCTAAAAACTTCTGATATGCTGTACAATTCTGTATTAAGTCAATTTAAGAGACAGTATTTCTTTGAAAAACTTCAAAAATGTGAGCACTAGCAATTCATCTATTTATCATAGGGGCATAAAAGAATTGGCGTCACTGAAAGGTGACGCCAATTCTTATGTATTATTTCTTCTTTTTCTTCTTAGAAGAATTATTATTCTTTTTCTTTGATGGCTTGTTGCCAGCTGTGCTTCCAAGGTTTTCCTTTGGAGCGGATGTATTGTTTTTAGCTAATGCTTTTTCTTGGAGCTTAGCTTCTTTTTCTTTTTGTTTTTGTTTTTCTTCTTTAGCTAATGCTTTTTTCTCTTTTTTGGTAAGTTTCTTTTCTGGAAGAGGACCACGGAGTCTCTTTGCTGAGAGAACATATATACCGCTAACCTTGGCTTTGACTTCCTGCTTTGGAAGAATTGTGTTGTACACTTCCTGATCTGCCATAAGAGTCATAACTCTTTGACCAACTTTAACCTTTAAGATAGGCACTTTAGATCTTCTAAGATATTTTGGAGTTTGCTCCAAAACAATTTTAGGAAATCCGGCTTCCGACAGTTTTACCCTTGCCTTATCTATTACATAAAAGGACATTATTTGGGATTGTCCTTCCATTAATTCTCTTTGTTCATCTGATTTTTTCTGAGCTTTAGAAGCAATGATGTAAAGAACAACCACAGCAACTAAAAGAACAGCAAGTACGATTAATAGTACCAAAACTGGTGTGCTAATTAATGCCATAAATACCTCCTAAGAAATTAATTGTTTTTATCTATTTCATCTAACATATTTTGAATAACACCTTGAACATATGCACCGGAGTGTTTCTTGTCCTCTGGGGAAAGTTCATCAATATAAATAGGTTTGCCAACAACCATGGTAACCTTGCTGCCTTTTATGAATGGAAGATGAGATTCAAAGATATCAGAAGTTCCACGCATGGCAATTGGGATAACAGGTGCCTTTGATTTTGTGGCCAGCTTCATAGCGCCCTCCTTGAAAGGAATCATGTTGCCGTCTTTTGAACGGGTTCCTTCAGGGAAGATAAATAAAGAAGTGCCATTTTTAACCATATCTATACCGGTAAGAATTGTCTTAAGACCTTCACGAATGTTGTTTCGGTCCAGAAAAAGACAATTAACGTAACGCATCCACATATGGAGAATAGGAACTTTTCCTACCTCTTTTTTTGAAACAAATCCGAATACATAAGGAATCTTAACATAAGTAATCAATACATCAAAGAAACTGTTGTGATTACACATGTATACCACAGAAGTGTCTGCAGGTATGTTCTCAATTCCTGATACTGTTACTCTTGTACCTGATAGAAAAAGTATTCCTCTGAAAATGGATTTGACATACCACTTTGTATACTGATCTCTGGCAGGTTTGTTGAATGCTCCCAATATCCACGCAATAGGTGCGAAAATGATATTGGAGATAACGAAAAGTAGCAGGAAAATAATAACTAAAATAAGCCTTATCATATAACTACCTCATTAAAATAAAGTTAACAACTATTTGATTATATCTATGAAAAAAAATAATGTCAACATAAGGGCATAAGGTGTATTGACTTTTGCAGGTTCTGTTTGTATAATCATTTCAAATGCCATGATGGAGACAGTAGGCTGTTATAGGTTTAATTACAGAGAGCGCCGTTAGGTGGAAAGGTGCATTAATAGTAATAGTTGAACATCACTCCGGAGCAGCAGACCGAAATTAAATAATAGTTGCTAAAAGAGTAGGCTCTGACGTATGAACCGCGTTAAGGATTCCGCATATCGCTGATAAGCCGTATGTCTGTAAAAGGTGGTTAACGATTTGATTATTCAAGGTCGTCCTGTTTACAGGGCGGCCTTTTAGTGTTTTTAAATGACTAATGCAGGCAAATAAATGCCTGGGTAAAGGAAAAATTACAAGAAAGGGAATGTTTGAAATGTACAACAAAGTATCAAAAGAACTTAACTTCGTAGACAGAGAAAAAGAAGTTGGCAAATTTTGGAAAGAAAATGACATCTTTAACAAGAGTATGGAACAGAGAAAACAGGGAGAGACATATACATTTTATGATGGACCTCCAACTGCGAATGGTAAGCCACATATAGGTCACGTTCTCACTCGTGTAATAAAAGATATGATTCCAAGATATCAGGCAATGAAAGGCAAATATGTGCCAAGAAAAGCCGGATGGGATACACATGGACTTCCGGTTGAGTTAGAGGTTGAGAAATTACTTGGATTAAACGGAAAAGAACAGATTGAAAACTATGGTATGGAGCCATTTATTAAAAAATGTAAAGAATCTGTTTGGAAATATAAAGGAATGTGGGAAGACTTCTCAGGAACAGTTGGATTCTGGGCAGACATGGACAACCCATATGTAACATATGATGATAACTTTATCGAGTCAGAGTGGTGGGCACTTAAAGAGATTTGGAATAAGAAACTTTTATACAAGGGATTCAAGGTGGTTCCATATTGCCCAAGATGCGGAACTCCACTTTCAGCTCAGGAAGTAGCTCAGGGTTACAAGACAGTTAAAGAACGTTCAGCGGTTGTAAGATTCAAAGTTGTCGGAGAAGATGCATATTTCCTTGCATGGACAACAACACCTTGGACATTACCTTCAAATGTTGCGCTTTGCGTAAACCCGGAGGATACATATATTAAAGTAAAAGCAAATGACGGATATACATATTATCTTGCACAGGCCCTTGCTGACAAAGTGCTTGGAGATTTGGCAACAAAGGATGAAAATGGCAATGTAGCAACAGCTGCCTACGAAGTTCTTGAGACATACAAGGGAACAGACCTTGAAAGAAAAGAGTATGAGCCATTATATCAGTGTGCTAAAGATGCGGCAGATAAGCAGAGAAAGACAGGATTCTACGTAGTATGCGATTCATATGTAACAATGGATGACGGTACCGGAATCGTACATATTGCACCGGCATTTGGTGAGGACGATGCTAACGTAGGACGTAAATACGACCTTCCTTTAGTTCAGATGGTAGATGATGCAGGAAGAATGAAAGAGGAATCTCCATTTGGCGGAATGCGTGCAAAACCAACAGAGAAAGAGATAAAAAATGGTGCAGTAAGTGCGGATCCAGAGGTTTTAAAAGACCTTGATGCCCGTAAGCTTCTTTTTGCAGCACCAAAATTTGAACATGATTATCCACACTGCTGGAGATGCGACACACCACTTATTTACTACGCAAGAGAATCATGGTTTGTAAAAATGACAGAGGTTAAAGACGACCTTGTTAAAAATAACAAAACAGTTAACTGGATTCCAAAGTCAATCGGCGAAGGAAGATTTGGAAACTGGCTTGAAAATGTCCAGGACTGGGGCATTTCAAGAAACAGATATTGGGGAACACCACTTAATATCTGGGAATGTGAAAAATGTGGAAAACAGATTTCCATTGGAAGCAGAGAAGATTTGTATGAACAGAGTGGAAATGAAGCAGCTAAGACGGTAGAACTTCACAGACCATACATTGATGAAATTACATGTAAATGTTCAGAATGTGGCGGAACAATGAAGCGTGTGCCAGAGGTAATTGACTGCTGGTTTGATAGTGGAGCAATGCCATTTGCACAGCACCATTATCCATTTGAAAATAAAGAAGTATTTGAACAGCAGTTCCCGGCTAAGTTTATTTCAGAAGCTGTTGATCAGACACGTGGATGGTTCTATTCATTAATGGCAGAGTCAACACTTTTATTTAACAAAGCACCATATGAAAACGTTATTGTGCTTGGACATGTGCAGGATGAGCATGGCCAGAAGATGAGCAAATCAAAGGGAAATGCAGTTGATCCATTTGAAGCATTAGGAAAGTTCGGAGCAGATGCCATAAGATGGTATTTCTACACAAACAGTGCACCATGGCTTCCTAACAAATTCCATGATAAAGCAGTTGTAGAAGGTCAGAGAAAATTCCTTGGAACTCTTTGGAATACATACGCATTCTATGTGCTTTATGCAGAAATAGATCAGTTTAATCCATTGGATTACAAGCTTGAATATGACAAACTAGCAGTTATGGATAAATGGATTCTTTCAAGACTTAATACAGCAATTAAGACAACAGACAAGAATCTTGCAGCATATAGAATACCGGAAGCAGCAAAGGCTGTAGATGCATTTGTAGACGAACTTAGTAATTGGTATGTAAGAAGATCAAGAGAGAGATTCTGGGCAAAGGGCATGGAGCAGGATAAGATAAACGCATATCTTACACTTTACACAAGTCTTGTGGAAATCTGTAAGGCAGCAGCTCCAATGATACCATTTATGACAGAAGAGATTTATCAGAACCTTGTAAGATCAATTGATAAGGATGCACCAGAAAGTATCCATCTTCTTGATTATCCGGTGGCAAATGAAGAAATGATTGACGAGAATTTAGAAGCTGACATGGGAGATTTGTTGGATGTGGTTGTATTAGGACGTGCAGCTAGAAATCTTTCAGGAATCAAGAACAGACAGCCAATTGGACAGATGTATGTGAAGGCAGATTTCAAGCTTGATGAATTCTACACAGATATCATTGCAGATGAGTTAAATGTTAAGAAAGTGGATTTTACAGACGATGTAAGAGATTTTTCTTCATATAGTTTTAAACCACAGTTAAAGACTGTAGGTCCAAAATATGGAAAACAGTTAGGAGAGATTAGAGAGGCATTAAACAGCATTGATGGAAATGATGCCATGGATGAGGTAAATGCTACAGAACAGTTAAAAATCAATCTTTCCAGCGGAGAGGTAATTCTTGGCAGAGATGATCTTCTTATAGATATCGCTCAGAAACCAGGCTATGAATCTCAAAGTGATAAAGGAATCACAGTTGTTCTCGATACTAATCTTTCAGAGGAACTTCTTGAAGAAGGATTTGTAAGAGAGATTATTAGTAAAGTTCAGACTATGAGAAAAGAAGCAGACTTTCAGGTTATGGACAGAATCACAATCTATGTTAAGGACAATGATAAGGTTAAGGAAGTACTTGAGAAGAATGCAGAAAATATTAAGGCAGAGGTTCTTGCTGATGCAATCGTAACAGATGAGGCTCTTGGATATACAAAAGAATGGAGCATCAATGGTGAGAACGTAACTTTAGGGGTTAAAAAGAATTAATTTCTCGGGAGGAAATATTTATTATGGCAAAATTTGACAAAGCAGAATTCAAAAAATCCGTAAGCGATTATGTGAAGATTTACTCAAGAAAAACAGTAGATGAGGCATCTCAGTACGACAAGTACATGGGTGTAGCATATGCTCTTAAAGACTACATTATGGATAAATGGATATCATCCCATAAAGAGTTTATTAAACAGGATGCAAAGACAGTTTATTATCTTTCTATGGAGTTCTTAATGGGACGTGCCCTTGGAAATATAATCATTAATCTTTCAGCAAGACAGGAGATAAAAGAGGCTATAGAGGAACTTGGCCTTGATTTAAACTGCATTGAAGACCAGGAGCCGGATGCAGCTCTTGGAAATGGTGGTCTTGGAAGACTTGCAGCATGTTTCTTAGATTCTCTTGCAACATTAGGATATCCTGCATACGGCTGCGGAATCAGATACAGATATGGTATGTTTGAGCAGAAAATCGAAAACGGATATCAGGTTGAGGTACCGGACAACTGGTTAAAGAATGGAAATCCATTTGAAATCAAAAGAGATGAGTATGCATGTGAAGTAAAATTCGGTGGATACATCAGAGTTGAAAAAGACGAGAATGGAAGAGATAAATACATCCAGGAAAATTACAGATGTGTAAGAGCTGTACCATACGATATGCCAATCATAGGTTATGACAGCGAGATAGTTGATACATTAAGAATCTGGGATGCAGAGCCGATAGTAAGCCTTAATCTTCAGTCATTTAACAAAGGAGATTTCCAGGAAGCAACAGAGCAGGAAATGCTTGCCAAGAATATTGTAGAAGTTTTATATCCAAATGATGAGCATTATGCAGGAAAAGAGCTTAGATTAAAACAGCAGTATTTCTTTGTATCAGCAAGTATCCAGACAGCAATCAAGAAATTCCTTGAATCGCATAAGAAGATTAGCGACCTTCCAAAGAAGGTTACATTCCAGATGAATGACACACATCCAACTATTGCAGTAGCAGAGCTTATGAGAATTCTTATGGATGAGTACAATTTAGACTGGGATGATGCATGGGATATCACAACTCATACATGTGCATATACAAACCACACAATTATGAGTGAAGCTCTTGAAAAATGGCCAATTGAGTTATTCTCAAGACTTCTTCCAAGATGCTATCAGATAGTTGAGGAAATTAACAAAAGATTTGTTCTTCAGATTCAGGAAAAATATCCTAACAACCAGGATAAGATAAATAAAATGGCAATCATTTACGATGGTCAGGTAAGAATGGCTAACATGGCAATCTGTGCAGGATACTCAGTAAATGGTGTTGCTAAGATTCATACAGAAATTCTTAAGAAACAGGAGCTTAAAGATTTCTATGAGATGTTCCCTGAAAAATTTAATAACAAAACTAACGGAATTACTCAGAGAAGATTCTTACTTCATGCAAATCCACTTCTTGCACAGTGGGTATCTGACAAGATTGGAGATGACTGGATTAAGGATCTCCCACATATTAAGGAACTTGAAATCTATGCTTCAGATAAAAAAGCTCAGCAGGAATTCATGAACATCAAATACCAGAACAAGAAACGTCTTGCAAAATATATCAAAGAGCACAACGGAATTACAGTTAATCCACGTTCTATGTTTGACGTACAGGTTAAGAGACTTCATGAGTATAAGAGACAGCTTTTGAATATCCTTCATGTTATGTACCTTTACAATGAGTTAAAGGATCATCCGGATATGGAATTCACTCCAAGAACATTTATCTTTGGAGCAAAGGCAGCAGCAGGATATAGAATTGCCAAGCTTACAATTAAGCTCATTAACAACGTTGCAAATGTTATAAACAATGACGATAGTATAGATGGAAAGATTAAAGTTGTTTTCATTGAAAATTACAGAGTTTCCAATGCAGAGTTAATCTTTGCAGCAGCAGATGTAAGTGAGCAGATATCCACAGCAAGTAAAGAAGCATCAGGAACATCTAATATGAAGTTCATGTTAAATGGTGCACTTACACTTGGAACAATGGATGGTGCTAATATTGAAATCGTTGATGAGGTTGGAGAAGATAACGCATTTATCTTCGGTATGAGTTCAGATGAGGTTATTAACCTTGAGAACAACGGCGGATACAATCCAATGGATATCTTCAACAACGACATGGGAATCAGAAGAGTTCTTATGCAACTTATAAATGGATTCTATTCTCCAGAAGACCCAGAACTTTTCAGACCAATTTACGATTCATTATTAAATACAAATGTTACAGACAAAGCAGATAGATATTTTATTCTTAAAGATTTCAGATCATATGATGAGGCAAGAGAGAACATAGCCAAGGCTTATAAGAATAAAGCTAAATGGGCTAAGTCTGCAATTATAAATGTAAGTAATGCAGGTAAATTCACATCAGACAGAACAATTCAACAGTATGTAGATGAAGTATGGCATCTCGATAAAGTGAAAATGTAAATTAATTGAATATTGCAATTATATATGTTAAAATCAAACTCGGTGGGTTTTGCCCACTGAGTTTGTGTTGTTTATTTATCTAGAAAAAATTAGAATATTTAAAAGGTGAAATGTAATGGAAAATCAACAGAACGAAACAACGACTAAAGAAAATATAAATGCAGATATTTCGAAATTACAGGTTGTTAATAACGATAAGGAAGAGGATACCATCGACCTTGGAGCGATTTTTAATTTATTGCTGGCAAGAATCGGTTGGATTATTTTGATGGGTGTGCTAGTAGGAATAGTTGCATTTGTTATTACGAAATTTGTAATTGTACCGAAATATACAACATCTACACAGATTCTTGTAATTAACGAGAACAAGAATGCGGCGGATAGTGCGGGCAACGGAGTTAATTTTTCAAATATTCAGTCTAGTACATATCTTGCAAAAGACTATGTATATATGATTACAAGTAAGCCTGTTATGCAGCAGGTTATTTCAGAACTGGGACTTCAAGATACATCATATTCAGCCCTGGCCAGTCAGATAAGTGTAACTACACCGGATGACACCAGAATCCTTATTATTTCGGTAACTGATGAGGATCCGGTTAAGGCTAAACAGATTGCAGATTCAGTTAGAGAGAATTCTATTGAACATATTCAAAGTGTTATTGGTACAGATACAGTTAGGTCAATTGATGGAGATATTGGTGCAGTAGTTCCAACATCCCAATCAAGTCCTAATGTAAAAAGAGACACTATTTTGGGTGTGCTTCTAGGAATTATTATTGCATGCGCAATTATCATTTTAAGATATATTCTTGATGATAGTATTAAGACAGAAGAAGATGTTCATAACAGAATAGGTTTAAGTGTTCTTGTAAATATGCCATTTAAGAATGACATTGAAAAGAGTCTATATGAGGATGATGAAGAAAAGAACAGTAAAAACAAACTTAAACTTCGCCAGAATGGACAGGTTATTTCTACTAATAAAAATGTACGTCTTGATACAACAATCAGTGAAGCGTATAAGAAACTTAGAAGTAACGTACAGTTTAGTGGCAGACATAACAGAGTTATAGGAATTACAAGTACAATTCCAAACGAAGGTAAGTCTATTATTGCTATGAACCTTGCTTTCTCATTATCAGAATTAGGCAAGAGAGTAATTTTTATTGATGCGGATCTTAGACACTCAGTACTTATCGGTAGATATAAAGTGGGAAGACAGGTTAAAGGTCTTACACATTATCTTTCAGGTGTTAATTCCTTTGATGAAATCGTATGTGAGACAAATGTTAAGAATCTCCATATGGTATTCTCAGGAACAGTACCTCCAAACCCATCAGAGCTTTTGGAAAGTGTTTATTTTAGAGAATTAGTTAAGCAGTTAAGACAGGCCTATGATTATGTAATCATAGATACACCACCAATTGGAGCTGTTATTGATGCGGCCATCGTTGGTAAAGAATGTGACGGTGTTCTTCTTGTTATTGGATCGGGAGATATTAGTTACAAGGGTGTTCAGAGAACTGAAAGCCAGTTAAGAGCTTCAGGAAGTAAGATTATTGGTGTTGCCCTTAACAAGGTACCAATGGGTAAGGCTGGTAGAGGCTATGGTAAATATGGCTACGGTGGTTATGGTGGTTATGGTGGCTATGGAAACTACGGCGAATACGGAAACTATGGCAGTGTTGGAAAATATGCAGAAAATCCTGAAAAAATAAATAAAAAGAAGAAAGTAAGAAAATAGATGAGTAAGAGGAAAATACTAAATGTATAGAAAAAAATCGTCAAATTGGAGATTGCATGCGGATTTCATATTTTTTGATATTGTTTTCATGATGCTATCATATATGTTGGCAATAATAACCAGAAGTGATAATAATCTTAAGGGTTATATGCAAATGGACATATATTATAGAGGAATGTTTTTGTTGGCAATAATATGCTTTATAGAACTTGTGGTCACTAACGGATATGATAATGTTCTCAGAAGGGGAAAATATGTAGAATTTGTTAGTACATTTAAACACGTACTAGTGGTGTTGATGTTTTTCATATCTATAATGTTTATCTTTAAGTGGACAAAATCATATTCAAGAACCGTATTTATTCTAACCGGAATATATAGTTTTATAAGTATATATTTAGTAAGGCTTTTTTGGAAGTTAATTGTAAATAAATTTAAATTTTTTAGAATCGATACAAAAACTGATTGTTTGATTATTGTATCAGAAAAATCTAAAATAGATGATGTCCTTGCTAATTTGATTCCTTACAACAAAATCAGATATGATATTAAAGGAATTATATTAATTGATGGCGATGATATGGTAGGACAGCAGATACAAGGTTTTAATGTTGTATGTACATTTGACGAAGCCCTTAAATATATGTGTAAAAGCTGGATTGATGGTGTGTTATTAGCCCTTGATAGAAAACATATAAATGAAGAGCAGAGAATTCTAGAAGGCGGACTTATAATGGGGCTTGTGGTTCATCAAAGTCTTGGAATTATGGCCGACGAGCCTGGAAAGAAACAGGTAATAGATAGAATAGGCAAATATACGGTTCTATCAAACGCTATAAATATTTCCTCAACCGGACAGCTTTTTGTAAAGAGAACGATGGATATAATAGGTGGATTAGTGGGAACGATATTTACAGGTATTCTGTTCCTATTTGTGGCACCTGCTATATATATCAAATCACCGGGACCTATTTTCTTTAAACAAACAAGAATTGGTCAAAATGGTAAAAAATTCAAGCTTTACAAATTCAGAAGTATGTATATGGATGCAGAAGAACGTAAGGCTGAACTTATGAAACAGAATAAAATTCAAGATGGTATGATGTTTAAAATCGAAAATGATCCAAGAATCATTGGTGGCGAGAATGGTAAAGGTATTGGTAACTTTATCAGGAAACATTCCATTGACGAATTCCCACAGTTTATAAATGTTCTCAAGGGAGATATGTCTTTGGTGGGAACCAGACCACCAACTGAAGATGAGTGGGTAAAATATGATCTTCACCACAGAAAGAGAATGGCTATAAAGCCGGGAATTACAGGAATGTGGCAGACTAGTGGACGAAGTGACATTATTGATTTTGAAGAAGTAGTTAAATTAGATGCAAAGTATATAACAAATTGGAGTATTGGGCTTGATATAAAACTAATTTTAAAGACATTTTTTATGATCTTTAAAAGCGATGAAGGCTCATATTAAACCGATATATTTTGAAAGGATATAAAATGGATAAAGATATTACAATTGCCGTTGCCGGCACAGGATATGTAGGATTATCAATAGCAACTCTTTTATCACAGAATCATAAGGTATATGCAGTAGATATAGTTCCTGAAAAAGTTGAACTCATCAATAACAAGAAATCGCCAATCCAGGATGATTATATTGAAAAATATCTTGCAGAGAAGGACCTTAATTTAGAGGCTACTTTAGATGGAGAAGCAGCTTACAGCAAAGCTGACTTTGTAGTTATTGCAGCTCCTACAAACTATGACAGTACAAAGAATTTCTTTGATACATCAGCTGTTGAGGCTGTTATTTCCCTTGTTATGAAGGTTAATCCAAATGCGATAATGGTTATTAAATCAACTATTCCAGTTGGATATACCAAGTCTATAAGAGAAAAAACAGGTTCTAAAAATATCATATTCAGCCCGGAGTTCCTTAGAGAATCTAAAGCTTTATATGACAATTTGTACCCATCTAGAATAATTGTAGGTACTAATTTGGAAGATGAACACCTTGTAGAGGCAGCACACACATTTGCCGAGCTTCTTCAGGAAGGTGCTATTAAAGAAAATATAGATACTTTATTTATGGGATTTACAGAAGCTGAAGCAGTAAAGCTTTTTGCCAATACTTATTTAGCACTTCGAGTATCATACTTTAACGAGCTTGATACATATGCTGAGTCTAAGGGGCTTAATACACAGCAGATTATTGATGGTGTATGCCTTGATCCAAGAATTGGTGCTCACTATAACAATCCTTCCTTTGGATATGGTGGATATTGCTTGCCTAAGGATACTAAGCAGCTTCTTGCTAATTATAAGGATGTTCCACAGAATCTTATCCAGGCAATTGTTGAATCAAATAGCACAAGAAAAGATTTCATTGCAGATAGAGTACTCAAAAAAGCAGGTTATATTGGAATTGATGATGATGAAGATTCATTTGTAAATGGTAAAAAAGAGCCTGCAACAGTAGGTGTATACAGACTTACAATGAAGAGTAATTCAGATAACTTCCGTCAGTCTTCTATTCAGGGTGTTATGAAGAGAATCAAAGCCAAAGGTACAAGGGTTATAATATACGAACCAACTCTTGAAAATGGCGAACATTTCTACGGAAGTGAAGTTGTAAATGATCTTGAGAAATTCAAGTCAGAAAGCGATGCAATTATCGCAAATAGATATGATTCATGCCTTGACGATGTAGAAGATAAGGTCTACACTAGAGACTTGTTTAGAAGAGATTAATTTTTAAAATGAAAGGACAAAAGAAATGAAAGAATTTAAACCAATCAAAGAAGGTAAAGTACGTGAGGTATATGATAATGGCGATAGCCTTATTATCGTAGCAACTGATAGAATATCAGCGTTTGATGTTATCTTAAAGAATGTTGTACATAAAAAAGGAGCAATCCTTACACAGATGTCTAAATTCTGGTTTGAATTTACAAAAGATCTTGTTCCTAATCATATGATTTCAGTTGACGTAAAAGACATGCCTGAATTTTTCCAGAAGCCTGAATTCGACGGAAATAGTATGATGTGTAAAAAACTTGAGATGCTTCCAATTGAATGCATCGTAAGAGGTTACATTACAGGTTCAGGTTGGGAAAGCTATAAGAAAAATGGAACAGTATGCGGAATCAAGCTTCCAGAAGGTCTTATAGAATCTGACAAACTTCCAGAGGCAATCTACACACCAACAACAAAAGCAGACTTAGGTGATCATGATGAGCACATCACACTTGAGGATACAGTAGAAATTCTTGAAAAGATTTATCCTGGCAAAGGTGAGGACTATGCTAATCAGATTAAGGAACTTACATTAGCTCTTTATAAGAAATGTGCTGACTATGCATTATCAAAAGGAATCATCATTGCAGATACCAAATTTGAATTTGGTCTTGATGAAAATGGAAATGTGGTTCTTGGTGACGAGATGCTTACACCGGACAGCTCAAGATTCTGGCCATTAGAAGGCTACAAGCCAGGTCAGGGCCAGCCTTCATTTGATAAACAGTATGTAAGAGATTGGTTAAAAGCTAATCCGGATAGCGATTACCATCTTCCAGATGAAGTAGTAGCAAAATCAGTAGAGAAATACGAAGAGGCATATTACTTAATCACAGGCGAGAAATTCGACAAATAAAATAAAACCAACCAAAAAAGCTATCCCATTAACCGGAAAAGTTAATGGGATAGCTTTTTTTATATGGATATGTTTACAACAATCCGGCAATAATTTCGTCAATCTTAGCCGGTTCTACAGTGGGCTCAAATCTATCTACTACATCTCCATTTTTGTCCACTAAGAATTTAGTAAAATTCCATTTAATATTACTACTTGTCTTCCAGTCTTTATCCTGAGATTTAACAACCGGGATTAATAGTTTGGCTTTCATTCCTGAAAAGCCTTTAAAACCTTGTTGCTCTTTTAAGTAAGTGTATAGTGGGTCTTCGTTTTCTCCATTGACATCAATTTTCTTAAATTGGTCAATCAAGAATCTCTAATCCTTTGTCATGATATTTTTCATAAAGTTCCTCTAGACCTTTATACTGGGGTGTAAAGCCACATCCGGTAGCAGTATTGACAATAAGTAGAACTTTGCCTTCAAAATCTTTTAGAGACTGTGTAGAACCATCTCTTTTTGTAACTGATAAATCGTAAATATTACTCATAAGACCTCCTATAATGATATACAAATTCTAAACAAAATATTATGTGCAAATAAACCCCGCCCTAATGGGCGGGGCATAGCATGTCATTTTCAAAATGATTTTGACTAATTACTTTTTAACTTTAATATTAATTGTTCTTATAGCATAATCTGTTCCATCATATGCAGTAATTCTAAGTGTAAATGAACCAGTCTGTGGAGCGTCCCATGAAACATTTGTGCTAGTTGTATAATCTTTTATTGTCTCATATGTCCATGATGATGCTTTTCTGAATTCATATTTATACTTAACTGTTCCTGAAGCATTTGCTGATGAAGCTGTAATCTTGTTTGTTGTGCCATATTTATAAATTGTCTTATATACGCTTCCG
>JAEIGA010001465.1_pt1 | contig 36916 bp, 75 predicted proteins | sample 9270691 | NCBI WGS metagenome assembly JAEIGA01 (sample SAMN17057246, study PRJNA624740) | gut metagenome | biome: biome; isolation source: fecal sample | host: Bos grunniens | place: China: Xizang | collected 2019
AGGTTCTTTCCTTCGGATTTCGTCGAAACTACTACCTACTTTTCAGTCCCCTATGTATTATTAAGAAAATCTTTTTTAATTTTCTTAACATATATATTATAACAAATTTTTTATAAAAAATCAACTATGTTCTTTTTGCTGACCAAATATTTCTTCAAGTTCTTCATCAGAACAGTCAGCTAAAATCTCAGCCATAAAGTCAAACATCATATCAGTTGTTTCTTCAACTTGAATTTGAGTATCAAACATAATTAAATTCCTTTCTTAACTTTCTATAAATATTATATCATAATTTTTATAAAAAATCAATAAGGAATTTTTAATCTGAGTAAGCGAGCAAGGCTCGCATCTCTGATATGTAATCGCATTTACGGCCGGCCGAACCGCACAAGCAGCGTCACTTGCGAGGATTTTAGTTTGTGGAAACCAAACCTTCGATACAACCCATTTACTTTAGCTAAATGATAACCTCTAGCGCTAACGCTCCCTAGATCGCGGCAAGACTTCTCTTACGGGAAAGGGGTTTTCTTTCTAGTGACGCCTATAAACACCGAGCCCTTTTAACGTCGAAGCAGACACTGGTGCGGAATGAGAGACTTGAACTCCCGACCTCTTCGGTGTAAACGAAAAGCTCTTCCAGCTGAGCTAATTCCGCATATGTAATGGTGGACCTTGTGGGAATCGAACCCACCTGAAATCCTCCTTGCAAGGGAGGCGACCACCCCATGCAGTCCCAAGGCCCATATACTGCAAAATATTTCGCGTGCTAATTACTTACATTCTGCCGAGACACTCTTGAGTTGGTCTGCAGAGCCACTCCACTTTCCTACACAGCGGGAACTTAATAGAATCCGCAATGCTACTGGTTACGTATTTGGGTTTCACCAGTTCTCCTCAATAAAGAGCATCAAACTACATATTTTGCTAATATATCGAATTTCCCAGTTGCCCTAATAGAGTAGCCTAAAGCCGTAGCAAAGCCGACAACCAAAAAACCGTAAAACATAATACACTACAACCAACATCGTATCACTCCATTGCTACTGGAGGGGACACTTTTTGCAGGAGTCCCACCTTATCCTCTACAAACACTTCTTCTCGGTAGAGCGAGCCTATCTTTTACTTTGAAAAGGATGTTAAAGTCAACATATACTTATAGTCGGTCTTACAAACAAAGGAGAGGGGAAGGGCGTGTCCTTTTATAAGAAATGCCGAACAACAATATCAAGCCCCTTATGCTATTCAAATATATGTAATACATTTAAAGTCTGGTGGGGTTCATGTTTCATAACCACGCTTACCTATGGATTCGTGTGGGACTCAAAGTTCCCAAAGGCGGAGACATTTTACAAGGAGAGTGTAGCCCTTACCATGGCGGACATATCCCTGGCTGTTTCACCAGTTAAGCTCCAAAACGTACCTCACTTCCCTCGCCTACCAGACAACACCGATACGACCTGAGTGCTATTCAAATGTATGTAGTGGCGGTGGATAGGGTAGTCGAAACCCTAACTAAGCAGTGACAGTGCTTTATTATAGCCGTTTAACTAATCCACCATATATAAGAGAAAAGGTTAAACCTTTTCCCATTCTATATCAGAATACTTATTTATTTCTGTTTTTTTGCGAGGCAAATTATAACCATCACACCATTTACGAATGGTATTATCTGCCACATTAAATTTTTCTCCAATCTTAGTCATTGGCAAAGAGCGAATTAAATTTTTTAATTCTTCACGAGAAGGTCTTTCATACGCTCTTGATGCTATCCTTTGACAAGCATCACAACGCTTTGAACCTTTTGATACTGGTTTTCCACAATCAATGCAAATCCATTCTTTTGTTTCAAATTTAGTTTTTCGAATTGGATATTCAACATCTTCCATTTGATGAGTATGCCCGTTGTTAATGCGAGTAATTGTTCTTTGACATAAACCAAACTCTTTAGCAATTTCATCAAAGGTTAAATCTGTATTACGAATCTTATCTACTATTTGATAATAAGTTTCTTTATCAAATGCTCCAAAAGAAGTATGTTGACTTTCTGTAAATTCAATTATATTATATCCATTTGGAACAATAGAATTAAATTGTTGAATATAATATCCTTCACGTGCATCTAAATCTTTAATTGCAGTTTCTTCTAAAACCTCAAAAGAAAAATTGTCAACTCCGTATGACCTAATTGCTTGAGCAATAATGCTTGTTGCACTTGGCTGTTTGTGCTCTTGCCAGCGTCGTTCTATATGAACACTCTATCCAATATAGCACTTACCATTGATTAAGTTTGTAATTTTATATATACCTATCATAATAAAACCTCATTTCTTTATTCTTTCATTATATAATGAAAATTAGCCATAGTCACTTGAACACTCTCGACCTCGAAATTTGTCTAAATGATAAATATTTATTACTGATTTTTTATTACCTATATATTATAATATATTTTTTTAAAAAAATCAATTATGTATCTTTGAACGCTTTAAAAATACGAGCAGTACGGGCACCGGTCGACTAAAACTTGCGTTCAGAGTTTTTTTCAATTATATTATTAGTAATACCTCTGGTGAGGTTGGTGCTGGAGCTCAGAGTCGGACTGAGGTTAGAGGATTACAAGGCCCCCGTAATACCGTTATACTACACCAGCATATGTATCTTTGGCAGAAGATTAGTCGACCTTGGTCATCTGCCGCACTCACTGGCGTAATCGCATTCTTTTTTCTAACCCCGTGCACGCAATGGAGGGAGGCGAGTGAGTTGCCTAAGGGTTTTGCTAACAGAGATTTTCACACCCATAACTCTATTGGCTGGAAGCGTGGGACTCGAACCCACATCCACGCGGTTAACAGCCGCGGGCTCCACCGATTGAGCTAGCTTCCAATATCTTGCGGGCTAGGCCCGCTCCCATTTACTTCGCTTTTTATTTATTTACTGCTCTACCAACCGCTAAGCCACATATTATCTCAAAAGTGGTAGTTTAATGGGGAAATCCGTGCTCTGTGAGCAGACATATTAAATATGTAGGTGCCGACTTGCCTCGCTTTGTTTTAACTCTCACGTGGAATGGCGGCTGAAACCGAAGAGTTGAGGGCGTGTGCCGTGGTGCTCAAGGTGGGACTCGAACCCACACGACTCTAGGTCACTAGTTCCTAAGACTAGCGTGGCTGCCATTACACCACTCGAGCATATGTATGGTAGGGGTGGGGGGACTTGAACCCCCACGAGCCAGGCTCTCGGGATTTTAAGTCCCGTGTGTCTGCCTATTCCACCACACCCCCATATTACAGTAGGCTGGCTATGTAGAAGAGAGGGGCAGACTATTTCGAGGGGCCGTCTGCCAGGGCCATTGCCTCGTAAGTTCTTACTTCTTGCCGGACTTACACCGCGAGGACTTTAATTTATATCAATTTGGAGGTACACCATATCAACAAGACCTTATATCAATAATCTTCGTGCTCTACCAACTGAGCTACTCGTCAACTGATGTGTCAACGAAGTGGGATTCGAACCCACGACATCGGAGTTAACAGCTCTATTATTTGATAATAAAATTTGCAGAAAAGGTCTTTATTTATTTTACATATATATTATATCAAAAATTTTTATAAAAATCAAATTGATTTTTTAGGTGGGTAATATTTTTTGAAACTTTATTTATTCAAATTTTGCTTCTTTGTCCAAATTTTTTATTTTTGTTACTTCTTAACTTTCTATAAATATTATATCATAATTTTTAAGAAAAATCAAATGCTTCCTCATCAACCACATCATTAAGACTATAAAAAAGTCTTACTGCTTTACCAACAAGGTCTACTAATTCTTTTACACGCTCTGGATAAGTGTTAATATAGTTAACCGCCCAACGAGAAGCCTCATACTCTACAGGTAAGTGAGTATAAGTATAATGAATAGATTCCGCAAAAGATGAAGGTTCTTTGTCCATAAGTTCTAATATATCATAATATTCATCTAATTCTTCTTCTTCAAAATCCCAATAAGTATGACCGTGACCAAGCTCATGAAGAAATGCGGTATAAAATACATCAAGATCATAATTACAGCCTAATTCTTCCATAAGACGACCCCAGTTCTCTGCAGTATCTACGGGAAAGAAAAAACTATATGAAATTGTGTTATTATGATACCAAAAGAAATCTTCGTCAACGCCACGTACTCGAGCTTCAAAACCATATTTCTTTAACCAATGATTAAATGTAATATTTATTAAACCTAATCCTTGTAATTTCATACTTATCAATTCCTCTTTTTATTTTCTATATATATTATAATATATTTTTTATAAAAAATCAAAGAGTTTCTATGTAGTGCCGAAGCCCGTTCAAACGGTCTCATGAACGGGCGGCCGCATTTTCTTATAAACCCAGACTCGCCATCAAATCAGCCAGGTTCTTAGTCTCCTCAGGTGTGATTTCCGCAGGTTCAAATTTAGTCTGCACCAAAACTGGCTCAGCTTCAAAATCTAAGCCACCACTAAAAGCACTACTCATATCAACTGTGCCTATTGGATTCTTGGGACAAGTTAGCGAAATAGCAATTTGAACTTTTTCTGCACCATCATTTTCCCATACATAATGTTTGCCGCCTGATTCACCTACGTAATCTGCTCCATAAAGATTTTTAATTTTTTCTGCGATTTTACTTTTCGCAATTGCGCCTTTAGCCAAATTATTCTTCCTCCTCTTTATCTGCTAAACAATGATCGCATATATATTGTCCATTGTAATAATGTTTTTCGCTGTTATAATATCTATCTTCACATTCATCACATATAAATGTTTCTCTGTCTGCACAATTTGGGCAAACCATATCGTCGCCAACCCACCAAGCATCTTCATAATAGAACCTAGTTCCGCAACAATCGCAGGTTCTGTATTCATCACTATCACTATTGCCATATTCGCACTCACAATCAGAACACATCATACTATCGTCGCCGTTAATTAAAGCTTCGCCACATCGTAAACATTTAACTGCGGCACCCATTCTAAAAATAGAGGATGTGTGATGATAATATGATTTATACATATAATAAGGTTTGGTATAACAGCTTGAGCGAGTTATATCATTAAAATGTAATGAGTTTGGTGCGTCTAAAACAGTTTCATATTTATCACAAATACACCCATTCATTACATAATATCTATCATCTTCAAAATGAACTTTTCTGCCCGATTCTTGATTAGCAAATTGTTCAATATAGTCATTATACCAGCCTAACCATTTTTCTCTTTGAGGGCCATTACCCCAAGTATGTTCCATAGTAGCCATATTACTAGAGAAAATTTCAAACACATTCTCCAATGCTCCGGGGCTAAAAAATGGATATTGTCTACCAGCAAAGCATACATCCAACTCTTGGTCAAAGTGAAGCAGCATTCTCCATTTTTTGCTATTCCAAAGTACATCTTCTGGAAAATGTGGTAGTTTTACTTTTTCTTCTCCACTTAGATATACCATCATTGTACCTCGATCACACATATAGCTTAAATTACCAGCACGATATTCTCCATCTAATGAATGACAACTACGCCAATTATATGTGTTTTCGCTTGAAGATAAGAAATCAAGCGGGTGTACTGAAAAAGTTAAATAACCCTCTACCTTATTTTCTTGTATGATTTCACTGGCTTTATTTTGTAAATCAGCTAATAATTGTTTATCTTCAATAAAATATTTAAAAGATTTAACTATTTTAGAACCTTTTTGTATTTTTTTATTATCTCGTTCTGAAATAATATAATCCTCTAAAATACTATTCGCATAAAATTCTTCAATAGATAAATGTCTTAAAAATTTTACCAAAGGATGATAATAATCATTAAAAAGATTTTGTATATATTCTTGGAAATGGTCTATTCTTTCACATTTAGAATGATCGTTTAATTCAAAACGCACCTTTTCTGGGTATGTGTATTGAATCTTACCATTTAAAAATCTTTCTACAATATCCCTTTTGGCTTGTGACCAATTCGTTAAAAGTTCTGTAGTTTGCGGTGCTGGAATGTTTTGTGAATATGAAATTACTTTATCAAAATCTTCTTTATTTATTTGTTTTAACATCGACATTGGTCTTTTTCTCCTTTAAATCTTCGCATAATGGGCATATACCCTCGGAAGGTGCCTCAGGTGAATATTTTTGATAAGCACTTTGACACTCTTTACACCAACCTACATGATCTACCAAGCAGTCTGGACAGAAAAAAGCCGTTGTCTTATCTAACATAACTACTGGAAATAGTTCTTCTTCCATAAAGTATTGTTTACATTGACGACATTTGCTGACGCCGTGTCCATAGACACTACTACCCCAATTATACCAATCCATACCGTAGGCATAATTGTAGCGAGTGGGTGAAGGGATATATTCAAAAGGTTCTGTTAAATTAGCTGCGTCCGCAAGCATCTTCTTAACTTTTTCTATGGTAGAATACATTCTACCGACAAATAATACTTCACTTACAGAATGTTCATCGCGATAACCTATTGATAAATTTACTCCTGCTATTTTCCAAGTAGGACAAAATTCACATATATCAGTATAACTACCAAAATTATATTCAAATCCAAAAGATTCTACATACTCTGTAAACTTTGGATTTTCACAATCGTAGAATACACAGTCATTACTACCTCTACGATCTAATTCTATCACATATTTCAAATTTTTAAAAGGGCAGTCTAATTCTGCTAATTTAGACGCACCCAAACCACCGATCTCTTCATCGGTTGTAAATATTACGTGCGGTTTTAGTCCAGAGCGTATAATCTGCACAATGGCAAAAATGCCTGCTCTATCATCCGCACCAAGACCATCTGGAGACCATACAACATTTTTAACAGGATCAAAAAATATCTCCTCTGGTGGTGCTTTAAATACCGTATCCATATGCGCAACTAAGGCGATAGGTATATCGCCTTCCGCAAATATATATTCTTTTGTGTGTATTACCTTTGGATAATGCTTTTTCAAAAAGCTCGCTAAAACTTTTTTTAGCGAGCTTTGTTTTAGTGAAGCAAGCTGTTCAAAGGTTTTGAGTTCAGAGCTCTTAAATGTTTTCACTCACAAATTCCACCTTTTATTTTTTCTATAATTATTATACAATAATTTTTATTAAAAATCAAAGGTGTTACTTTTCTTCAGCTTTATCAATTACTTCTTCTTTATATTGTTTTATTAAGTCAGGATTGGCAAGATGCAATAGTCGATGACATACTCTACACGCACCCCCGACCATGCAACGCTGACCGCAATTTTTACGCGATTCCACGAATTGTTCAGGTATCATACGATTATATGCTTCAGTTTCAATATTGGTAATAATCATATCTACTCTGCCGGGCCAGTTCTTTTGCTCTGCATAAATTCTATATAGAGCTTCCTCTTTATGCTCTTTACAGTCGGCAAACTCAATTATGTCAAAAACATCATCATAAAAATCTACATCTTCTGGTCTCATCCAAGAACCAGTCACACCATCAACAAAAGGTAGATAACCTTCGTGAGCTACATTAGCACATACCCTTTTGGTTATGTCGAATTGCGCGAGCTTGTCTCCTTGGAAGAAGAGAGGTGCGCCTATACGAACCTGAGACGCCCCGGCTGCAACCAATGCGTGTAATTCCCAAAAAGTAGTAACAGTATAACCCCAAAAGAAAGGTATTCCAAGCTCCTTTAATTGCGGAATACGTTCATCGCGAATATCGGGAAGACAAAGAATAAAGTTCTGTTTAGCTAAAATAAAATAATCTTTTATTTCGCTAATTTCCCACGGCGTGTCGGGGGTTACTTCGAGCGCGATGCGAGCGTTTGGATATTTCTTCGCATAATCAGGTATTGCTTTTCTATCTCTATACTCAACCATTATTTCATCTGCCTTGTGTAAATATTTTGGAGAGGCAGTTCTTAAATGTAAACTATATTTCATAATATCACTCCTTATATATTTATTATACCAAAAATTTTATGTAAAAGCAAATAAAGCGAGGTTTTCCTCGCTTTATTCATTTTAACTATCTTATTAGTCTTCTGTTACTGTTTCAGAAGCTACGGCATATGCCATAAGCTTACGCTTAGACTCGCCTTCGCCTACGGTAACTTGTTCCTTAACCGCTACGCCTCTCTTAACGAGGTCGTTTAAGCGATATTGCACCTTAGCTGTGCTTACTTCGCCGTCAAATACTACTTTGTCAGTGATGTCTGCGATAGTGCAGAATTCATCGGTAAGAACTGCTGCTACTGCATCAGAGAGAGCGTCGCCCTCAGTTTTCTTCTTAGCAGCTGTTGCCTTAGCCTTAGCAGCCTTGTTGTCAAGGAGTTCGATTTCGTGTTCGATTACCTTTGCAAGGTCTTCGCGGCCTGCATCAGTAAGAACCTCGATAATAGCATTAAAGTTGTCGCGTTTAGTAATTTTCTTTTCCATTTTTCATTTCCCTTTCAGATTTAAAATTTATTTCTTTATTTATCTTACATATATATTATATAATATTTTTTTAAAAAAATCAATTATCTTCGTTTTCGCCCATATAATCTTTGAGGTCATCCTCGTTCCAGAGATCAAATTCTCGGAGACCTTCTTCCGTAAGGTCACAAGGTAATACATAATATCGTTCATCATCATAGTATTCTGATGAATAAACAATTTTATGGCGAGGTTTGTCAATTTTACATATTTTATACCAATCTCTGGTGCCTACATTCGCCATATAAAAATTCTTCATTTCGCAATCATTTAAATGGTCTTTATCTACCTCATCATCATTGTTGGTACGAGCGAGATAAATCTCGTGCATATTATCTGCCATATAAATTTCTGTACTAATAATATCTTTATCAGTATGCTCTTCCCAACAATATTGGCAAATATGATTACCATCGGCAGTAGTATATACATCTTCAGCACTGGTTCGTTCACCGCACCAAGAACATTCAAAATTATCTGCACATTCGGCACAAGTCAAGTATCTTTCGCCTTCATAAGAACCTATACTTACCTCATCTTGAGTACCGCCGCACCACATACACATTGAGTGACCAGAGTAGTTATAGTTATAATCAATGATAGACTTTGTTTCATTTGGATTTAAAGCAATATAGTGATTACAGCCAAAGTCGTTATACATTGCCTGTGTACAAAAGTCTATTGCAACTTCTCTGCCATTAATAACTACAGGAACTCTTTTACTGCGATGCTCTTCATAGTTTTCAAGATACATATATGGCTGTGGCTCAACTTCACCCCAGCCCGCAAGCTTGGCAATTTCTTTAATTACTTCTTTTACAAGGTTGTTGTTATCATAAGGGTAAGAACGCACATTGATAATAAAATCTTTATCAACGATAAATAGGCTACGCCATTTCTTACTATTCCATTCCTCACCATTAGAACCCCCCCAGCCAATATTGTTATGTTCAGAAGCGAGATAACCCACAACTACACAAGGTGAGTTCATCATTTCAACCGTACCTTGTTTATACTCGCCGTCATTTTCCCAAGACATACAGCTGTCCCAGCCTTCATTGTTATCACTCATTGTCATATAATCAAGAGGATGAATAGATAGGCAAAGATCACCTGTTAATACCTTTTGATTGAGTGCGAGAGAATGTTTGCGACGGAAATATTCAAAATCACTTATTCCATCTTCATCTGGCTCAATACCTATCTTATAAGTATTAGCAATTTTAGAGATAATTCGCATAGGCTTTGAGCCTCTCTGCACTTTTAAGACCTCATCACCAATTTGTAAATCAAATGTATGCTTGTTATATTCAAAACGAGTATCTTGTATTTTGTTATCAGTCAAAGTCACATCGTGAAACAAACAAGTAACAAAATGATAAGACTGACTCTCTGGACTACTCCAAGGCAAGTCTGCTGCACGCTTACGATATATATTTGTAATATTATTATAAAATCTATTAACTCTTGGGTCTTTATGAACTAAATCAGACATTTTATTCCAAAGGTCGTGTTTATCTTCATTAAATTTAATAGACTTGGTGATAATAAGTTGATCACCAAATATTGATTCAAGATATTCAGACTTTGCTTTATTCCAATGTCTTAACAAACGCTCAATAGAAGCCTTACGTTCTTTGCGGTCCCAGGCGGACGCATAAGCGTTACGATAAGTTTCTATCTTACTTTTATCACTATCAGTTAGCAAATCAAAAACCATAGTTATTATCACCTTTTCTTATTTTCTATAATAATTATAACAAAATTTTTATGTAAAATCAACTAGCCTCCTAGAGGAGGCTAAGTTGGATTAAGCGTTCAAAGCATTGTTACGTGCTTCGGCTTCTGTCTTGCCGAAAGCTATACCTTGACCATTTGCAAAGAACATAAAAGGAAGAATATCCTTGTTTTTATTATCTTTCATTAAGAAATAGAGCATCATAGGATTACTCATATCGAATTTGCCGCCGCCCATAGCGAACATAAGGGGGAGCATGTCGTCGTTCTTTCCGTCTGCGAGCATCATAAGGGGAAGCATATTGCCGAAAGGCGCGTCCGCACTTGCGGTTGCAGAAAGGTCGCCGAAAAGGTTTATAACTTTGGTTACAAAGTCGAAACCAAAGGGACTATGAGTTAAAAGAACAACCTTTTCCTCACCTGCAGCAGGGTCAATGGCACCAAGCTTGCCACCTTCTACTACGGTTACAAACATTGGTTTTCTATTGTGTATAATTGTATCGCCAACCTTAACATCTTTAATTGTAACAGGCATCTTGTAGAGATACTTCGCATCAAAGTTAAGGATATCAACGTCCACAACATTTTCAGACTTAGCATCATAAGACACCCAAGTGCCGTTTGCATTCTTCACAGCAATACCATACATACTCATTTTTACATTATCATTTTCGCAAGAACCAAAATCAAAATTTTTAAATAAATTCATACTATCATTTTCCTTTCTTATTGAGACGCCAGTAGCGTCGTCTACTATTTCGTTAATTGTTTTACCATTTATTTTTAAACCTTTTTCACTAATCTCTACTGTTGGTTGCTTTTCGTAGAAATTATTACTAATTGAAGTTGCGGTATTCCAGTCATCTCTGTTATAAACAGAGGAATAAGCATTTTTTATATTGTTTAATGCTTCACAACTTGACTGAATTGACTTACTTGCAGAAGCTGTTGCCGCAGACAGCATATCAAATGACTTACCATTTAATTCTATTTGCATAAACTCATTCAAGAACTCACCGAATGAACAATCCCACGCATCAAAAGTATAGTCTAATCCGCCAACTGTGAGTGTAATCTCATCCTTTGGCCAAATATCTACTGAATTCAAATCTTTTGAAATTTGAATTTCTACTGGACTATTTCGTTGAATATTCAAAGAACGCCAAATTTTATAGTCCATTTTCTTATAATGTCCTTGTTTGACCTCATACTCAAAATCATTTAGAAGGTCTTGGACATAAAGGTTCATCATCCTTGTTCTCTTCCTCCTCTTTATTAAATTTTATATCACCCTCGCACTCCATTGCAAATAGTGTAAAAGGAATTGAGGGTTCTCCTGTACAGGGATCTTTTAAAAACATTGTTGTTCCTCCTTAAGTCGCATAACATAGATGATAAATAGATGGGAATAAGGGCAAGTTTCTCTTTAATTCTTCTGGAACTTCTCGCAACATATGTTCCACATCTATTTCAGTTTGTTCCCAGTATTTCAAGCAGTCAACTCTTGCTTCTTCTCCGCAAGAAGTTTGAGAAATACACTTACCAATATAAAGAAATTCTTCAGAATAGCCGTCTCTGATTACATCAAATCCGAACTCTTCCATTCGTTCAGTAGCCTCATGCGGCCAGTCTTCCTGTATTCTTGAGCAATCCCAACCATAAATTAAAGCTGAATTATAATCTACTGACATTTTAATTCCTCCGTGAATATAGTATCAATATCTGCCCAACCAAAACGCTCGTCGAGAATTTCTCTAAAAGCTTCTTTAGCCATTTCCGCAGCCTCTTCAGGACTATCTGCTTTCACAGAGATTTCGTCTTCATAGAAGATAGTGGGTTGTCCGTGTACTCTCATTCTATAAATCATATTTTATCAATTCCTTTCTGATAAATACTCATTAATCAAATACTGTTCTACCTCATCATTAGAAGAAAGGCCTAGCCCATTAGCATATTTTTTTATGCCAACACCACCATAATAACCATCTTCCTCACATTGAAGCTCCCAACATTTAGCATTATACAGTAATATACCTAAGTCTTTTTTTGATATAACAACCATTTCTTCCATAATTATCAATTCCTTTTCTTATTTATCTTACATATATTTTATAATATATTTTTTATAAAAAATCAATATGTAGATATAGGGTTGGATTAACCAACCCTACAACGAGTCAATACGGTCTGCTCTTTACCCTTATATTTCTGTAATGCTTTAATAGTACCTCTTACTTCATAAGTAGTGTTAAGTTCAAGGCTTTTACTACCCGTAGTCCAGCAATATTCATTATCATATTCGTCTTTAAAGAGGAAAAAAGTGCTTGGCCCGTAGTATCCATCAGCGAGAGGTGTTATTTTTGTTACTGTCAATGTGCGGTCGATGCGGTCGCCGACTTCACCCTGCCATTTACTTGGACTTGGATCATAGAGAAGAGTGGCAAGATGGTCTTTGATAGCTGTCTCTGTTTTTAATTGGTCTTCGTCGACCATAGCCACGTCTTCCCATTTTAACTGAATAGGAGTTACACCTGCGGGCCATTGCAAATCCTCTTCCTCAGATACGAGATACCAACCCCAGAAAATATGGAAACGGCAAGGTGACTGTTGAAACCACTCCAGAAGAGGATAGGTATCACCTTTGAAGATAGTGATATAGCCTTTTGAAAAACCGAGTACTTCTTTCAAAGGACGAATTTTCTTCATAGGCTCTTCATACCAACGCACTTTTCTTGTAGTGCCACTCTTAGTTTTTACAAGGATATATTCTTTACCATTCTCTTCAAATGGTTCACTTAATCGTTCTAAATTAGCAAAGCTTGGTGCTACCGACATTATTTCCACCTCTTTAATTCAATATCATCACCATTGTCTACTGGTATTAAACCAGACATATTGGTTTTTCCGTCGTCATAAAAGAAGATACATTCTTTTATAGTGGCTTCTGTGAGCTCTTCTGCTACGAAAGGGTCTAAGTCAAGAATACCACCCAAAAACATTTGGGCATCTTTTTCTGTATCAAATTCACAAGCGGGGCATTTATCTCCCTCTGCCCAACACACAGGGTGATTATCTTCATCAAATATATACCATTTCATTTCTACTGCCATATTATATTACCTCCGAAAGTTCTATTGTTGAATTTTGAAAATTCCAATTATTTATATTCCAATCTACACTGATTATTGTATTATTAGGGAGTTTTCCTTCATCTACAAGTTTATATACTGCTAATTTCGCTAGTTCTTTAGGAGTTAAGACTATTTTTTGTTTCATTAGTCTTTTACCTCCACATATGCGCCTTCAACAAGACATAAGGTTGCAGCTTCTTTATCATATGATAAACCATTATCTACAACTATATAAGCCTTAACTACTTCATTAATTTCATTAGGTATCATAAGTCCACCTACATTAATAGCATTAGCATATTCAATACCGTCAAGAAAATTCTCTATCATTGTTTCTACTGGTTGGTGAGTGTTATCTTCGTGAATGAGAACCTTTTCGTTCTTTACATCATACAAACAGTGAACTACATAATCACCGTCGCAAAGGTCGTCCCAATCTTCAGTATTATAATTACCATTGTTAAACTCGTCTACATCAAAAATAACAGCGTGTATAAATTTCATATTTATCATTACCTTTCGTTTACATAATTATTTATTGTTTCTTCAACTTTACTTATGAGTTTTTCTTCTCCTTCTGTTAAAGCTCCCATATTATAAATCATATCAAGAAAACAAGAGAGTTCAGAGAGTGCTTCTTGAATATCCATATTTATTTTCCTTTCTTATTTATCTTACATATATATTATAACAAAATTTTTAATAAAAATCAAAAGTGTTATGTATGCTCAATAGGCCGTCCGTATTAGCGGGCGGCCGCACTCTTAATCAGTTTTTGTTTCTATAATTGTAACAGTACCTTCAAATACTCCCCACTCAGAGGATTGCTTATATACGTGAGTCTCAGCTTCCTCACCCTCACGCATTGGTCTGGTAAGATACCAGAGCGAGTCCTCTTTCCAAGTAATTACCTCTAACTTCTCATTGGGCGGTAATTCAATCGTTACCTCGCCCCCGAGGTCTCGTGCTGCACCTTGGCAGCCCGACATACAGCCGCACAAAGATAAGCACATTGCTATAATTAAAATGACGCATAATACTTTTTTCATTGCTTTATTCCCCTTCATATAATTTTACAGTTCCATCTGAATTATAAATAGGTGACATTACAGCCGACTTATATCCATAAACTACAAGATACAAAACATTAGTGTTAGTATCTCGTACAATATACGCCACACCGTTACCCATATCTTGTATGATTTCAGCATCAAAATATTTACTATGAACAACTTTGGTATTATCAGCCGCATTATCTTCATAGCCTAACTCATTGTCATCTGCACACCCTGTTAATAAACCAATACATAATAGCAATGCTAATAAAACGCACAATATTTTCTTCATTATTTATTTCCCTCCATTAATAAACATATTCCGCCATCATAAGCCATACAGTTTAAACCATCGCATACGCCAAAATGTTCGTCTTTTTTAATTTGTGTAGGTTTTTCTCTTTCTACAGAAGTAAAACCATACTCTATAATTGTTACTGTTTCTTTTTTAAAAGGGCATAATTTAGCCATTTTGTTCTCTCTCCCCTCAAACATTTCTTTTAATATTTCTTTACCTCGTTCAGTTTCTTCTGACGGTTTCATTTTTAATTGCTCTTCTATCTTTTTAGCCAATTCACCTGCTACTATTGGTATTTGTACTGGCTCTAGTACCTTTCCCGCAAGCTCCATAATCTTATCATTTAGTCTTTTTATTTCAGAAGCAGGATCCATACCATCAAGATTCCAGCGCCACTGACAACCCTCACCCCATTCACTATCTATACCTTCACATTGCTGGGTGCCGCAACGCATACAGTAGGTTTCATAAAATTGTTTCTTATCCATTTTTACTACCTCCAAATTCTTGTAATTGTTTGTATAATGGGTCGTACGGACACACATTGAGGCGGTCATCTAATTCGCACAAACCCATATACCAATATTCACATTCATCATCTTCGTGTCTACACGGTTCCATTTTTATTATCTCCTTAACACATATTAGTGTGTTCATCTATTTCATCTATACCACGTCCTATAGGTGGTTTAACTCCAACACTATCAAAAAGTGTGCATTTTCCTTCTTTATCTATTGCTACTTTTGATTTACCGCAACGACCATAATCATAATTGTGTCTGCAAAAATAAGCGCCACAACTCATTACTTTTGCTTCAAACATTATTTATTACCTCCATCCATACGAGCTCCACAATGTAAACAGAATTTATGACAAGAAATATAATCATCTGCTACTTCTTTACCACAGTTGGAACATTGATAAATATGTGTACAATGAAAATCAAATGTATCAGTATCTATCCAATGTCCGTATACAATGGGAGCTACGTCCGCAGCGGAAGCATCATTGATTAAGTCTTTAACTTGCTCCATACCACTTACTACCGCCGCAATTTCTTCTTGATAGGGTGAAGAAAACTGAATATTAGATATAACTTCATTACATTCCGCAAGTAAATCCTCACGGTTAATATATTCTTTCATATTTAATCACTACCTTTTTTATCTTCTATAATTATTATACTATAATTTTTTATATAAATCAAAAAGCGAGTATTAAACTCGCTTTAGAAAAATAAACCTAATATTGCGGAAGCAGTTACTCCTAACATAGGGTAACAAACATCCTTAATCATTTCAATTTCGCAATCATCGTCATACTCTTTTACATATATATTCCAAAAGAATATCCCCGCGAAATATAATATTAAAATATACCACATTAAAACGCATCCTCATAATTTTCACAGCAATTATATTCATGACAGCAAGTTCTTGTCTCGTGGTCAAAACATTCGCAATTTTTGGCACAAGTTTCATTTATTCTCTCGTCGTTCTTGACGGTCGTCACCATAATTTGATTACCTTGTTGTATGCGTTTTTGCACAGCTTTTGGAATAGGTGACGGGTTTGTTTCAAAATCGCAGGTAGAGCTTTTTGAACATCCGCCGCAAGTTCCAGAAAGCTTTGAGCAATTTCTGCATAGGCGAATCCAACTCGTATCAGATTTTTGAGTTAAAAGTGCTTGTGGGTCAATTTGTCCGCACAGTTCACAAATAGGTAGTTCCGCAACCCAATAAGGACATACTTGAGGGTTTTCTGTAAATACACAATGTATTAGAGAGCAAGCCTTTTCATTAAGACTACGATATCCGCAAGTTAGGCAGGATTTTGTTGGCATTATATTTCGCCTCGCTCTTTAATTGCTTCATAGGTTTGTTCGTCAGGGAGGCGTACGAGAGGGCGTTCGTGGTTAATAAGCTCAATATGAACATTATCAATATCTTCTCCATAATAATCTTCAAGAGTGTCCATTACATCGGCAAAGGTCTCTCCTGCAACAACGAGATGGTCGGTGAGAGGACCGTCTTCTCCTTCGCAATACCATACTACTTTTGCTACATATAATTTCATATTTATACCAACTCTTTCTTTTCTTATTTTCTATAAATATTATATCATAAATTTTTATAATAATCAATTTGATGATTATAGTTGAAAATATATAAAAAATATTGTATAATATATATAGTGAAAATAGAAATGAAAGGTTGTTTTGTTATATATGAAAAAAATGGGCAATTTTAAAGGCTTACCTGTATTTATGGTTACCGATCCTTTTGAGTGGGCAAATATGAAGAATGAAGGGTCATATGAAGAAAAGATTTATGTTTATGCTACTAATGTGTATTATAAATGGAATAGAATTGCGTCTATTAGCGGTGACACCTTAATAGGTTTTGATGAAGATTTATTTAACGAGTTGCGTAGAAAGAGTTGGGGTGATGACAGAGCGCAAATGTTGGCTCATGTTACTGGTTCTGCGGAAACGCGTTCTCAAGAGGAAGAGATACCAACTAATGAGACCGTAGAAACGACCGGCGGCACCTCTGCTGTTGATGACTTTATGGAAACTTGGCAAGATAATATTGATAATGAAATCGCTGTGTTGAAAAGCTCTGTTGCGCAGATGGAGGATATGTTAAATGCGGTTGGTTAAAGTAAATGATATTATTCTGAATATGGATAATATTGCTGTGATAAAAGGCAGTAGAGTTGGAAAAGATTATGGCGGGGGCGTAGATGTATATGCTTATTCCGCAGGTCAAAAAATTGGTTTAGGGCATTGTGATAATCAAGAAGATTATCAGAAATGGATTGATGCGGTATATACAGAATTTGGTGAGCATTTTTTAGGTGAAATTATCGCTACGAATGATGATGATGGAGAAGAACTCTGGAAGTAATTCCAGAGTTTTTTGATAGACATTGTATGACAAAAGTGGTCATTTGTTATAAAAATGGTCATTTTTTTCTATTGAATGGTCAAAAATTTCTATAAAAATGGTCAAAAATTTCTAATGATTTGTCATAATTTTTATTGTAAAGTGTCTAAAAATTTCTATTAAAATGGTTGAAAATTTCTATAAAATTGGTCATAAAATTATGGGCAGAACCAGTTAAATTAAATTGCATAGTTTTTATGTAATAGTGAAAGGATGTGAAAGCATTATGATGCAAATAGAAACTAATTCTCGTCAAATACCAACTAATAGTAGTGTTACATCTGCTAAGCAATATTGTGATTTATTATATGCGTGGTTACAATGTAATTCTGAACGTATCTCTCCAGAAAGTGATGGCCGTAGAATACCTAAAAAAGATGTTAAGTGGGTTGCAATAGAGCGAGATTTTACCAGAGTGTTAAGCGATGGTAGTCAAGATAAAGTTATGGGTAGAAAAACTATTGCTAAATATTTTGAATATTTATTAAATGAAGGGTTGGTTAAAGATGGGGAAGATGATTTCTTCTATCTAACTGTATTACCTGCGGATTCTGCTCATTTAATTGAATATCAAACATTGTATAAACTAATGAATGTATTACAAAGATATAGTTTAACTATTTATATATATTTGTTTAATAGGTATTATGCGGCGGGGTGTAATCCAGTGATAGTTACAATGGCATAGATTAAAAATTATGTGGGGGCTGCTACTACAACTACTTCAAATAATGGTTTTATAGATGATACTATTGATATTTTGAAACGTTTAGGATTATTAGATATGGAGCTTATTCGCAAGGATGGGAAAACTTTAATGCAATTTAATTGGGTGAAGAATAAATTGCCGAATGAGTAAAAAAGTGGTCATTTTTTTCTAATGAAAGTGGTCAAAAATTTCTAGTGATTGGGCATTTTTTTCTACAAAATGGGCAAAAATTAGTAACCATATAAATAGAATAGAAATACTACTCTTTACAATAGATAGGTCACTTATAATAACAGTCGCTTCGCTCCTGTTATTATAAGTTCCTGTGGGCCTACGGCCCTAATGCTGATAGGGGGTGGGTATTTTTGAAAGGAGATAAAAAAGAAATGGATGTAAAAGTTTTAATAGATGAAACAAAAGCATATATTGGTGGTAGAATAGAATTATTATTTATGCTTTTTGATGAACAAATTCAAGTATTATAGGAATATAATCATGTAGAGACAGATTTAATAGAGCGTACATGGGATAAACATATTGAATTTATGAGTTATTATATGGGGGTATCTAAAGAAACCTATCAAATATTACGGGAATTTTATTTAGATGGGTGTGTTAAAGAACTTAATATTGATACTAAAGATGATTTATTAGATTATTTGGTTTATAAAAAGGTTGGCAGACAAATTACAGATATGTGTGAAGAAAAGGACTGAGTGAAAAACTCAGTCCTTTTAATTATTTTATATGATTTTTGTGTATTTGGGAGATGTGGGTGGCCGGTCCCGCAATCTAGAGTGATTTCATTTTTACCGTGACCGAAACCGCTACCGCATTAAAGACCAAATTTCTTCAAGAAGTCGCCAATTACCTTGTCCGCATTATCTGCGTCCGCATCTACTACAATCTTGTGTACTTTTGGATTTATAGTAGCCGCCTTATGAAGCTCTCCGAGCGGGAACTGCAACCCCTTCAACTGTTCCAGACTCTTGGCCATCTCAATCGAGCCATCGAGCATTTCGATAACCTTGTCTGTTTTAACTTCCGCAATATCCTTTACATAGTCGCCCTCACCGGCAGCTACGAAATAGTCGCAAAGCGCATCGAGCATATTATCTACTGCTGCCCTCTTGGCTTCTAGTACTCTGGTCTCTTCCTTTTCCTTAGCCGCAAGTTCCGCATCCAATGCCTTCTTCTCAGCTTCTGCCTCATTCAGCGCGTTCGCCATTTCCGCAGCTATAGTATCCACTGTCTCGCCATTCTGCAGTCTAGCGAGTATATCTGCTTTTGTAAACATCTAGTGTTTCGCTCCACGCTGTGTCGCTTCACACTAGCGGGGAACTACTTCCTCCTTTGAATAATTATTCTTTTCTTATTTTTTCTATATATATTATAACAAAAATTTTTTAAAAAGTCAAGGATGTATCCAAAAGCTGCGGAATTGCCTCAAATTTGCTTCGATGCGGTTTTTACGAAAAAAGTTTCGTTTATCTACTTTTCTCTTGGATAGACCATATATACAGCTCTCATACGAGTTAGTTGGGAGCAAGCCGGATTCCCTGGAAAATTTGTTTTTATCCCATGTAAAAATGCACACTTGATTTTTTATAAAAAATATGTTATGATAATATATATAGGCTTTTACATTAATTGCCAATGATAACCTTTAGCAGTATAGCGAGGATTATCACAGCACCTACGTATATCCTTAGGATCTTTTATGCCATTTGCACGTGCCGCGGCCGCAAATGAATAGTACTCCTCACCTGTTTCAAGACATTTAACAGAAATACCATGGGTACGTGCTCGCCTTTCGACCACGGTGCCCGCATTAATATTTTCTTTAGAGGTAACCCATTCCAAATTATCAACACTATTGTTTGTTTTGTCTTCGTCTTTATGGTTTACTTCTGGTTTATGTTCTGGGTTGGATAAAAAAGCCTCCGCTACTAAACGATGAACATAGAATTGCGTATGCTTACCCTATTTACTTAAACATACTCTCATATAGCCATTGGCTCCAGGGCTGGGCTTTAGGTACCTATCATACTTTTTATTATACACCCTTCCCTCTTTGGTAATATAGTAATTATCATAGTTGGGGATTTGTTTCATTTGCGTTTCTCCTTTTTTTTATATATATTATATTATAACATAAATTTTTAAGAAAGTCAAATTCGTCACGATTTCTCCAGTGATTTGAATACTTCCTTAACCTTATCCGTCTCTTGGATTTTTCTTTTAAAAGAAATAGTCCCAGCTAGGTATAGCTAGGACTTTTCTCGAAAGGGGGAATTTTAGGAAAATGTTTCAACATGACTCGCCGCCATATGGCGGGGTTTGAGTATGTAAAGCCGGTTTTGCTTTAGGTTTGACGGGTTCCCAGACCCTCCACGCGCCGAGGAACATAGTTGAGTTTCGGGATTTTTCGGGGCCATATAAAAACGCTTTAAGTTCAAAAAAAATCGCATATGGGGCTGTGAGTGACGAAATTCGGGCAGGCTCCCTGTGGTCGGCCCGGCGAAACCGCGTTCCGGGAAATTTATAACCCGGGTGGAGTTCTTGAAATTCCGCCAAAATTCTCTGAAAGGCTAGACTTGTGAAAATTCGGAGCCGTTCACGGGCATCCGGTCTTGCGATTAAAGTGACTGAAAACTCTTGCCGCAAAACTCTTTTAACGGGCATTCTTCGCAGTTCTCACAACTTGCGCAGTGACGAACGATAGCCAAAAGAGCCTTCACAAGTTCAATGGACATTTCAAGAACTCCTTTCTTTATTTTCTATAAATATTATAACAAAAATTTTTTGAAAAATCAAATAAGCGAGGCATTAAACCTCGCTTTGCTCTTTGTTGAATGGACAATCTTTTCTCATATGAATTGAGGGTATAGTAGCATAACACCCCAATAGTGAGCACTCATAACCACTATATCCCATTTCTTTGACCTGTTCTTTAAAGGGACATTCCATACAATGTTCTATTTCTTTTTCAAATTTAATAAGCATATTTAAACCTCGCTTAATCCTTCCACTAATTCGTTTGTTAAATCATAACACTCGTCCCATTGATAATTGCGGTCGCACTTTGGACAATGCCCTATTTGATTCAAGGTCAAAGTCATATTAAAGTCGGTGTCTAAATGGGTATCATAGGTATCATCGACCTCAAGGTCGACATCGCAAATCGGACATTTAGCCATTTTATTTACCTCTCTTATAAAATTTCTATTCTTAAACTTGTAACATCTTGAACTTCTTGATTATCTTCAAAGTAGTGCATACCACCTGTTTTAATATTTATAGCATTATAGGCTTCTTTACAACTATCAAATAAAAGATCAGTTTTCATATATAAATCTCCCATAGTAGTAAAGCAGTCACCCTCTTCAAAGTTACCAAAATTTACACCCATTTTTCTTCTGTCTTGAATTTGCATTTCCATTTTAATTACCTCTCTTTATTTCTTTATAATAATCTCAAGTTCTTGAATAGGCTCAATTTCCTCATCATCATCTGACCAATAGGTATCGCCATCAAGTGATACAGTGTTATAAGCATTTTTGTTACTATCATATATTATATTGGTTTTTATAAACACCACTGAACCGCCCTCACTTGTAAAAGCGTCACCTTCTTTTAACTGCTCAAAAGTTGGGGTATAACCTTCTCTTTTATCAATTGTTTTTGTTATTGTCATTTTTATTACCTCTCTTTCATATAAACAAAGCAATTATAATTGATATTATTATTAAACTACCACAAATAATTATTACCCATTTACCTTCCATTTTTAATACCTCTCTTTCAGTATCTTTATTATATCATAGATTATGTTATTTGTCAAGTGTTTTTTGAAAGTTTTTTAAAAAGTTTGCGGCCGCCCGTTTAAAGTTCGCACGGGCAAGCCTTGGGGTGCTTGGGGGCACCCCTTCGGCAATTTAATTATAGATTATAATGTTCAATAACTTCTTTTTGCTCTTCTTCGCTTAAAGGCTCAAAGAAATTATCTATAATATCTGAGTGGTTTAAAAAATTTCTTGGGTTTTGTACTCTTCCTTGTGGTTCTTCTTCCTCACAGTTAATAAACATAGTTAATCGATAAATCATTTTTAATCCTCCAAAATCTTTTTAATCATAGCCTGTGCTAAAGCGGAATCTTGCGGTGCAGTTTCCTCAAACCGCACCGCCTCATATTCCTCAATTACTTGTGGAATATCAATAAAACTGCGACTTGCCATATAGTCAGCCATATGAACACAGCGGTCTATGTTAGTAAAAGGGCGGTTTTCTCTTTCTGACCACTGACCCATATGACATTTAATAGCAGATAAGAAAAATTCAGAGGGTTGAGTGTCGAAATATTCTAACCAAGCACTGCATACATTAAAAGCCGCCGCAACTGAATGGTTTTTATACTCTTCTTTATCATAAGAAAGTCTACCATATTTGCAAGTATCGTGAAGTATACAAGCCATAATTACATAGTCTTTATGTTCTTCGCTCATATACATATAACTTGACATTCTCAAAAGTTCTTCGGCAAACATAACCACCGCTTTGGTATGTCTTACAAGTCCGCCCTCACCTTGCGAGAGTTGGGGGTGATACTTGCCACTTGAAGAAGCACCTATTTCCCAAAAATATTTAGGAACATAAGTTTCAAGATAATGTTCTATAAATTTGCGATAGTCCTCATTTTTAATGAGTGCGATTTCTCTTTCAAAGTATTTTGATTTGTTCATTTTGTTTACCTCTCTCTCATTCAGTATACTTATTATAACACATTTTTAGTTATTTGTCAAGCATTTTTTAATAAAAATTGCGAAAAATTTTCGCCCGGGCGCGATTTTTGGTACAAAAAACCGCCACTTTGGGCGGTTTTTCTTACTTTTCTTTTGGTTTTCTCTTGCGTTTTAGGTCGAGTTCATAGGTATCCTCACCGATTTTGAAAGAAATTAACTTGCTTTTATTCAAAATCTGTGTATCTTCGTAATTATTTTGACTTAAAAAGTCATATAATGCTTGAATTACACCCTCTTTTGTAATATCGGCTTTTTTCTCTCTTTTGGTGAGATTTAAAACCATAGGTTTCTTATGCTCTCGCACATTCGCATATTTTAAGGCTTTCTTTTCTTCTTCTTTGGATAAACCAAAGTCAACCGCTTGATTTTTATTGATTTTTTCGTCATCTGCGATTATCTGCTCTGCCTCAACTATGCTACAACCCAAAAGGTCTACAAGTTTGTCAACCCTCTTTTCGTGGTCTGTCATACTTTCACCTCTCTATTGGACTTTATAGAGGGGGGAGGGTATCCCCCCTCATTAGAGGTTAGGCTTTGGTGAACCAAGCCTTACCCTTGATTTCCTTGCGAACAAGCAAGTCTGCCTCTTTCAACTGACGAACCAGAGCAGAGGTTTTCTGATTAGAATCAAGTCCAACCGCTTTCTGAATGTCGGTTACAGTTCGAGATACACCATCTGACATAAAGTCAAGAATTGCGGTCTTGATAACCTCATTCTCTTCCTGAGCCTTAGTGGGTTTGCGGTTAGCATTTTTCTTAGAGTGCATTTCGGCTCTCTCTTCGAGGAACTTGATTTCGGCAGGGGACAGAACACCCTCAACCTTGCTTATAATTGCCTCATACTGTTCTACAATAGTCATTTTCTTTGCCATAGTTATCACCTATGCCTTTCATAAATTTTTGTTACCTCTTTGGTACATTCTTATTATACCACACTTGCAACCATTTGTCAAGCATTTTTTTGACTTTTTTAATTTTTTTTGCTTGGTGGTTTTTAGTAGCACCTCTTTGGTACATTATTATTATACCAAAAGTCAAGCAAAATTGCAATAGGCAAGTTGCACAAAGAATAAAAAGTTTTCAGGATTTTTTTGTGCACTTTGCCGGGCGCCCGTGCGAGAGAAAAAATACTGTAGTGCTTTAAAGTGCTAAATTCCGCCCGGGACGCAAGAGAGCGGGCGGCTGAAAATAAAAGAGAGGGGGGTGTTTCCACCCCCTCATTTTAGATTAGTGATTTGCTCTCATAAGCCGAGATTTTGCCATTAAATTCTTTAGCCAAGTTTTTAGCAAATGCGGTTTGGTCTTGAGTATCACAGTAGCAATTAAAAATACACCATTTGCCCAAGTAGTTGTAGTTAAAGGGTATCCAATTTCCTGTGCCTTTTAATCTTTCAATTACTTCTTCGGCATACTCATTGGGGATAGCCATTTCAACTTTCCACATTTTATCTTTTCTTGCTTTTTCTTCAACAAACTTAATCAACCACACACAAACAAAGTTGGCTATTGCAGTGATTATCATATTGATTATGATGTCAACAGTTCCCTTTGCAGTAAGCATTACTATCAAAGGGTAGAAGCCATAACACAAAGCATTCATTGAAGCCGATAGCCACTTGCCACCCTTAATGGTACACAAGGCTCGAATGGTTGATAAAGTTACATTTACAATAGTTGCTATTGCGAAAATTAAAATTGCGTTCATATTTATTACCTCTCTTTCAGTATCTTTATTATACCATACTTTTGATTATTTGTCAAGTATTATTTTATAAAAATGAGAAATAAAATAATATAACTTGATAAACTTGATAGATAAAAACTTGCACAGTAATAAACCCATTCGGGACAAGGGACATCACCAAATTTATATACTACAAAAGCAAAAGCAACACCAATTAAAATACTAATAATAATTATCAAAGTCATTTTTTATTCCTCTTCATAAAATTCTTTCCATTTGTCTTGTTTTTCTAACTCTTTTCTTCGTTCCTCAAACATTTCGCATAGTTTGGTCAACACACCATCTTTAATGGTCTTGTGGTCATCTAACCAAAACCATTTTGAATCAAAGTATTTTTCTTTGAAGAATTTTTTGTTAGGTTTTATTTCATAGGCAGTTACCTCAACCATACCATTAAAGCAACCACAACCAACATAACAAGCAAAAGGCACACCACCAAAAGTGTATTCAACTCTTTTTGTGCAACCTAACCATTCTTCTAATTTACGAAACCATTTAAACATTTTGATTACCTCTCTCTTTTACTATAACTATTATATCACATTAGTCTTGGTTTGTCAAGTCTTTTTTTAATTTTCTTCTTGTTTTTCTTCTACTTGCTTTTTTGTCGGCTCTTAATTGATTAAGCCTTGCGTGGTCACAGTAAAATTTTCTTGCGAATTTATCTTCGGGGTAATCTTTTTTATGAGCATTGCCTTTCATTTATAACACCTCTTTAATAACCTATTGTTACACCTAAACAAATAATACAGTTGATTAAACATAGATAACCACCTGACCCTATTAAAAAATGGGGGTGTTCAGTATTGTATTCTAACAAACCAAAGCCAAATAATAAATTTATTAAAGTTAAAACTCCAAAACAAAAATTAGGTAAATATTCCATTTACAACACCTCTTTCAGTATCTTTATTATAACACATTAGCAACCAAAAGTCAAGAGTTTTTTAAAAATTTTTTTCGCCCGTGCGGCCGCCGCTTTAGTGCGCTGAAGTGCTAAAGTCCGCAATTAAAAATAGGGGTGCCTTTCGGCACCCTTTAAGTTCTTGGTGCACTGAGCACCACTCTAAACCTGCGACCCTTAAACTCAAAATCAATTTGTCGCTCAATGTTGGTTACTGTTGGCTCACTGTCCGCAACCTCGCCCACACTTGCACATAGTAAGGCAATTAAATGTCGCTTGTCGGTATCCGCTTTTCTTTCCCTTGTTTCTAACTTGTAGACTGTGGGTTTGCGGTCGCCTTGGCGATATTTCTTGCTATTGGCTTTTTGTTCCGCGGTTTGCTCAAACAATTTTTCGCCTTTGTCAATTCGCTCATCATCAAGCACAACTTGTTTTGCGGTTTCATAGTCGCACCCTAAATTTTCCATTAGGGACTTGATTTTGTTTTCCATACTTTTCACCCCTTTATTATTATAGCACACTCTTGGGGTTTTGTCAAGGGGGACTTTTGTCCCCCATAGACTTAGGCTTTGGTAAAGTAAGCCTTGCCCTTTTCTTCCTTGCGGATTACAAGGTCGGCTTCCTTTAACTGTCTAATCAAAGCACTTGCTTTCTGGTTGCTTTCAAGACCTACTGCTTTCTGAATTTCAGTTACAGTATAAGCCTTTCCGCTTTCCATAACTTCAAGGATTTTAGCCTTGATTTCTTCATTTTCAGCCTGAGCCTTAGTGGGTTTGCGGTTGGCATTTTTCTTAGAGTGCATTTCGGCTCTTTCCTTTAAGAAGTTGAGTTCTTCTTCACTCAAGACACCCTTAGCCTTTTCCATTACCTTTTCATACATTTCAACAATAGTAATTTTCTTAGCCATACTTAATCACTTTCCTTTTCTAAATTATTTTGTTTAGTGGTGGGTGGCTTTCCCTTTCCACATTCTTATTATACCACATTTGGTATCATTTGTCAAGGGTTTTTTAAAAGTTTTTTAAAAAATTTCTTCAAGTGTTGCAACTGAACTTCGCTTGTTCCTGTCCACCATCCATCCCGCCCTGAGATTTCACTTGGTCACATCGGTCTTGAACTGTGTTCCCTTGCCCTTGACTGTATTATTATTATACCACACAAACACCTATTTGTCAAGCACTTTTTAAAAATTTTTTAAAAAATTTTTTACTTTAACGCTTTAGCGTGCTAAAGTGCGCCCGTGCGAATTTTTGCCCGGGCAAAAAGAAAAGGGCGATTACTCGCCCTTTCTTAAGGAATATCAACACCATCAGTATTGATTTTATCCCATTCAACTTCAATACCGCAAAGATTAAGAAAAGTTTCAAGGGCGTCAAAAAGAACATCTCCTGCCCAATCTTCAAATTCTTCTTCCGAGCCATTAAACCAAGCACCGCCCACTTGATTTTTGTCAAGCAATTTAGCACCTAATTTATCATAGTTCTCTACAAAAGTTTGTTCACTAATTTTCATTTTTATCATTTCCTCTCTTATTTTCTACAACTATTATACCACATTACCCTCATTTTGTCAAGAGGGTAATTTGGGTATTAAAGCAAATTTGTTTTCACTATCAAACCAATGAGTGTTTGGTGTAAACTTTTTGTGCGATTTGATACAAGCATTAAAGATTTCAAGTTCTATCTTGCTATCTTCAAGGGCGGTGTGTTCTTCGCAATAGTCGGGGTTGCCGATTAGATAAGCAAACACACTTTCGGCATTGGTCTTACAGTTTCCCTTTTTATTGTATCTACCACTTTCCGCACAAAATATTCGATAACTTTTTTTACAACAAATTGTTTCAAGAGCCATTAGCCAAAGGTCAATAAACTCTCTACCCCCAAGCAATTCGGCACACATTGTTTTGCAATAGTCAAAACCACTGTTAAAGGCGGTCATTACATTTACAGTATAAAACTCAAGTGTAGAGTTTACAACCTCTATCGCGTGGGCTTGGGTATCAATGAGTGTTGCAGTACCATTTCGCAACATTTCAAAATACAGGGGTAGGTTCTTTTTTGCATAGTCATCATTTAACACATAGGGTAGCATTTCGGCAATTAGATAATTAAAACAACCTACTATTTCACCATTGCGATTATGGATAATACCACCCAAATGATAAAAGCCTAAAGGGTTGCTTGCACCGCCCACAGTTTCGGTGTCAAGCGTACAATACATTTTCAAATTTAATCAATTCCTCTCTTTTGGTTATACCCAAAGGGTTCTTACTTACAACTCTTATTTTCATATAAAGGAAACTACTCATAACTCTTGCTTTCATACCCCTTTGGACTATAACTATTATACCACAAAGGTATGTAAAAGTCAATAGGTTTTTGAAAAAATTTGCAACTTTTTTCAAATGGTCGAAGTCCACCTCGTTTCAGTTCCACCCTTGATATCATTGGTATCTGTGTCTGTTTTCTTGCCCCTATTGACTTTTGGTTGAGAGAAGTTTTTTTAAGGAGACCTCTTGCAACCTCTATTCGCATTTGTCGCTTTTGAAATTATCTACATCACGATCTATGTTTTCGAGGTGTTCTCGCACCCAACTCTCAACATTATTATTATAGCACATTTAGTGCGATTTGTCAAGAGGTTTTTGAAAAAATTCGCGACTTTTTTCAAGTGGTTACACACCCTCACCCTTCGGCTACCCGATGCTCCTAACTCCTCTTGACATTATCTATTATACACTAATTATAGGAAAATGTCAAGTAGTAATTTTACACAAGTTTTTGGCGTAAAATTTGTGTAATCTGCTAATTGACAAAATTCTCGCCGCGCACGTATGTAAGCGGCTCGCTGGTGGGTGCGAAAAAGAGAGGGGTAGGTTTCCCTACCCCTCGGCTATTATACAAGTCTTGTGTAAACTGTAATTTTATCTATAGTCTTATATCTTGGATTTACCCACTTGCCCTCTTGATAATCGAAGTAATCACCGCCAACCTCAATTTTAAAAGGCTCACAAGGAATACTCTCTTTCTTCATTATACCATAGGGTTCAAGTGCTTTATAACATTGCACAACTCTTTGAGGGTTAATATCAAGAAGACCACAACCACAAATGTCTTTTACCCCTGTTTCCGCAACTGCTTGGCAAATTTCTTTTGCTCTCATAGGAACACCTATCGGCATAACATCAAGAATTTGTTCTCTCACATACACCACATCTCTGCGTTCCCACTGATTATTTGCATAGGCTACTGCTACAACTTTTGTACTTTCATTCATTGCTAATTTCATTTTAATTACCTCTCTTTTATTTACTATAGTTATTATACCATACTTTTATTTATTTGTCAATACCTTTTTTCATATTTTTTGGAATAGGGGGTAGTGTATTTCTACCCCCACCCAAGAGAAAAGAGGTAATTACAACTCTAATTTAATTGCTCTTTTAAAAATGGGGTTTATCCATTTTGCTAACTTGTTAAAAATCTTTGATAGGGGCACTATTACAAAATTTAATAAGCACACAATACCTATAATTAGAAAACTGATTACCCAAGCAGGTAGATAGAAAACATTGGCACAAATTTTACCATACCATTTCTGCTCTATCCAAAACTCTTGCCACATAAAGCGAATGGGGTAGTTACCCACCACAAGAATATTTGCTAAAGCATAGGCAAGTAAAACCGCAATTGCTAATCCTAATAATACATAATCAATAATCATTTTTATTTCCTCTCTTTCTTGTTCTCTCTTGGAACAATTATATTATAACATACTTGAAGTGATTTGTCAAGTGTTTTTTTAATTTTTTCTTTAATTTTACAAAATAAATTTGGTTCAAAAAATTTTCGATTATTTTCTAAACACTCTTCCCAATTATAACAAGGTGGGCAACAAGGGGTTGCGTTACTATAAATACAGTTATCACAAGTCTTTTCCATTTGGATTACCTCTCTTTCACTATATGTATTATATCATATATGGTGTGATTTGTCAAGTGTTTTTTCAAAAAATTTTTTGGCACGTGCCGTTTCCAAAAATTTCCATATTTGGAAAATTTTGGAAAACCGCATTTATCTTATTAAGTGGGGCATTATATTAACCTCTTTCCGCAAATTCCTTGTATTGACAATTAAAATTATCATTTACATACTCGCTTAAACCTTTTAAAAATTCATCCCAAGGGTAGCCTATGATTTCATAAAGTGGTTCTATAACCTCTTTGTGATAATCACAAGTCTTTTTATGCTTACAATCTTGACATAGCATTACTCTAACCCCCTCAAAAATTCCAATATCTCGCTCGGTTCATATGCACCCTCGCCCCACATATTGCGGTTGTGTTCCTCGTCATCAAACAACACACCACTTGAAACTTCGTGCTTGGGGGTGCCATATGGAACAATTATAATTTCATTCCATTCAACACTCGGCAAGTGAATTTTGAGCCATTCAAGTTTAGCCATAGTTACCGCATTATCATAGGCTATATTGGAATCTTTTGCTAACCAAGACAAAACCACAATTTCATAGCCTAATCTTTGAGCCTTATGGAGTAGTCTTGCGAAAGCACTCATATTGAGCATAGGCTCGGCTTGAGCATAGGGGAATGGGTCGTGGTCTACTGCAAGGGCTTGAAGCCAACCTTCAACCGCATAAAGATTTGCGAAAGTGCCATCCATATCAAAGTTAATTCTCATTTTTTTCATTTTAATTACCTCTCTTTTTCTTTCTATATATATTATATCATATATTATTAAATTTGTCAAGCATTATTTTTTATATGGGGCAGGTTTTTATTTGCCTGCCCTTTTAAGTCTTTCAAGGGTTTTCTCAACCACGATTTGAGCACCGTTGAACTTGATTTGAACTTGGCGACCGTCTATTTCCAAATCGCCTTCAACCCAGAAACCAACATTTTCTTTACCTCTAAACTCTTGACCATTCATTTCAGAGATTATTCTTTCAAACTCAACACCTTTATTATATTGACCTTTCAATATATCTTCGTTGCCTATGAGTGTTGCACCCTTGCGGATTAACTGTTCACGATATGCCTTTTTCAAGCGGAGTTGGAGTTTTGCGGTTCCACCCTTTTTTGAACTTTCGTGTTCAACGGTCATATAGCGTGGGGGAATTTCGTTAATCTCAATAGCATAAATATTATGCTTATACTCAAAACCGAGTATGTAACTGTCAGCCGCTGAAAATCTACGATAGTTTTTAATCATTGTTGTTTTTGTCATTTTTAATTACCTCTTCCTTAACTTTCTGATACTATTATACCACACGGGTAGGCATTTGTCAAGCATTTTTTTCAAATTTTTTAAAATTTTTTTAATGTACCATTTATGGGACTTTAGCGCTTTAGTGTGTTAAAGTGTTTTTTGCGAAAAAATACTTCAGCGCTTTAACGCGCTAAAGTCCGGCCTGGCTGCGCATGTAGACGGCCGGACCGCAAATGAAAAAGAAGAGCCTTTCGGCTCCTCTTAATCTTCCAATAGTCTACCAATAATATCGGCAACTACTTGTCTGTTACCACTTGGCGATTGCAGATAGCCCATTAAATCACCATCACAATTTACGCAAATAGTATTGGGCGGTAAATTATCAATATCTATATTAGTTTCGACTTTTGGTATTATTGGCTCGCCATCTCTATCAAACAGAATGTAATTGTGAATACCCAAGCCACCATCACACACTGCTTTTATTGTATCTGTATCTATCTCACCTATTGGCGAATACTTGCGGAAACATACAGTTCCATTGCTTTTATCAGTGTAGATTTCAAGAGGGTCACCCTCACGAATTTTCATTGAGCGTCTTATTTCTTTTGGGATAACCACTCTACCCAAATCATCAATTCTTCTTATAATTCCTGCTGCTTTCATTTATATTACCTCTTTCCTTTCGATAGTTTCAACATTTACCCATTCAGGTTCGGGCACATAATAATCAAGGGTGAACTGACAACCGCAACCACACTCCGCCCCAAGTGTTAGATAGGCTTAATTATCACTTAACACTGCAGTTTGGTTTAATTTAACTTGTGCGGTGCTACCGCAATGTGGACATTTAACCATTTATATCACCTTAACCCTTATCTTTTTTTAATTTTGACAATTCCAAACACATATACAATAATGGTAAACCTATTAAAATAGTTATTGTCCCTAAGATTTTTAACAATTCTAACATTTATATCACTTTCCTTTCACTATAATTATTATACCATAATTTTCCAATTTTGTCAAGTATTATTTTTAAAAAATATTTAAACCCTTACCGATTAATCCCGTACCAATTAACACACATAACCAAGCGGTTGAACCTATTAAAATATTATGTCCAGCTTTGTGATTTTGGTTATAGTCAATTAAATCCAAACCGCAAATAAAAATAATTATTCCTAATACTGTTAACATTTCAATTACCTCTCTTATTATGTATTACTTGAGAGCCTTAAGACTCCCACCAAGCGATTACCTCACCTGTTTCCGCACTTACCAATGCACAAGACACATCAAGCATTTCGGCTAACTCTTGGGCTTTTACCCAAGCCTCGCCAATGTATTCGCAACCTGTGATTGCATTGCCCATAGGATAGCCATTTACATAAATTATCATTTCCATTTTTATTACCTCTCTTTTTCTTACTGTAATTATTATATCATACTTTTAACCGTTTGTCAAGCATTATTTTCATTTTCTTCTTGATTTTTTTCAAGTTCTTCAACTGCTTCATCAAACATTCTATCAAAATCATTATCCCAAAATCTCATTTTCATTTTTATGTACCTCATTTCTTATTTTCTGTATTTATTATACACCCGTTTAGGGAAAAAGTCAATGGGCAAGTTGCACAAACTTTCGCGTGTGAAATTGTTGAAGGTACACAAAATCTAAAATTCGCGTCGCCTAGGGTTGTGGGCGGCGCGACAAATGGAAGAACCCTCGATTTCTCGAGGGCGCTAACCAAACCTAATAAAAAATACTAAAAAATGAGGTGCGACTTATTTTTGGTTAGGTAGTCGCCAAACCTACACACTACGCAGTGGCGCGGTTGGTGAGATATCCTGAACTTATCTTTCCCTCACCATTATTATTATACCACACTTAACTTTATTTGTCAAGAGGTTTTTGCAAATATTTTGCATTTTCTTTTAAGCAAATTTTAAGGGGTGTGTATCTTGCCGACTTTATCCATTCATTTGCGATTTTTTGACAATCGGCTTTACGCCAACCATCAGCCATTGTGTAACTGTCTACTGTGGCTCGGTCAAATTTTACTTCGCCAATTTCTTCATCATCATAAATGAAATAATCGGCATCCGCACTCTCGCAATAATACTTGTTGCCATTTGTATCCACCAAAAGAGCCTTGAAATTCTTTTTCTTGTAAGCGATCATAATTACCGAATAAATGTAAGTAGCAAGATTAGTAATTCCGCAAATTACACCCATAGCAAAGAAACAAACGGCATCTTCATTTCTATTGGATACTAAATAGATAATTACTGCGATAGTGTTTAAAGCAAGTATTGTTAATAAAACTGTAATAATAATTGTGGTTGTCATTTTTATCTTTCCTCTCTATTCTTGTGTTTTTGTTTGCGGTTATAGGCTTTACCATTCTTTTGGACAAAGGCTCTTTTTCTCATATGTAATAAGCCTTGTAATTGTTCGGGGGTCATTTTGTGTTCGCGTTTATCTTTCTTCATTTGTATCTCTCCTTTACTATAACCATTATAGCACATTTAATTCCGTTTGTCAAGTGTTTTTTCAATTTCTTTTTTTAATTCTTTTAAATCTTCTTCATCACAGTAAACCTTGTCATCCCAACCACCGTGAATAGTGCAAGGATAAAGTTTGTCGTATTCGTTTTTTTCAATTCTCATTTTAATTACCTCATTTCTTTCACTATAATTATTATAACACATTATGGGAAAATTGTCAAGCATTTTTTTAAATTATTTTTGCGAAATTTTTACTTTAACACTTTAACGTGCTAAAGTTAGGGGTGGTTGCGGTCGTGCACGGAAACAAATGCCCACTTGTGAAAACTCACAAGCGGGCGACCGCAGATTTTAATTTATTGCAAGACTGAATTTAATTTTTTCATCTAACCAAGACATTTCAGCATTGTCTACTTGACCAATAAAATTCTGTAATCTTCGTTTGTCAATAGTTCTAATTTGTTCGCACTCAACCATTGAATCAATTTTTAATCCATAGCGTTTATTAAGCCAATGGTGTGTAGGTAATTTTGCCTTTGTGTTTCGGCTTGTAATTATTGCGATTATTGTAGTAGGTGAATACTTGTTACCAATATTATTTTGAATAATCAAAACAGGTCTGTATCCGCCTTGTTCACTGCCTACTACTGGACTTAAATCTGCATACCAAATTTGACCTTTTTTAATTTGTTTCATTTTATGTACCTCATTTCTTATTTTCTACAATTATTATAACATACTTTTTTTAATTTGTCAAGGGTTATTTTTTAACCCTTGATTTCAACATCTATCATTCTATCGTGGTGAATTTCATCACTTGTATAGTTAGGTATTGTGTAATCAACTTCTTTGATGTGGTCATAGTTAGTATCAGTAATGTTTACTATCACTGCCTTTGTGTAATTACCATAGCAACCATACTCTACTACAAACTCATCACCAATATTCATTTCAGTTATTCTTTTCTTTGTCATTATGTATTACCTCTTTCTTTCTTTCTGTATTTATTATACACTACAAACGGGAAAAAATCAAGTGTCAATTTGCACAAAGTTTTAGATTGATTTTTGTGCAAGGTGTATAATAGTGCGAATTAGCGTCGCCCACAGCCGCCGGCGACGCTGCGTGGGTTTAGCAGTACACTAAACCCATTGTTCTCCAATTGAGTACACTTATCTGGTTGCACTCTCTACCTATCTGCAATGCTTCTCTCTTGGCGCTTACTCTGTGGCTCTTGTCAATGTAGTAGATACCATCTGCAAACCACACACCACAGTTACCATTGTATTGTCTTATCATCTGCATTGCTGTTTGTTGGTCTGTTGTTTCAAGTCCTTCAGTTGCTACTTGATAACCTGTCTTGTATGTAATCACTTTACCATTCTTTAATGTAAGTCCATCGTTGTTAGTTAGTTTCTTTAATGTTCTAATGTTAATCATCTTTATCTCTCCTTCACTGTAATTATTATAACACATTACGTGTTATTTGTCAAGTCTTTTTTAAAAATTTTTTTGTTAAGTTTTTAACAATCTTTTAACGCTTTAAAGCACTAAAGTGTTTTAGGACTTTAACACTCTAGTTTGGTGAAGTGCTTTTTCCGCACTTTATTGCTTTAACGCACTAAAGCGTTAATTAGGATTTTGACATTCGTGTTCGTAAACCAAAAGAAAAAAGTTAAGCCTTAAGACTTAATTCTTATTATCTCATCATCAGTAATAATACTGTCTGTATTATTAGTGTACATTACTACTGTTATCTCTTGGTCTTTAGTGTATCCTTCACCAATGAATGTCCATAGATGCCCTTGTCTGTCTTGTACTATTACTTCTTCATCTTGTGTGTGTACTACAACAACATCTCTTGTGTAGTGTGTTTCTATTGTATGAATTATACTCATTAACACAAAGATAATAGTTAATACTAATACTGTTGTTAATAACTTCTTCATCCTCTTGTTCCTGCCTTTACATAATAAACTCTTTGTCCTTGTCTTTTTAACTCTGTTACTAAGTTAATAGCAACAACAACATCCTTTACTTGTTTAATCTTCTTTGCTTTGTGATTATGTATTAACATTATATTATACATTGTTATTACCTCTTTCTTTCTTTCACTGTAATTATTATACCACATTGTAGCACGTTTGTCAAGTGTTTTTTAAAATATTTTTTATTTTTTGTATGGTGATTACCATTCACCACACAAGCCCCATTCAAAGTCATCATCTTCTCTTGTAGCATTTTTGAAATCACAGTATTCTTGAGCCGCCTCTTTAGATTTAAACCAAGCAACATCAACACCCTTGCAAAGACTTAAACAACTACAAGTTACTAAATATTTCTTTTCTTCTTTTTTCTTAAACCATTTAAACATTATGTATTTACCTCTTCCTTAACTTTCTGTATTTATTATAACACACGGAAAACAATTTGTCAAGTGTTTTTTTAAATTTTTTTAAAAAATTTTTTAGTGTCCCATTTATCATACATTGCTTTAACACTTTAGTGTGATGAAGTGTTTCAGGACTTTAGCACTTTAGTGTGATGAAGCGCTTTAGCACGTTAAAGTGCTGAAGCGGTTATTTATAGATAAAACGGCTCGTGACTACCAACCACGAGCCGAGCAATTATAAAACATCAGCAATACCTTTTATTGTGTAAGGGGGGTGTTATTTCAGGATAAATTTATTTTGATTTCTTATTTTTTTATTAGTACGCACATAACCCGACCAAATCAATTTTCAATCTCAATAACGGTGCCATACATCTTCTTCCTTCTCGTCCTCCAACACACCAGTCTTCTTCAATACTTTCCCTGCAAGTCCCGCTATGAGCATCGACCAGCCCCCGACCGCAATCGCAAAATAGGAAAAAAACTTATCTCTGTCATTTCTCAGTTTTTCAATTTTTTCTACGTAGGGATAGGCTACGAGAACCGTCACCGCTGCCCAGACCAATAGCATTATAAACCAAGCCATTCCGCAACCTCCTCAACCACGGCCGCATATCCTTCATCATCGCCATTGATTTCTTTATGCACAATACCATTTTCTTCTAACAGCGATTTAAGCCCGGCCGCAAGAAATTTACTTTCATCTTCCGTCTGATTTCTGTCTTTTGGATTGTATGGCTTCACCCTATTTACATAATAATTTAAGTTGTTATAACTATTAAATACATTCATAACTACCTGTTGGAACGCATCATCAACCAAGAGTGCGGGGTCAGAAGTATATAATATACTCAGGGGCAATGGACTATCTGTTACAATAACATCCACATCTGCTTTACATCTTGCTAATCTATAGCTCTGTTTGCCGAAGACGTACTCTTGGCATCCAAGAGCCATAGCATTGCCTTCCCAGG
>JAEIGA010001466.1_pt1 | contig 36916 bp, 73 predicted proteins | sample 9270691 | NCBI WGS metagenome assembly JAEIGA01 (sample SAMN17057246, study PRJNA624740) | gut metagenome | biome: biome; isolation source: fecal sample | host: Bos grunniens | place: China: Xizang | collected 2019
CTATCTGCAGTTATAACATCTTCTTCTGTTACACCTTTTTCTTCTTTTAGTGTATCCCATACATCTTGGTTGCTCATTTTGTTGACTACAAATTCATCGAATATATAGAGCGTTCTTTGTGCTGGATTATAACAACATTTAGTCCATGCTAGTGGGTCTGGGAACCATCCAAAGTCAATACCTTGATATATGTAATCGTAGTTTTCTATTTCTTTGTCTGTTATTTCCCTTAATTCAAGGTTTTCAAACACATTTCCACCGTCTCCAGTTTCCTCTCCTAGGTATTCGTTAGAGTATACTTTAGGATTAACCTCTTTATAATATTCAGCTTCATCTATAAATGGTTGACCTAACCAGTCGCTAGGTACATCTAAATATGTGCTTCTGTGTATTAATCTATTTGGTTTTGATATTCTCTTTTCAATGTTAACAAAATGTCTTGATGATTTAGGTGTGTTGTATACTCTGAATATAATAACATCGTCTCCACCTCTCATTACAGACTGGTCTATTTTTCTGACCTCTGCCATGCCTTTCATTTGGTCAAACTCTTCGTATACAACTATTCCTATGTATTTGTCTTTTGGTGGTTTAATTGATTTAATTTTGCCAGGGTCGTCCGCTCCTCTGAAATATATAATTTGCCCTGTATTTTTATTAACTATCTCTAATGGGCTTTTGGTTGCTTTCCAGTTATCATTAATAAATGGATATGTTTCTGCTAATTTGTCAAATCCCCATTGCGTCTGTGAATAAGCACTATCTTTTAATGTATTTCCTACTTGTCTAATACATATTGCACACATGTTAGGATTATTCTCTAATTCTTCTGGTAATATCTCGCTCCAGAATGATGATTTAAGACTACCTCTTCCACCTTCAAGCCAATATTCTCTATGTTTCCTATCTTTTATGTCTCTGTATAAATCAATAAAAGCTTTCCCTAAATCCTTTGCTGGTATAAGTACTGGTTGTTTCTCTTGCTCTTCTTTTTCTTCTTCTGCACCAATATATTCTCCTGCGGTGTCTCTACAGAATTGAGCAGAGCGTATATCTCCGTTTATTGCATTTTTGATTTGTTTGTAGATAATTGCGTTTTGATTGTTTAGCTCATCATCATTAAACCCTATTGCTTGGAGTTGCTTTTTAACTTCTTGCTCTGTAAGGTCAAGTGCTAACATTTTTTTCATAGCTGATTTAAAGCTTCTCGCTTTTGCACTAGCTCTAACTCCTCTTAGGGTTTCCTCAGGGGTAAAGGTATGATTTATGTTGCCTGGCTGTAGATTTTGTATATTTGCCATTATCTCACTCCTTTGTATTCTCCTTTTGTCTATTTTTGTGCTCCTTGTTTCGTTCAGCACGTTCTTTTCCTCTTTCTGCCCTGCGTAAATCTCGCATAATTTCTTCAGCGATAGTACTTCCTTTTCTTCTCATTTGTGTACCTCCTTTTATATGCTCTATAAAAATGGGTTATTCTTTATACAACATATAAATAAGGTGAGGCTAGGACTCGCAAGCTTGTTGGTAATGCAATCATATAATACTACCTAGCATCGTATTATTTCTATCTATATTATAACACATTATGTTATGTTCTTGCAATAGGGCAATGCTTAATTCCTTTTTGTAATAGTTTAAAACAATGTGGGCATAAGTTCCATGTTATGCGTGGATTTTCTCCAAATCCTGCCGTAAGTATGTTTATCTTTGTTAAGGTATTTATAACTCTTTTACATCTATCACATTTATATAAACATTTTTCATTATCATTATCTTTTCTAATTAACATTATCTATGCACCTCTTCTTTTATTTTTTTCATTTTGTATAATGTATAAAGTTGAGTTGTATATTTATTATTTAATTCTGCTAATTCTAATGCTTGTTTACTTGTCATTTGTATCTCCTCCTTTTACCAATCTTTTTTTATTATATACATTTCTGATATATCGAAAACAAATCTGTTACTAAATGCTATATATTCGCACATATCTTCGTATGTGAAACATCCTCCAGCTTGATAAGGGTGTCCGTTTTCGTATAACCATACATGAGCTAGTTCGTGTTTTAAAGTGTCAAGCATTTCTTGACGGCTACCTCTTTCAATAAGTATTCTTCCGTTGTCATAGTTTGTCTCGCCTATGTACGAATCCTTGCCTTCTATTTTATCAACATCGTATATAGTATAGGGTTTGTTTCTATAAGTAAAATCTAATATTTTAGTCATTTTTCCTCCTATAAATCTGGATTGTATTCAATAAATTCCTGCAACTCACTTAATTTGCCGTTCCAACGGTATCCTCTATCATCAATATATAAAATACCAACTGCCTTTTCATTAGTAACTCCAACAACATTATCTTTGTTCCAATACATATTATTTGCTAAATCTTTTTTAAATACTTCAAAATCTAACGAATTATTGCAGTCTTTATTCATGAAATCTACTATTTGTTGAGCACTTCGGTTGCTTGAAATTACAATATAGTAATCGTTCATTAATTCTTTAATGTAAGCTAGTAATTCATAATCAATTTCGCCATAAATGCTTCCATCCTTCCAGCCTTTATATCCTTTGTGAATTACTCCGTCAAAATCAAATACTATTGTTTTTTTAGCCATTCTATATAATCTCCTTTTTCTATTTTAAATCTTTCTTCTTCTTGCTTCCTGAAAAAAATGTTGCTACATAATAATCCTGTCTTTTCTTTAAATTTTTCCTTGCATAATTCTCGTTGTTTACAATTATTGCATATATGTGTCATGTTTCCCTCCGTTTTCAATTTCAATCTCTTCACCTAATTCTATAATTTCAATATTATAAAATTTATAGTTGATGTCACTTAATATTTTAGTCATAATGCTTTTTAAATTGAATTTTCCATCTATTATCATTGCTTCTCTTTTGTTTTCGCTTGTAATCATAATATCCGTTGCAGGAATAGCACTAAATCCAACTAATACTCCGTTAGTGTAACTACCCATTCCTGTTTTATCATCTATTTCATCAAATCTAACTAAATATTTTTTATTTATCATTATGTTATATTTTCTTGTTCCTAATTCTTCACTCATTTTTATCATCCTCCTCATCTTCCCAATGTTTAGCTACATGTTTTGCATCTCTTAATATTTCTGCTATAATAAAAATTAAAAATGTTATACATAATATAGCTAATATTGCCGCTATAATTATATCTTGAATTGACATTTGTTATTCCTCCTACTCGTTTATTGTTATTTTAGCTCCAGTTAATCTTTGTAATACCTTTTCTGCTTCGTTTTTATTAATATTTATATAAAAGTTGCCATTATCATCATAGTACCCTTCGTAGTTTAATCCCTTAAAATATTCTTTATTTTCCATTATGTTTTCCTCCCTTATATAAAATAATCTTTAGTAATACTTTAACAACTATTGTTATTAAGTTACCTATTATAACTCCACAAATAAATTCTATTGGCATTTTAATTCTCCTTTACTTTCCAAAGTATAGCCACCAAGCTTTGTAATGCCTTGTTACGCTTTTTTCTTTTAATTCTTTGATTTTTTGACTATTCTCTTTGTAGGTTTCAATTTCCATTTTTACAAGCTCGTTACTATTTAAATCTGGGTATTTGATTAACAATGTTTGTAGGTCTGATGTGTCAATTAAATTTTTAAGTGTATCGTTTTCAAAATCCATATACCCTTTAACACTATTCCTAACTTTTTCTTCAATTTTTATGTTTTCTTCTTCATACATTGCAATTTTTTGATCTACTCCGTATGGATATATAAACAGCATTATAATCAAGGCTAATGTTGTTATTAAGCAGGGTATTACTGACAAAAAACCTACTGCCCAAAATCCTATATGTTCATCATCATCTTTAAAAATCCATCCTAAAAAAATTAAAACTAAAAAAACAACCTCTAATAAAATTAACATATCTATTCCTCCTCCAATATTCTTAATATCTTTGTTCTACAACTGCTTTTCTCATAATCTTCAGCCCATTCGTTACTTCTTATGTATTTTTCAATTTTATCTATTATTTCTTTTTTAGCATCTTTTTGAGCTGCATCAATTACTTTTCTATATTGTTCATCTGTTAGATGTATTGTATACTTATCATTTTCTTTATATTCTTGAGATATTTCAATCTTAGTTATGTTGTTATTCCCCCAGATGCCGTTCATAAAATCTGCAAATCCGTTAATTGCTTTTATGTCATTTCGCTTAATTTGTTCTTTTTTATCTATTCCGTTCATATCTATTTCTCCTCTAATAAATCCTTCAATATCTTTAATAGTGTTGCATCATTATTAAATAGCCAAGGTTTTTCTTCTAATTCTTTTATTTTTTCTCTTATTTTGTCTTTTGGTATGTATCTTTCATTTGTTTTTTTAACTACATCATTGTACAATTCTCTATAAAATTTTTCTGCTTTGATTATTTTTTGAGTCCATTCTTTTTCTTGTTTATATAAATCTAATAATATTTTTATATTATCTTCTAATCCATCAGATTGCTTTATGTTATAAAATTTATGTTCAGTTATATATTTTTCTAACATATCAATTGCTTTCTTTTCATCTTCACTCATCTTTTACCTTCCTTTCATAATATTCTTTTACTGCGTCTTCCGACACTAATATTATTGGCTCTTCTTTTTGGTTGTCCCATATACTTATTCCAGATAGTTGTAATGCCATAGCATCAATTATTTTATATTTCTTTTCTAGTTCATTTAATAGCTCTTCCATAGCACCCATATCAAAAAACCTACAATAAGCATCATAGTCATCATCTCGTATCCACATTTTACAAGTGTTTATTAATTCTTGTATATTCTCAAAATGAGATGCTTTAAATGTTTTATCTTTATTCATCTTTTACCTCCTTATACATTTCATTATCTATATGTATTTAATTGTCAAGTTTATATTCTACTGCTGCAAATTGCTCTTTTGTTACGATTGATTTAATATCATCTTCCCCTTCAGTAATTGTTGCATTAATAAATCCTTCTTTTTCTATATGTAAAATTTTACCATCTTTATTTATATCAACTAAATATTCTGTGCTAATGTCATATACTTTATATCCATTCACATAATCTCCTATTTCAATTAAATCAATTATATTTGAGCTATGTTTAATTATATCTTCTCTTACATAATCTAAATATTCAGGATCTCTTTCTCCTGCGTACATTTCATCATCATTTTCTGCAATTACAATTCTGTCTATAATTCCATCTTCTGTTCTTATATAATCTCCAACTTTTATTTCTTCCATATTTACCTCCTAAACTTTTTCTATTAATTTTTTCCATTTATAGCCGTACCATATTTGTTCAAAACCACTAAATGATATTTTGTCTTTATAATTTGCATAAACATCTTTTGCAGATAAGTGGTTAGATTTAGCTTTTAATATTTCTTTAACTTCTTCTTTTTTTAATTTGCAATTTGGATTATTTTCTTCATCATGATTTCCAGATTTAAAATTTTTCTTTAAACCAGTTTTTATGGAATGTATGATATTTTCTCTTGGCGTAACTAACTCTAAATTTTCCAATCTGTTATCATCTTTTATTCCGTTTTTATGGTTTACTTGTATTTTAAATGTAAGAATTACTAATCTATGTACATAAAAAGATTTCTGTTTACCGTTTTTATATAAAACTACTTTCTTATACCCATCTTTATCATATTTTTGTTTGATTATTCGCTCTTTTACTGGTCTATATCCTTTATTATTTTTCACATATCCTGCAAGTCTTTTTATATTTCCAAAACTAGAACATTGATACAATCCTTCATAGCCTGGTATATCTTTCCAAAATTCTATTTCATTATTCATCACATTTTACCACCAATCCTGCTTGGATTAAATCATATAATACTGTTAATGCTTTATCAACAATTGCTCCTAAATAATAGCTTTCAGATGTATCTTCAACACATATTGTTCTATCTTTAATGTCAATTTCTATTGATTGGCAAACATCTTCATCTACATATAAATATCTATCTGCATAAATACCTTTTGCCTCTGCAAACTCAAATCCAAACTTTTCTAATTCTTTTAAATCGATTCCGCTCTTTGATTTTTAACATATTAATCCTCCTTATTTTTGCCTTCTTAATATAAAATTCCACGTTCTTCGCAAAAGTCCATTACTTTTCTCATAAAATCTAGTAATCCGTGGTCTTGCATATATTGTATTATTTGTTCTTTTAAATATTCATCCATAATTTTACTCCTCCTTATTATCATCCATCCATTCAAGTAATCCATTGTAGTATTCATCATCTTTTTCTTCATGGACTGGGATATCATCTCTAACTATTAAATTTTCTATTTGCATATTAATACTCCTTTGGTTTTATGTTTCGTTTTATTCTGTTGTGCATTCTATCAAAAAATTTTTTCTCTTCGCTATCTGTTATAAAATTGTGTAAATGTAAATAAATAATGTAATCTTTAGCTTTTTCATATTTCTCTACATCTTCTTCTAATTCATAATCTTGTTCATCTAATTGTTCTTTTATGGTGTGAAAAGCACCATATTGCATTATTAAATTCATATTTTCGCCTCCTTTGACTCATAATATTCTTGTAATTCATACATAGATATATTGCATTTCTCCATTTTGTTGCAAATCTCATTCATTATCATTTGCTTTACTTTTCTTTCATCTGGATTCATATCTATACCTCCTTTTCTTGTTTTTGTAATATAATAATAAGTTTAAATCCTTTAAGTTTGTGTTGTATATACTCTTTTGTTGTAGTGTCTTCTTCTAATATTGGTATATATTCATAACCTTTTAATTTATATTGACCCGTTGAAAACATTTTTATTTTCATTATAACTTAAATTCCTTTAATAATCTTTTAATTTTATTTTGTAAATTAATAACACTACCATTTTGATTCTTGTTTGTTTCTTCTTTTATTGCATTAAATAGTTTATAGTATTGTTGACATCTCTTTTTAGCTATTTCGTATTGCTTATCCTTTTCCTCTAGTTCTGTTTGATAATATACTTTATCTGCATATAAAATCTCGTTTTCTTCTTGTAATTCCATAACCTTTTTAAATTGTTTTATAGCTTTAATTATTCTCTTTATTATTTTCATCTCTTGTACCTCCGCTTTTATTATTTTCTTGACTCAATGTAATATCTCTTAAATACTTTTTGCTTTTAACTTCCTTGATGCAAGTGCATATTGCATCCGTTACTAAATATATTGCAATTACTAGGATTATAATAATCAATATTATAGTTTTTTCACTCATATTATACCTCCTAATTTTATTCTTCTGGCATATTGTAGACCATGTGTGGTACATCAGTGCCTCTAGTTTCGAATAAATTTTGTATATCATCTAAAATTTCTAATGCTCGTTCTTCTGTTTCGTAACTCCCAAAGCAGTTTTCATCATTACATATACTCCAGCAAGTTGCCTTATTGATTTTTTCAACTTCTAATTCTCCTACTTTGGATAAAATCCTTTTATCTTGGCTTCTAATCCATAAATCCATATTATACCTCCTAAATAATTTCTTTAAATTCAATATCTTTATACTTATATTGTAACATTTTACGTTTTATTCTGTATACTTTATCTTTTTCAGTTGCCTTGCTTTTGACATCTTCTACAATATGCTTCCCATCTTTCGTTAAATAATCAAAATCGCTTTTATATGTTATTGCCCTTATAGTTTTATTATTTATCTTAAAAGATGGCTGTAATTCGAATGTCGTTTGTAATTTGATGTCTTTAATTAGTCCGTGCACGTTCTAATAATCTAAGTTGTTTGTATCTGGTGCATTCTTTTTGTGAGTCGAACACGTGTCCATCGTACTCAACTTTTTTATTATTGTATTTATTCTTATAGATTTTAAACATAAACCCTCCTATATTTCAGCTATAATATCTTCAATTACAAGTTTCGTTTTTAACACCTTGTCAATTATCCAATAATTAACTGTATCTCCTAAATGTATGTAATTGTCTGAATTAATATATGCGTTAGAACCATATGGAAGTTCTAATACTTTGGTGCTATCGTAAACAATACCAATAAATGATTGAGCCGTTCCTGTTCCTTTACAATAAACTATTGTGCCGTTTTTTAATTTTGGTTTTTGCTTTGTATCAATTGTTTTTCTTAATTTCTCAGTTCCTTCAAATTCTATTATTGACTCTATATCTTCCATAATTCCTCCTAATCAATATATGGTATATGTTTTTTATTCATATCTTCCATTGTAACTAAACTATATTTTTTATACTCTACATTCTCCCCTAGCTTATTCTTTCTAGTTTTCCATTCTTTAATAAATGAATAGCCATCTCTTTCTAATTCAAATATGCGAGCACCCAATTGCGTTATACCTAGCTCACTAAAAGCCTCCATACTTGTTATAGCCCCAAATTGGTTAATATATTCTATAATTCTTTCTTTTTGACTCATCTTTTGTACCTCCTTATTTTATTCACCTAACAATCCACTATTTTTAATAATATTTAATAGTTTTGGTGGCATCATTTTAATTTCTTGCACATTTTTTTGTATTCTTTCATATTGTGTTAAAAAATTACTTCTTACAACATCAATATTAAAATCCTCATTTGTTGAATATGAACGTAAGTTTTCAACACTTCCAAAAAATCTTTTGACCTCATCACTATGTTTATTAAATTGCTCCTCTGTCATGTAAGTTCCTGAACATATCATTTGATAAGCCTCTTGCCATGCCTCTATAGGTGTCCTACTTTGAGTATTGTTGGTTAATTTAATTGCATTAGCCCTTATATCGTGTATAGTTGGTGGGTAAGGGCTTTCAATAATACATTTCTTTACTGCACTTAAAACAAGATTGTAATCTAAGTCTGATAAACATTCGTACCATGTATTTACCATCATTATTTTTTGCTCTTTGTTTTTTTCTGCAATTGAATTATAATTACCAGCTAATAAAGTTATCACCTGTGTTGTTTCCTGCTTGTTCATCTTCTGCTCTCGCCTCCTCCCATATATCTTTAAAATCATTAAACCCACTTTTAGTAGTACTATATTTACCTTCTAATATTGCAGTTGCTTTATCTGGTCGAATAACAAAATCAAAATCTGCTTTCCAATTTCTATCATTATCTCCAGTTAAAAAATCACTATTATTTGCAATATTAAATACCTCTACAATTTCATTTTGATTAAACTCTTTAATAAAACTATCTATTGCTTTAGAACGTTTATCAGTAATCTTTTGAACAGATGGAAGGTTCGTACAGGTCGAATTGTATAATTCGACTATTATATTTCTCTTCTCTTCCTTTTCTTTTCTATTCTCTTCTTTTCTATTCTCTTCTTTTCTATTAGGAGGTAGCGTTCCAGTATCACTACCGTAGTACTACTACACCGTTCATCATCATACTTTGGAAATGCTGATTTGGTAGGCTTATTAATAGTTTGATGTTTTAAAAAGTTGGGTAAATAATAATAAGTTTGTCCATCGTACTTATATAAAACTACAATATTGAGCTCTGCTAAATGATTAAGCCATTTTTCTAAATCCGTAGATTTCATATCATCATATGGAAAAATTAGAGATTTAAGTAATTTTGGATTTGCTCTTCCATAACCTTCGTCGTCTGAATTACTTATTAACCCCATGAATAACATTCTTTCTTGTATAGAGCATTCTCCTAATTTTTCGTCTGTCCAAAAGTTGGGGTCAATCATCCTTTTTCTTGCCACTTTTGTACCTCCTCTCTTTAGTTAATATATTTTGTGTATATAATGTGTTACAACTTTTAGCAGTTGGTCATCTAATTGATACCATTCTCCATTAATTCTGTATTTTTGTAATTTTGAATGCAGGTCTTGTTCAATGTCGTAAGCGTTGCTTGTTTGCTTACTTCTAGCAACAAGGTTTAATTTGAATGGTCGTTTATCAAGTTCTTTTAACCTTCTATTTGGGTCTTTTGAAAAACCTATTTTATATTTTCCACCACATTCAAATAAATATACATATCCTTTTTTATTTGTGGTTTTAGATTTAGATGTGTGTAAATCAGAATAATAACCTTCTAATTCTTTTTTGTATTCGATATTTCTCTCTATGTTGTGTTGCTTCAATTCTTCGGCATGTTTTTTAGAAAATTCTATTAATTTTTTTCCTACTTCAATTGCTTGTTCGGACTCCATAACAAATCCGTTGCAATTACTAATGTAACATCCATCATCTGTTTCGTGTATTAAATATGCAAGTATACTACCAAGTTTAAATTTCATATTTTCCTCCGTTTCTTGACAATATTAAAATATTGTGCTATTATGTTAATAAATAACTTCCATAAGACCCCGTAGATTTTCTGCTCAAGTACTTTTTAGTGCTTTAAGTGTCTATTGTGTTTTATGTGTTAGAATTAAAAACATTACCTTAATAGTAAGTAGTCTTTTCCTAAATTGCCTACTTGCTATTTTTTTGTCCATAAACTTTATCTACTGCTATTCTAATAGCTTGTGCCATCGCTATTCCTTCTTCATCTTTTAGTTTTCTTAATAGCTCTAATGTTCTAGCTGGTATTTTTACTGGCACTAAATTTTCCATAATCTCACCTCCTTCATTTACTATTATACTACTTTTTGATACTATGTCAATAGTTTTTTTATGAAATATTATTACAATTATATTACAAAAATATTACATTGACATTTGATGTAAAATGATATATAATTCTTATAGTAACTTTTAAAATTGCTTTAAGCATAGAGAGGGGATATATTATTGATTTGGCCGTTGATATAAATCCACCCTCTTTTTTTATTTTATATCAAACACATCTTCTATTTCATAATCATTTGATATTGCCTTACTTATTGCATAAGCTAGTGTTTTAGTTATATTGGGTTTATGGTCGTTAACTATTAGTGAAATATAGCCTTCTGTTACACCAACTTTATTTGCAATAGATCTATTTGTAATATCTTTTATTTTATCTTTCATTTCATCTTTTAATTTGTACATAATTACCTCCACGATTTAATTTGAGCCAGTTTTATATTAAAATAATATAACTTGTTTACTTAAAATATAAAATACCTTATTTTTTGATTGTAGTTTGTTAGAAAGGTAAAACAGAACCATCGAAGCTCATTATATCATCTGTAATATCTTCTGCTTGTTCTTTATATTCTGGTTCAAATTCTTGAATAACAAACTTTGGTTTAGGTAGTCCTTCTTTTGTTTTATAAAAACCTATAAAACCTTTTGTTACATTTATTTTAGTTTTATTTTCTAAATCAATCCCTTTTGGTAATTGAACAGAAACTCGCATATTTTCATATTGTCCTTCTTGATTCTTGTTTGATATAGTTGTACTAAATCCGTAATCATTTTTAAAAATTATTGTATTTCCTGATATATTCATAATTAATCCTCCTTTTCTAAACTTAAATACATATTTACTTGTTTCCAAAATTCTTTTTTATTTATATTTCCGATAATATATTGAAAGACTACATCTCCAATTAGTTGAAATGGGTCTCTGTAATTTTCTGTAAATGGTACATCTAATATAGCTGGTATAACTTCGTAACCTATAATGTATATTTGTTGAAAATTGTTTAAATTGCCATTGAACAAATCGTCTATTTTAATTTCTAGATTTCGAAAATCTTTTAATCCATCTAGGATTGTTTCAACTTGTTTCTTCTTGCTTATAACTTTAGCCATTTAATCCTCCTTTAATTCTTTTATTTTATCTTCGCATTGCTTTATTTTAGCTTGTAATTTTGCTATTTCTTCTTCTTTATCAATTGGTTCTTGATATTCTATAATATTATCCTTTATTAAAGTATAGACAATTTTTTGCATATCTTCACTATAAAAAGTTCTATCCCAATCAAAACGGTTATTCCATAAACGATAAGTTAAAAGTGTTATATCGTCACCTTTTTTAGCATATTTAGTACCTTTTCTTCTTTTTGTCTTTAACTCATAACGATTAATTTCATTTTCAACACCTATCTCTCCTTGAAATCCATATTTTAATAAATCTTCTGGTTTTTTATCTTTACATAAAACTAACATTTATTTAATCCTCCTATCATCTCTTTTAATTTTGGTTGCCAGTAATGTTTGTTACTATGTACTAAATCATGACATTTTGCACAAAGCATTATACAATTTGTCGGTTCATTAATCAGACTTTTATCTTCTGACCTGTACACCACGTGATGCAATTGTATATTTGCTGCACCACATAATCTACATTTGCCATTGTCTCTTTCATAAACTTTGTTGTAAGTTTCTTTTGTAACAAATATTCTTTTATTACTTACTTTATTTATGCCCTTATTCATCTTAGGTTCAAAATTAAGGCAATTTTTACACTCAGTAATATAAATACTTGTTTTGTTCATCTTGCATCGGATTTTTCCGTTTAATGACTTGCTTAAATATTTACAATACATATTTACTCCTGTATTAAATTATTCTTTAAATCTTCTCTACAACATTTGTATAAGCTTCTGCAATCTATGTGCATTTCTTGTAGTGTTCTATAATGTTGATAAGCCCAGTTTTGAAAATCTGTTTTACTTATATTGTTAAGTTTAGCTACTACACTAGCTGTACTTTGTATTTCACACCATCTAGCACTTAAAATAAGCGATGCTGTAGATATTTCGTATAATTCGTTTAAATCTTCTAATCTTTTTCTAGCATATCTTGTAAGTAAATCATCAAATAATTTTACGTCATCTGGTAATAACTTTTTATATTCGCTATCTAATTTTTCCAACTTTTTCTCCTTTTAAAAAATCTTTTTATTGGATTCATTCGTGCAATTTCATCTAAGTGCTCATCATTTTGTGCTGATATCATTGATGATTCCATAGCTTTTTTAAATAAATCCATACTTGTTTTAAAATCTTCTGTAGCTTTATTATATTTTTGCTGTGCAGTAATTTTAGATAAATAATAAGTTCCACAATATTCGCATTTTTCGTGGTGAGGATTTACTGGTGCACCACAACCTGAGCAATGAGTTTGTGTTTGTGTACTTGATTGTGTTTGTAGAGTTGATTGAGTATATTCTTCGTTGCTATCGTCATAATAGTCATAATCTTTTATACATTCAAATAATGATACCATTTTTAATCCTCCGTTAAAATTTCTTTTGAATCTGCATCACATACACAAGCTGTATTATGTGTATGATATAGCACAAAACAATCTTCTAATGTTAAATCATTGTATATATAAGCCATTATTTAGCACCTCCTAACTTATCTAGCACAAATATTCTTTTTTTGTTGTTAAGGTTACAGATTGATAATTGTACAATTTTTTTATCTTGTATTGTTATTTTTTCAACAATAAATCTATCATTACATTTATATTTGCCTGTTTTGTCATCTTGTTTTACATTGCAATCTTCAGCTTTAATCCATATAAAAGGTGCGGTGTATAATTCTCTACCAATTCCCCAGTTAAAACAAGCACGTTTGAAACTATCACTTGCTAATCCTTTTTCTTTTTCTGTATTACTTTCTGTTCCAGTATCTTCTTTTTCAATCCATTGTTTTTTATCTTCATCCCATATAGATACTATGCAATTAGCATTATCTCTTGTATGTTTTCTTTGCCAGTTCATAGGTGTAACTGTTTCATCAAGTATATCTTGATCTACTCTTGCATCTTTATATAACAAAAGTGAAACTCCATTTGCTGTACATTGTGCAACTCTTACATCAATTTCATCAGCTTTTAAATCTCTAAATTTATATTCCATATTAACCTCTCCTTCCAACTTCTTTCATAATTTCTTGTTTACGTTTGTAATAAAAGTCCGACAATTTGTCTGCGTAAGCTAATTCTCTGATTAGCTCCGCATCTGTCATTTGAGTTATGTCTTTTGCATTTATTTCGTTCATATAATCAAATCCTTTCATTTATAAATTCTTTTTCCATTTGTCTTGTTTTTTTATCTTCTTCATCTTGTAATTGTCTATCTACATCATCTTTTTCTATATTAGCCTCATCTCTAATTGTTTTAAGACTTTCTTTGTAATCGTCAAAATGTATTTCTTCAATTAAATTATCTAGCGATGATACTATTGTGTCTAATTCATCAAATATGTCTTCTAGTGCCATATTGTTTCTATCCATAACATTACCTCCTTATATTGTTATTTGTTTTTTAATAAATCTTAATGCTGTTTTGTAAGGGTTAAATCCAAATATTCTGTAACTTATTAATTGTACTAACATGAATATTATAAACCCTACTAAAATAATTTTTGTAAAAGCTATGATGCTATTAATTAAAATAAATAATTTCCCCATAAAACATTACCTCCTTTGTTTTAACTGAGTTAATATTACCATATACTTTTTACTCTGTCAATACTTTTTATAAAATATTTTTAAAAATTTTTAAAGCATAAAAATAAGCCAACCAGTAAGGCTGACTCATATTAAAATTTATTTGATTAATTAAATAATTTGTTCCAAGTAGAACTTCTTATTACGCCATCTGCAGTTAATCCGTTATTTGACTGGAATTTCCTAACTGCCAATTCTGTATTGCCACCAAATACCATATCTGCATTGCCTACATCGTAGCCTAACATTTTAAGTTTGTATTGTGCTATGCCAACATCAACTCCGTTTGAACCTCTTTTCAATATCTGTTTAAATGGTATGTGTACCTTGCCAAATGTTTTATAGTTTCCATTATTATCTGCGTGATATTTTGATGTTCTAGTATCAATATGAATAAAAGTTGGATATATGATTATTCCTTTAACTCCTAATGTGTTAAAGAAAGCGCACATCTTCTCCCTACTTGTTAAATATTTATAACTATTTAAAAACGGAATATCTAATGCTTGACCTTTAACGTGGTATGAATTAGTTGCTCCACCAACTTTTTTATTATATGTCGGTGTTCTGTACGCACTGTTAAAATAAACACCAACTTCAACATATTGTCTAAATCTCTGAATAAGTGGTAAATAATCGTGGTCAATTTTAATTGTATCACTTCCATCTTTACAAGCAAATTCTTTAACACAAAAATTCTCTGTTAGCTTTTTATTTCCGTCCTTTGATTTTGAATAAGTTTTAACATTAGCCATTATTATCAACCTCACTTTCTTTATCTAGTTCTGGTAATCCTGCTATACTTGTTAGAATAGACAATACTCCAGCAAGTCCACTAGCACTTAGCACCATAATCCAATTAACTTCGTGCATTGCAGTTGCTACACCTATTGTAGATATAGCAGTTTGACATATTGTTTTTAAACATCTTATTCCTGCGGCTTTCCACCATTCTTTTGATTTTAAATTTTCCATAAAATCATCTCCTTTCTGTTAACTTAATTATAACATAAAAGAGCAAAATAAAAAAGACGTAAGTATCCTACACTATGCAGGACTTTACGTCTAGATACAAAAGACAAAAATAATATGTATTTCTACCTACTACTCTGTTATTATATAATATTATTTATTATTTTTCAATCATTTCTTTTAAATATTTATGATGCTCTTTTTCTCTTTGTGCCATTTGCATTAGCTTTTGTTTATCACTTGAATTAGTAGCCATGTCGCTGACATCTTCAAATGTTCTAGCTAATTCTCTAGTATCATCCATCATATCTTCTAGAGTTTCACGATACTCATCTGAACGATAGTTTCTATAAGTTCTTCTATTTCTTCCGTATCTGTCTCTTTGGTTTCTACCGTACTCGTCTCTATAGTCTCTATAATCCCTATAGTCTCTGTAATCTCCTCTATAGTCTTCTCTGTAATCATCACGATAGTTTTCGTCTCTTCTGTTTCTACCGTATTCGTCACGATTATTTCTGTAATCTTCCTCGTACATAATTAACTCCTTTCTACTTAGGTATTGTTAGCAAATAAATTGCAACTTTTCCAGGTCTTGCATCTTCGTCGTTGATGAAGGCTTGCGTGTATCTAATATACATGTCTAAGTTATCTCCAAAAACGTCTCTAAAGTCATTGTAGCTCATATTTAGGATAGCATAGAACTCTATTGTATTAATATTGTCTAAGCCATAATCCCTTTGTAATTGTTCCGCATCATGTAGAGTCCATTTTTCGCCATATGGTTGCATAGAATCAACTATTTCTTCTGCCATATCTTTGGTAAGTCTATTTCCATAAGCCATTTTGTATAGACACAATTTGTATCTTCTATAGGCATCTTCATCATAATCCTTAATCAGGTCGATTACTTCACTTAATATGTCAGATAGTTTTTCCATTTTCTTTTGGTCGCCTTCATCAACTATTTTTCTTATATAATGTTCTATCAATTTATTCACGCTCCTTTAACAAGTCTATTATTTGTTTATTCTGGGCTATTATAGTCTCCAAATAATCTGTGTCTTGATGTTGTAGATACTGCATAAGCTCGTTATTTTTTGCGTCTTTTAGTAGCATCTCGTAACTTTCCAATTGACACATATTGGCAACTACTGATAGCCAGAAATAAAAGCTATTGTTTTCCATTATGCTAATTTGAATATTGTTAGTGAAGGATTGTTAAAATCAACTGCTTCCTCTGTGTTGTTTTTAACTGTGAATATATCGCAACAATTACATGGAACAGTAACTAAAATACCACTAGCAATATTCTCAAAAGTTCCTACTGTTGTTCCAGCTGTTTGCATTTCTCCACCAATAATATTTTCTCCCGCATTAGTCAAGTTTACTGTTATTTGACCTGCAACTGTTGGAGCTACATTTGAATTAAAGTGAATAAAATATATACCAGGTTTTGTTATTTCAAAAATTCCACTATTAACACTATTGAAATTTAACCAACCTCTACAGCCTTTACAAGAGTTTGTTCTTACGTTTGTTGCATTAAACAAAACATTTGCTGCAGGTTGTACTGTTTGCACTGGATTAGTATTAACGGCATTTATCATTGTAATTCCTCCTTTTATAAAAAATAGAGATAGAATATATCTATCTCTTAAAAAATAAGCAAAAATCACTTAAAGTGAAAATAGATAATATCTAAAATTGCTTTTATTAAAGTGTTCCATTATATCCGTTGCATCCACATCCGTTGTTGTTGCATGTGAATATAGGTGTTCTGCCATATACTGGTGTAGATGGTACTGGACAATTGCTTAATCTGTTGTATAAAGCATCTACTTCGTTAGCGAATCCTTGTGAAATGAAAGCGTTTTGAGCTGTTTGTGAAGCTTGTAAATCCTTCATTAAGTTTTCTCTTTGTAAGTCTGAGATTCTATCATTCTTAGCATCTAATTGAGCTTTAACTCCGTCTAATTCTAATTGACATAACTTATCTAATATAGCTTGTGTATTAGCTGTAGCATTTGTTATGATGTCTCTTGTGTTGTTAGCATCAGCGAATCTTGTGCTATTAGCTTCGTTTTGAACAATGTTTTGAGTTTGGCAAGTAGCCAACTCATTTTTGCAACAACATTGTTGTAATGCGTTGTTAATGTTATTAAATCCGTTTAGCGTTGCAATTTGATTGCTAAAGTTTTGATTCATATCAGCCATTTGTCTGTTATTAGCAGCTATTTCGCTATTATAGAAACCATTTGTTATAGCACTTGTTACATCGGCTGTGCTACTGCAAATTTGGTTAGATATACCATGTATAGCATCTCTTGTTCCTTCTATTTGATTGCTTAAATGTAATGTGTCAAAACCATCATTTGTGTTTTGCATGATTTGTTGCTGACCATTAGCTAGCCATGGATACATAAAATCCATACCCATACCGAATCCGCCCCAGCCTCCGCCGAAGCCACCGAATCCAAAACCATTTCCGCATAAAGCTAAAATTAAGATAAGCCATACCCAGTCGCCGTCCCCGTTAAATCCAGAATTGTTTCCATTTGTATAAACTGGATAAGGATATGCATTTGAACCATTACTTGCATCCATTACGGCACGGATGTCGCTTACACTAGGTGTATTTTCTCCCATAATTATTTCCTCCTTAAAAATTATTAAATTCTAGAGTGCACATAAAGAATTTGTGTAAGCCCACACTTTAGTATGAGCTTAAATAAGTTCTTTACTTCATATTTTGAAAACGAGATAAAACATTGTCTGGTACTCCATATTGCTTAGCACTTTGCAATAATTGCTGTTTTTGTTGTGGTTGCATATTTCCCATCATTTGATTTAATATTGCGTTTGGATTGCCTCCACTTTGTCTAAGCTGGTTTATCATGTTATAACCCTGTGGATTTTTCTGTTTTAACATATTCATTAAAGTTCCCATATTAAAGTTCATAATATCTACCTCCTATTTTTTAGCAGTTTTTGGCTTAACAACTGGTGTTTCTTCTACTTGTACTGGTTGAGATGTTTGTTTTATAGCATTAGCCATTAGTGCTTTCATATTGTTTAATTCCTCTTGTAATGCTTGTATTTGCATATCTTTTTCATCTCTAGGGATTATTTCCTCTGTTTTAAAAGTTCTAATATTGCCAGATACATCTTTTTGCCACATCGTAGATAAATCTTTTGTTACAAAGATTGCGTTCTTCATTACAAATGTACTTTTAACTTCATCAATATTATCTGCATATTGACATTGTAAGTCTCCGTTACTACTTGTACTTGGTGCTAGTTGAAAATTCTGTGTAAGATTTGTAGGCTGGTTAGGTATCATAGGCTGTTGCTGACTTTGTTGCTGTTGCTGTTGGGCTGTCTGTATTCTTGCATCAAGCTGGTCTCTCATCTGCTCCAGTTGTTGAATTGAATTTTGATTGTATGGGCTAAAATTATTTACATATTGATATGGGTTATATCCGTTGTACATAGTGCTCACTCCTTTCACAATTAAATTTAAGACATTTTTATATTGAGATTGATAAATTAGTCGAATAAAATAAAAATAGGGCTATAAATTTAATGTAAGATTTTTCGTCAAATTAAATTTACGCCCTCCTTCACTTAATAGGATTTCTTTATTCCTATAAGTTAATTATAAGAGAAATATTTAGTTATAGTGGGTCATCACTGGTTCACATTTGGGTCACAAAAAAAAGAACACTTATTAAAGTGTTCTTAATATCTTCTTTTTAATTTGTTGCGTAGTCCTTTTTATTGTTGACTCGCTGGTATTTAACTCCATTGCAATTCTATATCTAGTCTGTCTACCTTTCGGATCAGTTAATCTTTTAAATACTTCAAGTTGAAAGTCATTAAAGTTAGCATTCTTAATAATATAATTAAGTTCAAAAGTTGTAAAGTCAAATTTATTTACGTCTTTTTCTTCTAACTTTGGTTTTGCTTCCATTTTTAACTGGTCTCCTTGTTATAGTTCTTTTAATTATCCTCGCCATAGTTTATATCTCCTGCGTTACTATTTTCTAAATATGTTGCAGTACCATTATTACCATCTACAATTGTTTCATCTGATACGGTCTCAAATTGATTCTCGTAAATGAAAAATCCAATTATCATAGCTACAATGACTGCAATTAAAACAATGATTGTAATATGTTGTCTTTTATTTTGTGCTTTTAATTCTCTTAACATTTCTGTTGCAAGACTATTTTCTTGATATTCTTTTTTCAAATTTTCAACTTCCTCTTTCATTTCAACCACCCTATCTCTCATATAGCTCATTGATTTCAACCTCACTTATTGTGATAGATGTGCTCATGTTTTGCTATTGCCTTTTCTATCTTTTCATCTAATTCTTTATCGTAAGAATCTAGTTTATCTAGTATTTTATTTACGTTTTTCTCTAGGTTATTTAACTTTTCATTGACTACACCCCATTTGTAAGATGTGTCTTTTTCTTCTTCTTTTTCATCTTTGCTATCTCTTTTAGTGTCGTTGTTACGATTAAAAAAGAAAGTCAGTACAACAAATATGGCACTTAAAATTGATAATCCTAATGATACATATTGCATACTGACTCTCCTTTCTAATTTGAATAAATATAAAAAAACTATTAGCTAACTAAATTATACTACTTTATTCGCCATCTGTCAATTCTATCGTTAAATCTTCTTCTGGCTCAGGTGTTGGTGGGTTAAGTTTAGCTTCAAGCCATTCCATTAATTCCTCGTAGTCGTTGTCTAGTAATTTGACTTCATCATTAAATCTTTCGGCTTCTATCATTGCAAATTGAATTGAATACTCACCGCTTTCAACAAGTAACATAATAGCCTTTTTCTTTCTCTCACTTTTCTTCTCGATTATACTCATGTGTTCCTCCTATTCTAGTAGACTTAGTCTACTATCTAAATTATCTAATTTACTTGGTAAATCTTGCATATAGCTAAGTTTCATTAATGGTTCTAAATCGCTTGGTGTTATTGTAATATGGTTGGTGCCTTTGACTAATGCTAAATGATTGTATATTGCTTCTAGTTGAGATATTAAAGTAGTATCTGTTATTTGAATAGATGTAGCAGTTTCTAAAACATAATAAGCAGTTACATTATTGTTAGATAGCCACTCTTTCCAACTAGCAGTAGTTGTTGTATTTTCATAGCTGAAAGACATATATTTATCGTTTGTTGCTGACATTCTATTGTAATAATTAGAATATGTCCCCGTCGTTAATTGATTATAAGTTACTCCATTCTTGAACATATCTGATATTCCATTTACATATATTGATGTGTTAGAAGCAGTTGGTAGCATATCTGGTAAATTAATATTATGAACTGCACTAGCTACTCCACTTTGTCTCCAAGCTTCACTTCCGTCAAATATTCTTTTATCAATTGCTTCATACACATACCAATTCCCATTTTCTTTATAAAGATAATCTTGATAATCTCCTATTTTACATAGCTCTATCGAGCCTAAATTAATAGGATAATCTGCGTGATAATATGGAACATAATCACTAGCAGTTGAGCCTTGCTCTGCCATAAATTTAATGTTTGTGCTAGTAGGTATATCAACATTTGAGTTGATAAGTATTGTTATATAACTATAATTCTCTTTGATGAGTCCTCCATTTGAAAAAGTTTCAATATAATTACCATTTGTGTCTAGTGCAAATCGTCTAAAGTTTGTATGCGAAAAATCAAAACTAAAAAAAATATTTTTTCCTACAAAGTTGCTTACTGATACATTGAATTGAAGTGCTTTTGAATTGTTGTAATACCTTAATGGGGAGCCTACAGAAGGTGCTCCAGACAAATCTCTGTTGTATTTGTTTAAGGCAGAATAGTCAATTAAATTCTTCCCTTGTATTGATATCGTATTATTCCCAGTAACCACATGAATATCTTGAGGATAATCTGGGTTAGGTGATGCACCATTTGTGTATGGCTCATAAGTATCTGGTGTTATTTTGTTTGAATCACTTGAGAATACAAGTGCTTTTATGGTTTTACCTGCATAAGTCGAAGCAAAAGTGCTTGTAGCTCTTACTTGAACAGATGTGATACCATCTAATTCCTGTGAAGTAAATACCATATTTGTTCCACCAAATTGTTTTTGGATAGATGTTCCGTTATAAAGTCTTATATTGTCTAAAGTTGAACTGGCATCTACATAAGTATCATCAGTAAAAATCCATCTAATATAGTATGTTGTATCTGCTTTTATATTAAAGTTTGTTGTACTAATCAATAGTGTTGCATCGTTAAAATTAACTTCTCTATTTATAACTTCACTATAATCTATTGCTTGACTTCCACTTGTACTATCTTGACTTGTGTTACCAAATAATTCTAGCTTATTCTTGCTGTATTTAGCTGCATCATCTACACTTATTTCTGTAGCTTGTTCTGTAGCGTCCCAAGGCATATTCTCGCTTAATTCTTCGACCTCTTCTTGTAGCTCATCAATTTGTGCTTGATAATCTACAATATGTTCATCGTATTCATCTATTTTTTCTTGTGCATTAGTGTTGAACTCATCTGTCTTTTCACTTGCGTTATTGTCGAAATTTGTCGTTTTTTGAGTAGCATTGTCGTTAAAAGCTGATGTTTTACTTTCTGCGTTAGTGTTAAACTCTGATGTTTTAGTACTAGCATTATCATTGAATGCTGTTGTTTTCTCGGCAGCGTTGCTATTAAAATCGTTAGTTTTGTTTGTTGCGTTAGTATTAAATGCGTTAGTCTTTGTTTCTGCATTAGAGTTGAAATCACTTGTTTTTGAACTAGCATTTGAATTAAAAGCTAATTCTTTGCTACTAGCATTAGTATTAAAGTCGTTTACTTTTTGTGTATAATTTGCATTAAAGTCATTTGTTTTTTGTGATGCGTTTGTATTAAAAGTCTCTGTTTTTTCTTCTGCATTAGCATTATATTCAGCTGTTTTATCTTCTATATTTCCTATTGCTTCATCTGTTCTTCTTTCTCTTTCAGCCTCTTGCGATTGTCTTGTTTGTTCATTTGACTGTCTCGTAGACTCATTAGATTCTCTTGTATTTTCATTTGAAACTCTAGTAGCCTCTGCCTCTTGCCTTTGAGCCTCTGCTGTTTCGATAGTTTCTTCAAGTGCATCAACTTCGTCTATTTTAGCATTCATTGCAGTAAGCATTGTGTTAAATCCGTCAACTTGTTGTTCTGTTGGTACAATACCATCTGCGTTTTCATTCTCATAAAAGTGCATGTCAAATAACATTGTTCTAAAGTCTGTATCAGCTTCACGTTCAGTATTTTCTTTAGTACACCATACGTAAGCTTTTACATCGCCTTTTGTTGTTATAGCGTTTGTAATATTTGCTTTATTATCTACAATTGTATCCCATACTTTTTCATCGCCTAAATAATAAACAATTCTTTTGTTGTATTCTTCAAGTTCCGCAGGGAACTCAAAATCAAGAATTTCATAATCGTTCTCGTTGACTGTTCCCCACGTTCCTACTGCTATTGTAGTTCTATCATTGTTAACTATAAGTTTCATTTACGCACCTCCTTTAATCTGTTGTTTTGGTGTATTCAATAATAATGTAAGCACTATTAGAGCTTCTGTCATTTTGTGTGACAATTCTTATATCTCCACCTTGCATATACGTAAGTTCAATACTTGAATTTGTCGAAAATACCCCAACATATGGTAACGGAAAAGCGTGTCCTGTTTGTCCGTGTGATATACCATATACTTTCGTAACTATATCTATATTAGCTATTCCAGTTGAATATATCGCAGAAGCAGTATTTGGTAATGAATCAACATATAAAACTTTCCTATATATTGGTTTACCATCTATCCAAGTACCACATACTTTTTCTGTTGTAGAATAATTTACTATATTATTGACATAACTTGTGCTATATACTTTGGTTTGACTATTATTTCTGACATTAACTACTTCTGCGATTACTCCAGCTGTTTGAAAAGCTTTGATGATGTAGTTTGTAGTTAGATAAGGATCTAATATATTGAATGGTTGACTTCCGCCACCAAAATCATAGCTTCCACTTTTGGTATATCCAGCTCTTGCTATGTATCCATCTGTATTACTTCCAGAATTGGCTGTATCTATTATGTTAGATGGTAATTCGTTTTTAGTTAATGTATGTGTTTTCTCTCCGCCAGTTTTACCTATTCTGTTAAAGTCAGTATCTTCAAGGTTATATCCCATAGGATGTCTACCTCTTAAATCTGGAACATTAAAAGTAGTACTTCCATCCCCTTCGCCGTACTGCGTACCAATTATATTAAATAATTGACTATATGTTGCTCTGCTTACTGCTTGACCATTACATACAAGCCAATTTTGATTTGGTGCAATTGTTGTAGACCATGGAATTATTGCAGCTATTGGTAAAGTATCGCCAGAAACCTGTGCGTTAATTGCTGTTTCAATATTATCTTGCATCTTGTTAAGGTTAGTATCATTAATAGCTGGATGCGTTGCGTTTACGAAATCAATTTTCTCCATATTTTTCTCCTCTCAATAATTTTATTTCATTTTGTAATTCTTCAATCTGTTGTTGTTGCTCTTGAATAGCTTTCCACATAACAGTGTTCATTCTATAAGCATTTATTGAGTAAGTCCCGTTATGATTTTCAATTATTTCGTCCGGTGTTCTATATCCATCTCCAATAACAAGACCAAACTCTTCTTTACCCGTGTTTTTAAATTTATATTTATATATGTCGCTATTAATAATTAAAGGTATTGCGTTAAAGTCATAACGTTGTATATCTGTTTTTAATTTTGCGTCTGATAAATAATTATAAGCCGTCGATTCCATATAACCTCTACAAGTTATATGTCTATCATTTCCACCTCTTATTACAATATCGTTTCCTACGTATCCTCCTATTGTTATTCCACCACCGGTCGAATCTGCATAAATCAAAGTATGGCTTGAATCGTTTTGCGTTGAGTAAACACTAATGCTTGATTCTGCACTTTCTATGTCAATGTTCCCAGGATATATGTTAACATTGCTTGTATTTGCTTGATTTTGAATGTAGAAATTAGAGTTTGACTTTGTACCACCTATTAGTTTGATTTTTCCACTTGTTATATTAGCATTAGCACAAGTCATGTTTCCGTCCTTGTCAACGCTAAAATTAGTACTGTTAATCGCTATATCGTCGGATGTCATATTAATTGTTTTGCCGGCTAGACTTATCTTGTTTGCATTGATTGTTACCGCTTCAGCAGATTGATTAATCTTTGAAATAACTTCATTATTACCTACTTTCTTGCTAACCTCTGTGCTTATTTCTTGTGCAGTTTGAGTTAATCTAGAATAGTTCTCGTTAGCATCGTTTTGTGTTTCGTATTGTTCAGATACTTCTAACATAATTTGGTTTGATGCTTGTTTGATTTGAGATTGCGTTTGTATCTGTGTTGTAAACTGGTCTGTATAATTATTCTTTATGATGTATTTTGCGTCTATATTTGCAACGTAGTTCTTGATACGTATCTTATTAAGTCCTTCACTAACATAAATTGTGTACTTGCCTATTTCTTCAACTTCTTCTGTCTCTTTTGTAGTTCCATCTGGATTTACTCTTCTTATTACTTTAGCAAAGTTGTCTTTAAGGATATATTCATCTCGTGCCTCTTCATTTGCCCTTAAAACATCCATGACTCTTAATTCGTATGTTACAATATTGCCGTCTTTATCTTCTACTTCAATTCTTGAATCTCCTTTTGGATATAAGGTATCAGATGGGAATAAATCATCAGCTGGGAATAAATAATCAAATACGGTATTGTTACCATAGATGTGCATTTCAAGTAAGTAACCTTGCATACATGGGTCAAGTGTTATTTCTTGTACTCCAGATGATTTTCTTGTTAAGTCGTACACTCCAGATACCATAGTTTCTATTCCGTCGACATCAAGTTGCAATTGTGTAAGTGTCTCATCAAATTCATCTGTACGGCTTATAACGGCTTGTATTTGTTGATTTTGTTTGTCAACTATCATATATGTTTGATTTATTCTTCTGTCTGTTTTATCGGCTTTAGTGTAGTCTGTTTGTGCCTCTTCTGGTATTTCTGTATGTACTAATTCTTCTAGACCTGTTGTAGTGTTTATTTCATCATTAAACATTATACATTGGTAAGTATTGTCGTCTATTTCAATATGGTACATATCACAAGGCTCATAATAGCATATGCCTGTACTTGAGTAGTCGTTTACATAGTATTCTAATCCATCAAGTTTTTCTAGTATTTCTGGTAAATAATCGCTTCTGTCATTAAAGTTCATTATTTCGTTATCTGTTATTTTTAGCTCGCATAAGCCATTTTCTTCTATGCTATCTTCATCTTGTAAGTATACATTATCACTACCACCAGCACGGCTTAATACTATGCTATTTATTGGTCCGTATTTTTCTCCAAAGTTAACATTAACATCTTTTAAGTAATCTCCGTCAATTGTATCATTTGTTTCTGTAATATATCTAACTTCAATGCCTTCTTCAATTCCGTTATTACCTATACATATGTTAGATGCTGTAACTTGTGATAAATTGTCTAGTATGTCTCTTATTGTAAACCCTAAGCTATTTCCATCTGCATCAACAAATGGGTCAACTTGTAATGCTCTGTTGTAGTTTACAAAGTTTGTTCCACTACTTAAGAATGGTACACCTATTTTATTGCAAAGAGCTGTTAAATAAGCCCTTACAGTTATAGGAAATGTAATTGACATTCCTGTATATTCTATCATTGAGAAAAGCATAGCATCATAACAAGTAATATTATAATTACGTTTATCTTCTGATTTTTCTGATTTATATACATAAAAGCTGCCGTAGTCTAGATATTCATATGCTCCATTAACAAGTAAACCCTTTTTATAGTTTATTTTAGTTCCGATAGGTATATCTACACTAGATTCAATATCAAGTTGTTTCATAATTGATTTTAACAAGCCACCATCATAATGTAATGATATACTATACAATTCTTCTCTTAATGTTGTAGTTCCATAGCTTATATAATCGTCAAATTGTCTACCGATTATAGGTATTCTTGATTTAAAGTCGGATGTATGTTGTTTCACTCTGGTCTCCTTTCCGTTGAGGTAAAAGAAGTTTCGAATGTTCCGTCTTGTTTCTCAACTATTATTTTTTTATTTTCATATCCCCAATCTCCTGTATATGTTGGAATAGTTTCTATTTTGTTGGTGTCTGGGTCATAATATTGTACGGTTTGAAAATCGCTATTTAATACTGGAGATACAATGTTCATTTCGTTTATTGTTAACTTTCTGAAGTGCATTATTAATTTTGGAAATACTCCAACTTTTGTTCCTGTAAATTTTCCTTTTAGGTTTCTTCCTGTATCGCTACCCCAAAGTTTATTATATTCGTACTTGACTGATAACAAGTATTTTCCCCAGCTTTGGTTGTTTACTTTGATTGAATCTTTATTTACAAACATTCTTGCACCTCCTATCATCCATTATAAGCAAAGTTTTGCTCGTTTTGTACTTTAATCATTTCTCTTGATATAGTTCTTGTGTTCATCTTATTAATCATAGTTGCGTTAATTGTTACGTGTTTTCCTATTGCCTCGCCTAACTCAGCCATAGCTTGTGCATCTGTTAATGGGATAACACCTTCTGGACCACCTTCGCCAACAATAGCGTTGCCTAGCAATGTACCTCTGTTTGGCATATTAACAAGTCCACCTCCAGCAAGTTTTGGTATAGTAACAATTCCTCCAACTTTAAATCCTGGGATATTAATTGCTTTTGATACTCCGCCTCCAAAGTTTAGACTACCTCCTAGTCCTAAAGCTTTTTTTATTCCATTAACAACGGTATCAATTAAATTTTTTAGTGGTGTAAGTATTACTCTGTCAACCCAATCATAGAAGTATTTAAACCTAGCTTTACACCAATCAAGTGCTCCACCAAAAATGTTTTTAAGCCCTTCCCATGCTTGATTCCAGTCTCCGGTAAATACTCCTTTAAAAAATTGAATTAATCCGTCAAATATTCTTCTTATTGCTTTAAATGTATCATCAAAATAGCGTAGTACTAATTCAAGCCAACCAACAAATGTGTCATACAATCCTTTTATCCATCCACCAAAGTTTTGTCCAACCCATTCAGATTTACTTTTAAGCCAATCAATTCCTCTTTGAAGAAAAGCTTTTATTTGATCCCAGTATTTTATTATTGTACCAACTATTAATAAAATAGCTCCAATAACAATTGCTGGTATTCCTCCAATTATTATTCCAAATCCTATTACTGCTATTCCTATGCCTTGTATAACTTGACCAAAATTTTCCCATGATGGGTCTTTTAGATACTTAATTAATCCTTCGATTGCATAAACTATCCCAGCTATTAACACTCCAAAACCTAACGCTTTTATGCCACTCATTCCGAGTTTTATTGCAAGTAATCCAGCTGCTATTCCAGATAGAACTGCAATTATTGCATCTTTGTGTTTTAATAAGTCTTCTAACCATTGTGGTAGTTTTCCTTGCCATTGGCTTAAATCCATACTAGGCATACCAACTCCACCAGCTCCTGCTGATGTTCCAGTGTCTGACTGGTCTGTTAATATGTTCACCTCATCAAATCCTGCTAGTTGTTTTTTTATTTCTTTGACTGCTTTTGAAACTCCTCCAGCTTGTGTTTTCATCTTCTTAAAGTTTTCTGCACTTCCACTAGAGAATAAGTTAATTCCAAACCAGCCTTGTACTATTGCATTAATATAACTTAATAATTGCATTGCAAGTTGTACTATACCTCGTAAGACTGGTGCTATTGCTTGTGTTAGTACAAATCTAATGTACTCTAAATTAGCTGCATATTGTTGGTCATATGTTGCAAGTTCACTAGATGCACTTTTTAATAAGTTATATGCTGTTCTAATACCAAATATAGCAAGTGCTAATCTTCCAGCCTTAGAAACGGCATTTTGAAATGAATTGCCTAAGTTGTTTATGCCTTCTGTAATTCCTTGTGTTCCCTTAGTCTCTTCTAGTTTTTGTTTTTCTTTACGTAATGATACTAGCTTGTTTTTTGTTTTTTCAAGTTCAACTTCTATTTGTTGTATATCTTCATCACTAAAACCTAAACTTTTTGGGTCTTCTAATTGTTTTTCTAAATCGTTTGCTTTTCTCTCAAGTTGTAATATTTGAGCATCAAACTTTTTTGTATCAAGTTCAGTACCTATCGTAATCCAACCATCCATAAGTACCTCCTTCCTAATCTTTAATCTCGTACCCTAGCTTTTCATAGAAAGCTTTGGCACTTTGTATTTGTTCATCTGTAAGTTCAACCTTATTATGATTATCACTTACACAATATTTTTGCTTAAGTTCTTGTTGTAACATAACAAGATTATTTCTGTCTTTTGTTTCTTTAATTTTAGAGGCATCTTGATTAAGGATGCTTGCTATTCTATTAAGTGGGCAACATGTACCAAATTCACTTGTAGATAAATTCTGTAAATCATTATAAAAAGTATACCAATGTAAATAATCTAGCTCATATGGATTATAACCGTAGTCATATTTGAAGCTACTTTCAATTAGTCCTTTGCATTTTTTAAAGTCAAGTTCAAAATTACTTTGAGAATCGATTTTAAGGCTATTTTCATTATTGCCTAATGAAAGATATTGAACGGCAAGTTCAACCAGTTTAGCTTGATTCTCACATGTTAAGCCGTCTTCTCCAAATAATTTATACAAAATTGCTAATACAGTTTCGTATTCGCCTATATTTTCGTCTGCAACTATATCGTTACATTCTAATGCAACCCTAAAATCGGTATTTATTTTATAAAGTTTACCATCTACTTTAACATATTGTGGATTATTCAAGGACATCAACTTCTTCTGTTTTATTCGAATATTTTTTTATTATCTTTTCTTTGATTCTGTCGCCCTTTATTTCAAGTTTAGGCATAATATATTTTTCTATTATTTCATCTATTTCATCTAATGTAGTCCATGATAGCTTTCTTCCATTAAGTAATTTATCTACTCCACCTTCGCCTAGAAACTTGTCGTAGATTTCTTTTTCTTTCTTGTAGAACTCTATCATTACTTTTATTTTGGCTTCTTCATTAGCTGACATAAGTTTTTTGCCTTTATGGTCTTGTTTTCTTTCTATGATTGCTATTTTATTTCTTGTGTCTAGTCTGTTTTTTTTATCTTCCTCAATAATTTCTTGATATATAAGTGGTAGTTCAATGTCTGCTAGGTTAAACTCTAAATAGTTACCTGTATCATTTCCGTTTTTATCTTTTATTCCTAATCTTAATATATCATCTTCTGCAAGTTGAATATAGTTATCGCTTTTAATATTAATCTCTGCTTCCATAACGTTAATTCCTCCTAAAATTAAATAAAATAAAAGGCTAGAGGTCTATTTCCTCTAACCTCTGTAAGGTTTATAGTTGTACACTAGGTGTAAATGTTGGTACTCCCCCTGCTATTGTAACAGTTCCTTCTTGTGGGTCTCCGTTGAAATATAAATCATAGCTTATTTCAGAGCCAGCATATGATGACACTGTAATTAGTGCTTGAGACATTTTTGCTGGGTATGTTGTTACATTGTCAGATTCTGTTCCATTCCATGTGTCAATTTCAAGTACATTAGATGTGTAATTAATAGCATCTCTACCGCTATTAACAAATTCAAAAACTGGGTCATTTTTATAACATTTTTGTGTTACGCTAGATTGCTTTTGATTTGATGTATGGTCGTTTCTAGCTGTATCTTCTATAATCCATTTTTCAGTATCTACTTGTGGATTATAGTCTGTTCCTAAACTATCTGATATACCAATACCAACGATTTTCCATGTTCTTGATTCGCCTGTTGGTGTAGTATCAAGGAATCTTTGATACTGCATATCTTTAATTTTTTCTATATTGCTTGGTATAATTCCTGCATTTGCCATTTCTAAAAATCTCCTCTCTTCATAGTCTTTTTAGGTTCAGCCATTTCTTGTATTTCTTTGGCTGTTAGAGGTTCAACAAAGCCTATTTCGTTAAGCTTATTAACATGTTCGATTTTATCTACTTCAATGTCTTCTCCTGGTTCGTAAAACTTGCCATTAACTTGACATCTTATTTTAGCTTTTACTTTAAACATTAGTCCACCTCCCTATATGTTATTCTTATTTGTATATCTAATTCTGCTGTGTTAGTATTCGCATTATTAACTGAGCCGCAATTTAAACATTGTATTGATTCAATTCCATCTATATCTGGTAATGCTCTGTTTTTATTTCTATCATAAATTTTCTTTTCAAAGGTTTCAAAAAAACCTATATTCTTCATGTTATTGATTACATCTGCACTATAGTTCATTCTTGACCTAAAGCTATATGTATCTTGGCATAGGTTACTACCTACAATCCAACTTTCAATAACCTTTTGCATTGGTATCTTATCAAGACTAAAATTACCAGCATCTTTTGAAAGGAAATCAATATTCAATTGTTTATACGAATCTACTATTTCGCTTATAACATCCATTAAGTATGCTCTTAACTTATTAATTCTTAAATTATCTATTTCCATTTACGTACCTCTGCGTTTCTTTAACAACTAAATCCATTTCTGCACTTTTCATTCTTTCATCCCAATATGGTCCAGTTCCTGGAGTTGTGTAATTCTCAAACTGGTTAACAAATTGGTAATGAGCATAAGGGCTTTCATAAGTTATGTAGTTTGTGCCTTTATCAACAACTGTTCTTAGTGCTCCTGTGTCCTTAGGAATATACTTATCCATATGTTTAGCACATGTATCGGTAAAGAACTTTTGTACCTTTCCGTTTGCATCTATGCCTAGATTTGCTTTTATAGTACTAATTGGATTTAATTTCATTAGTTACCTCCCAAGTAGACATGCGGATTATTGCCATACTCGTGTATATCTACACTTGTTACATTGTAAAATTCTTTACCTTCTAAATCACTTTGACTTGTTATATCTTTTTGAGCTCCAGTACATATTATATCGCCTATTGTGAATAAACTTTTGTCTTTTACTTTATCCATTGGAATTACTGATTGAGCTTTATTTGAATTTTCATAACCTTTATCAAGTTTTGTTCCAGTCTGTGTATATAACCATACATCACGGAACTCATATTTAATCCATTTATCTAGCTTATTACTATCTAATGTTTTATGATAATAGGTTAATACTGGACAATTACTTTGCATCTTTTATCAACTCCTCTGTATAGGTATGGTGTACCATCATCCAACTTACATTCACTTAAATAGTTTTGTATTATGTTTTTAATTTCGCTTTTATTAGCTTTTAAAACCTCTTCTGTAATTGGTTGATAAGTTACACTATAACCTGGATAACTTTCGCTAGAAATGTTTTTGTTGTTGTTAGAAGTGTTGTTTGATGGATTTGATAAAGTATTAATAAGCTCATACATACATAATTTTGTTTCTTCTTTTTGTTGCTCCAAATTGATTAATCTACCAAATGTATGTCTATCAATTTGTTTTCTGATTTTTGCTTCTGATATATTGAAAGGTGGCTCATCTAGAGCACCACCTAACTTCTTATATTCTGTGTAAGTTAGATACTGATTTTCAAACTCCATTGCTGCCACCTCCTAAATTAAACTGATGCTTTGTAGAAGATTAAATCTTCTGTAACTGCTTTTGTTCCTTTATATGCGAATAAACCAAATGCTGTTGAATCTGATAATTCAATTTTTGTTGGGTTGTAAATTGATGTCATAACTGGTTGAGCAACTGCTCCTCTAACCATTACAATGTATTCAACATCGTTTGGTAGAAATACACTAGAGTAGATGTTAACATTATTATATGTTCCTTGCTCGTAGTTAGGTACTACACCTAAGTTATTTGAGTTAGAAATAGAATTAATCTTGTTTCTTAATTTTCCATAAGTAGCTGGACTTGCAACTATTTCTATCATATTTCTAGGTACACCGTTTACAAAACCATTTTTTACTGTTTCAACTTTTTGGATAGCCTCTTCGATTTCATCTTCAATAGATGCTCCCATTGTTGGTGTGAAAACTGTACCAGCAGTAACTGCTTCTGTAAAGAATTTGTTATCTAATTCTCTAGCTAATGCGTCTTGATGATTTCTTGTTCTTCTTTCAATTAAACCATTAACACCATATGTTTTAAGGTCTTTTTCTTCAACTTCCTCAATATATTCTGTATCGTCATTGATAGCTATTACGACTGGTTTAGCTTTAACTTTTTGTGCTTCTCCAGCTGCTCTTGCTGTTCCATAAGCTTGTCCACTTACATTTACAAATCTTTTTGCCTCAACTGTTCCACTTGTTGGATCTCCGCTAAGGTCTGTATTTTTTAATCTTGATGCTAATGTTATTGCTTGAATATTATCAATAACTTTTCCGTATTCTTCGGCTAATTTGTCTTTACCTGTTGTTTGTAATTCAATGCTTAATGCGTCAATTCTTGCCATTTTTAATTCCTCCTTTTACCATAAAATTGGTATATCTTTTTTATTTGTATCTGTTTCGCTATCTCCCATACCTGCCATGTCTAGAACTTTGTTAGGATTAGCAAATATGTCTGACTTATCCTTAGTAATTTCTTCAAATAAGTCTTTTGCAGATTTTCCGCTATTTGATTCATCCTTTAAACCTTTTTTTATGTCGCCTATTATTGCATTTCTTGTATATTCATTAATGAATTTCTTATCTCCAAATGCACTTATAATGTTATTTGTTAATGCTTCATCTTCTTTTTTAGCTTTTTCTTCAGCTTTTCTTTGTTCCTCTTTAGCTTCCATATCTGCGATTGTGCTTTTAAGATTTTCTATTTCTGCACTGCTTGGAGCATTCTCGACTTGTTTCTTTAAGTCGTCAATTGTTTTTTTGTATTCATCCTTTACTTTGTCTGTTTCTGTAGTAACTATTTTGCCACTTTCAGCAAGTATTCCTTTGATGTCTTCTTTAGACAATTTTAGTTTATCTTCTCCAATTTCCAAACTTTCTAGATAATCTTTTAAACCCATAATATCTCCTCCTCGATTTTTTTCATTGGTCTCTCCAACTAGATTTAATATTCTGCTAGTCTTACCGTTGCTATGCCACACGATTTTATATATTTATAGTAACATAATTAATCAAAATAAGCAATATGATTTATTCTTTTATTGTCTTTTTTGCTCTAGTAGATTTCTTAACTTCTTTTACTGGTTCATCTTCTATTTTAGATTCTATGATTTTAACAAATCCTTTTCTTTCAAGCATTTCAGCTCTTTCTTTTGATGTCCTCCATATATCGCCCTCTTTTGGTACAATACCTCTCTCAGAATCTGTATAATTTTCAAATATTTTTAATGCTTCTACTTTTACGTTCATATTTACCTCCTATCTTTTATAGCCTGGTACGCTCATACGTTTACTTTGAGGTTTTAATCCACTTACCTGGCATAATTTATTATATTTATTTTTTAATTGTCTTATTTTTGATTGTGACTCGCTTACGAGGGTATCATCTCCACTTGCTTTGGCTAATATGTTTGTATCTTTTTGTCTTCTTATCTCAGTTTCAATTCTACGTTGTAATTGTGTGCCTTCGTACATTGTGTAATGTTTACCTTCGTAATCAAATCCATCTGTATTTTTTTGTTGTATTTCTTTTAGTTGTTTATCTGTATATCCTGGTTCACTAACACCTAATACAATTGTAAATATTTTGTGATAGCAATTGTAATGACTTATTTGTCTTTTATCTGCACCATCGTATTTATGACCTTTGTAATCGGTTGCTTCTAATCCATTTTCTAGCTTTTCATATTCTTCATTGCTAAATTGTCTACCTTGTATGTCTGCGTGGTCAGGTGCTGGATTTAAGTGTACTGATATTTCAACTCCGTCTGCGTCATATTCTGCACCAAATCGTTTAGATGTTTCGTTGTTAAGTTGTCTCATTCCATCAAGTACATTCATTCTAACTGCACTATCTAGTCGCCTAGTACGTCCAGATTCATATAATACAAGTCCACTGCCTCCAATTTCTTTTAATGTGTCCCTCATAACTGAATAAAAGTTATCTTTGCCTTGTGTTATAGCAAGTATACCCCTATCAATTATTTCATCGTAGCTTTGCATTATATTTTTAAATTGGATTTGACCATCTATACCCTTGAATAAAAAACCTATTCCAGTTGTATTTGATATATTTTTGTATAAATCTGTCGTTAGTGTAGCAATACTTTTAACTTGATTCTGTAATGCTATATCTTGTTTGTATGGTATGTAGTCCACACCTCTGTATTCATAAAATTTCCTTGCAAATTGTTTATTATTCGTAGCTACTTGTTCAAATATCTCGTATATTTCTTGTATACTTTTACCTGTCATTTGTGATAATTCTTTTGCTATTTCTTGTATATCTCCACCATACTTTAATATTTGTTGTAATTTATAAGCTTCTGATACACTTAATGCTGACATTGTTTTGATTGTGCTGCCTATTTTTTTTAATATACTTGTATTTAATTCATTTGCCCTTTGTGCTAATATGTAGGCTAGTTTTTCTTCTACCTCTTGACTTAGCATGTATTACCTCCTATTCTGGAGTGTTTCCTACTAATTGTTCAATAGATGGTTCACTTGCTTTTATTTCATCGATAACCTTTTGGCTTTCTTCAAGGCTTTCATTAGGTTTTAAGAATTGTCTAACCTCTACATCTTTAATTACTCCAGCATTCTTACCACCCATTAATTGTGTATATGTTTCTTGACTGTCTTCTAATAATGAATAATCCCAGTCAAAGGCTATTTCATAATCGCCCTGTGTGGATAATCCATAAGCATTAGCTAATATATTTGCACTATATTCAAAGTCTTCTATAGCTTTTTCTATATTACTTCTCATATCATCAACTAGAGTAAATGTGTCATACATTGCCCTTCTTATTTCTGTTGCTGTTGCGTTTTGTGTTCCGACATCACTTATTATTCCTGCACTTGTTCCTATTTCTTGCTCAAGTGTTCTGTATACCTGTTGTATTCTTTCTTTAAATGATCTAAATTGTGGGTCAAATACTTCAAAGAAATCATCGTCCGATGAGTCTATCTTTTTAAATATTCCTCCGGTTGGTAGTGCATCTTTACCATTAAACATAGTGCTATCTGCACCAACAAAGGCTTCTTTTAACTTGTATTCTCTAAATACCTCTTTTAATGTTTCTCTAATTTCAAGGATTGTATCATCACATCCGTATGTAATAGGTACTCCGTATTTATCGTCAACCTTTCTGTTATTTATTGGACTTTTAACAAATCCAAATAATACTTTTTCTACTCCTGTTATTGTCATACTTGTATTAATGTTTTTCCAAAAGTCTGGTACTGGTATTGGTTTTGCATTTTCATCTGTAAATGATTGTGTAATAGTTATACTGCCATTTTCAACCTTATAATTAGTCCATCTAAGGTATGTGTCTGGGCTTCCTATTTGTTTTGTTATAACCTTTTTCTCAGCTAATATTGTTGCACCTGTTATATCTTCTCCGTCTGTTTCGTCAATTGTAATTCTACTTTGTGGAACTAGAGAATAATATATCTTGCCTCTTTTAGCATAAGGTACAATTGCAACTCCACCATAACCATAGCCCATTGATGCTATCTTTTTTGCTTTTTTCCAAAGAGACTTTGTAATCTTATTAAGTAATTCAGCCCTTTGATTTTCTCCTGTTATATCTACGTTGCTATCATTTATAGTGTAATTTGCTAATTTGTTTGAGAATATAGATGTAAAATTAATACTATCTATTCTCTCGTATTCTGATGCGTATGTTTGATTTGCATCTGCTTCCTTTTGAGTTGTTTGTGTTTGAATATGAAACACGTTGTTCAATATCCATATAAAAAGATTCTTTAACACTTTTGCTCTCCTTTCATAGTATATTTATTATAATTATTTTAATTATAATCTGTTTTATGTTAATAAACGTATTTTCAACACTTTCAAGATTTTATAAAAGTGTTTTGCCGTGTTTTTTTAATACTTTTTGTATCACAATTAACATAATATTATTGTCCTTTTCTTTTCCATACTCGATTAAGTGCATATCTTATTGAGTCGATGCAATGGTTGTCTGCATCTACGTAACCGCTTATATAGTTACCGTCTTTATCTTGCATATATTCGTATGTACTAAACTCTTCTGCACACGTTGGACATCTTTCTGGATCAATTACTATTTTAGCTAATGCTGATAGCCATTTCATAGAGTATTCTACACTTCCTGCACCTTTTTCGGATGCTTTCATCGAACTGCCATAACTTCTGAAATCTGCTATTGATTTAGGTTCAGCACTATCTGCAGTTATAACATCTTCTTCTGTTACACCTTTTTCTTCTTTTAGTGTATCCCATACATCTTGGTTGCTCATTTTGTTGACTACAAATTCATCGAATATATAGAGCGTTCTTTGTGCTGGATTATAACAACATTTA
>JAEIGA010001467.1_pt1 | contig 36844 bp, 32 predicted proteins | sample 9270691 | NCBI WGS metagenome assembly JAEIGA01 (sample SAMN17057246, study PRJNA624740) | gut metagenome | biome: biome; isolation source: fecal sample | host: Bos grunniens | place: China: Xizang | collected 2019
CAAGGTCCATTTTTAGCATTCCCCACTCGCCACCGTTGCGTCGATTTAAGGCCGCGGCAGTTTCCGCATATCCCCCGACCAAAGGTCGTCCGCAACGCGGATGCCCTGGCAGGGGTGCAGATTGATGATCAGGTGGTTTGGTGGTTGGGTGGTTTGCGCAGCAGGCGGTGGACGGAACTGCGTGAATGATAGCCGCACCGCCGGCGCCAAGGGCAAGCAGCTCACCACCAAGCCCATCGCGCGCCTCGCGTTCTCCAAGGGCTCCTGGTGGGACGATGCCGAGCCGCCTTCCAAGGGCGTCCTCGACTGACCGCCAGCTGCAGCCACGCGACCAAGGGGGGGGCTCGACCCCATGACCTACGCTAAATCAACCACCGAGGCCAAGTTCGCGATGTGTCCCGGTATCAATGAGAATGAGTTCGATCGTGTGTTCGTTCTTGCGGTAGACAAGCACCCAATCAGGGGCGATATGACAATCACGCTCCCCCTTGCGGTTCTTTTTCAGCGGGTGGTCATGGTATATGGCCGGAAGCCTTTGTCCCATCGCAAGCATACCGACTACCTCGTTGAGCTTGCTCAAATCAAAGCCGCGCTTTTTCATCCGTGCCAATCCCCTGCGGAAGGAGTTGGTCTGCACGATGCTGTACTTCATAGGCTCGCGACCTCTGCGAAAAACTGTTCCAGCGTCTGGCGCGGCAGGATATGCCGACCAGTCGCGGAGAAGTGTGCCTCGTCTTCGTCTGCTTCACGGATCGCCGCCATCAGTCTGCGACTGAAAACAGGACGCACATTCTTAGACGAGACAGACTTGCGGAGCGCAACACTGCGCCTCGAAGCTGGAGATGGGGTTTTCATGTCGCATATTATACCACATCTGTCAAGGAGGGCCGACAGGAGAAAGTCGCCAATTCATGGCATTGTGCCCTAAAGTGCCCTAAAAGCCGGAACAGAGCTTCGGGCTGGATTTCGCTGGCGGCACGGCAATGCCGCGTTTTTATTGGCTTTCCCTCTGGTCGGACCGACGAGATTTGAACTCGTGACCTTTTGCACCCCAAGCAAACGCGCTACCAGGCTGCGCTACGGTCCGATTTGGGACTTCGACCAGATTCCTTGATTGGTAGCGGGGGCTGGATTTGAACCAACGACCTTCAGGTTATGAGCCTGACGAGCTACCAGGCTGCTCCACCCCGCAATCTGGGCTTCCGATCCCTGGCGGGGCTGGCGGGAGTCGAACCCACAACCCTCAGATTCGTAGTCTGATGCTCTATCCAGTTGAGCTACAGCCCCAATGAACCGAAAACGGCGCGTATTATACTCTTTTTCCGGGAAATGCGCAAGGGGGTTGTGGCAATTTTCGGTAAAAATATGCTATACTACCCACTTCTAACGAGGTAATCACGAAAATGAAGATCAACAAGGTAAACCCTGCGACGCTCAAGATCACCGACATGCGCTTCGCCGACATCGACGGAGCGCCCAAGCGCTGCACGCTGATGAAGCTCTACACCAACCAGGGGCTGGTCGGCTACGGCGAGGTGCGCGACGCGAGCTCCCGCACCTACGCGGCGATGCTCAAGAGCCGCATCCTCGGCGAGAACCCGTGCAACGTCGAGAAGATCTTCCGCCGCATCAAGCAGTTCGGCGGCGACTCGCGGCAGGCCGGCGGCGTCTGCGCGGTGGAGCTGGCGTGCATGGACCTCTGCGGCAAGGCGTGGGGCGTCCCGGTCTGGCAGCTTCTCGGCGGCAAGTGGCGCGACGAAATCCGCTGCTACTGCGACACCGATTCCGAAGGCGGTGGACGCGACATGGGCGCGGCGCTGAAGGAGCGCATGAAGATGGGCTTCACCTTCCTCAAGATGGACCTCGGAATCGAGCTCCTTACGAACGTCAAGAACGCTTTGATCGCGCCCTTGGGCTACCTCGACTACATGCGGAAGATGAAGCACGTGGTCCAGACGCCGCACGGTTCCATCGACCCCAGGTCGATGCGTGGCGAGGCGTTCGATCTCTTCACCACCGCCCACGGCCACACCGGCATCCACATCACCGAGACCGGCCTCGATTACCTCGAGAAGTACATGGCGGACGTGCGCGAAGTTATCGGCTGGGAAGTGCCGCTCGCCATCGACCACCTTGGCCACATCCCGTATGAAGACTGCGTCCAGCTCCTCCGCCGCCTCGAGAAGTACCATCTTTCGTGGGCGGAAGACGTTCTTCCCTGGCGCAACACTGAACAATGGAAACAGCTTCACGCCGCGACGACGACGCCGCTCGGCACCGGCGAGGACATCTACCTGAAGGAGGACTTCAAGCCGCTCCTCGAGTCGCATGCACTTGCGGTCGTCCATCCCGACCTCCTCACTTGCGGCGGCATCATGGAGACGAAGAAGGTCGGCGACATGGCCGAGGACTACGGCGTCCAGATGAACATCCACATGGCCGAGTCGCCCATCGCCTGCCTCGCGGCGGTTCACACTGCGGCGGCGACGCGCAACTTCATGGCGCTGGAGCTCCACTCGGTCGACGTGCCATGGTGGGGCGACCTCGTGAAGCCGGCGCTTTCCTACAAGGGCGGCTTCATCAAGGTGCCGACGAAGCCGGGACTCGGCATCGACGAGCTCAACGAGCGGCTGATCAGGAAGCAGGCGTGCGCCGACTTCCCGCCGCCGTGGACGCCCACGAAGGAATGGGACCGCGAGTGGTCCAACGACAGGAGGTGGAGCTGATCTGCAAACGACAAAACACGAAAGGACACGAAATGAAGACGACATTGGCGACAACTGTTGCGCTTGCACTTGCCCTGGCCGCCCAGGCGGAATTCAAGGTCGACCGCGCGGCGATGAGCGAGAAGTACTGGAGCATCTGGAACGACGAGGTCCAGGCGAAGATCGACGCCGACATCGAGCGGAACCGCAAGGCGGACGCGACGTTCGAAGTCGCGGCTCCCGACGGCGCGGAGGTGAAGGTCGAGCAGATCGGGCACGCGTTCCGCTTCGGCGCGCACATCTTCAACTTCGACCAACTTGGACGCGACGAGTGGAACGACGCCTACAAGGCGAGCTACGGCGAGGGCGGAATCTTCAACCAGGCGACCGTCGCGTTCTACTGGCGCGAGTATGAGCCCGTGCCCGGACGCTTCCGCGCATTCGGCGACTACGAGGACACCGCGCGGTTCTGGAACTCGCTCACGCGCGCCGAGGCGATGGAGCATCCGTTCTGGCGCCGCCCCGCGCCCGCGCCCGCCGTCAACTACTTGAAGTCGCGCGGAGTGGCGATCCACGGCCACATCCTGATCTGGGGCTCGGCCAAGCCCAACTGGATCTACGACTGGTACTGCCCCGAAAACGAGAAGCGCGCGTTCGACGCCATCGGGATTCCGCGCAGCGACACAAAGTCCTTCCCCAAGACCGACAACTGGGACGGCGGCTACAACAAGTACTGGCGCGCCTGCTGGTCGAACGCGTACAAGTCGTTCTCCGAGGCTGAGATCGCGGCAATGGCGCCGACGTTCGCCCGCCGCATGCCGGAGATATTCCGCAAGCGCGTCTTTGACGTCGCGCGCGACTTCGGCGAGGTCGTCGACAGCTGGGATGTCGTGAACGAATCTTCCGTCGACTGGCGGATGTATCGCAAGTCGCGGACGGGGCTCCCGGTCTGGAAGAGCGGCTACGGCCTCATGCCGGGAGACTATCCTCTCCATGCGCTCCTCGACGCGAAGGAGGCATTCCCCGCCAAGGCCAATCTCGCCATCAACGACTACAACATCAGCTCCGATTTCCTGGCGCAGGTGAAGGATCTCGATGACGAAGGCGCGAAGATCGACATCGTCGGCTGCCAGATGCACCTTTTTAACACCAACGACTGCATGCGCCTCGCGCTCGGCGAGACAGGCATCAGCTGGATATCGACGCCAGCCGACATCCGTGGCCGCCTCGACATGATGGCGAAGACAGGCCGTCCGCTGCATGTCTCCGAGGTGACGATAACATCGCCTGGCGCCGACGACCGCAGCCGCATGATACAGACGGTCCTGACGCGCAACATCTACCGCGCGTGGTTCTCCCATCCAAAGACAATGGGCATCACCTGGTGGAACACGGTTGACGGCGGCGGCGTCAAGGGCGAGCCGCTTGTCTCCGGGCTTTTCACGACCGACCTTAGGCACAAGCCCGCATACGACGCGCTCGACGACCTCATCAACCGCGAATGGAAGACCAAGACGACCGCAAAGGCATCTGGCGGCAAGATCGCGTTCCGCGGCTTCAAGGGGCGCTACCGCCTCTCGTGGAAAGACGCCGAGGGCAAGGATCGCAGCAAGTTCGTCGAGGTGGAATGAAGAACATCCTGGACGCCTGCAAGCACGGAAAGGAAACGACATGCTAAAGGAGAAGTTTGACCTAACGGGGAAAATCGCCCTCGTCACCGGGTCGACGCGCGGAATCGGCAAGGCGATAGGCGACGCGTTCGAGGAATACGGCGCGAAGGTGATCCGCCACAACACCAAGGTCTGCGACCTCGCCGACCCCAAGGCGATCGAGGACTTCTTCGACCGGCTCGAGGCCGAGGGCTTGATGCCCGACATCGTCGTCGCGAACGCGTCCATCCAGGACAAGTTCCCCTGGTCGGAGTTTCCGCTCGACGTGGCGCGGAAGGAGATGCAGGTCAACTTCTTCGCCACCGTCAGGATGTTCCAGCGCTGCTACCCGAAGATGAAAGCGCAGCGGTGGGGGCGGCTGATCGTCGTCGGTTCGGTGCAGGAGCGCCGTCCGCATCCCGAGATGATCGGCTACTCGGCCACCAAGGGCGCGCAGGAGAACCTCGTGCGCAGCATCGCCAGGCAGGTCGCGTCCGAGGGGATTACCGTGAACAACATCTGCCCGGGCGTGTTCTACACCGACCGCAACATCGAGGCGCTCGCCGATCCGGTCTACGGCCCAAAGGTGACCGCGGCGATTCCGATGCACGACTACGCCATGCCCGAGGACGCCGCCGGCACGGCGCTGCTTCTCGCGTCGGACGCTGGACGCTACATCACCGGCGCGACGATCGTGGTCGACGGCGGACTAAGCCTTCCCGGGTGATTTGTTTTAGCCGCAAAGAACGCAAAGGCCGCAAAGAATGCTAAGGAGGTTGGAATGACGGAAGAGGAGTCAAGACAACTTTGCGACATTATCCGGCAGACGGCTTACGATCTTCATGTCTATCTTGGAATCGGCTACTTGGAGAAAGTTTACGAAAACGGTCTGGCGCATCGGCTTCTGAAGTCAGGTCACGACGTCAAACGGCAGGTTCCCGTGCAGGTTGTGGATGAAGATGGGTTTGTGCTTGGGGATTATATTGCAGATATGATCGTTGATGGAATAGTTGTTGAGCTCAAGGCGGTTTCGACGCTACTGCCGGCGCATATGGCGCAATGCCTCAATTATCTGAAGGCTATGAAGATCGAGTATGGACTCGTCATAAACTTTGGGGCAGAGAAATTTCAGTGCCGAAAGTTGGCGTTGTCGCGAGACAAACCCTAAAAGTCTTTGCGATCTTTGCGATCTTTGCGGCTTAAAAACATCACGAAGGAGGAAACAAAATGGCATCACTGGCAGACATGAAGACCAAGGCGAAGGAGGCGGGGCTCATGAAGCTCGACCGGCTCATCGCCAAGCGGCAGCACATCCCCACGAACGAGTTCCCGATTCCGGTGAAGGAGCTCTGCGAGCGGTTCGAGAAGCTCTACACTGGCTGCGTCAACGACGTGATGCGCGAGCTCACGCTCCTCGACCAGAACCTGCCCCACGACATCATGCCGCTCCGCGACGAGATGGTCGTCTGCGGCGAGGCGTTCACGGTGAAGTCGGCGCCGAACTGCATGATCGAGGGCGAGATGACCTTCCGCGCGCAGATGCTCGACGAGTTCAAGCCGAACGGCGTGGTCGTCTGGGACACCTCCGACGACGTCGAGGCCAGCCTCTGGGGCGGCGTGATGACCGCCACCGCCATCACCAAGGGCATCCGCGGCGCGGTGATCTCGGGCGGCATCCGCGACACCAAGCAGATCCTCGAGCAGAACTTCCCGGTCTTCTACAAGTACCGCGTCTCGAACGGCTCGCTCGGCCGCTGCATGATCACCCACTACCAGGTGCCGGTCAGGATCGGCAAGGTGACGGTGCGTCCCGGCGACATCATCATGGGCGACATCGACGGCGTCATCTGCATCCCGCGCGAGATCGCATACGACGTGCTGCTCCGCGCCGAGGGCATCGAGCGCAACGAGGTCGACATCTTCTCGTGGGTGCGCCAGGGCGACACCATCTCGGAGATCATCGACAAGGGCGGCTACTTCTGATCTCGGGTAACGGAGGCGGAAGGAATCCTCGAAGCTCGTCGAGGTGGAGTAAGCGAGAATCTGGTATAATACGCACCATGAAGAATTTACTGATAGCATCGTCCCTGCTGGCGCTTGCCGGCTGCTTCACCGCCCACCTCCCGAACGTGACCGAGTGGACGGTCGAGAGCGCGTCGAAGGCGTCCGAATCCGCCAATCCGAAGTATGGCTCTGTCCGCATTTCCTATGTTGCGGTGCGCTCGCCCTATGACGGGCGCCGCCTCGTGGTGGCCCGGCCCGACGGTTCGCTCGCCTTCGACTCGTTCAATGCCTTCGCCGCGTCGCCGCCGCAGCTCCTGAAGGGGCCGGTGCTCGACGCGCTTGCGGCTTCCGGCCGCTTCAAGTCGGTGGTGGGGCCGAGCTCGTCCACGGTGGTGGACGGCATCGTCGAGGTCACGGTGAACCGCCTCCGGCTCGACTGCCGCGAGAAGGACCGCCGCTTCGCCGAGGTGTCGGTATCGCTCACGCTGCTCGACGCCTCGCGGGAGATCGTCGGGCGCGCGACCGGCGTCGGCGTTGCCGACGCGGCGGACGGCAAATACACGGCGGCGTTCTCGTCCGCCTTCGACGCGGCGATGGCGGAGGCGCTTGCGGCGCTGTAGGCGATGGGCACGCTGGACTTCATCGGCGAGACGTGCGCGTGCGCGGCGGGGATGGTGTTCCATCCGCGGCGCTTCCGCCTGGGCGACTCGCTGCTGGCGTTCCAGCGCGCGGCCTACGACGGGCTCGCGGTAGTCTCCGGCGTCGGCTTCCTGCTCGGGGTGATTCTCGCCTTCCAGTGCGCCGCGGCGCTCAAGATGTTCGGGGTGGAGATCTACGTCTCCGACATGCTGGCGATTGCGCTCTTCCGGGAGCTCGGTCCGGTTGTCACCGCGATCATCCTCGCCGGCCGCACCGGCAGCGCGTTTGCCGCGGAGATCGGCACGATGAAGGCGAACGAGGAGCTGAACGCGCTGACCACGATGGGCTTGCCGCCGGTGCGCTTCCTGGTGATGCCGCGCATCGTCGCCGCGGCGCTGGCGATGCCGCCGCTCACCATCTTCCACGAGCTCGCCGGACTCGTCGGCGGCGCGCTGGTGCTTTCGACGATGGGAATTCCGATGCAGGTCTTCTGGCAGCACGTCACCGCCACCTCCACCGCCTTCATGATCGTCTTCGGCCTCGCCAAGGGCGTCCTCTTCGGCCTGGTGGTCGGCCTCATCGGCTGCTGCGCGGGCATGCGCGCGCCGACCACTTCCGATGGCGTGGGCGCGGCGGCGACCGCGGCGGTGGTGTGGTCGATCGTGGCGATCGCGGTCGGCGACGGGCTCATCGCGGTGCTGGCGTGGATATGGGGGGTGTGACGGTGGCGGAAGGTCCGATAGTCTCGCTCTCGCACGTCGACGCCGGCTACCCTGGCGCGACGATCCTCTCCGACGTGAGCTTCGACATCGCTCCGGGCGAGATCTTCATCCTGCTCGGCGGCTCGGGCTGCGGCAAGTCCACCATCCTCAAGCACATTATCGGCCTCAACCCAGTGCTCGCCGGCACCTTGACCGTGGCGGGGCTCGAGTGGACGGCCGCGACGCGCGAGGGCCTCTGCCGCCGGATCGGCGTCATGTATCAGTCGGGCGCGCTCTTCGGGTCCATGACCTGCCTCGAGAACGTCATGCTGCCGCTCGAGGAGTTCACGCGCCTCTCCCGCGCCGAACGGCGCGAGCGCGCGATGGGGCTGCTGCGCGACGTCGAGCTCGCGGACGCCGCCAACCTCATGCCCTCGGAGATCTCCGGCGGCATGTGCAAGCGCGTCGCGATCGCGCGGGCGATGGCGCTCGACCCCGAGGTGGTGTTCCTTGACGAGCCGAGCGCCGGCCTCGACCCGATCACCTCGTCGTCGCTCGACGACCTGGTCCTCAGGCTGCGCGCGGAGAAGGGCATGACCTTCGTGGTGGTGTCCCACGAGCTCGCATCGATCTTCAAGATCGCCGACCGTGCGGCGATGTTCGACAAGTCCCGGCGGGCGATGGTCGCCCTCGGCGTCCCGGCGGAGCTGCGCGATTCGTCGGACGATCCTTTCGTCCGCAGGTTCTTCAACAGGGGAGAGTCAGATGGCAAGTGAAGGCAAGACCTCGTATACCAAGATCGGCTTCATCGTAGTCGCCGGCATCGTCGCCGTCGCCGGGTCGCTGTTCTACTTCGGCGGCGTCCGCGGCAGTGGCGACCTCGTCTACGCCGAGACCTACTTCGACCGTTCGGTGAGCGGGCTGTCGATCGGCAGCGCGGTCAACTTCCGCGGCGTCAAGATCGGCGAGGTCAAGGAGATCTCGTTCGTCGGCAACAAGTACAACGTCCGGGGCGACGACAACCTGCGCGTCTACATCAAGATGGGCTTCCCGCGCTCCAGGCTCACCGCCTACGATGACGAGGGCGTCGGCGCGGACGAGGCGCTCGGCTACATGGTCGAGTCCGTCGGCATCCGCGCCACCGTCTCCGCGAGCGGCGTCACTGGGCTCTCGCGCATCGAGCTGGACGCCGCGCCGGACTTCCCCGCGATCCAGCCGAGCTGGACCCCGGAGTACGCCTACATCCCGCCGAAGCCGTCGTTCATCGACAACTTCTCCGACTCCGCCACCCGGGTGATGGACCAGATCAACCGCATGGACATCGCCGGCGTCTGGAGCAACGTGAGCGCGTCGGTCGAGTCGCTCGCGCGCCTCTCGGACGGCGTGAAGTCCACGCTCGAGTCGAGCCGCTCCGACGCCGAGCGGATCATCGGCAACCTCTCCGGCACTGCCGCCGCGGTGCGCGACCTCATGGAGCGCCTGCGCGAGAACCCCTCGCTCCTGATCCGCGAGCACGAGGAGAAGCGCCTCCCCGAGACCGAGTAGCGCGCCGCCTACTGCCCGTCGAGCTGGTAGTAGAGGCGCTGGATGTCGAGTGGGAAGAGGTCCGGGACCTTGCCCTCGAGCGCGGCGGCAATGCGGCGGTCGCAGCAGGTGAAGCGCACCTGGACGCCGAGCGCTTCCGCGACTGCCTGCGCGTAGGGGACGGACGCGGCAACGTCATCCGGCCGCGTCTGCTGGCCGAGGTTGGTGTTGTTGACGACGCCGGTGAAGGGGATGCCGGCCGCGGCCTCGATCTCGCGCAGCGTCGCGACGGCATCGGCTGGCGTGCGGGTGAGCGGGCGCGACGCGTTCACGACCGCGAGCATGTCGTAGTCGCCTTCGGCGAGGATGTCGCCGGTCCAGCGGCCGAGCGCGAGGGCGCCGCGGTCGTCGCCGCCGACGTCCATCACCACGTGCGTCGAGCGGTCGGCGACGAGCGCGTAGATCTCCTTCGGGAGCGCGGGGAAGTCCACGTTCGAGTTCGCGAAGGGCGAGACGACGAGCCCGATCCCCTCCGCGGCGAGCGCCGCGGCGCTGTCCTTGGTGCGGAAATACGGGTTGACGATGTCGAGGTCGGCGATGCACGTCCGCAGGCCGGCGCGGGCGAGCGCCCGCGCGTAGTTGAGCGCGATGTTGGTCTTGCCGCTGCCGTAGTGGCCGGCGAAGATGGTTACTCTGCGGGACGGGTCCATTTGCGCGTAGTATACCATTTTTTGGTATAATACGCGTCAACGGCTTATAACCCCAAAGGAAAGGTCAAACGGACATGAACCAGGCAGAGAAGGAGCGCCTCGCCAGAGTCGGCAGGACGTTCAACGCAAAGAAGTACATCGCCGAGGAGATCGAGGCCATCAGGAAGCAGGTCGGCAACCGGAAGGTGCTGCTCGCGATGTCGGGCGGCGTCGACTCGTCCGTCTGCGCGGTGCTCCTGCAGAAGGCGATCGGCAAGCAGCTCGTCTGCGTGTTCGTCGACCACGGCTGCATGCGCCTCAACGAGGCGAAGGAGGTTAAGAAGGTCTTCAAGGGCAAGTTCGGCATCAACCTCATCCAGATCGACGCCGAGGCCCGCTTCCTCAAGAAGGCGAAGGGCATCACCGACCCCGAGCTCAAGCGCAAGTGCATCGGCGGCGAGTTCATCAAGGTCTTCGCCGACGTCGCGCGCGACCTCAAGAAGAAGTTCGGCGACATCGACTTCCTCGGCCAGGGCACGATCTACCCCGACATCATCGAGTCGGGCGTCGGCGGCAACAAGGCGGTGAAGGCCCACCACAACGTGGGCGGGCTCCCGAAGGACATCATCTTCAAGGGCCTCGTCGAGCCGGTGAAGTACCTCTACAAGGACGAGGTGCGCAAGGTCGGCAAGCTCCTCGGCATTCCCGAGGAGATGGTCATGCGCCAGCCGTTCCCGGGCCCGGGCCTCGCGGTCCGCTGCATCGGCGAGCTCACCAAGGAGAAGCTCGACATCCTCAGGCAGGCGGACTTCATCTTCCGCGACGAGATGAAGAAGGCGAAGCTCGACCGGAAGGCGCAGCAGTTCTTCGCGATCAACTCGAACGTGAAGGCGGTCGGCGTCAAGAACGGCGCGCGCACCTACGGCTACGTGATCGCGATCCGCGCGATCTCCACGCAGCAGTTCGTCAAGGCCGGCGTCGTGGAGCTGCCGTTCAAGTTCGTGACTGCGGTCGCCGAGAAGATCGCGACGAAGGTGAAGGGCGTCAACCGCGTGGTGTGGGACGTCACGCCGAAGCCGCCCGCCACCATCGAATGGGAATGACCTCTCCGAGGTGAATCGCTCGGCCAGGGCATGGACGCTGTTCGCGGCGACCCGCGTAGTCGGGCTCGCCGCGGACGTCTGCGCCGTCGGGGCGGCGTACTACGGGGCGATTCTTCTCAGGTTCGACTTGAGCGCGCCGCGCTGGGGGTGGGCAGCGGTGCTGAGCGCGTTCTCGGTCGTCGCGCTCGTCCACGTCCTCGCGCTCGTCCTCTCCGGCTGCTACCGCCTCGCCTGGCGGCGTACGCGCCTGAAGGACCTTTCGCGCTACCTCGTCGCGACCGCGGCGGCCTGCGCGGTGCTCACCGGCCTGAGGTTTGTGCTGCCGGTGGAGAGCTACGCCCACGTGCGCCCGCCGTACTCGGTGACGCTCATCTGCTTCGTGCTTGCGTCGGTCGCGCTGGTCATCTGGCGCATCGCCTGGAGCTGGCTGTGGCAGTCGCGTGCGAGCGACGAGCGGCTCATCGAGCGGAGCGTGGCGAGGATGGACGCCGCGCCCGCCACCGGGTTCGTCTGCGGGCGCACGGTGATGGTGACCGGCGCCGGCGGGTCGATCGGCTCGGAGCTCGTGCGCCAGGTGCTCGCGGCGAAGCCGAAGCGGCTTTTGATGGTGGAGCGCGGCGAGAACGCGCTCTACCAGATCGAGCGCGAGGTGCGCTCGCTTTTCCCGGCGGCGGACGTCCGCGCGCTGATGAAGGACGTGAACGACGTCGCCGCGATGCGCGAGATCTTCGCCGAGCACCGGCCAGAGATCGTCGTCCACGCCGCTGCCTACAAGCACGTGCCGATGGTGGAGGCGAACCCGGAGGAGGGCTGGCGCAACAACACCGAGGCGACGCGCGCGCTCGCGGGGCTCGCCCGCGAGTTCGGCGTGAGGCGGTTCGTCCTCATCTCCACCGACAAGGCGGTGAACCCGGTTTCGGTGATGGGCAAGACCAAGCTCGCCGCGGAGCAGGCGGTGATGGAGCTCAACTGCGACTGCGCCGCCGAGTCGCTCGCGCCGCAGACGAGCTTCTGCGCGGTCAGGTTCGGCAACGTGTTCGGGTCCTCGGGCTCGGTGGTGCAGCTCTTCCGCGAGCAGATCCTCAACCGGCGGCCGGTGACGGTGACGGACCCGGCGATGGAGCGCTACTTCATGACCGTCTCCGAGGCGGTGGGGCTGGTGCTGCAGGCGGCGAGCAGGCCCGAGAAGGCGATCTATACCCTGGACATGGGCGAGCCGGTGAGGATCCTCGACCTCGCCGAGGGGATGATCCGCCAGGCGGGGCTGAGGCCCTACGTGGACGTCCCGATCGTCTTCACCGGCATCCGCCCCGGCGAGAAGCTGCGCGAGGAGCTGGGCATTTCCGGCGAGTCGGCCTACAGGACCGACATGGCGAAGATCTACGTCGCCAAGTCCGCGTCCTGAGCTGATTTTCCGTCTTGCCGCCAACATCGGCCGCCATTTTTGGTATAATACGCAAATCTTGTTCATCGGGGCGTTGCACAGCCTGGTAGTGCGTCTGCTTTGGGAGCATAATGTCGGAGGTTCAAATCCTCTCGCCCCGACCAGTTTTTTGCTGGCATGGAAATTGCTTGTGGTTGTGCATGACAACTTCCGACAGACCATCGCTAAGGATCGAACAGCATATTGTCCGGTCACGATTTGAACATAGCATTCAGAATATGATAAAATACGCGTTAGCCAATCGAACGAGAAAGGGAGGTGGCGCGATGGAGCGGAATTCAAACCTGATTCTGACGGGCTGGGGCTACGCGGAATACGTGGCCTCGGCAGCAGTCGCATTGAAGGCACTTGGCGGCAGAGCGGACGTGTACGGCGTGAGCCGCAGGCGTCTGCCGGAGTTCCTTGGCGAGCTCGCGGGGGAACGTGGAACGCCGCAATGGAAGCACATCTACCTTCTTGGTCTCTCGTTGAGCGGCGATCCTGAATCGCTCAAGACAGCTCTTGTAAAGCTGAAGGCAAAGGGCGTGGAGGTGACGTGGATAAGTGCGCTTGAAATGCCCGAACATATCGCCGCCCTGCTTGACAGCGTCGTGAAGGTGCGCTGCTATGACGGGAGCCTTCTCGAAGCGGTCGGGCAGACGTTTGGAGTGGACGTCGAGGTGTTCATGCCGTTCCTCAAAGATCGAAAGAGAGTGTCGGCGGACGTTCGCGCCTACTTCACGCTGATCGACACGGCGCAATTCTACTACCGCAATTATCAGGACGAATCTCTCTACGCCACGACCGCCCGCTATCTCGCCGGCGGCGTTCGCCCTGCGGCGTGGGAGCCGGATGTCCGAAGCGCCGTCGAACATTACGACCGCTACGGTAACAGGGAGCTTCTTGGGAAAAGCGACGAGATCACGACATTGCAGGATCGAATCAACCGGGTGGCGGCGCATGAACATGCCCGCGTCCTCATCCTCGGCGAAAGCGGCACCGGCAAGGAGACAGTCGCCCAACAGATCCACACAAAGAGCCCGAGATGGAAGATGCCGTTCGTCGCTTTCAACTGCGCGAGCGTGACGAAAGACCTCCTGGAGGACCGGTTCTTCGGACACGAAAGGGGGGCGTTCACGAACGCCGTGGAGAGGACGGACGGCTTGTTCCTCCAGGCGGACGGCGGCACGCTCTTCCTCGACGAGATCGGAGAGATGTCCCTTGAGGTCCAGGCGCTTCTGCTGCGCGTTCTCGAAGGCGGGCGTTTCATGCGCCTCGGCGGCAAGGAGGAGCTGAAATGCGACGTGCGTCTCATCACAGCGACAAACCGCGACTTGCCGCGCCTCGTGGTCGAGGGCAAGTTCCGCGAAGACCTCTACCAGCGCCTCAACGTGGTGCAGATGAGAACGCCGTCCTTGCGCGAACACAAGGATGACATACCGATCATCGCCAACGCATGGTGGCGGAAGTTCCACGACAACGCCGTTCTCGAGGAAGAGCAGATTGCCGCGCTGATGGATTACGACTATCCCGGCAATGTCCGCGAACTCATCAACATCCTTGACCGGGCGACCGCCCTGGAGGAGTATGATTTTGAAGCCCTCATGCGCGAACACAAGGAGATGAATGCGGGTCTTTCGGGTGGACTGGAATTGAAGTCTGGTCGCGTTCCCGACAAACTCGAAGACGCGATTCGCCTCCATATCCGCCGCGTGTACGAGAAGTACGGCCAGAATCTCACCCGTGCCGCCGAAGCGCTCGACGTTAGTCGGAATACCGTGCGGAAATATTTGTAGGGTGGGGTTTGTTTCCCGCAGAGACGCAGAGTCGCAGAGAGGAGTTTTTAAATGGGAAAGAATGAGATAGTGTTGTTTGAGTCCGAAGATGGCGCGGTATCGTTGCCGGTATCGGTCGAGGCTGATACCGTATGGCTGACCCGTATGCAGATGGCGAATCTATTTGGCGTCACGCCGCAGAATATCACAATCCACCTCAAAAAGGTGTATGCGGCTGGCGAATTGGAAAGATCGTCAACTAGTAAAGATTTTTTACTAGTTCAAGAAGAAGGAGGACGTCAGATAGCCCGTTCTGTTAATTGTTACAATCTTGACGCAATCATTTCGGTCGGTTATCGTGTCAATTCCTCGCGCGCTACGCAATTTCGCATCTGGGCCACTAAAGTCTTGAAAGAGTATATGTTGCGCGGCTATGCCGTCAACCGTGAGCGTATCCGCCAGCTCGGCCAGACGGTTGAGGTGATGAAGCGGGTTGCCAATAACCTTGATACCGAGCAGGTGCTTGACGTCGTCCAGACCTACTCGGCGGCGCTTGATCTGTTGGACGGTTACGACCACCAGACGATTGAGAAACCGAAGGCAAAGGGGCGCGCGGTCGAGTTATCCTACGAGGAGTGCCGCCGCTTCATTGACAGCATGAAGTTCGCGGCGGATTCGCCTCTGTTCGGCAATGAGAAAGACGGTTCGTTCAAGTCCGCGCTTGGGGCGGTCTATCAGTCTTTTGGCGGAAAGGACCTCTATCCATCTTCGCAGGAGAAGGCGGCGAACCTGCTCTATCTCGTCACGAAAAACCACGGCTTCTCCGACGGCAACAAGCGAATCGCCGCCGGACTGTTCCTGTATTTTCTGAAGCGCAACCGGCTGCTTCTTCGCAAGGACGGCTCGAAGCGCATCGCCGACCACACGCTTGTCGCGCTCACGGTGATGATTGCAGAATCCAAGCCGCAGGAGAAAGAGCTGATGGTCAATCTCGTGATGACGTTTCTGAAGTGAAGAGGGTGAGACCATGATCAAGATAATCCAAGGCGATATAACGATGTTGGCGGTGGATGCCATTGTCAATGCGGCGAACCAGGTGATGCTTGTAGGCCCTTCTGATTTTGACCCGGTGATTAAATATTGCGCAGGTAAAAGGCATATAATGGGCATTCCACCGTGCAAAGAACGTTGGCACGGACGTTGCTAGAGGGAGTATGTCGACAAATCATAAATACGAAAGGATAAAAATGAACAAGACCAAAATTGACAATTTGCTTGCCATGAGCGCTGCGCTTTGTACGGAGCAAGCGGAAACAGACAAGAATCTCTTTGAGATGGCGAACCTCAAGGAGTATCGCCATTCGGCAATCTTGGGGTATCTGCTCAACCGAATGGAACAAGGTCAGAAAGTTTACTTGAGGAGTTTTCTATTCCGTGTCTTCAACAAGGCAATTTCAATCAATGGCGACTTGAATGTTGAATGCGAGAAATCGATTGAAGTCAACGGGAGCAAGCGACCGATCGACATTCTCATCACCGCCAAAGATTTTGCTCTCATAATAGAGAACAAGTGCCGTGGCGCATCTGATCAACCGTCGCAAATCTGCGATTATTGGGAAGGTGTCAAGAACAAGGGATTTGCCGAGGATAAAATTTATGTTTTGTATCTGCCGCCGATGAATGCATTTGCGTCGCCGTCGGAAAGTTCGCTTGGTGGCTTGGGGGAGCGATTTGGCAAAGGCGGCGATTTAGAAGACCATTTGCTGGTTTGGTCCTTCCGAGATCTTGTCCTGCCTTGGCTGAAGGAGGATGTCCTGCCCAAAATCAGTTATGGAACCGGCAAACTGGTCAATTCTCTCAAGTGCTATATCGATTTGATGGGGGTTCAATTTTATGCCCATGCAAGCAATGCCGATGATTACCGAGAGAAGACATGCGAAAGTTTTGGCAGGCTTGCGGGCGTTTCAGATGCTGGCGCAATGTGGACGGCCGCAACAGCATATATCGATAGCATCAATTCTTATCTGGAGGGAAAAAATCCGCCGGAGATGACAGAGGGGGATGCAGATTATCTGGTAAATCTCAGAAGCAAACTATGGGATGTCAGAAGCGTACTACGGGAACGGGATCCTCTGCTTGACCCCGCCAATCTGAGCTACGAAGTCTATTGGCTTCTACGGAAGAACCCGACGCCTTTCGCATCGCAGTACATTCAGGGGCAACTTGAGTCTGGACTATTTTTCAAAAGTGGACGCAAACAGTCTGCCTGGGATAGCGTGGAGGTCGGTGGCCATTGGATTGAATGCTGGTTCCATGCTGACGAGTTCGCAAAATTCTGCAGGGACGAGGGTTACGGCACGATTCTTACATTCGGCATTGGGAATGTGGGGGAGGAGAATTTTTCACAACTGCAAAATGGATACTGGTCAACAGAGTATCTGCAGGATAATAGATGGCGGACATTTTTTGTGAGAAATGAAGCGTTCGATTGTGCGAAGAAAGCAACTGGCGGCGAGATGTTGTGGCTTGTTGCAAAAACCGTTGCGGCAGAAGCGAAAGAATTTTATGATGCGGTGGCTTCAGAGATCGGATGACGCGTTTCCTATCCGATTGCTCAATCTACACCTCTGGCGTTTGCGGGATTGTGCCGTAGACGAGGGAGTGGTTGACGGCGTTAAGGCGGCGAACCAGGTGATGCTTGGCGGCGGCGGCGTGGATGGTGCTATCCATCGCGCCGCCGGGCCGGAGCTTTACAAGGCGTGTCTCAAGGTTCCGGAGGTGAGACCGGGCGTTAGGTGTCCGACGGGCGAGGCGCGTATAACGCCGGGGTTCAAACTGCCCGCGAAGTTTGTGATTCACACCGTCGGCCCGGTCTATCGCGACGGTCTTCATGGAGAGCCGGAGAAGCTTGCCGCCTGCTACCGCAACGCTCTCGCACTTGCGGCGGAGAACGGCTGCAAGTTGATTGCCTTTCCCTGCATCTCGACAGGCATCTACGGCTATCCGAAGGAAGATGCCGCGGAGATTGCGGTGCGGGAGGTGAAGGCGTTTTTAGCCGCAAAGAACGCAAAGGACGCAGAGGAGATGGAAGTCGTCTTCTGCTGCTTCTCGGAGCGGGATGCAAAGGTGTATAACTCGTTAGTTCAATAACATATAGAAAGGAAATAAACCATGTACTACCATGTTCGTCTGGACAAAATCTTACACGATGGATGCACTGATATGGATGCGCGAGTCGAATGGGATTTTCGTTCGCTGAAAGAGGCGCTTGCGATGATCGGTCGCGAATTTCGCGCAGATGCTGCGTGTTGGCGCATTCAGGATTTAACAGATAGAACGCTTGATATCATGCGTCTTGAGAATGAACTTAAAGTGGCGTTGGAATCAACGTACCAGTTTATTGTCATGACATTCAAGGATGGTGTCGCGGCAATTGAAAAGTATGATCACTATGAGTTCTTTATTGTTATGCGGGATGAGACAGAACGTCCTCCGACTTTTTCGTTTAGTGAGACCGAAGAGGCGTCTATCACTGCGCCAGAGGTTGTTTTTGAACCGGATGTGAGAAAAGACCTCGTAGACATTTTACGTTCGTTTGACATTACGGATAAATTTGATTATGTCGGTAAGGCATTCGAGGCAATCCTTGAATTCTATTGCGATGAAGAAGATGTCCCAGATGATGTCCGCGAATTGAAGGAGAAAAAGAGTCTTACACCCAAAGATTATGTTGTATTGGCGGACGAATGCCAGAGCTGTGGCGAAGATCAGCTTGCAGCACGATTGTATGTTGCGGGTTGCTGTACTGCTGGCGAACCTGAAAAGAGCGGCGAAGCTTTAGTCAAACTCGCTGATTTGTACATGAATTCGGAATGGCCGAGGAATGGTGGCAGAGAGTGGAATGTGATGAAGGCTGTCGACCTGCTTACGGAAGCGTTGACGCTTGGTTGTGTCAAAGAAGCCAAAGAAGCGCTGGAAGGAATGCGAGAACAACTCTTTGAAGAGTACGAAGACGAACCAGACGTAGATTATTTTATTCGCAACTATCAGGCAGATGCCCTTTGCCTCGCTGCGTTTTGTCTTGGTGTAGGGATCGGTTGGAAAAAAGATGTGCCGTCTGCAACGCGACTCTATGAGGCGGCGTTGGCACAAGGTTATGAGCGTGCGTCCTACTACTTGAAGGAGATTCGCGCTGGGCGTGTATAATCTGGTGAAAGACTAAATGAATGAAGTGTCAAAATCTAATAAGAAAGGTGAGCTATGGATGCGGTAATATCAGAATCAGACAAGAAATTGCTCCAAGAGATTGTCAAGGCGCAGAATAAGGCGGAAAAGCGCATTAATGTCTTAGACTATGCTTTGATGAATGAAGATGGCCATACATATTTTCTTCAGGCTATTCTACAACATAAACGAAACGGGAAACAAGTGTTTATAGAATCTTTTCTCAACCGAATACTGGAAAACAATGAATATCGTGACGAAGAGTATGAAATCTCATCGCAGGTCTCTATTACCATTGGCGATGAAAAGGAAAAAAGGCGATTGGATTTGCTTATAGAGTCTCAAAGCAAATATATAATAATAGAGAACAAGGTTAAACTGGCCACCGATGGTGATCGCCAGATGGAGGCGTATTGGCGGTATGCAAAAGCTAACGCTGGCAATCGTTCGCCGCACCTTGTGTATTTAACTTTGGCGGGCGGAGCTCCTGCAAAGTGGAGTTTGAGTGAGGAAGGCCTTGAGAAACTTAAGTCAGCTGGCAAATATTGCGAGAAAAACTATCGAACCGATATTGTAGAGTGGTTGAAGGAGGATGTACTTCCAAATTGTATGGTTTCAGAATGTTATTTAAGCCAATCGGTAAGGTTATACATTGATGCGATTTCACGCCTCTCGGGGATGTATGATAAAAGTGATATGGCAGAGAGTGTGTACAAAGTTTTAAAGAATTATGGGGTGTCAGATTTTGATAAAGTTCAAAAAATGCATCAAGATTTCAATGCGGAACTTGGTAGATTGGCGACAAACAACGAGAATTGGGTTCTTTTAAAGGAAGCAATTGATTTGGTTGGTGTGGTTAGAACTTGGCTTGTGAGGAAATGCGTATATGATAGCCATTGGGATACGGCATACAACTTGAAATGGTTGTTGAAGAATAACCCAACGTTGGAATATAAGGCGTTCGGGACGTTTGAGGTCGCACCTTTCAGTTCCATAAGCCAGTTTAAATATTACGGTTGCAATTATGTACAGTTGGCAACGGCGAAATATGACAGTATTGATTCCAACCTCAGGATTCACCTTTGCTGTAGCGAGGATGGTATAAAAATGGGGCCGTATGTTTTTGATGAAATCGAAAGATTTGTGCCCGCTGAAATGATGGCAAACAATGGCTTTGAAAAGGACGGGCGAGTTTATCGTTTCCCAATGAAAAGCTTTAATAAGGGAAGTACAAGATTGGATGAGGTTGCTCGTTTTGTGGAAAACATGATAAGCAAACTATGCTCTTTGGCAGAAGAAGGCGGCCACCCCATCGGCAATTGACACCGAATATATGAAGTTGGGCTTGTGCAATAATGATGATTTGGAATTGCCCTTGGAATTGCCCGAGGATTCAGATTTGGCAGTTGAAATTGCCAAAATTGCCGAAGCTTAATTAGCAATTACGATTGCCAATTGAAGGCCTGCATCGCTGACGACATGTCGGAGAACTCTCACAAGACCCTTCTGATAGTGGAGAATCTGCGACGGATTCTTGATGGAGATGCTGGCATGACAAAAAAGCTTGAAAAGAATTGCCATGATAATGTTCCTTTCCAACCGTGAAATCTACGAGCGGGTCGTCTGCGGGATTGTACCACAGACGAAGGATCGGTTGTGGATTGCGACTGCGGACATCAAGGATATGTACGTCGAGCCTCCTTCACAAGTTACGGAGGCCAGGGCTGGTGGGCGGGACATGGTGCCGTTTCTGGAGGTGCTGGACGGGATGCTGAAGCGAGGTATCGAGGTGCGGCTCATTCATGCGAAGGAGCCGGGGCCGAACTGGCGGGATGATTTCGACCGCTATCCTGATCTGTGGCGTGGAATGGAACGAATGCTTTGTCCGCGAGTGCATTTCAAGTGTATCATCGTTGACGGGCGCAAGGCGTATTTCGGCTCGGCCAATTTGACGGGCGCAGGGATGGGTGCGAAGAGTGAGCGCAGGCGTAACTTTGAGAACGGTGTTCTGACAGACGATCCGGTACTTGTCGAACCGCTTGTTGAGCAGTTCGATTCCGTCTGGCGCGGGGATTTCTGCCGCGATTGTGGCCGACGCAACTTTTGCAGCGATCCTGTGAGGTAGTTTGACCTGACGCAGTAGTTACTCAACGCAAATCAGACAAAGTGGTTCAATTCTTTTTGTGCTGTCTTGATTGAGCTATATGTGAGGTCGAGGCAATTTGGCTGATCTGGGTCGCATCCATATTTGAGCAACAGAGCTTCAATGGATTCAATTGATGCGACACGTTCGTTATGCCAAGGATGGCCTGCCGAGTTCCCCTCATGGTACAGAAGATACCAAAGCGCATTGTTGCCGAAGATGTCTTGGGTGTTGCGGAGCGTCCCTGGGATCGACTTCTCGATCTGTTTGAGAAGTGGGACGGCGAGATGCTGATCCAATGAGGATGCGCAATAGAATGTCAGAGCGTTAATTGGGAGAAACCTTGCTACGGCATCGAAGTTGCCGAGAAGGATGTTGATGGCACTTGCATTGATGAGGTGCAGCAGAAGGTTTTTTGAGAGTTGCCGATTGCTCATCGTCAGCATGATGCTGAACTGAGCGGGATTGTCGGCCGCGATGGAATCAATCAATGTTTGAGGCAGTTTAGATACATACGAAGAACTGAACTTATCGTAGAATCTTCGCTTGCAAAAACCGCGAGGGTATTCTGGAGTCGGTTTTCCATTCGTCAATGCCTGATAATACATTTGCTTGTATCGGTTTGCAAAGATACGCCGATCTTCTTGCCAACGATATCCGCGCATTTGTATCGCGCAGAATAATGCCCGTGCAGCGCGCGGCAGAATGTGCGTCGCTTCAACGATTGTTTGATATTGAACAGGGATGTCTGATCTTGAGTCATGTATTCGAGCAAGCGTTGCAAGTTGTTGTATTGTAAGGTCAACGAGATTTTCCGGTCGATAGATATCCCATACAAACGCTGATGAGTCAAAAAGCGTAGAGAGTGGGCGAAAAGTATGATATCGACCATCGCTCAATAGAACCGTGCGTTTTTCGCCGCCAATGTTGTAATCTTCGTCAAGTTGTGCATGGTTGTCGATAAGAAAACCGATCTGTTCGCTCGTTGTCATGCCTTCCCTAACAAGATTATCGAAATTGAAGACCATGTTTAGGGCGTCATCTCTGGAGAGTTTCATTGTGCTGTCATCCTTTCTTATATGCAGATTGTAGCAAGGCGTATGCCAATGGTTTTTGGCATATACCATACATGGTTAATGCTAATTAATTGAGTGGGGGGGGGCAGAATCTGAACAGTGAGGGTCTGAAAATGATGCGTTTTCAGCCTGTTTTCTTGTTGGCACGGATGTTGCTATAGTATATGCGAAAGGAACTAACTGTGACAGAGACGAATGCGACAAGCGAATACTGCTGCACATGCCAGAGCTGGCATGGCATCAGAAAGTATGAGCCAAGGCGGGGGAAGGTGAAGTACGAGAACCGCGCTCCCGACACGCCATGCAACATGAACTACCGCAAGCCTGGCGCATGTCCTAAGGGCAATTGCCGTGGATATGTCCGCTGGGTGGAACTTGGGTAGATTCTCCCGCAGAGGACGCCGAGGCGCAGAGTGGGGTGTAAAACTCTGTGTCTCTGCGTCTCTTTGGAAAATGAAAATGCGAGAGTGTGTGATAGGACAAATAATGAAATCGCAGTATTTAGGCGTTCCATTTGGTCAAGATTTAACCAGATGGCGAAAACTTGCACGTTTGATGGGATTGAAATCGTGCTTTACCAGCCCATTTTTATCTTGGCACGGATATTGCTAAGTAATTGATGAAACAATCTTTAGAGGCACAAGGCAACATGGTCAGAATAATGTCAATTCCGAGTGGAATTACAGGAACGGCGAATCGCCGCTCCGGCACGGCAGTTGCCGAGTCTCAAACAGACGCCTCGCGCCCGGCTTCTCGGACGTTTGCGGTCTATACGCGTCCGCGTCGGCGCGGTGGACGTTTGCCCACGTTCCGTGGGCGTTTGTCCTACCGCGCCTTCCGGGGACGCGTCTATCCTCACAAACGTCCTGCCGTCCGCTTGTGTCTGTTTGATTCGTATAGTTCGGTGGCCCTCTGTTGCCTTGTGCCTCGCTTTTCCCCCGCATGAAGAGAAAATGTATACAGATGACGGATGGCCCGCATTGGAACGTCAGCATCGAGGGGCTTGCAGAGCGATTGAACTTCTCGACTAAGACGCTCTACATGCTTTCAAACCATGCTGCTGAACATTATCGGGTCTGGAAAATCCCGAAAAAGAACGGTCGGTTTCGTACCATAGAGGCACCTGACGATTTGCTGAAAGATGTTCAGCGTTCGATACTGCATCAGATTCTGCCGGTTGAGACCGACAAGATTGCCACAGCTTTTGAGCGCGGCAAAAGCATCATTGATAACGCCCAAATGCATTGTCGGCGTCATGTTGTCCTCAACCTCGACCTGAAGGACTTCTTCCCGTCGCTCAGATTCAATCTTGTTGCAAATTTCTTCAATGAGATGGGGTTTGACGAATCGGTCGCCATTCTTCTTTCGGCGCTCTGCACGCTTGACGGGCATCTCCCGCAGGGGGCACCGACAAGTCCGCACCTCGCCAACCTCATCCTCCGGCCATTCGACAAATCGCTTCGCCAGTTCTGCCGTCGGCTGTCGCTCAATGTCACGCGCTATGCTGATGACATCACCGTTTCAGGTGCGCTCAACGATGGTAAGATCGAGTTCGTGGTGGAGTTCATAAGACGAGAGATGAAGAAGTACGGATTGCGCATCAACTACAGAAAGCTGCGTGTGCAACGGAACACGAAGAGGCAGGAAGTTACAGGATTGGTGGTAAACGACCATCCGTCGGTGCCGAGGCATGTACGGCGAGTCCTTCGACAAAAAATGCACTACATCGAAGAATTCGGAGTGATTGATGGTAAACCGCCGAATGAGGAACAGTTGCGTTCACTAATGGGTTCTGTCGGTTTCGTCCTTCAAGTTCATCCGGGGAATCGGGAATTCTGCGGCTATGCGACAACGCTTCAAGGCATGATTGCGGAGATGTCAGCATGAATAAGAGCTATACTGAAAAGGACATCAGGACGCTTGACCCGTTTTCCCACATCCGGGAGCGGCCTGGAATGTACATCGGGGACATCGGGGATGGAAGCGGATATCACGACTGCGTGTACATCCTCCTGAAGGAGGCTGTTGACAATGGCATAGACGAGTACATCCGGGGGTTCGGAAAGCAGATCGACGTTACGGTCGACTACGGCACGGGCGAGGTTTCGGTGCGCGACTATGGGCGAGGAATCCCGTTCGGCAAGGTCATTGACTGCATGACCAAGATGAACACAGGGGCGAACTTCAACACTGATAACATCCAGTTCTCCGCCGGAATGAACGGCGTCGGGATGAAGGCTGTTAATGCGCTCAGTACGTTCCTTACCGTACGCTCTGTCCGTGAGGGGCGGTACTTCCAGGCGGACTTCAAGGCCGGCATCCTTGCGTCAAAGAACACAGGGCGGTGCGAGGAAAGCGAACGCGACGGAACGCTTGTCCGATATCTGCCAGATGCCAAATACATAAAGCGTTTTGCCATGAGGGAAGAACACGTCGTGCTTCGCATGAAGATGTATGCATACGTGAATCCGGGATTGAAGGTTGTCTTGAACGGACAGGAGATCGTCAAGCCAGGAGGTCTTGCCGATCTGATTTCAGAGACACTCAAGCAACCTCCGCTCTACCGGCCCTTCGCATTCAGTTCTCCGAACCTGTCGTTCATCTTCACACACTCCGGCCGATCCGGCGAGGAGTTCTATACGTTCGTAAACGGGCAGTACACGTCCGACGGAGGAACACACCTCGTCGCGTTCAAGGAGGCATTGACAAAGGCGCTGAAGGACTACAGCCCTAAGTCAAGATTCGACGGCGATGACGTGCGGGAGGGAATCTGCGCTTGCCTTGCCATGCGTATGAAGACGCCCAACTTTATCGGGCAGACGAAAATCAAGCTCGGCAACACTGACATGCGCAATGTCTGGGTCCAGAAGTGGAAGAAGTACATATTGCAGGAACTACATCGTGCTCCGGAGGAGACGGACAGGCTTGTTGCGAAGGTCGAGGAGGCAGCCCGCCTCCACGGGCAGATGAGCGAGATTCGGAAGAAGGTCAAGAAACTCTCTGCCGCCTCCACTCTGAACATCAAGAAGTTGGAGGACTGCCGTGAGCATTTACGTCTCGACATGAAGGGCAATCGCAAGGGCTGGGGCGAGGACACGATGATATTCCTTACCGAGGGCGATTCGGCGGGCGGCACGGTGAGTCGTGCGCGGGATGCTCGCTACCAGGCGGTCTATCCTCTGCGCGGCAAGGTGAAGAACATGACCGACGCCGACCGCAACGCGATTGTCGACAATGCGGAACTCTACAACATGGTTCGGGCGTTGGGGGTAGAGGAAAGCCTCGACAAGTTACGCTATGGGAAGATCGTCTTTGCGACCGACGCAGATGTTGACGGACTGCACATCCGCAATCTGCTGATTGCGTTTTTCATGCGGTTCTTCCGTCCGCTTGTCGCCGACGGACGGGTGTTCATCCTCGAAACACCGCTTTATCGGGTTCGGAAGGCGAAAGGCGCTGGCGAAATGCGCGTTCGGTACTGCTATTCAGAGGAAGAGCGTGAGGCGGCACTTGCCGAGATGGGGAAAGGAGCGGAGCAGACGCGCTTCAAGGGGCTTGGCGAGATAACTCCGGAGGACTTCACGGCATTCATTGGCAAGGACATCCGTCTTTTGCCGGTAACATGCACGAGCGACATCGACCCCGACAAGTCGCTCGAGTTCTATATGGGCGACAACACGCCCGCCCGCCGCGACTACATCATGAGAAACCTCGTCTGCACGGAGAACGACATTGAATAGCAAGAACAACAAAGAACCGCCGAGCCTTTTCGACGATGTATCGCTGTTTGCGGATAGTCAGGAAACAGCGGATAATCCTGTTGGCACACATGACGGCCTTACGGGAGCAGGTCCCCTTACGGAACTGCTCGACTCGAACTTCATGCAGTACGCCACATACGTGATCGGTTCGCGAGCCATCCCGGCAGTAGAGGACGGCCTCAAGCCGGTCCAGCGGCGCATTCTCCACGCCCTGTGGGAGATCGACACCGGCAAGTTGATGAAACTGCCGCGAGCGGTCGGGCGCGTGATGTGCTACCATCCGCATGGAGACCAGTCTATTGGCCCAGCTCTTGTTGTGCTTGTGAACAAGCTCTGGGGCAAGGGCAAGGGATATGTTGTCGAAGGGCAAGGCAACTACGGTAATCTCTACACCGGTGCCGATGCCGCCGCGCCGCGATACCTTGAGTGCCGCCTCACGAAACTTGCCAAGGATCAGCTCTACAATCCGAAGACTACAGAATACGTCCCCAGCTACGACGGAGAGAACAAGGAGCCGATATTCCTGCCGTGCAAGCTGCCGCTTCTCCTGATGATGGGGGCGGAAGGTGTTGCTGTCGGACTCTCGACCTCTATTCTGCCGCACAACTTCCCGGAGTTGCTGGAGGCAGAGATAGCTATTCTGCGGAAGAAGCCTGTTTCGCTCCTTCCCGATTTCCAGCTGGGTGGCGTGATGGATGCGAGCGAATACGATGACGGACTTGGGCGAGTAAAGGTACGCGCGGTCATCGAGAAAGGCCCGAAGAACACGCTCGTCATCCGGGAGCTTCCCTGGGGGGAGACGACAGAATCGCTGATTGAGAGCATACGGCAGGCCGTCGAAAAGAAGCATCTTCAGATAAGGAACATCCAGAATCTAACCTCGCAGAGCGTCGAGATCGTCCTTTCGCTGAATCCGGGCGCGGAGGCGTCGAAGGTGCTGGAGGGCCTATATGCGTTCACCAACTGCCAAAAGAGCATCGCGTCGCGCCCGGTCGTCCTCAAAGGTGGCCGACCCGTAGAGATGCGCGTATCGGAGATACTTCGTTTCAACGTGGAACGGCTCGTTGGCCTGATCAAGAAGGAACATGAGATTCGGCTACAGGAACTGGATGAACTGTACCATTCAAAGATGCTCGACCAGATATTTGTGGAGGAGCGGATATACAAGCTCATTGAAGAAGAGGAGACGGAGGAGACGGTCGAAAAGGCTGTGATGGACGGTTTCAAGCCGTTCCTTTGCCGCATCCGCCGACGGCAGATCACGTCCGAAGACGTGAAACGGCTGCTCGACATCAAGATAAGGCGAATATCGCGCTTCGACATCAACAAGAACCGCGACGAATTGCGCGAGATAGAGATGAAAGAGGAGGAAACAAAGGAAGCCCTCGCTCATCTGACGGCTCATGTGATTGCCTACCTGAAAGGATTGATCAAGGAGTATGGAAAGAAGTACCCTCGATGTACCAAGGTCGCCGAAGCTCCGTTTGAGAAGGTGGATATGCGCGCCATCACCGCTGAAGACCTGACGATCAGACACGATAGGGAAAACCACTTCATCGGGTGTGCAATCAAGGGTGGCGATGAGTTGTTCAAATGTTCGGGGCTTGACCGGATTGTCTGTATTTGGAAGGATGGTCGGTATCGGATGCTTGCGCCGCCTGATAAGTTCTTCGTGGACGTGGATTTTGAGTGTGTCATGCCATACGACCGTGAAAAGGATTTCACGATGGTGTACGAGGAGCCGCTTTACGGGCATACGTACATCAAGCGGTTCAAGATGGGCGGCATGATCCTGAACAAGGACTATCGGCTCGCACCGCCCAAGTCGAAGATTCTGCTTCTCACGGATGGGTGCCCGGAAAAGGTGTACATGAAGTTCCGGCGTGTCAAGAACCAGCGAGTCCATCAGGCGTTCTTTGATCCTCGGGAGGTGACGGTACGGGGTGCTTCGGCAAGAGGAATCCAGATGACTACGAAGTCGATATCACGCATCTCGTCTTCTCATCCTGCTTGGTGGGATGATTCTGAGAACCGTGAGGTGGATTGTTTTTGAGACAAGACAAGGGATCCGTATAGTTATTGTTATGAGAAGATCGCATCAAAGAGACGGAGATGAGAATTTTTGATATAATATATGCCGTCTTGACAAAAAGACTATGTGCCCGCAAAAAGGGAATCGGCAACGTGCAATTAGGAGGAGACAAGAGTGACAACGATTGATAAGATTCAGGCAGTCTACAGACCACTTCTTGATGAGTTCGTCAGGGAACTCGCTAAGTATCCCTGCTCAGATTATATTGGCATCCCTCATCCATTCTTCCCAGAGGCTGGACGCAACTATGATCACGCATTGAAGCGTATTGCTGTCGTGGGCAAGGAAACCCGTGGCTGGGGACCGAACCTTGACCAGTTCATTCCAGACTACCTCGAGAATGGATTCGACTTCTCAAAAGAGATGGCCGATTTCAGAAACTTGGACTTCAAGGATCCCAGCTGGATGGGCGGGAGACCTACCCGGGCATCCTTCTGGGGATTCTGGATGAATGTCCTTGCAAAGATTTACGGAATTCAAGAATGGAAGGAAATCCAAGAAGGCAAGTTTGATGTTCTTCTCGACAGTTTTGTTTGGGGGAACGCAAATGCTGTCGAGACATGGACGTCAGAGGGCGTTAACGCTAAGGCGCCTGGTTATTCTCGCGCAAAACAATTGTCCGAACAGAAGTTCGATTCCATTAACCTTCTACTGAAGGCTACAGCCCCTCATGTCGTGATTCTTCTCTGTAGCCTAGGGGAACGAAATCGTTATCTCGGAGATGGCTTTTCGGTTGTTGAAGTTGTTGAGGATAGGGTATCGGTGCTTCAACGCGATGATCTATTGGTGTTCTATGCGCCTCATCCTAATAATCAGCGTTTTTATTCTGGTGGCGCAGATGTTTTTGCGAGGATCATACGTGATCTCTTAGCCAAGTATGGATTCTTCTGTCCACTCCCAGATGTTCTCCATAATGGGCTTCTCTCTGCAACTAGGCAGGCACTCATTGACGAATGCGTTGGTATCCATAAATTCGATGCCATTGCCAAGGTCGCTCATGAACTTAGGAAACAACACTCGTATATGACGGCACGGAGTCTCTGTCTTGATGTCCTAAACCCAGCTGGTCACACAACGAACTATGGTACGCCGTACACGGGCAACAAAAAAGGGTCGTGCCGCCTTGTGTCCACGGCTTGGAATCACTTCCAGAACGTGAAGAATCGTCCGGATATAGCCGAGGACATCGCCTTGTCGTTCACTGACATGAATGGTGATTACGCCTACGAGAAATAGGCGATAGTATGATTCTCATATTGAATCACGGCTAGTGCCGAGATAGTTCTGCACTCGCCCGCCACAGATAGACTCTGTTGAGAACTCCTGATTTTCAATTGTCCTCTCACCAGAAATAATGCGGCGGCTGCACACATATTGACCATGTGGTGAAATGTTGGTCATTCGAAGGCCGCATATAGGCCGTTTTCAACGGTTCCTTCGCCTTGGCATGGAAATTGCTGCTTAGTTTTCCAAAAGGAAAAATAATGAACGAACTGATACTTTCACGCTGATGAAAAAGAAAAAACAGAAGACGCAGAATCCCAACGTGAAGCGGCAACAGACAATGCCGAAGAAGGGTGGGCGTCCGATGAAGAAGGACGTCAAGATCAAGACGCCTGAAGACAGGCTTCTCTGGAAACTCATTGGCGTGGCGCTAATGGCGCTTGCCGCGTTCTTTGCCGTTGCGTTGGCTTCGTATGACTGGAGAGCAGCCATTTCGGAGGTGCCTGCCGCCGCAAACGGTAATCTCGTCGGCGTTGTCGGCAACACGTTTGCCCATTGGGGATACATTGCGTTTGGCTTTGCCGCTTGGTGTATTCCGTTCGCGCTTCTCATTGGCTCCCTCAAGGTGCTTGCCCCTTTCCCGAAGGACGCGGAGGAGATACCGAACAGGCGAATTGTTCTTAGAATCGTCGGACTTTGCCTTATGGCTCTTGCCATTACGGGGCTTTCCCAGCTCGCAGGGAAGTGGGGCTGGGTTCGGCAACTTGCGGCGGCTTTGCATATCGGCAACGACGCGGGCGGAAAGGTCGGCTACTGGTTCATGACGTGTGGGCTGGAGAAGGGCGTCGCGGCGTTCGGGGCGGCGTTCCTTACGCTTGGAATTCTTGCAGTAGCAGTGTGCATGGCAGTAGGGCTTTCGACTGTGCGCGGCTGGCTCGTGGCTTTGTCCGAGATAGACTGGTCGCAGATCTTTGGCGCAGGAGCGGAGGCCAATGATTCACTGGACGATTCGCCCAAGGAAAGTGAATCGCCGCTGCGCGGCTTCCTGCCGAAGTTTGGCGGTGAGAGAAAGCCCGTGCCAAAGCCATCCGCTCCGCCGCCCGCGCCAAGGGAGAAGCCGCAGAAGATAAAGTTCCCTGTGGACGGGACACTCCCGGGGCTCAATCTGCTTGATCCTCTTCCGCCGCGTCACGGCAAGACGGGCGAAGCAGAGGAGGTTGGCGTAAAGCTCATGGAGACGCTAAAGGTGTTTGGCGTTGACGCAGAGCTTTCGAACACTATCGAGGGTCCGGTCGTCACGCAATACGCCGTAACGCCCGCGCCCGGCGTGCGCGTGGAGCGCATAACGGGGCTTAAGAATGACCTTCAGCGCGCGCTCAGGGCGAAGACAATTCGCATCTTTGCCCCTATTCCCGGAGAGGACACCGTCGGCATACAGATACCCAACCGCACGCGCGAGATGGTCACGTTCCGCGAGATCGCGGAGTCGGCGGAATGGCAGAACAACGCGACATGGCCGAAGGGCGGTGCACCGAAGATACCGGTTCCGCTCCTTCTCGGCAAGAACGTTGCAGGCGAGGAAGTCGTTGAAGACCTCTCGAAGATGCCGCACCTTCTCGTTGCGGGCGCGTCCGGCAAGGGGAAGTCCGTATGCCTCAGCGCAATCATCAACGGATTTCTGATGTGCCGCACGCCGGAGCAGCTGAGGCTCATACTCGTTGATCCAAAGGGCGGGACTGAGTTCAAGGTCTACGAGAGGCTTCCACACCTTCTCGTGCCGGTGGTGACGGACATAAAGCAGGTCGTCGCGGCTCTGCGCTGGGCGGCGAAGGAAATGACTCGGCGGCAGAAGATCATAGCCGATGCGGGAACGAGCGACATACGCGAGTACAACGCCTCCGCCGAGGCGAGCGAGCGCATGCCGTACATAGTCGTGGTGATTGACGAGCTTGCGGACATCATGATCCAGGCGAAGCGCGACGTGGAGCCGGTGTTGAGCAGGCTGATGGCGCTTGCCCGCGCGACGGGCATTCACCTTATCCTTGCGACGCAGCGTCCGGACGTGCAGGTGATTTCAGGGACAATCAAGGCGAACATCCCCGGACGGGTCGCGTTCGCCACAACGACAGCCACAGACTCGCGCACGATACTCGACGAGAGCGGAGCGGAGTCTCTAATCGGCGATGGTGACATGCTCTACCGTGCGTCGGACGGACTGACTGTCCGTGCTCAGGGCGCGTTCGTGAGTCGCGGCGAAAAGAACCGCATCGTCGATTTTGCGGTCAGGCAATGGCCGTCGGTCATGGACGACGGCCTCAAGGAGCAGCTGGAACATGCTAACGACGAAGACGGCGGCGAATCTTCTGCGGGCACCGACGGAAATGTCGGCGAAGAAGAGTTCGAGCGGGCGAAGGCTATTGTGATTGAGGCAAACCGGGCATCCATCTCGATGTTGCAGCAGCGCATGGGCGTCGGTTACAACCATGCCTCGCGGATCATCGACCTCTTGGAGCGGCGTGGCGTTGTCGGACCGCATCGCGGCGCAGGCCCTCGCGAAGTCCTGGCGACCGAGTGACAGCCATATGCCATGAAGCGGTTAGATTTTGACCGCATGATTAAATTCTGAATGGTGAGAGGCCGGAGAGCCGTACGTTCCCTGTCTTATTTTTTCGTTGGCACGGAGATTGCTAATTGTTTGGCATGAACGACGAGAAAAATGACATATTGCTGAATGGAGAGCAGGAAGCGGCGCTCGGGCTGATGATGTCCGGGGTGAACGTGTTTCTGACCGGCAAGGCCGGAACGGGGAAATCGACGCTTGTTCGGGAATTCATCCGCCGGTGCGAGGGTGAATGCATTGTGCTGGCGCCGACAGGGGTCGCGGCGCTCAACGCCGGCGGCACAACGATCCACAGCCAGATGATGCTGAAGCCAGGGCTTTTGAATCCACTGGCGCTCGAGCCTCTGACGGACGGAAAGCGCTGCAGCGTCCTTCGGGCGGCAAGAACGGTCATTGTAGACGAAATTTCAATGGTGCGAAGCGACCTCTTCTGTGCGATGGACGCACGGCTTCGGGAGATTGCGTTTGGCGAGGACAGGGAACGCCCGTTTGGCGGACGCCAAATGATCCTTGTCGGGGACTTCATGCAGCTTCCGCCGGTGACGGGAAGTGCCGAGGAGAGAAAGTTCATTGACGAGCGGATGGGCGGGCCGTTTGCGTTTCAGACCGACCTTTGGGCGGCGGCGATGTTCCGAACGGTATTCCTGCGCACGACGCACCGCCAGAGTGGCGACGCATTGTTCAGGAGCGTGCTAGGGAATCTCAGGCATGGCAATTTCGAGGCGGCAGTCAAAGTTCTGAACAACCATTGCATTGGAGAGAAGACGTTCAGCGTTCCGCCAATATGTCTCTGTACGACAAACCGCGAGGCGAAGTTTGTAAACGAAGCAGCGCGGAAATCGGTAAGGGGTGCATCGCGCACTTTCGTTGCGCAGTTGTCTGGCAATTTTCCAGAATCGGAGTTTCCCGCCGAACCCAGGCTTGACCTTGCAGTTGGAGCGCGCGTCATGGTACTCTGCAACCAGCGGAACGAAGGAGTGCTGGAATGCGTCAACGGAGACATGGGGGTGGTTGTCGGCTTTGGGACAGATGAGGATCTTGCAGTCGTGGTTCGTCTTGACACCGGGAAAAAGGTGACGATTGCCCCGCATACATGGGAGAAGTGTGCCTACGTGCCGGTGAACGATCCAAATGCAAGGTCGCCGGCACTGCGACAGGATGTAGTGGGGAAATATGTGCAGATTCCGTTGCGACTTGCATACGCGATAACGATTCACAAATCGCAAGGATTGAGCCTCGATTGCGTTTCCCTGCGTCTAGGGCGCGGATGCTTTGACCACGGCCAGCTTTACACGGCGCTGTCGCGTTGCCGGACGCTGGCTGGGTTGCAGATTGATCGGCGGCTCCGTCCTGAAGACCTTATTGTCGACAATGCGGCAGTTGAGTTCTATTCGACATTGGAAGAGCGGACGGAGGAGGAGAAGTCGGATGCGTTCTGGTACGAAGAGGCCATGCAGTATTATCTGCGTCGCTTGAAAACTGGCAATGGTGCAGTCCGCCCCAGTGCAATGTCGCAAGTCGAATTTGACTTTTCGCCGAGAATATACGACCATCCCGATTTGACTGTGCTGTGCGACCTGTACAAGCGCGGCGTAATAAACAAGTACGATATGCCCATCCTAGAGCCGCTGGCGCAAGGCGCCATTAGCGGCGCAGGCGTCAAGGGATCGGAGCTTGTGACAATCCGGCGGCTTATAGCCAAATACCAAGTTTCGTCAAAATGAGGTTCGACGGTGGACATGGATTAAAACCTGATTAATGCGGCGATGAGCAAGTACTCGTATTTCAAGTGTCGAAACCGGCAGTCGATAGAGCTTGACGGGATGATTCTTGACGGAGCGCCGCCTAGGGAAACTCTTGGATTTCTCCTTTCTTGTGATGACGCAGAAAGCGTCATGGCCGAATCTGCCCATAGATATCGCATGTTCCATATTAACTTTGTGGAGCGGCTTGACCAACAAGAAATCGCGCAATTGGCGAAACTCTCATTGTGTCTTCCGTGTGGAGCGGCCAAAGCGGTTGTCCGCGAGATGATTGGTCTTGGGCATAGGATCTCGGCAGTGCGCCTTGTAAATTTTGGCAGGGAAATCGAACAGCTATTCCGTTTTAAACGACAAAATCTCACTAGTTGCTACGGGAGGAGAGTGGGGGATGTGCGAATAGCCGACTTCTATAGAGATAGGCACCGCATGCCCATGGGTGATGAGTTGATTGGGGTTCTTTTGCCAAACTCAAATTTGTTCTGGGATGAAGTATGGAAGAGTTCGATAAGTGGAATGGTCGGGCAGCTGGACTGGATTCGCGCGTGCTCGTGTGTTGACGAGGAGTTCATCTCCGAGTTTTCGTCATTTCTTTGGCGGCAGAGTCGCGATCTTGTAAGGGAATTCGGGCGGCAGTTGATATATGGAGCCGATGATCCTGTGCTGAATGACCGTGGGATGTCTGACAATCTTAAGTTTGCCGTTCTAGAGGCCATGGGTAGCATGCCGTCAGGAGGGGGGATGGCTGCAGGACAAGAAGTCGATCTGACATTCCCTTTTGACGGTGCCTCGTCTCGGCATTTCCTCTGCGAGTGCAGCGCCCCTGGATGTGAAGTCGTGGTTACATCCCTGTCAGAATCGTCGCTGCCAGGCGTCGATGTGCCGGACATCGTCCAACGGGCTGTTCGGCACGATAGCTTCTCCGAATTCCAGTTGGCGCGAGCGGTCGTCGGCAATGACGATTGGATGATAAAATTGCCGCATTGCCTAGCCGCCGCGAAATGTATAAAGCTGACAGCAGACCTCATTCTAAATGATGAATTCCGGCCTATGCTTGCTGACGCGCTGTTGTTCTCGGTCGCAAGTCTGTGTGATGTCGGGTGTGCTAGATGCATTTTGCGTGAGGTCGGCAGGGCCGGGGCGATTTGTCCAGAAGAAGTAAGGGACTGCTTCGGTAACAATCCTCTGTGGCATGTTAGGTACAGGCAGTCTAAAGAAGATGCGCGGCAAATGATTCAATTGCTTGAAGAGTTTGGCTTCGACCGCAATGTTCGCAATGACATGGGACTCCCAATGTGCCGAGGGGTGACGGAGGTGGGACAGAATGAAAAGTCGGAGAACGCTTGAGAGTGTCGCCGATCAGACGAGCGAAATTTGGGAGAACGGCAGTACGTCTTCTCAAATCGCGGCTTTGATTGCGGAAGAGGTTGGCAATATCGTTTGTGAGGCACCGATGCGCGAACGGGCGGTAGGGATGTATAGTGTCGATGCATTCCATCCGTTTAATCTTGCGAACATGGATATAAATGTTGTACGAAACCTCTGTAAGGCCATACATGTTTTTGGGAGGAGCCGTTTTGCCGCGTATAAAATGGTTTTGATGTCTGAAGGTTTGTTTAGGCAGGAGGTCCGGACTACTGTATGGATGGACTATATATGGATTACTCTGTTTAGCAGGCGTTATGATTGGCTGAAGCTATATCTTGCCCTTTATGTCGGTATTCGGGGGAATGGATATGAACTCGTCCGCAATATGTATTCAGACATAGTCGGGCATGTCTCCCGAAAATACAGCGTTAGCGAACGATTGAAGATGGCTTTCCGCAAAGACTCAATAGGCGAGTTTGAGATGTCGAAGGTGATTGAAAATGTACGATTCACAAAAACGATGGTGCGAGACATGATCAAGTCTCCACATGGTGGCCAGATTGTGGCGCATCTGATAAGGACGGATAATGCTTTTAGAAATGCGTTCCAACCAACGGAAATGCTTTTCTACGTTTGCTCTTCATGCGAAAGCGGCAAGAAAGCGACTGTTATTGCTGAGGCATTGGCCGAAGTCGCTCCAGAATGTGTGAAAGCTGTCGATCCATTTGGATTGACACCACTTGACTACATCAATATCGGGATGAGGACATCCAGCCGGTTTTTGGTTAATTCAATGGGATGGGATTCAAGTTGTATTTGTGGTCTGAATCTCTGGGATGATTTTGCTTCAACACTTGTTCGGCTGGGATGCAATCCTTATCATGGGAATAGATATGGAATCTCGTATGCAGATGTGAGAAGAGCATTGTATCCGCTGGTCATGGAGCATACGATTAGAGTTGGGCCTGAAATGTACTGTATCGGCAAAGTGAACGATGGAGAGAAACTTAAGAGGCAGATAATCGAAGCACGAAATATGGCGTCAAACAAGGTATATTGGAACGGCAACTGAAAAATTGATCACTTGATAAAATATTGAACAGTAGATGGGGTGGAGATAGTATGTCTCCGCCCTGTTTGTGTGTTGGCACGGATGTTGCTAAAGTAAGGCTGATGAACAATGCAAACGACAATCGCTATGTGACCCCAGATGAGCGGAAGGCGTTGGACGCAGACAACGTCCCCGAATTCTTCATGTACTTTGCAATCGCCGGACATCAATTGAATCACGCATGGATAGACGAGATTCTGGACGCGCGGGCATGGCGGATATTCGATGCGGAGATCCTCGAGGCGGACGGGTTTTGGGAGGTCTTTTCCCATGAGGATTTCGTTATCTTGTGCTGCAAGGATAGCCGAATTCCAGGGCCGCGTGCGATCAAATTCATTGAGATGATCGAATCGCTCTCTCCGGGCGCTGTCGCAAGGGCTCGAGACGGGGAAGGCAATGATGCGCTTGCCTGTACGCTTTTGCGTGAAAAGATGAAGCCAGAAGATCGCACCGACCTGTCCAAATGGAGGTGGACAGTTGTACCCGAATTACAGAAAACATTAATACGATACGGATGCGAAGCAAAGGAACAAGAAAATGACGAAGCAGAATGACGAAACGCTCGCGCTCGACCTTCACAACCGCGTGACGGGAGAGGAACTGGAGAAACTGCTGAAGATGCAGCTTGGGGCGCTGGCGGCGAACCCCGAAATGGCGAGCGTGCTGCCGCCACTGATGGTGTGGGGCGCACCGGGACTCGGCAAGTCCAGCATTTTGCAGGATGTGGCACGAGAACTCGGCATTGGCTTCATCGACGTGCGCCTTGCACAACGTGAACCTGTTGATATTCGAGGCTTGCCCGTGCCGGGGCCAGATGGTGTGAAATGGCTTGTTGCGAGCGAATGGCCACGTGATCTGAATTCGCGGGGCATCATCCTCTTCGATGAAATCACGGCGGCGGATCGTTCGCTGCAGGTGGCGGCATACGAGTTCATCCTCGACCGTCGGCTTGGCGAACTCTACAAGGTGCCAGACGGGTGGTACATCTGCGCGGCGGGAAACAGGACGGAAGACCGTGCGGTCGCGGCGACGATGTCATCCGCCCTCGCCAACCGTTTTCTGCATGTCGAGATGCAGGAAGACGTCGAGAGCTGGATCGCGTGGGCGCGGACGCACGACATCCATCCGTCCGTGATGGGTTTCATCCGTTACCGTCCAGGATGCCTGTTCAACCAGGAGGGGGAGAACCTTGAACGCGGCTGGCCGACACCACGTTCGTGGGAGCGCGTGAGCCGGATGCTTGTGCAGTTCGG